>ERZ824480.221-NODE-221-length-87807-cov-11.316802_pt1 | contig 87807 bp, 92 predicted proteins | sample MGYA00519861_ERZ824480 | MGnify/ENA primary metagenome ERZ824480 (study PRJEB31778, sample SAMEA3449152) | human gut metagenome | biome: human gut; feature: human-associated habitat; material: faeces | place: United Kingdom | collected 2010/2012 ... | reverse complement strand
TATTTGAAAAAAGAGAAGAACCATTTAATATTTATGAATATTGCAAAAAGTAGTAATTAAAAAAAAGAAAAAACATTTAATATTTATAAGCTTGAATTATTCATGATGACGTAACCCTCATCAAATAATTCCTATTTCGTTTTTTGAACCGCTAAGCAGCTCGTGCAATCCATTTTGACCTTAAAAAAGGGTAAGCCCTGCATCGGAGAATAAATCGCCTCCATCAAAATTTAATTTCAGATACTTGTTGCTTTCTAAGACGGTGTCGTTTAAAATAGTCATTGAAAACTTCTCCTTTGTTTTTATTTGGCTTTGACACCTAAATTTTAACAAACTTGAAGTTCTTTTTCTATGAAAATTTCTTCACCCGTTAAGTGAAAGTAAGGAGTATCAAAAACACAAGCAACTATGCGACATTGACCGCATTAAAATGAATTACCATGAATAATTCAGGTTTAGTAATACAATAAAGAAAAAACTTGCCAGAGTAAGTGAGCTGAATGAGCAGAATCATACATATAATATGGCAGCTTACTTGATAGCACAGCTTGGCAAAAACTATAACAATGGTGCAAATGATGGTTACTACAGATGCGGAAGAGAGTAATGAAATCATATTTCAATCCAAAGATAATGGTGCTACATGGGAATATAGTGGAAATACTCAAAAGATGAATTAGAGATAAGATAATGGAAAAAAACGAGTAAAAGTTAATTCTACAGTTAACCTTTACTCGTTTTTGTTATTTCTGTGATACCCAGATATTCATGTCGGATAAGATAGACATGGTTATTTCAGTTGCGTTGCCGCCAGTAGCATCGCTGTCTGCACTAATGTTGGTGGCAAAAAAGTATGTATTATCTGCAGTTTCGATATAACCGATGAACCATCCGTTTACATACTGTCCATTCACACGGCCAGTTCCGGTTTTTCCGTAGAAGGTTCCAGCATCGGAAGAAGAAAGGCAGATGGCATCTTTTACTGTACTGATGTTTTCAGGAGCGAAGCCGAAGCTGTTGTTCTGCAGCTTGGCTAAAAGTTCGACCTGCTCTATTGGAGAGATCTCCAAGGAGGATTCCATCCAATAAGTGGAGAAATCACCACTCATGTTTTCGTTGCCATATCCAATTTCTTGAATATAGCTGTAAACGTCAGAGGCTCCAAGCTGTTCATCTACTGTCTGGAAATACCAGTTCACGGAGGAGTTCATTGCAGACTGTAAGGTCTGATCTGCGTTCCATGCTTCAAATGGATAGATTTCTCCATTCCATGCAATGAACGAATTTTCTGGTGTAATGACACCTTCTTCCAATCCGAACAAAGCGTCGTATATCTTGTAGGTGGAGTTTGGTGCAACTCGCAGGGTAGCATGATCCTTGTTGTGTATGCTCCATGCATCATTTTCTAAATCGTATAAAACAAAGCTGCCTTCGTATTCTCCAAAGTATGTAGAAAGATCTATATAGGAAACATTTTCTGAGGAGGAACCCCATTGGTAGTGGCTTCCATCTGCTGCGTATGTAGAAATAAAAGGTGCGAATCCAAGGAGAAGGACAGCAGTCAACATGAATGCAGTCATACCTTTTACTCTTTTTATAAATGTCGGCTTCTCATAAGATGCAATGTTGATAATTCTCCGTTTCATCTGCTTCATGTTTCCACCAAGACCAGCGGCAAACGGAAATGGAGTAAGTGAAATCTTTTCCGCAAAATTGATCAGTGTATTACCATAATCTGCATAATCATCCTCATCAAGCATCTTTAAAACAGAGGTGTCACAGGCAACCTCTCTGTCATTACGCATTTCTTTCAGAGCATACCAGACAAGAGGATTGAACCAATATATTACTCCGGCAAAGTTCATTAGATAGTTGGCAATAGCATCTTTGTGCTTATAGTGCTGTAGCTCGTGTAACAGCATGTATCGCATGTCCGATTCGTTATAATCTGAGATGAGATGAATCGGCAGATAAATACAAGGTTTCAAAAGTCCCACAATAATCGGGGATTTCAAAAATGCAGTACTGTAAACATGGATATTTCTGTTAATTCCCATTTCTTTCATACATCGATGATATAGTTTTCGGACTTCCGGGTTCTGAAGGGGAAGTGCAGATTTTTTCAAGTTCTGTAAGCGGATAGAGGATTTGATTACCAATATAATCATTGCAAGGATGCCTACAAGCCATATTCCAAATAGTATGTATCCGATGCTGGATGGAGTCTCACTATTTACCGAAATGGCAAAGTCATTCATCCAGTCTGCATTTCCGGCTGGATTGATACCAACAGCTTCTTCTATGGCGGTTTTGGTGCCAGAAGAAGGAGAACTTTTCAGGCTACTGAGCCACGAGAGGATTTGCGGAAACCCAATTAAACGGAACGGTATAAAAGGAACTACCAACAATCCAAGTAGCAGGAACCACAGATTATACTGCATCCGGCTGGATAGGTTGCCTTTGAATATCCGCTTGGCTATCAAAAGAATTCCGATGATACCGCTGATAAATACATTACATATTAAAAAGCGTATCATAAAATCAGCCACATTAATTGCCTCCTTTTTTTGGTCTCTTGGAAAGAAGGGAGCGCAGGGTGTCGATGTCTGTTTCAGACAGTTGGTCATTTTCTATGTACGCAGACAGCATGGCAGTAATATCTCCATCATAATAACGATTCAGAAAAGAAGTACTTTTTTGACCGATGTATTCACTTTCTTTAACCACTGGGGTATAAACAAACACACGGCTCTGCTTTTCATAAGTTAGTGCGCCTTTGGTCACAAGGCGTTTGATTAAAGTCTGTATCGTCTTAGGACTCCAGCTTGTGGTCTGTAATAATTTATCTGTTATTTCATTGGTACTGATCGGCGCATGTTTCCATACGATTTTCATAACTTCAAATTCAGCTTCAGAAATCGGTGGTAAATCGCTCATTTCAAATCCCCCTTAAATCTTACGACTGTAATAAATATATTATAGACGTTATTTATGTGGTTGTCAATTTCAGAAAAAACATATTGAGTTGAAATTTTACTTGTGTAATAATTGAAATATTACATGAGTAAGATTTAGAGATGACAACAAAAAGAAAAGAACCAGAATCACAACGGATTAGCTGGTTCCTTTACTCGTTTGAATGACCTCTTTTATGTATGAGTGCTAAGAGGTATTCAATTGCTGGAAGAATCTCGGCTGCCTCTTGCTCATCACATTCCTGTAGCATCAATAACAGTTTTTGTTTTTTCAACCCGTCCGTGGCAGTGGCAGGGTGGAAAATCTGGTCTGCAGGAATGTGTAAATAAGCGATGATCTGGCACAATACTTCGAACTTGGGATTTCCACGGTCGTTTTCGATATTCAGTATTGTACGTTCATCACAACCTATTTGTTCAGCTAATGCTGCTTGAGATAGATGGGCTTCTTCTCTGGCAGCCCGAACTACCTTCGCAAGATTTTTTACATAGTCATGCATTACAATTCACCTCAGTGCTAGTTTACACTACAGGTTAAATATTATGAATTACAATAGAGTATAGGTACAAGATGAAACGAACTACACCATAGGAGGAGAAATTACATGGAAGCAGAGAAACAGCACAGAATACGATGTTTGTTGAAGTTACTGAGATTTGCACATGGATAAAATCGCATTGATAGGTGTATCGCAATTCACAGAACGATAGAATTGCGATACACCTATTTTATATTTCAAGAAGAAAGCAAAGGAGGCTCATGATGAAAGAGATGGAATCAAAGACAGAAAGCAGATATGAGTACAGAAAATTACAGGAAAAGAGGCAACAGATGATAGCACCGGATTTATTTGAATTTGCATATGTACCGGATTGGTATGGACATTTAGCGGAATTAGAGAGATTGGCTCTGCCAGAGTCATGGAAATTCCGAAAGCCGAGCCACAAAAACGATGGATTAAGAAGAAACATCCGTCATTTGATGGGGATGTATATGTAGAAAATGTCAGATGTTTTTTAGAATTTCCAGAAGAAGAAAAGGAAAAACGGAAGTGTGTGGTAAATGGAGAAGAGACTACCGCATTGATTTTCAGCAGGAAACATTTGTCAGGATTATATTTGCAGTGTCTTGTCCACAGGAAAGAAGCTATGCAGCATATGGGGCAGTTGGAGGGGCTGTCAGAAATGTGTAACAGGATATACCGATTAGAAGATGTGGATGTATTATTTCAGTGTATGTTGCTTGATCAGATGGACTGGGAGGATGGAAAACTGTATGGACATTTTAGTACGGTGTACTTATTGAAAAAGAAAGAGGATAATTAGGCGTGTTGATACTTGCCTTGGATAACTAGAAGTTTTATAATTATTCATAATATGACAGAGGTTGTGCGAGGTACAAGAAAAGTAATGGAAAAGCAAGGAAAAGTTGCTCAGTATGTTAGTATGAAGCAGTATTATGTTAATCAAAAATATGATTTAGAAGAAGTATTAACACCATTGTATGGTTGGAAACAAGAATATTTTAATTGGTGTAAGAGGCAAAAACGAGAGGATTATTCTTTGACCTTTTTACTCGACCAGATCAGAGCATCCTATTTAAGTCCGGCATATAATTACAATAAATTAGTAGATGAAATAATTCAAGATATGTTTTGGGATGAGATAAAGTATGAAATTCCAGATTGCCAGTGGGTTTCAATTGGAAGACGAACTAGTCAGATAATTATTGAACTACAAAATTGCTTGGTGTCAATAAAAATAGCACTTGATCGAAGTGTAAAATTATTTCGACTTTATAAAAAAGGAATTGCGGAGTATTCAACTTTTGGACATATTGATTCTTCAACAAATAAAGCTAAAGGGTTTATGGCTCAAGTAATTCAGGATAAAGATAAAGATGATATTTTGGAATATGTTTACCAAAAATATTGTGAATGGATCCGAGCGTGTGTTCAACCTAGGGATGCAATAATTCATTATGATGATATTCAAGTTGAATACTTTTTTTTTGAGGGACATGAAATACCGAAGTTTATATGTCGAAAAAAACAAGATGTAATAGAATTTTCTTTTCAGGATGTTACTTTATACATAAGCTCTTTTTATGCTTTTTATTCAGAGGTAACTCGTATGATATTTGAAAAAATCACTAATTTTGCAGAATAAATGTCTGCTGGAATAATCTGAGCGATAAGCAAAAAACGAAATTTTACTGAAGAAAGGGGTATAGATATGGAGAAAAACATCATAGAAGCAAGAAAAACTTATTCTAAACTTATAAATAAGAGTAAACAGCAGGCTAAAAAAAGCGAATGTTTATGGTGTGGTGAAAAAATAACACGTTTTTGTAACTCACATTCATTGCCACAATGCATATTAAGAAATATTGATACAGATGGTAAAGTAGACTATTTTAATTCAATGCTTAATCTTCCATTAATTAATTCAGATAAAGGAATAAATGAAGCTGGAACATTTAAATTGTTATGCAGAGAGTGTGATGGAAAAATATTTCAGGATTATGAGAATTTGGCATCATTATGTGTTAGACCTTCAGAAACTGTTCTTGAAGAAATTGCGCTGAAAAATGTTCTGATGATGCTTAATAAAAGGTATATTGAAATTGAATTATTTAATAATATGAAAAATGAATTTAGTATGCCCTATCCATATGAAGTAAAGCAGGAAGCTAATTCATTAGATGAAAGAGATTTTTGGTGGGATTTTATCCGAATAAAAGATATGATACATACATCATCTGATGAAAAAAGTAAATTTAAACTGTTCTATTGGAGACAATTAGATTATATCATTCCCATAGCATTTCAAGGCTTGGTGACTTTGTATGGCGATTTGAATGGTGATTTGGTTACAGATGTGTACAATACTTCGGAAGATGTGATTGTGAAACATATGCATATTTGTATGTTTCCACTTGAAACAAGTTCTGTAGTATTTGCATTTTATCACGAAGAAGATCATGAATACGATAACTTTGCCAATCAATTTGATGAACTCGATGATGATGAAAAATTAACCGTGCTGAGTTATATAGTTTATGAATATTGTGAAGATATGTTTTTTGCAAAGAAATTTCCACATCGAACATGGATAATCAATAAAGTAAAAGATACATTTTCTGATTTAGCGGAAATATGGGCTTTTAGTGCAGAGCATGCAGAATATCAAAAGAAATTTCAGTTAGATAAGTTAAAAAATAGAGATAAAAATTTCCCGTGTATTTTATTTGAAAAGTATGCGGTAGAGAAATAGAAGAATAAAATAAGTTCTAGCCATACAGAATAAATAAACAAGCAATTACATAGTATTTACATCAGCCGACAGGTTCAGTTTAGTAAAAATGAATCCGTCGGCTTTTTTTGTTTATGAAATGAGCTTCACGACAAGTTGTCGGGAAGTGGAAAGGAGCTGCCTATGCAGATTTATTTGTATCATCTGCTGATACCACCGTAAATCAGGTCAGCAGACAGGAGGTCATGCAGATTGGAAGAAGAAGTTACTCAAAAAACGATTGCCTTGTCAATTAAAACAACGAAGATCACGGCAGATGTGCTTCGAACGATGCTGCGGAAATATCTGGTGGCACAACACCAGAAAGGGCCGAATCCGTACAAGAAGGGAAAACAGACTTATGCCGAACTGAAGAACCAGGGCGTGGGTCTGTCGAATATTCAGATTACGGATGGTAACATCAAATCCTTTGAACGTGTGGCAAAGGAATATAAACTTGATTTTGTTCTGAAAAAGGAAAACACAGGGAATCCGCCAACCTATTATGTGTTCTTTAAAGCTCCGGATAACGACACAATGAATCTGGCTTTTAAAAAATATGTTGGGTGCAAATGCTAATATAAGAATGTAGGAATAATCACATATAAAAATGTCGAAAACCTACATTCTTATTTTGTATTTATAGATGTATTGTTACACTTCCTTTTGGAGGTGAACATTACATGAATAACAATCTTAAAGGAGAACTGGCAGTTATGGACAGTCTTGGTATCAAGCCCAACTATGCTGCTCTGGGAAGAAAGTATGGTATGGATTGGAGGACAGTTAAGAAATACCACAATGGTTATGAAGGGAGACCTGATAAACGAAATAAAGGAAGCAAATTAGATGAATTCAAAAATGAAATAGCAGATAAACTAGCAATCAAAAGAATTACAGTCCAGGGCGTATATCAGTTTATGTTAAGGAAATATGGCACAAAACGGATAGGTTCATATTCCAACTTCAACAGATACGTTACTGTAAATAAGCTGAAACAGAAAGCTAAATCAAAAGGACACCCCAAATTCGAAAAGAACCCGGGAGAACAGGCACAGGTAGACTGGAAGGAGGATATTCATATAACTAACATATACGGAGAGATATTCGTTATAAATGTTCTGCATACAACTCTGAAATATTCAAGATACGCACATCTTGAAATGACAGCACAAAAGAGATTTGATGATGTTGCAAGAGGACTTATTAACAGTTTCAGAAAATTTGGAGGTGTTCCAAAAGAATTACTTTTTGATAACATGTCGACGGTTTCTAATACAAATGTGACGCCGAAAAAGCCTACAGATTCTATAATGCTGATGGCAAAGGACTTTGGCTTTAAAGTGCGGCTGTGTAAAGCACGTTCTCCACAGACTAAAGGTACTGTAGAAGCAAGAAATAAGATAATTTACTGGATCAGGGCTTATGAAGGCGAATTCGAAACAATAGAAGAACTGGAGGTGCTTATCAGTTCAGTTAATAAAAACATGAACATATCAATTAATCAGGAGACAAAAATGTCACCGAAAGCGCTCTTTTACAAAGAAAAAGAGTATCTGAAACCACTTCCGCATAAAAGCATTATTGACACCTATCTCACACCAAATAGATACAGAGTGTCATCTGAAGCACTTATCCGCTTTAATGGCAAAAGATACTCAGTTGATCCAAAGCTCATTGACGAAGAAGTTACAGTGGACCGCTTAGACAACAGGCTTTACATATATTATAACGGAAAACTTGTAACAATTCACGCATTAAATGACAATCCTGTCAATTATAAAAAGTACCACTATGAGCAGCTGATGAAAGGCAAAATTAATGATGCAGACATGGAAACAGTAGTTACAGGGAATCTAAAGATGATGGACAGATTATTAGATAGCCGGAAAGTCACTGTGACCGAAAAAGATGCAGTAAAATCTGAGGAAGCACTTATAGCCTATATTAACCAGAGTGATTATGGGAGATGGATTATAAATAGTTATGCACATTTGTCAGACACAGATAAAGTAACTTTCAGAAAAGGCATAAATGAAGTGCTTCCCTACATTGCTGACCGGGAACTATTCATATCACACATCAAATATTCCATGAAATCAGATATGTGCAGGAATCTTGCATATGACTGTGTTATGGAAGACTGCATGCGTATGGATAATTCGCCATCAATTCTTCGCAGAGACGGATTTGAGCACCTTTATGATAAATACAAAGACAAAATATATGAAGAAATGCAACAAATGGCAAAAGACTGGGGATTAGATGATCTTAGAGAAACAATACTTCCCAAAGATTCTCATAAACCAGATATGAATGTTTCCACAACCACTGAATTACCGTTCGATACAGACAAGGAGGATTGATGAATACATATAACAATTTAATAAATAATCTTGAGGAACTGGAATTATTAAGATTCAAGGAAAATATAGACACATATCTGGATATGATTGCAGATGGAGAAAAAACAGCTCTGGATGCTTTATGTGAGCTTACAGACAGTGAAATTGATTTCAGAAAACAGCAGGCAATAACAGACTGTGTAAAGGTAGCTAATTTCCCATTTTTAAAGGAGATTAGTGAATTTGATTTCAGTTTCCAGCCATCACTGGATAAGTCCAAAATCATGGATCTTATGACACTGCGATTTATAGAAAATGCTGTGAATATCATATTTTGCGGAACTCCAGGAGTAGGCAAAACCAATCTTGCGGTATCCATCGGAATAGAAGCTGCAAAGCACAGATACTATGTATATTTTATAACATTTCAGGATTTAATATCACAACTGAAAAAAGCAGCTTTAGAAAACAGGCTTGAGACAAGAATCAAGTGGTTCTGCAGATACAAGCTGCTGATAATAGATGAACTTGGTTATCAGAAGATGGATGTCGATTCAGCCAATCTGTTCTTTAATCTCATAGCAAAACGATACGAAAAGCTGTCAACAGTAATAACAACAAACAGTCCATTTTCAAAGTGGTCTGATATATTTCAGGAGCCAGTACTGACTAACGCTTTGCTTGACAGACTGCTGCATCACTGTTCTGTGATAAACATAAATGGACCATCATACAGACTAAAGGATCAGATGCAATACATGATTGAGGAAAATTAAAATACAAAAAATATCATATAAGCGTGTAGGTTTTCCTACATTCTTATATGATAAAAAAGCTACATTTTTATATTGACATTTGCACCAGTATGCAATGAACCCGGCAACTCATTTGGATTTTCTGATTTATAACAGAATTGGTAAAAAGCCTGTGTTGGCGATTGAAGTTGACGGATATGAATATCATAAAGAGGATACTGTGCAGGCTTCAAGAGATTTGATGAAAAATCATATTATGGAGTTGTATGAAATTCCGTTACTGAGATTTAAAACAAATGGCAGCGGTGAAAAGAAAAAAATTATAGAGAGGTTGGACAAGCTGGTAGGATAACTTGAATAAGAAATGAAATTGGAGATGCTATTATGGCTGTATCATATAATGCCATTCATCCCACGGTCTAAAGACCATGGGGTTTCTGGCTGTTAGATTATAAAAAACATTTTTATAAATCTCTCAACATATTCAGTTTTTTCATAGCTGGTCTTAATGCAAGATATATGATTGAAGCAACTATAACAGCGATAACTGCATTAACAGATGTGGTTATCGCACCTATTTTAGCAAGTGTTTTGGCAAGGTCCTGAGGCACACCAAGAAGGTATGTCTTATAGAAATATCCGACTACAGGGTCAGCAACAATATTGAATGCCATACCGCATATGCTTGATACAACAGTAGCAACAGTAACATATTTTGCAGAATGTTCCTTAGAAAGGTGGAAGAGCTTATGTGCTACAAAACCAACGATAAGACCGATACATAACTTAAGAATAAATGTTTTAGGAGCGCTTGTTACATAGGCTGTTGACAAATCACTTATTGTCATGCCGATTGCTCCGGCAAGACCACCCCATTCGCCACCGATAAGTAAAGCTGCAAGAACGCAGAATACATTACCAAAGTGGAACATAGTTCTTTCTGTTCCAACAGGAATGTCTATCTTTATAAATGTTGCACCAACATAGCAGAGTGCGGCACACAAAGCAGCCTGTGCAATAACCTTTGCGTCTACAGGCTTTCTCTCTTTCTTTGAAAATGTTCTGTATAATCCGGCAATAAGAATAACAATACCAAGGATTGTTACAAGAAGTGAAAATGCGTATGCTTTATTACCTTTTACTATGTATGTGTTGACACATAACACAATACCGATAACAAGAATAATAGCACCAATTAATGTCTGGATTAAACCTGTTTTTTTGTCTTTCATAATTATCTTTTTCTCCTTTGATTCATATTTTCAGCAAAGAATAGTACAATTCAGGGCTTATTAAAAGTGCCAGTTTGATAATGTTTTATATGGTCAGATTATGTAAGGGATATGTTTACATTTGCAAAAAATGTGTTACAATGAGGAGTACTATGCAGGAGGTAATGCAGTATATGAAGATTATGTTTGCATCTTTAGGTTGTGATAAAAACCTTGTAGATACAGAGAATATGCTTGGAATCCTTAACGATAAGGGTTTTGAGTTTACAGATGATGAAACACAGGCAGATGTTATTGTTGTCAATACATGCTGTTTTATTGGTGATGCCAAGCAGGAGAGTATCAACACGATACTTGAGATGGCACAGCACAAGGAAGATGCTGTGTGTAAGGCACTTATTGTTACAGGATGCCTTGCTCACAGATATAAGGATGAGATTATCAAAGAGATTCCAGAGGTTGATGCATTTTTAGGAACAACTTCTTATGACAAGATTGCGGAGGTTGTTACTTCAGTGCTTGAAGGTAAGGGCTTTAATGTCGTTGATGATGCCAACAGACTTCCTATTGTTAAAGAAAAGAGAATTATTACTACGCCGGGATATTTTGAGTACCTTAAGATAGCGGAAGGATGCGATAAGCATTGTACATACTGCATAATTCCTAAGGTTCGTGGCAATTTCAGAAGTTATCCTGTTGAGTATCTTGTGGAGCAGGCAAAGCACCTTGTACACAATGGAGCAAAAGAGCTTATACTTGTAGCACAGGAGACAACTCTTTATGGAACAGACCTTTACGGAAAGAAATCACTTCCAATGCTTATACATGAGCTTGCCAAGATTGAAGACCTCAAATGGATAAGAATTCAGTACTGTTATCCGGAAGAGATTAATGATGAGCTTATCGAGGCTATTAAGAATGAGCCTAAAGTCTGTCATTATCTTGATATGCCAATCCAGCATGCAAGTGATAATGTATTAAAGCGCATGGGAAGAAAGACAGATAAGCAGGAGCTTCTTGATATTGTGGCGAAGCTGAGAAAAGAGATTCCGGACATTGCATTAAGAACAACTCTTATTGCTGGCTTCCCGGGAGAGACACAGGCTGACCATGAAGAGGTTATGGAATTTATTGATGAAGTTGAGTTCGACAGACTTGGAGTATTCACTTATTCAAGGGAAGAGGATACCCCGGCTGCAACAATGCCGGACCAGATTGACCAGGATATAATGGATACATGGAGAGACGAGCTTATGGCTCTGCAGCAGGAAATATCTATTGACAAGTCAGCACAAATGGTTGGAAAGACTATTGATGTTATGGTTGAAGGCTATATTGCAGAGGACAATACTTATGTCGGACGTTCGTACAAGGATGCACCTAATGTTGATGGAATGGTGTTCTTTGAATGTGACAGGGAACTTATGTCAGGAGATTTCGTATCTGTAAAGATTACCGGTTCAACTGAATATGATTTAATGGGAATAATGGAGGAAAATGTTTAAATGAATTTACCTAACAAACTTACAATTGCAAGAGTTATTATGATTCCTTTGTTTCTGATATGTCTGTATCTTAACATTGGATGTGGCAAATATATTGCAGTAGGAATATTTATTCTTGCAAGCTTAACAGACCTTTTAGATGGTAAGATTGCAAGAAAGTATAATCTTGTTACTAACTTCGGAAAATTTATGGATCCACTTGCAGATAAGCTTTTAGTATGCTCTGCACTTATTGCACTTGTTGACCTTGAAAGAATTGCAGCATGGATTGTTATTATTATAATTGCAAGAGAATTTATTATTAGCGGATTCAGACTTGTTGCATCAGATAATGGCGTTGTTATTGCTGCAAGCTACTGGGGCAAGTTCAAGACAGCATTTCAGATGATTACAATTATTATGCTTGTTCTTAATCTTAATGTGCCATTTATGAATATTATTAATACTGTTCTCATATATATATCATTAGGATTGACAGTGATTTCTCTTATTGATTATATTGCAAAGAATTATAAAGTTTTTCTGGAAGGTTCGGGTAAATAATAATGGTTGATTATCTCGGCTGTCTTGATAAGGCTCTTGTTGAGACATTAAAGAACAAATCCCTGACTATAACTACAGCTGAGTCATGCACAGGCGGCATGGTTGCTTCGTCTATAGTTAATATAAGCGGTGCTTCAGACATTTTTAAAGAGGGCTATATTACATATAGTAATGAGGCGAAGGAACGTATTCTTGGAGTTAAGCATGAGACTCTTGAGAAGTATAAAGCTGTAAGTGCTGAAACTGCTGCCCAGATGGCAGAAGGAGCAGTAAGAATATCTAAGGCAGATATCAGTGTTTCTGTAACAGGTGTTGCAGGACCTTCAAGAGAAGATGACAAGCCTGTTGGACTTGTGTATATTGGATGCTGCTATAAGGGTGAGACACATGTTAAAGAATGTGATTTGTCAGGCGACAGGTACACGATAAGGTGTCAGTCTACGAAGGAAGCACTTAAGTTTGTTCTTGATATAATTAAGACTAACCAGTAATGGTGTTCGATTTTATGAGACTATTTGGAAAATAATAGTTGAGTGCATAAGACCTACTAACAGGCTTGAAATATAGCCTGAGCAGGTCTTTTTTATTGGTTTTTTGATGGATATTATCGTAAAAACCTACCAATTAAGTAAAGTAAATGTTTTGAGTAGGCTTTTATCATTCAAAAAAGCTTTTTGATAAGTAAAATGCATACAAAAGACCTACTATCTTTAAGAGCAATACTAACAGACTTTACATATAAAATATTATCACGCAATACAATAATACAAAAATACAAAATGAATATTTACAATTCATATACAATATGCTATAGTTTTATTATTCCAGTATACATACAATGCGAATAAATGTTCGAAAAGTTCTTGACAATATGAGAATAATAAGATACTATTTAAGAAACGAACACATGTTCAAAAGGAGAGTTTAAGGTATGGTTAATGAAGATAAGATGAAAGCCCTTGATGCGGCAATTTCTAATATTGAGAAACAGTTTGGTAAGGGCTCTGTAATGAAGCTTGGGGAATCAACAGCTAATCTTAATGTTGAATGTATTCCTACAGGTTCTTTAAGTCTAGATATCGCTTTGGGAATCGGTGGAGTTCCTAAAGGAAGAGTTGTAGAGATATATGGACCTGAATCAAGTGGTAAGACAACAGTTGCACTTCATATGGTTGCTGAAGTACAGAAGAGAGGCGGTATTGCAGGTTTTATTGATGCAGAGCATGCTCTGGATCCTGTATATGCTAAGAATATTGGTGTTGATATTGATAATTTATATATTTCGCAGCCTGACAGTGGCGAGCAGGCACTTGAGATTACAGAGACTATGGTAAGATCCGGTGCAGTCGATATTGTAATTGTCGATTCAGTTGCAGCTCTTGTTCCTAAAGCAGAGATTGATGGTGATATGGGCGATTCACATGTAGGTCTTCAGGCAAGACTTATGTCACAGGCATTAAGAAAGCTTACACCTGTTGTAAGCAAGAATAACTGCGTTGTTATATTTATCAATCAGCTTCGTGAAAAGGTTGGTGTTATGTTTGGAAATCCGGAGACAACTACAGGTGGTCGTGCACTTAAGTTCTATTCTTCTGTAAGACTTGATGTAAGAAAGATTGAGACACTTAAGCAGAATGGTGAGGTTATTGGTAACAGAACCAGAGTCAAGATTGTTAAGAATAAGGTTGCCCCTCCATTCAGAGAAGCAGAGTTTGATATTCTTTTTGGAAAAGGTATATCTACAGAAGGAGATCTTGTTGATCTTGCTTCTAATGCAGGTATTATCCAGAAGAGTGGAGCATGGTTCTCATATGAGGGCAATAAGATTGGACAGGGACGAGAGAACGCTAAGCAGTTCATTCTTGATAATCCAGAGATAAGAGAAGAAGTTGACAGAAGAGTAAGAGAACACTACGGAATTGTGGACGGTGTTAAGAAAGCAGAAGCATCTGATGATGCTAAGCAGGCTAAGGCTAAGAAGAAAGCAGATACAGAAGAGTAATATTAAGGTGGGTTATGGAAGATAATATTGAACTTATTGTCACATCCATTAAAGAACTTACTAAGAAACGCAGGCTTGTATATATTAATTATGAGCCTGCATTTGCTTTATATGCAGCAGAATTAAGAAAGTTTGGAATTAAGGATGGAGAGTCTGTCAGGAAAGAAGCATATGATTCTCTGATAGATGATGTGTTATCTAAGCGTGCAACGGTAAGAGCGATGGCATTGCTTAAGAATAAGGATTATACAAGAAAAGGTTTAGAGGACAAGCTTAGAGATGGATATTATCCTGATATGTGTATAGATTATGCATTAGAGTATGTAACCAGGTTTGGATATATTAATGATGAGCGTTTTGCAGAGAATTATGTTAATTTTAAGGCAGGTAATAAGCCAAGAAGACAGATTGAACTTAAGTTAAAGCAGAAAGGCGTTGATGCAGATATTATCAGCAGGGTTTGTGATGAATTTTATGCGGATAACTGTGATATAGAATTAGAACAGGCAAAAGCATTTGTTGAAAAGAAATATACAGACATAGAGAACGCTGATTATAAAGAACTTCAGAAGATAAAAGCCACATTATACCGTAAAGGATTCAGTATAGATATAATCAATAAAGCATTGGATTCTAAAGGGCTTTTCCTTGACATAATCGACAATTGAGTATAATATTAGATTGTTGTATTTTTTGTACAATGAAAACTAAATAAGGAGGTGCTCCTGCGTTGATTCCAATAGTAATCGCAATTATTGCTACTTTAGTGATAGTCGCTCCAATTACTTGGGTTATCTCATCTAATGCAATCAACAAGCGTAACGATGCAACAATCGGCAATGCTAATGAGAAGGCAAGAGAGATAATTGATGAAGCTCTTAAGACAGCTGAAACCAAGAAAAAGGAAGCTCTTTTGGAAGTCAAGGAAGAGTCTTTAAAGACTAAGAACGAACTTGAGAAGGAAACTAAGGAAAGACGAGCTGAGATAAGCAAGTACGAAAAGAGAGTTCTTTCGAAAGAAGAGACACTTGACAGAAAGATTGAGGCTGTAGAGAAGCGCGACTCTAACATTACCAGGAAAGAAGAGGAACTTGGTAAACAGAAGCAAAAGGTTGAAGAACTTGAGAAGAAGAGACAGCAGGAACTTGAACGAATCTCAGGATTGACCTCCGAACAGGCAAAAGAATATCTATTAAAGACTGTTGAAGACGAAGTTAAACATGATACTGCTGTAATGATTAAGACATTAGAAAGCAGAGCGAAAGAGGAAGCAGACAAGAAGGCTAAGGAGATTGTTGTTAATGCAATTCAGAGATGCGCTGCAGACCATGTGGCTGAGACAACAATATCAGTAGTTCAGCTTCCTAATGACGAAATGAAAGGCCGTATTATTGGTAGAGAGGGTAGAAATATCAGAACTCTTGAAACACTTACAGGTGTTGAACTTATCATTGATGATACACCTGAGGCTGTAGTTTTGTCGGGCTTTGATCCAGTAAGAAGAGAGGTTGCAAGAATCGCTCTTGAGAAGCTCATACTTGATGGAAGAATTCATCCGGCAAGAATTGAGGAAATGGTTGAGAAAGCCCAGAAAGAAGTCGAGACATTAATTAAAGAAGAAGGTGAAGCTGCAACCCTTGAGGTTGGTGTACATGGTATCCATCCTGAGCTTGTAAGACTCTTAGGTAAGTTAAGATTCAGAACAAGTTATGGACAGAATGTTTTAAAGCATTCTATTGAAGTAGCACAGCTTACAGGTCTCTTAGCTGGAGAGTTAGGACTTGATGTTAAGATGGCTAAGCGTGCTGGTTTATTACATGATATTGGTAAAGCTGTTGACCACGAGATGGAAGGCTCACATATTCAGTTAGGTGTTGATCTTTGTAGAAGATATAAAGAATCAGCTCTTGTTATTAATGCAGTAGAAGCACATCATGGAGACGTTGAGCCAGAAAGCTTAATTGCTTGTCTTGTACAGGCTGCTGATACAATTTCAGCTGCAAGACCTGGTGCAAGAAGAGAAACGTTAGAAACTTATACAAACAGACTGAAACAATTAGAAGATATTACCAACTCATTCAAGGGAGTTGAGAAATCCTTTGCCATTCAAGCAGGTAGAGAGGTTCGTGTTATGGTAGTTCCTGAAGTCGTTAGTGATTCAGATATGGTAATCATGGCTCGTGACATTTCTAAGCAGATTGAGGATCAGATGGAATATCCTGGTCAGATCAAGGTTAGTATTGTCAGAGAATCAAGAGCTGTAGATTACGCAAAGTAAACTAACATAAACCAAGGCTGTTACATAATGTTAATTCGTTATGTGACAGCCTTTTTTGATTTTAATGCACTTAATATAATTAAGCATTTTAAAGAGATGTTTTAAAATATTAAGTTATTTTTAAAAATATTTGCAATTATGAATCATACATTGTAGAATAGAGCATGTTAATTATATGCTGATTAGGAGGAAGATTATGCAGTACAATGATATGAGTAAAGAAGAGCTTTTAGCTTTAAAGGAAAGCTTGAACAAAGAGTATGCAGAAGCTAAGGCAAAGGGGCTTGCATTAGATATGTCAAGAGGTAAGCCATCAGCTAAGCAGCTTGATGTTTCATTAGGACTTCTTGATACAATCAATAGTTCATCAGACCTTAAGACTTTAGATGGAACAGATTGCAGAAATTATGGTGTTTTAGATGGTATTCCAGAAGCAAAGAAGCTTATGGCAGATATGATGGGAACAACACCAGATCATGTTATTGTGTATGGAAACGCAAGTCTTAATATTATGTACGACCAGATTTCAAGAGCATACACACACGGTATTCTTGGTAATACTCCATGGTGCAAGCTTGATAAGGTTAAGTTCTTATGTCCAGTTCCTGGATATGACAGACATTTTGCAATTACAGAAAGATTTGGAATTGAGATGATTAACATTCCAATGTCAGAGTCTGGTCCAGATATGGGTATGGTAGAAGAGTATGTAAGCAATGATGCTTCTGTAAAGGGTATCTGGTGCGTTCCAAAGTATTCTAATCCTCAGGGATATACATATTCTGAAGAAACAGTTAAGAGAATGGCTGCACTTAAGCCAGCTGCTGAAGATTTCAGAATTTTCTGGGATAACGCTTATGTTATCCATGATTTATATGACGATAATAAGGATGAGATAGCTGATATCATCAGCGAGTGCGAGAAGGCTGGTAACCCTGATATGGTATTTGAGTTTGCTTCAACTTCTAAGGTGAGCTTCCCAGGTTCAGGTATTGCAGCACTTGCTACATCTGCTAATAATATCGCAGATATCAAGAAGCAGCTTACAATCCAGACAATAGGACATGATAAGCTTAATCAGTTAAGACATGTGAGATTCTTTAAGGATATCAACGGACTTAAGGAACATATGAGAAAGCATGCTGAGTTTATGAGACCTAAGTTTGAGGCTGTAGAAAGTGTTCTCGAAGAAGAACTTGGTGGACTTGGAATTGGTTCATGGACAGAGCCTAAGGGTGGATATTTTATATCATTTGAAGCTATGGACGGATGTGCCAAGGCGATAGTTGCAAAATGTAAAGAAGCAGGTGTTAAGCTTACAGGTGCTGGTGCAACATTCCCTTATGGAAAGGACCCTAAGGATTCCAATATAAGAATTGCTCCATCATTCCCAACTCCAGATGAGATGAAGCAGGCTGCTGATCTTTTTGTACTCTGCGTAAAGCTTGTAAGTGTAGAAAAGTTACTTGAAAACAAATAATTAAATGAATATAATTAATATAAGCTTGCTTTTTATAAGCAAGCTTATTTAATAACCGGGTATATAATAATCAGATGTTATATATCATGATATAGTTGGGAGGATATACATATGGCTAAGATTGGTTTTATTGGAATGGGTAACATGGGATATGCAATGCTTAAAGGTGCTTTGGCAGCATTTTCACCATCAGATATTATATTTTCATCACCAGACAGGGGAAAATGCGAAAGAATATCATCTGAGACAGGTGTAAGATTCGCAGAAAGTAATGCTGAATGTGGCAACAATGCCAAGTATATTGTACCTGCAGTAAAACCACAGATGTATCCAACAGTACTTAAGAATATTGTAAATGTGGTAACAGAAGAAAGCGTTATTATATCAATAGCACCGGGAATTACTATTGCGTCTATAAAGAATGCTCTTGGAAGCAATATAAGAGTTGTAAGAGCAATGCCTAATACACCTGCACTTATCGGGGAAGGAATGACAGGAGTAGCATATAATGCATCTGATTATTCATTTGATGAAAGAGATGTTATAGATAAATTCTTTACTTCATTTGGTAAGGTTGTTTACGTTGATGAAAAGCTTATGGATGGAGTAGTATGTGCAAGTGGCAGTTCACCTGCTTATGTATATATGTTCATTGAAGCCCTTGCTGATAGTGTTGTAAAGTATGGCATTAAGAGAGATGATGCATATAAGATGGTTGCCCAGACTGTCCTTGGTTCGGCAAAGATGGTGCTTGAGTCAGGAGAACACCCGGCAGTACTTAAGGATAAAGTATGCTCGCCTGGTGGAACAACAATTCAGGCTGTTTCTGCACTTGAAGAGAATGGTTTCAGAAATGCACTTATCAAAGCAACTGACGCCTGCTATGACAAATGTACAAGCATTAAGTAACACTTTTATATAGAAAGGCTGAATATGAAAGAACATATTAAAAGAGTGGATAGAATTCTTAAATATAAGGGTTCAATACTTGATATATATACAGATGTTATAGAGACTCCCGACGGACATAGGGCAGAATGGGATTATATTGACCACAGAGGAGCGGCAGCTGTTGTTCCGGTGTTAGATGATGGACGTCTTCTCATGGTAAGACAGTACAGAGACGCACTTGACAGAGAGACGATAGAGATTCCTGCAGGTGGTCTTAATGGCTGGGATGAGCCGACAATTAATGCGGCGGCAAGAGAACTTGAAGAAGAGACCGGATATAGGTCAGATAATCTTACCAAGCTTGTATCAGTTGTTACTGCGGTTGCGTTCTGCAATGAAGTGGTAGATGTATATCTTGCAACAGATCTTGTAAAAACAAGTCAGCATCTTGATGAAGATGAATTCATAGATGTAGAAAAATACACACTGGATGAACTTAAAGACATGATATTTGCAGGAACGATACAGGATTCCAAGACAATTTCAGCAGTTCTTGCTTATGATGCCTTGCTTAACCGTAAAAAGAATAATTAAGACAAAGTCTTCATATATTGATTCAAAGTACATTTTGATGGATATATATGAAGGCTTTTTTATTGTGGGTAATTAAGAATGTAAGATTTGCCGCATTAATTATTGCGGGAATTATACTTGGTACATGCTTTATAAAAATGTGGCGCTATGGTGATGTGTTTTCAACTGAATATCTGATTGTATACATTAATTCTAATGTTGCATATGCAGATGTATGGCAGGAGGTGCTATCTTACAGATTAAGGAAGTTCATAACATTGGCAGTATTCATGATTACTCCATTCAGAAAACTGTATGTATACTGGCTGTGTCTGTATAACGGATTCTGTCTTGGAATATGTATGTCAAAGGCTGTTATGTATCACGGTGCAGGGGGAGTAGTTATGGTTCTGGTGTGGCTGTTTCCACATTATCTGTTATATATAATGACCGTTCTCCTTATGTGTCATTATTTTCTAAACAGAATTGACACTTTAAGAAGAACGGTCATTATTGTGAGTATGTCATTGCTACTTACATTAATAGGAACATTTGCAGAAAGCTACATTAATCCCGACATAATGAAAATGTTTTTAAGCAAGGTCTGCAATATCGTATAAAAGCTTTTCAGACTCAGCCCATCCGAGGCATGCGTCTGTGATTGATTTTCCATAAACACCGTCGCCAACCTTCTGGTTACCAGGCTCAATATAACTTTCAATCATAACACCCTTAACAAGCTTATTAACATCAGCAGAGTGATGGCAGCTGTGAAGAACTTCCTTGACGATACGGATCTGCTCAAGATACTGCTTACCTGAATTGCTGTGGTTAGCATCTACTATAACAGCAGGATTCTCAAGATCTCTTGCAGCATACATGTTATAAAGTCTTATTAAATCCTCATAGTGATAGTTAGGAATGGTCTGGCCGTGTTTATTTACTGCACCTCTTAATATTGTGTGTGTAAGAGGGTTTCCAGGTGTATTAACTTCCCAATTTCTGTATATAAATGTCTGCTTAGACTGGGCAGCAACTACAGAATTTAACATAACTGAAAAATCTCCACTTGTAGGATTCTTCATTCCGGCTGGAACATCAATTCCTGAACATACAAGTCTGTGCTGCTGGTTCTCAACTGATCTTGCACCAACGGCAACATATGAAAGGACATCTGAAAGATACCAGTAGTTTTCAGGATAAAGCATTTCATCAGCAGGACTAAGATGTGTCTCTTTCATTACATCAATATGCATTTTTCTGATTGCAATAAGACCGGCAAGAAGATCAGGTTTCTTTTCTGGATCTGGCTGGTGAAGCATTCCTTTGTAACCTACGCCTGTCGTTCTTGGTTTGTTAGTGTAAACTCTTGGAATAATAATAACTTTGTCTTTAATCTTCTCCTGAACCTTAACAAGTCTTGATGTGTAATCAAGGACAGCAGTTTCATTATCTGCTGAGCAAGGTCCGATAATAACAAGAAGTTTGTCTGATTTGCCGGTGATAACATCAGCAATTTCAGCATCTCTTTCAGCTTTTAATGCTTTTATTTCTTCTGGTACAGGGTACTGTTCTTTGATTTCAGTAGGTGTAGGAAGCTTTGTGACGAACTCGAAACTCATATAATTTTCTCCTTAAAAATGTATATTCAATTAATTACATTTGCATAAAAAACACAATGTATATGTGATTATAACATTTGTTTTCAAAAATGCAAAATAATAATACAGAAAGTATTCTTTGTGGTACAATATATTAAAGATTGTCGGGAGGCGTGGCTATGAATATTAACAGAATTATATGGATAGTTTTAGATAGTGTTGGAATTGGTGAGGCCAGGGATGCAGCTAAGTTTGGAGATGAAGGTGCAGATACATTGGGACATACTGCAGAGGCTAATGGAGGTCTTAATATTCCTAATATGGTAAAGCTTGGAATAGGCAATATAGACGGTGCACATAACCTTGAGCGTTGTGATAATCCCATCGGGTGTTTTGGAAAACTGGCAGAAGTGTCTGCAGGAAAAGACACGACAATTGGACACTGGGAGATGGCAGGAATATATTCTCCTGATCCGTTTCCTGTGTATCCTGATGGATTTCCAGACTGTATTATTGATGAATTCATTAAAAAGACAGGAATTCCAGGAATACTTTGCAATAAGCCGGCTTCAGGAACACAGATAATTGCTGAACTTGGTGATGAACATGTTGCGACAGGAAAACCAATTGTATATACATCAGGAGATTCAGTTTTCCAGATTGCATGTCATGAAGATGTTGTGCCGGTAGAAAGACTTTATGAAATGTGTGAGACGGCAAGACATATCCTTACAGGAAAGAATGCTGTAGCAAGAGTTATTGCACGACCTTTTGTCGGGGAGAATGGCAATTATAAGAGAACACCTAACAGAAGGGATTTCTCACTAAAGCCAAGTGAGGATAATATATTGTGCAGAGTCAGTGATAAAGGGTTTGATGTAATCGGAGTCGGTAAGATTCATGATATATTTGCTGGTGTGGGCCTTACAGAGTCAAAGCACACTAATGACAATCAGGATGGAATGGATGTAACACTTGATTATATGAAGCAGGATAATAAAGGAATTATATATACTAATCTGGTTGAGTTTGATTCAACATGGGGACATAGAAGAGATTATAAAGGGTATGCCAGAGGTCTTGAAGAATTTGATGAAAGGCTTTCACAGGTGTTAGACACTATGAAAGACACAGATATGCTTGTTATTACGGCTGACCACGGTTGTGACCCAACCTATAAGGGAACTGACCATACAAGGGAATATGTTCCACTGCTTGTATATGGAAAATGCTTAAAACATGGCGTTAATCTTGGAACAGGTGACACTTATGCTGATATAGCACAGACACTGGCTGAGATTTTTGGCACAGAACCGGTTAATATAGGAAAGAGTTTTCTTAATAAGATTATTTAGGAGGTCTGCATTATGAGAATGGTCGATATTATAGAGAAGAAAAGAGATGGTGGAAAGCTTACTAAAGAAGAGATAGAGTTCTTTGTTAATGGCTATGTCAGGGGGGATATACCTGATTATCAGGCTTCTGCACTTCTTATGGCAATATATTTCAGAAATATGGATTATGATGAGACTCTTAACCTGACGCTTGCAATGGAAAACAGCGGAGACAAGCTGGATTTGTCGGATATTAATGGAATTAAAGTAGACAAGCACAGTACAGGTGGTGTTGGAGATAAGACTTCGCTTGTTCTTGCACCTATGGTTGCAGCACTTGGCGGCAAAGTTGCAAAGATGAGTGGAAGAGGACTTGGACATACAGGAGGCACGATTGATAAACTGGAAAGTATTCCGGGATTTAACACTTCTCTGTCTGAGAAAGCATTTGTTAAGCAGGTTAATGATATAGGAATTGCAATAACAGGGCAGACAGGTAATCTTGCACCTGCAGATAAGAAGATATATGCACTAAGGGATGTTACAGCAACGGTCGAGAATATTTCGCTTATAGCAAGCAGTATTATGAGCAAGAAGCTGGCTTCTGGTGCTGATGCGATTGTTCTTGATGTCAAGACCGGAAGCGGCGCATTTATGAAAAATGAGGCTGATGCCGTAAGTCTTGCTAAGGAGATGGTTCGTATTGGAAAAGGCGCAGGCAGAAATGTAACAGCACTTATTACTGATATGGACCAGCCGTTAGGATATGCAGTTGGAAATGCACTTGAAGTTATCGAGGCTATCAATACTTTAAAAGGTGAAGGACCAGAGGATTTAACTAAGCTTGTCATTAATCTTGGAACATATATGGTGCTTGCTGCAAGAGATGACCTTGATAAAGAAACTGTAAGAAAAGAACTGGAAAGAGTAATAAGAGACGGAAGTGCATTGGACAAGATGGCAGAGTTCGTTAAAGCCCAGGGTGGAGACCCTGACGCTGTATATAATACAGATAAGTTAAAGGTTTCTGATACTGTAACTGATGTGTGCGCGGATTGTGATGGCTATGTCAGATCAATCCAGTCTGAGCTTATAGGAAAATCCTCAATGATTCTTGGGGGCGGAAGGGCAGCCAAGGACGATGTGATTGATTTATCAGTTGGAGTTGTGCTTTCTAAGAAAATAGGCGACAAAGTCAGCAAAGGTGATGTGATTGCAAGAATTTACTGTGATAATGTAGACAAGACTAAAGAAGCAGAAACAATGATTAAGGATGCGTATACATTTTCACAGAAGTATGTGGAAAAAAATGTACTTATAAAGGGAATAGTTGGTTAATAGTTGTAAATAATTGGATTTTGTGGTATTATAAAAACCAAACGGGGCTTTGCCCTAGGTTTGTGAATTGAAAAGGAGAGTTACGATGGAAGTAAGACAGGGTGCTAACGCAAGAGATGTAAAGGGTTATGATACAGAAAGACTGAGAAATGATTTTCTTATCCAGAATCTTTTCCCAGCTGATGATTTCAAGCTTGTTTACAGCCAGATTGATCGTATTATCGTAGGCGGATGTATGCCGGTTAATAAGGAACTTACACTTGAGGCAGGTTCTGAACTTAAGGCTGCATATTTCCTTGAGAGACGTGAGATGGGTATCTTTAATGTAGGTGGCAACGGTTCAGTTATCGTTGATGGTACTGAATATAAGTTTAAATATAGAGATGGTCTTTATATTGGTATGGGTTCTAAGGAGATTAAGTTCAAGAGCGAGGATTCTTCTAAGCCAGCTAAGTTCTACTTTAACTCAACACCAGCACATAAGACATATCCTACAGTATTTATTGATCCAGAAAAGGATATCAAGGATGAGTTCAAGCTTCAGCTTGGTTCTGTTGAAGGATGTAATAAGCGTCTTAACAGAAAGTATATTTTACCAGGTCAGGTTGAGACATGCCAGTTAGAGATGGGTATCACAACTCTTGAGCCAGGAAGCGTATGGAATACAATGCCATGTCATACACATGACAGACGAATGGAAGTTTATTTCTACTTCGAGATTCCAGAAGAAGATATCGTTGTTCACTACATGGGTGAGCCAACAGAAACTCGTCATATCATCATGAGAAGTGAAGAAGCAGTTATTTCACCAAGCTGGTCAATTCATTCAGCATCAGCTACACATGCATATGCATTTATCTGGGGAATGGCTGGAGAAAACCAGGATTTCGATGATATGGACTGGGTAGACATGAAGGATTTAAAGTAATCCGTCATTACATATTTTACTAAGAAATGTAACCTGTAGAGGGTTTCATTTATAAATTATTAATTGGAAAAGGAGAATTAAAATGTCAGTTAATTTTTCACTTGAAGGTAAGATTGCATTTGTAACTGGTGCATCATATGGTATCGGCTTCGCTATCGCTAGTGGTATGGCTAAGGCTGGTGCAAAAATCGTTTTCAACGATATTAAGCAGGAATTAGTAGATAAGGGATTAGCAGCTTATAAGGAAGCTGGTATCGACGCTCACGGATATGTTTGCGACGTTACTAACGAAGAAGCTGTTAACGCTACTGTAGAGAAGATCACAAAGGAAGTTGGACCAATCGATATCCTCGTAAACAACGCTGGTATCATTAAGAGAATTCCTATGTGCGAGATGACAGCTGCTGAGTTCAGACAGGTTATCGACGTAGATCTTAACGCACCATTCATCGTATCAAAGGCAGTAATTCCTTCAATGATCGAAAGAGGACATGGTAAGATCATCAACATCTGCTCAATGATGTCAGAATTAGGCCGTGAGACAGTATCAGCTTACGCTGCTGCTAAGGGTGGTCTTAAGATGCTTACAAGAAATATTTGTTCTGAGTATGGTCAGTACAATATCCAGTGTAATGGTATTGGACCTGGTTACATCGAGACACCTCAGACAGCTCCATTAAGAGAAAGACAGGCTGATGGTTCTAGACATCCATTCGATCAGTTCATCTGTGCTAAGACACCTGCTAACAGATGGTTAAAGCCAGAAGAATTAGCTGGTCCAGCTGTATTCCTTGCTTCAGAAGCATCAGATGCAGTTAACGGACATATCCTCTATGTAGATGGTGGTATCCTCGCATACATCGGCAAGCAGCCACAGTAATCGCGGACTACAAGCGCAGTGCGCGAATGATAGAAGAACCAGAGTGCAAGTTTACTTGTAACTCTGGTTCTTTTGTTATTCGCATAGAGCGCGACAGCGCGTTTGTCCTGACCTGCGGTCAGGACACGGCACTGCGCAGTAGTGGGACGCACCTGTCCCGTCCACCAATTCCCAGCCGCAAGAGTGAAGCGGGTTGCGGCGTCCGTTCCAGCACAAAGGAATTCCATTGTATATGTGGTGCTATAATCATTCTGACAGGTTGTCCAATATCCTGCCTTTTAACATGATACCTATAGGTAGTCGTATAAAATGCAACCTTATAGGTAGAAAACACAAGCGTCTATATTTATAACTATATAATATACCTATAAAACTATTTTAAAATTGTATCTTATAGGTATATGCCCATCTAATCTGATATTAATCACCAAAAATCACCCTAAATCCGTCAAAAAACACCTATAAAGTATATTAAAAAATATAATTTATAGGAAAAGATTCATTTATATGTGTAGAACATGCTTAAATTATTTATAAACAACATATTTAGTAATCCACCTGATAAACAACCTGAAACCCTTATAAAACAAAACTTGTAATTATGCCAATTAATGATAAAATCAAGTAAAAGGGGGATATGCACATGTCAATATTTAAGAAGAATACAACCAAGAAAGAGATAGAAACATCACTCAATGAAATCCAGATTAATCTTGAAAATAATTACAAGGATTTAGCAATTAAGGCTTTCAAAGACTCATCAGAGCTTGTTGAACGGTATCATAATGAGTCTTTGATTGATGAGAAAGCGTATGGTAAATATAAAGGACAGCTTGATGTATTTGCAAAGAGAATGGAAGGCTACAGTCACAGATTGAATGTGAAATATTAAAAAAAGTATTTTTAATTGGGTTTACATTGATGTGTTTTGTTGCTATTGCAGGTTGTAAGACAAAACCGCCAAAGGTTGCACATCCATATGTGCAGGAGTATGTGGCTGGCAGAGAGCATGGCAATGTAAAAGTACAGGATTTTCTTGATCATGGAGAAGAATTTGCAATTGGGGCAGATGAAAATGGAAAAGCGGTATTTAAAGACCCTCAGAAAGCATTTGAGGCGTTAGTAAGGGATTATTCAGATGGTATTAATCTGATTAGGGATGAATACAAGCTTGGACCAATCACTCCAAGAAATTTTTATGATTATATGACATATGGCTGGCAGGTTAATACTGGCACAGAAGAAAGCAAGAATCAGGCTGCTTTTGTGACTCAGGTTTTAGATATATATGAGAATAGTTATGATTTTGATAAATAGAATATGTTTTAATATAATAACCGCACCGTCGTAAGACGGTGCGGTTATTCGTTAATCCACAACCCTTATAGTACTAATCACAGGCTGTTTACTCTTATCTGTAATCACACCATTCTGATTAGTGTCAGTGCAGTCTTTACATATCTTATCGACAATGTCCATGCCGCTCGTGACAGTTCCGAAAACTGCGTATTGTCCGTCAAGGCTTGGAGTGTCCTTTTGCATAATGAAAAACTGAGAACTTGCAGAATTATTAGCAGAAGAGCGTGCCATAGATATAGTGCCTCTTATATGGCTTATATTATTTTGGACGCCATTTGACTTGAATTCACCCTTGATTTTCTCAGAAGAGCCACCAGTTCCGTCACCATTAGGGTCTCCACCCTGAATCATAAATCCATCAATTACGCAATGAAAAGTCAGACCATTATAAAATCCTGAATTGGCAAGATTAATAAAATTAGTAACAGTAACCGGGGCTGTATCAGCATCAAGTTCTACTTCAATAGTTCCATAGTTACTAACATCGATACATATGTGATGCTTTCCTAACATAAGATCAGCTTGATTTTCTGTGGCGGAATTGTTGGTATTATTGTTGCCACAGCCAGTTAATAATACTCCCAGACATAAGATTAATCCGCATAAAACGGCAAAAAAACGTTTCATATATAGTCCTCCATGTGATTAAATTATGATATTCTATAGTATTATACCACCTTTTTGATATTTTTTTTGTCGAATTTAATAAAACAGTAGAATTTAATAAATGTTTAGTGTATAATATCGTAGATAAAAATTAAATTATAACAATATGAATGGAGAGAAGATGAGTAAGGTAAAAGATAACACAGTAGATGATGAAATTGATATAATGGGGTTACTGCAAGCCATTCTTTACAGATGGTGGATTGTACTTATCGCTGCAATTACCGGCTTCGCTATTGCTCTTGCAACAACAGTTTTTTTGATTACACCTAAGTATTCAGCAACATCCATGATATACATGAGGGGAAGTGGTAATACAATTGCATCTTTAGCGGATTTACAGATTGGTTCAGAGCTTACCAATGATTATCAGATAATTTTCACAAGTAGAACATTACTTACAAAGACTATCAAAGAATTAAATCTTGATATGAGTTATGGACAGTTGAAGTCAATGATATCAATCAGCAATCCATCAGACACACGTATTTTACAGGTTACAGTTACATGTGATGATCCTGATCTTGCATGCTCACTTACTAACAGCATTGTTACTAATGGTATGCAGGCTGCAGAAGAGATTGACTCTAAAGAGCCATATGTGATTGACAGAGCTATTGTACAGAATAATCCGGTTAGTCCTAATCTTACTAAGAATGTAGCTATCGGAGCATTAGTTGGAGCACTTTTAAGTGCAATATTTATAGCTGTAAGATATATGCTGAATGATTCATTACAGTCAACAGCTGATATTGAGAAATATCTTGAACTTCCTGTATTATGCTCTATACCAGAGAATAAGAACTGTGTATATGAACTTGAGACAAGAACTTCTAAGAAGAAACGGAGATAGCAATGTTGAATAATAACGTAACTGAAAAGAAAACTAAAGATAATATAGTTGAATTACATATTAAAGATCCTGGATTCTCAGTAACAGAAGCGTTCAATACACTTCGTACTAATATAATGTTTTCAGGAGAGAATATTAAGACTGTTATGGTAACAAGTACTAATCCTGCTGAAGGAAAAAGTTTTGTTGCAATGCAGCTTGCTAAAAGTTTTGCTGATATTAATAAGAAAGTAGTATACATTGATTGTGACTTAAGAAAGTCAGTAACTCTTTCAAGATATAAGATCAGAGGCAAACGTGTTGGTCTTACAGAGTACATAACAGGTCAGAAGTCGCAGCTTATATATGAAACTAACATTCCTAATTTAGCTGTTATATTAAGTGGTCATGTTGTACCTAACCCAATTGAACTTATGGAGTCTAAGAAATTTGATGACTTACTTTCTGTATTAAGAGAAAGATTTGATTATGTAATAATTGATTCACCACCAGTTGGAAGTGTTGTTGATGCATGTGTAATCGCACCTAAGGTTGATGGTACTGTTATGGTAGTCAGATCAGATGCAGTTGGAAGAAGTCATGCAATTCAGGCTAAGAAACAGCTTGAGAAGAGCAAAGGTAGAATTTTGGGTGTAGCACTTAACGGAGTAGGAACTCATAAGGGTTCATATTATTATAAGAATGATGCTTCTTATTATGGAGAATACTACAATGAAGAACAGTCAGAAGATAAACCAAAAGACAAGTAAATACATTAAGATAGCAGTGTTATGTGTATCTTTCATAGTTATTATATGTATGATGTTTTTTATATATAATGATATGAAGGATAAGAAACATCATACAGCTGATGATTCTGCAGATAATAAAGAGTATTCATCAATTGAAGTTGATGGAAAGGACTATAATTATAATACAGGATTGATTAATATTTTATTTATTGGTTTCGATTCATCTGCTGACATAGAATCGCTGGAAGCAAAGAACAGTAATACGGGAGAGAACGGCAGAGCGGACAGCATATATGTTCTTTCATTAGACAGGCGAAACAAGACAATGCAGATACTTGCATTGTCGAGGGATACAATGACTGATATAGAAGTCACTGATGCATCTGGTCAGGTAGTCGGATGGGGAAAAGACCATCTGGCGTTCGCATATTCATATGGTGATGGTAAAGATAAAAGCTGCCGCCTTATGTCTGATGCAGTATCTAATCTTGTTAATAACATTCCTATAGTATATTATTGTGCAGCTAATATTAATTCGCTTGGAACACTTATTAATATAGTAGGGAGTGTTGAAGTTCAGGTTCCTAATGATGACTTGAAACAATTTGGACCTGAATATGAAAAAGGACAGACACTTATTGTTGATGAATCTAATATAGAAAGATTTGTACGATTCAGAGATATCGGAACAGATTTTTCTAATGAAGGAAGAATGGAGCGACAGAAAGTTTTTCTTGAAGCTTATATGAATAAGTTCAAGCAGCTTGCCAAAGATGAAGCAACAATTGTTAAGACAACCAAAATGCTTAGTACACTTGTTACTAACATTTCAGTTGGTGAATTGAATGATTTTATTTCTTTATATGCTGAATCAAGTTTTGATATAAATTCAGATTATTATAAGCCTTCTGGTGAAAATAAGACAGGACAGGCTCATGATGAATTTTACATTGATGAGAAAGCTTTTCAGAAGTTGATTCTGAAGATGTTCTATATGGACTCTTCATTATCATAAATTTTATGCGGATTTGTCATACGCATAAACTATAAATGAGAAAAGGAGGAAATATAAAATGACAAAGAAATTATTATCGGCTGCTATTACTGCAGTTGCTGCTATAACATTAATGACAGCTACTGTATTTGCAGCACCTAGTGTTAGTGATACACAGGAAGTTATATCAAGTGATAGTACATCAGAAGTTACTGTTAATGGTAAGACTGTTACAGTTAACGATGCTGTAGCATCAGGAGATATTAAGCTTGTGTTCTCTAGTGCAACAGAAGCAGAACTTAATAAAGTAGGTGTACAGAGTAGCACTATTAATGATATCTTATCTATTAATGGTGGAGATTTAGATAAGCTTACTTCTGTTCTTAACAGTGCTGTTGCTAAAACTGCTGATGCAAAGATAGACACTAAGTCATTATCACTTCTTGCTAATATCAGGGATTTATCTTACAAAACTAATTCTGGTGAAATCGTAAAGGATGTTAAGAATGTATCTGTTACATGGAAAGCACCTCTTACATCTGGTATGACTGTTGATAATGTCAGAGTCCTTCACTTCAGTTGTGTATCTAATCAGTGGGAACTTATTAAGCCAAATGCTGTTGATTCTTCAGCAGGAACCATTACAGCATTCTTTTCAGATCTTTCTCCAGTAGCTATTGTTTATGTTAATGACAATAATGCAGGAAGCGGATCTACAGAGAATAATGGCTCAGTTCAGACAGGTGATGCAAGTCATGTTGCTGTTTACACAGCTATATTAGCTGGCGCAGCACTTGCTGTATTAGTTTGTGTTGGAAAGAGAAAAAGAGCTAATTAGTTTCTTTTTGTAAGGGCAGATTTATCTTAGGATAATCTGCTCTTATTTTTTTGCAATTTTTTATCATAAACTTTTAATATCAAAATATATATGCTATAATATTTGTATAAAAATTATGAGAGGGGAATAATTGAACAATGCGACTTGAAGTAAAGAATCTTACTAAATCATTTGGTGAGAAAGAAGTCCTTCATGGAATTTCATTTAATGTTGAAGGTGGTAAAGCTTTAGGACTTCTTGGACGTAATGGTGCAGGTAAGACAACAACTATAAGAATTATTATGGATGTATTTCATGCCAACTCAGGAGAAGTTATTCTTGATAGTATAAAATTTAATCCTAAGGAACATCTGATAGGATATCTGCCAGAAGAGAGAGGTTTGTATCCTAAGAAAAAGGTATCAGAGCAGCTTATATATCTTGGAAGATTAAGAGGTCTGTCTAAAGTAGAGGCTAAGAAGAATACTGACAAATGGCTTGCAAGGCTTCAGGTATCACAGTATGCAGATGTAAAGCTGGAAACTCTTAGCAAAGGTAACCAGCAAAAGGTACAGCTTGCATCAACACTTGTATGTGAACCGGAGATTGTTATATTAGATGAGCCGTTCAGCGGACTTGACCCGGTTAATTCCAAGATATTACAGGATGTTGTAACTGAACTTATAGAAGAGGGCAGAATAGTAATATTCTCAAGCCATCAGATGAGCTATGTTGAAGAATTTTGTGAAGATATTGCAATAATTAATAATGGAGAGATTTCACTGTCAGGTAATCTTGCAGATATCAAAGCTGAATATGGTAAGAACCAGCTTATAATATCGGCAGTTGGAATGGAAGCAGATGAACTGGCTGATAAACTTTTGGGCAAATGCACAGATATATTAGCTGTAACTGGAATACATAAAGACTGCGTAATCGTAAAGAACATACATGAACTTTCAAGAAATGAGCTTCTTCAATCTGTTATGCGAATAGGTGTTGAAATATCAGCTTTTGACAGCTACAGACCGTCGCTTAATGATATATTTGTTAAAGCTGTAGGAGGTGACAGATAATGAAGAAATTCGGAGTTATATTCCAGTACGAGATAATGAATTATTTTAAGAATAAAAGTTTTATGATTTCTACAATTGTTATAGCTGTTCTTGCTGCAGTGATATTGTTTCTTCCAAGCATATTTGATATGTCATCAATTCTTGGAATTAACAAAGATGATGCAGATAATATATCATCAGATAATACAGAGATTACAGATGTTATTACAATCTATGATGAGAAAGATATATTTGCAGAAACTGGAATTATTGAAGGTGTATTCACAGATGCTAATATTACATATGTTTCATCAAGGGATGCACTTGTAAAGAAAGTTCAAGATGATGAAAATGTTATTGCTGGCTTCGTTATAAAGAATGAAATGGAGTTTGAATATGTTGTTAATAATAGTGATATGTATGACAACATGACTGCAAGATTTACATCTGCAATGCAGCTGCTCAGCCAGTATAATTACTGTAAAGACAATAACCTTGATATGACAGAAATTGAGAAAGCATTTAATCCGGTTATCAGTTCTGAAACAACTGTACTTGGAAAAGACATGATGAGTAATTACTGGTATTGTTATGCACTTATCATTATTGTGTTTATGGTTATTATTCTGTATGGAGTAATGGTTGCGACATCTGTTACGCAGGAAAAATCTAACAGAACAATTGAACTTCTTGTAACAAGTGCAGATACCAATAGTCTTTTCTTCGGAAAAGTACTCGCAGGTACATTTGCAGCAATTGTGCAGGTTGGAATTGTATTTGCTGTAGTGCTTGGAAGTTATAAGATTAACAGAGATTCATGGGGCGGGTTATTTGATAAAATATTCAATATTCCATCAGATGTTCTTATTACATTTGCATTCTTTGGACTTGGTGGATTGTTATTCTATGAATTCATATATGGAGCAATGGGTGCACTTGTGTCTAAAACAGAGGATATCAATAAGAGTGCCGGAAGCGTGCAGTTCGTTATCATGATTGTATATTTCATAGGAATATTCCAGCTCAATAATATAGATGGCGTTCTTATGAAAGTGCTTTCATTCCTGCCTATAAGCTCATATAGTGCAATGTTTGCAAGAGTGGCGCTTGGCAGTGTAGGCTTTGTGGAGATAGCTGTATCTTATGTTATTCTTATTGCAAGTATAATAGCAGTAGGAATATTAGGCTCTAAGATATACAGAATGGGAACATTAAGATATGGTAATCCCATTACATTAAGAAATGCATTTAAGAATCTTAAGCATGAGTAAAAATAAGGCGGCAAACCGGTAATGGTAAGCCGCCTTTATTAATTAGTTATTAAAATTTAACTTTATAATTTAACTGTTTCGCCGCCTTTTACTTCAATAATAGTGTCGTTATTAACAGCAAGCCATACTGATTTTACAGATGGATTATGTACATATTCATTATCAGAAAAGAATTCAAGTCTGTCAAATAATTCATTGTATTCAACGATTTCTGAATTAGTTGCATACCAGATATCATCACGGTTAGCAATCATCTCGCAGAAATTTTCTATGACTTCCCAGTTGTTATTGCGTTCAAATTCATAGCTATGACCCCATACATACATCATATAAAGATACTGTTTCTTAGTAAGTGCCATGAACTTTTTACCAAAATCAATAAGATTATGATTGTGATGGCAGGTTGGAACCCATCTCATATAATCATCAGGCATAAAGAAACCGTTCTCATCACCGATAGGGATAGGTCCATCCGCACTGGAAGCGTAATTCTCGGCAGCCTTGGTAGCAGCATATCTGTCGTTGGTTACGCGCGCATATTTGATTCCAACTGACTTTGCAATATCAACGATGCGGCTGTCAAAAGAACCATTAGGATAAGCAAAACCTGTTATTGGGCGATGGAATATTTTTTCTAGATTATTCTTATCTTCAAGAATCTCTCTAATAACAGCATAATCATTGAGCCTTATCATAGTGGGATGTGTAAATGTGTGAACAGCAATATCATGACCAGCATAAAGCTCTGGCCATTCTTCCTGAGGGATTCTTATTGCTGGATCAATAATACCAGTATTAAGATTAAATGTTGCCTTAAGATTATATTTGTTAAAAAGTTTTACAAGACGTCTGTCTTCAATCTTTCCATCATCATAGCTAAATGTAAGAACCTTGAACTTTCCACCTGGGAATACTTTATATATTTTATTCATAATTATTGTCTCCATAGTTAATTGGTTAATAAAATTCAATTTGATATTATATAACACAATTATAGATATGTCATGTGTTTTTAAACAAAAATATGATAAATTATGGAACTATTTATATATTTTTTGAATTTTATTTGAAAATATGACTGCTTGATAATACTTTGTTCAGCTTTTAGATATATACTACCATAAAATATATTATTAATGTACAGATTAATGCTTCCATATATCTGCTCAGAATTAACAGGAGCTGGAAGAGTTTCAGGCAGATTAATTTCATAAGTAACAGAATCATCACCGCAAGTAAGAAATTCAACATACCTATCAGGAATAAGACGGCAATAATTACGTTTTCCATTGGTAACAGGTACATAGAATACGAATTGATAATTAAAATACCGTTCTTTGTAATATTTTTTGCCGAGTGCTATAAGATAATTAGCATCACTCCATTTGTAATTCTTATTAGGTGGCCAGCCACATGCAAGCAGGGCGATACACAGTGTCCGGTTTTTGTCTTTGTATGCACATACATAACAGTATCCTGCTTTGTTGGTGAAACCTGTTTTACCAGAGATAATTCCTTCATCAGGATTTAAAAGTCTGTTTTTGTTGTTTAGCTGATAATGGTATCTGCCTGTTGTGTCTGAAAATGTTTTAGAAACAGTCTGTGTTATATATAAAAAATCCTCATTATTAATACAATATGCCATAGTTTTTGCAAGGTCATATGCTGTTGTATGATGAAAACTATAATTATCTTCGTCATCAAGACCATTAGGTGTTATGTAATATGTATCGGCTAAGAGAATATCATCAGCTTTTTCATTCATAAGGTCAGTAAATATATGTACAAGTATTTTGCTTTGTTCATGGTTAATCCCAGAAAGAAATGAAGAATCATAATTATAATTATTGATAAATGGAGTTTCAGACCTTAAAGAAGGATTTTTACACAGTAAGTAATAAGCAGCATTTTCAGCAATTATTACAGCTGAATCATTATGTGATTCAAGCATAAGTGAGTAGAATAGGTCGTTAATTATGAATTGCTCACCGGTTACGGCATTAAGCTGTACATCGGGCATGGAAGCTGCGTAGGTGGAAGTTGTTGCAACAAAATTTTTGTCACAGTTTTCCAATGCAATAATAAGAGTCATGATTTTCGTCGTGCTTGCCATACTGACAGCAGTATTTTCGTTATTACCAAAAAGAATCCGTCCGGAATCAGCATCAATAAGGACGGCATATTTTGCATACAAACCTGCTGCATTAGCATTTACGGGAGTTAATATACTGCATATTAAAAACAATATTATTGATATAAATATGGAAAAATATTTTGATGACTTCATAGAAATTTAATAATATATCTTTGTATGATTATATTAAAATGCTTTGATATTATGAGTGATTTAAGGTATTATTTAGATAGATATTTATACGTGGAATAATTGACGCTTAAACTTTACAAGGAGGAATTATGGCATATATTGAATTTAATGATGTAAAGAAAATATATAAAATGGGTGATGTTAAAATCAGGGCACTTAATGGTGCAAGTTTTCAGATTAATGAAGGAGAATTTGCTGTTGTATTAGGACCTAGTGGTGCAGGAAAGAGTACTATTCTTAACATTCTTGGAGGAATGGATACATGTACTACAGGGGAAATAACTGTAGATGGAAAAAGAATTGATAAGTACAACTCAAGACAGCTTACAGCATACAGAAGATATGATATCGGATTCGTATTCCAGTTCTATAATCTTGTACAGAATCTTACTGTCAAAGAAAATGTTGAATTGGCAACGCAGATATGTAAAGACCCTCTTGATATTGTTAAGACAATAGAAGCTGTGGGATTATCTGACAGAATAGAGAATTTCCCTTCGCAGTTATCAGGTGGTGAACAGCAGAGAGTTGCCATTGCAAGAGCACTTGCAAAGAATCCTAAGATGCTTTTATGCGATGAACCAACAGGTGCACTTGATATTAATACAGGAAAAAACATTCTTAAGCTTTTAAGTGATATGTGTAGGAAGAATGGAATTACTGTTGTTGTTATAACACATAACCAGGCAATTTCAGCAATGGGAGATAAAGTTATTAAGGTAAAGAATGGTATCGTGGACAGTGTTGTTATTAATGACAATCCTGTTTCAGTAGACGAGATAGACTGGTAATACTATGGAGGCTTGCACAATATGGGAAAATCAGTATGGAAAGATCTCTTTCGTGAGATTAAGAGAACATTTGGAAGATTTATAGCTATATTTGCAATTGTTGCTATCGGAGTAGCGTTTTTTGCAGGAGTAACAGCATCTTCTAATGATATGAAGAATTCAACAGATCACTATTATGATGATTATAATATGAGTGATTTAAGACTTTTATCATCAATAGGTTTTAATGAAGATGATATTAATGTAATAAGAGAAGTTCAAGGCGTTAAAGGAATATGTCCTGCGTATTCACAGGATGCAGTTATCAGGAAAGACAGCATAGAGACAGCTGTACATATAATGTCAGTACCCGTTAATACAGACAGAGATAATAAAGATTATATTAACCAGTTACGAATCAAGGAAGGACGGCTTCCTGAAAAGAGCGGTGAATGTGTTGTAAGGTATGAAGACACCAAGGACAACTTTTCTATTGGAGATACAATTAAGCTTTCATCTGGAACACAGGATGATATTAATGACAGTCTTAAAGATTCAGAGTATACAGTTGTAGGAACTGTATACACACCTTACTATGTATCGTATGACCTTGGAACTACTAATGTGGGCAGCGGCAGGATTAATTATCTTATGTATATTACAGAAGATGAATTTATGTCCGATTATTACAATGAGATATTTGCTACTGTAGATGGTGCAAAAGAACTTGATACATATGGAACTGAGTATAAAGACCTCGTTAAAGAAACAGCAGACAGAATAGATGATATTTCGCAGAACAGGATTGACGAAAGAAAAGATGCAATTCTTTCTATGTATGATGAGGCTGTTGTGGAAGCTAAAGAAACTGCCAAAGCTGCAATATATCAGCATGTTGTAGAATCACTTACAGAACAATACAGTAATTATTTTATCGGAATGGATGTTTCTGCTATTATTGAGCCATATATTCAGCCAGCATATGAGAAAGCACTTGAATCTTATGATTTCAGCAGCATTGAAGCTCAGGCTAAGGAAGATTTTGAATCTAAATATGGTGACAGCGACGACTGGAAATGGTATGAGCTTACAAGACAGGAACAGTATTCTTTTAAAGATTATGAATCCAGTGCAGACAGAATGAAAGCTATTGCCACGGTATTTCCAATGTTTTTTATAGTTGTATCTGCCCTTGTATGTCTTACTACAATGACAAGAATGGTAGCAGAGGAAAGGGGGCTTATAGGAACATATAAAGCACTAGGATACAGTAAAAAGGTGATTGCATTCAAATATATAGCATATGCATTAATTGCTTCGGTTACTGGAGGAATAGCAGGTTGTATCATAGGTCTTAAACTGTTTCCGCTTGTAATATATAATTCTTGGAATATAATATACCAGCTTCCGCCAATAGTGTACGACAGCCACATACTTCTTTCAATTATAGCCATTACAAGCATGGTTTTAGTAACAGTTATAGCAGCTCTTTTTTCATGCTACAGTGAGTTAGAAGAGGTTCCATCAGAGCTTATGCGTCCGAAAGCACCTAAGAGCGGTAAGAAAATCCTTCTTGAGCATATTACATTTATATGGAAACACATGTCATTCACAATGAAGGTTACTATGCGTAATCTGTTCCTGTATAAGAAGAGATTTCTTATGACTGTTGTAGGGATTGCAGGCTGTACGGCACTTATGACAGCAGGCTTTGGTATTAAGAACAGTATTGAATGTCTTATCCATAACCAGTACGGTGAACTTATACATTATGACAGCGTTGCCACATTTACAGCTGGGGTTACACAGGAGGAAATAGATAATCTTAAAGGGGATATGTCAGCAGACGGACACATTGCAGATTATTTATTAAACTGTGGTTATTCTGATGATGTTAAGAGTGCTGAAGATACAGAGACAGCAGAATATGTCATAGTTGATGATAAGAATGCATTTAAAGATTATGTGACATTAAGAACAAGAAGAAAGCATAATGATGTTGCTCTTGAAGATTCAGGCGTTGTTATCACTGAAAAGCTCTCCAAAGATTTAGGGGTAAAGAAAGGTGATAAAATCACAGTAACATCATCCGCTGGAAAGCAGTCAGAGGCTGTTGTATCCGGTATTACAGAAATGTATGTTAATCATTATATATATATAAGTACAGAATATTATAATGAACTTTTTGGAAATGTTCCTGATAACAACAGGGTGCTTATAAAGATTAACGGAGATGTAAGCGAAACTGAAAGTTATATGGGAGATGAATACCTTACAAGAGATTATATTAAGGGTGTGGGCTTCCTTAATGCTAATGTCACACGATTTGAGAATATGATACAGTCACTTGACCTGGTAACATGGGTACTTATAATATCAGCAGGTCTGCTTGCATTCGTTGTGTTATATAATCTTACAAATGTTAATATATCGGAGAGAAGAAGAGAAATTGCAACTATTAAGGTCCTTGGTTTCTTTGACCCGGAGGTAGGCATGTATGTGTACCGTGAGAATATATTCCTTACACTAATCGGTGGTGTGTTCGGAATATTCTTAGGAAGACTTCTTCATATATACATAATGCTTACTGTAGAGATGGATGCACTAATGTTTGGATATGCTATTAAACCGACAACATATATGTATTCATATCTTATCACACTGATTTTCTCAGTTATAGTTAATCTGGCCATGTATGGAAAGTTAAAGAAGCTTCCTATGGTCGAATCTTTAAAGTCAGTAGAATAAAACGGACAGCCCTTTCATATATTGTGAAAAACAATAGTGAAGGGGCTTGTTTTTGTATGACGAATCACTCTATAAAATCCTCCCGGATGAATTAATTAAAGACATTGGAATATATGCAGGATTACAGCATGTCAGGGAAATACGTCTTCGTATAGGAAGATTGCCTGCTGCCATATGCGATAATGGCGAACATATGGGAACCAGACCTGTAGATGAACATATGATAACAAGAATACTGTCAATAGCAACTAATTATTCATCTTATGCTTATGAATCCTGTATAGCAAATGGATTTCTGACAATTAAAGGCGGACACAGAATTGGACTTGGCGGACAGGTTATATGGGAGAATGGAAAAGTAAAGAATTTCTCTCATGTGACATTCATGTGTATAAGAATTGCTAAACAGATGAAAGGCTGCGCTGATAATATAATGAATGAGCTTTTAAAAGACGGGTTAAAGCACACTGTTATAATATCACCGCCGGGCTTTGGAAAAACAACACTACTTAGAGACATTATAAGACAGTTATCTGATAAATATAGAAAAAATGTGGTTTTAATTGACGAACGATGTGAAATAGCGGCATGTGTAAACGGAGTTCCATGTAATGATATTGGCTGCAGGACAGATGTTCTGGATGGTTGTAATAAACTTACGGGAGTATATATGGCTGTTCGCTCGCTTAGTCCTCAGGTTGTAGCAATGGATGAGATTGGCTGTGAAGATGATATTAAAGCTGTAAAATACTGCATTAAAACTGGATGCACTGTAATAGGAACCGCACATGGAAGCAGTATATATGATACAGATGAAAGACTTACAGGTCTTTTTGCAAAAAGTGGATTTAAGAGAGCTGTAATATTGGAAAAATGTGGGGAGGCAGGAAAATGTCTGGATATATAGGCGGAATATTAATACTTTCAGGCTGTTTTATGTATGGTCTTTCATACAGCCAGAGATTAAAGAACAGGATAATAATATTAAAAGACATGGTAAGAATGCTTTCCGTAATGAATAATCATATTGGATATTCACTTATAGATATGACGCAGATATTTGAACGTCTTGGAGATTTTGACATGTGTTCATATGTCAGGGATTTTACCGGATACATATGCGAAGCATTGAATAAATCGGACATTGATACATTTGCATTGATATGGAATGAGGCTGCTGATAAAGCATTTGCAGAAATACTTGGCAAAAGACAGCTGGAGATTATAAAAGAGGCAGGTTCTATAAGCACATTTATTGACAAGGACAGTCAGATAAAACTTATACAGTCTGTTGTGTGTGAACTTAATGAGGAACTTGATGTGGTTAAGACCAATGCGGCAGGAAAGATGAAGGCTTATATCGTTACAGGAATATCAGCAGGACTTATACTCGTGATTGTACTTATATGAATCGGAGGTGAAGTATGGAGGTAAGCATAATATTCAAGATTGCGGCGGTAGGCATAGTTGTTTCAATACTTAACCAGATACTAAAGCATAATGGAAGAGATGACCAGGCAGCGCTTACCGCACTGGCAGGACTTCTTATTGTCATCTACTGGATATTACCTTATATACTTGAATTGTTTACTACCATGAAGAAGCTTTTTGAATTGTGATAGGGGGTGGTACATATTAATGTGTTGTCGCTTTCGGTGTGTGCAGTTACAGGTGTGATTCTTGCTCTGGTTTTGAAAAGTACAGGCTCTTCAATGGGAAACTTTGTATCAATTGTTCTGTGTGTAGGAACTGCAATGCTTGTATTTAATGGGCTTATATCCGTGTACACAAGAATCAATATGTTTACTGCAGGTATCAATCAGGAATATATAAAGCTGATAGTCAAAGTTATAGGTATATCGTATGTAACAGAAATATCATCAAATATATGTAAAGAAAATGGATTTGCCGCACTTGCGTCAGCTATGGAAATATACGCCAGAATTTCTGTTGCAGGCTTATGCATACCGGTTATAGTAACACTTTTTGAAATTGTTTCAGAGGAAATTGTCTGACTAAGAAAATAATTGCCTTTATGATAGCGTTTCTGGCGGTGCTCATCATACAGAAGACATATATATATGCACAGGATGATAATACATTTAATTATGATTCGCTGATAGATGAAGCAGATTACAGTGGGATAGACAGTACGCTTGATGATTATGGCTGGCAGGGTACATCTTTTAAAGAATTTGTCAGGTCTGTTGCCAGTTCGGACACTAACATAGGCTTTAACTTTACCGGCACAGTGACAGAAGCAATAATTGCCAACAGAACAGTTCTGGTACAGATATTACTTTTATCTATATGTGCAATGTTTCTTACTGTTCTTGATAAAAATGCATCTGATTCAGCGATGCTTTTTATATCATTCATTCTTATGACGCTGATAGTTGCAGTATTTATTAATGCTGCAAGGACAGGATATGAATGTGTTCAGATGTCAATTGATATATACAAAGCCCTCTGTCCGGTATTTTTTCCAGCAGTTGCATATTCGTGTGGGGCATCAAGTGCTGCAGCGTATTATGAGATAATTCTTTTTCTTATGTACATAGTCAATGTTCTTGTGAAAAATGTTCTTATGAGAGCTGATTATATATATATGATATTAGGCATGTTTGATACATTTAGTGAAAAAGATAAGTTTAACAAAATGTGCCAGCTTATAACAAAGATTATAAAACTGTCAGTAAAAGGAATGCTTATGTTTTTTCTGGGACTTAATGGGATAAAAAGTCTTATTCTTCCATTAAGCGACTCGCTTAAAATGTCCGTTTTATTCAAAGCTGTTTCTATGATTCCTGGCATTGGAAACAGTGCACAAACTGTATCTAAGACAATTGTAGGGTCTGCTGTGCTTGTTAAGAATTCTATTGGTGTGGCTGCGGTTATTGTTATGGCTGTAACAATAGGAATTCCGATTCTCAAACTTGTTGTCATGGCGTTCTTATATCAGATTCTTGGAGCAGTATTAGAACCTGTGGCAGACAGCCGTATAGTAAAAGCAGTTCTTGTTCTGTCAGAAAGTCTTGAGAATATGATATATATGATTGCTGTCACAGTTGTTCTTATGTGCCTTACAATGGCAATTATATGCTTTGCAACTAATATTAATCTATATGTTTAAATGTGGTAACGTGCAATGACAGGTATTATTAACTGGTTTAAAACAATATTTATTCTTGAAATCACAGGAGAGATTGCACTAAAGCTTGTGCCACTAAAGTATAAGGAATTCATAGCATTTGTAATGAAACTGATACTTGTAACGGCGATAATAATTCCGCTGCTTAATATTAAGAATGCGGATATAAGTGAGATTACAGATGGCATAAGTAATGGACTTAAAACATATTCTAAGGAGAACGATAATGTCTCACAGGCTTTATATAATACTGCAGACAAGAAAACGGCTGAAAAAATTATAAGCTCAGATATTAATAGCACAGCAGCTTCTTATGGTCTGGAAGCTGTTTATGTAAAATGCAGCTTCACATCAGACATGACAGCGGTCAGTATGATAAATGTATATGTTAAAGATAACAGCATTGCAGGCAATGATAATATTGGCAGATTAAGAACAGATATAGCTGACAGGTATGGAGTATCTGTAGAACAGGTAGATATCAGGGAGGCAGGCGAAAGTGGTTAATGATGGTAAAAATGAAGCATTTTTTACAGGATTACTGAATAAAACAAGGAAAGATAAAATATTTATAGTAATACTGGCAGGGATACTTATGATGGTGATTGCAATGCCAACAAAAAGTTCATCTGCAAAAAGTTATACATCAGGTCCGGTTATATCCTCCAACTCAGATGATTATGAAAAAAATCTTGGGGAAGAATTGCAGCAGATGCTTGAAAATACTGATGGTGTTGGAAAAGTTAAAGTTCTTCTTAAGACCACGGATGATAAAGAAGTTATAGGAGTATTAGTTGTATGTGAGGGAGGTGATGACAAGAATCTTGTAGCATATATTACGGATGCGATAAATGGCCTTTTAGGTGTTCCTGTACATAAAATTAAAGTGATGAAAATGTCGGAATAATTATTTTGGAGGCAGTTTTGAAAAGAATTAAAAAGAATCATATTATAATTACGGCACTTGCTATAATGATAGCTGCTGCCGGGTATATTAATTATGCGGGTGATCTTAATAATATAATTAAAATCAAAGATAAAGAAAGTTCCGCTGTTTCTTCTGATAACGTAACAACTGATAATAATCTGGCTGATGAGGATACAGATTTTACAGATGAGCCAGGAACTGTTATACTTACATCAGCAGGAATAAAGTCGGAGGCAGTAGCCGCTGCCAGATTAAACAGGGAACAGATCAGGGCTTCAAGCCTTGAGAATCTTCAGAGTATCGTCAATGACACCAATATGACAGAGGATGCAAAGAAATCAGCTGTTGACGAGCTTGCGAAGCTTGAAGACAGTGCAGATAAAGAGACAGCTATAGAATTATTACTGTCAGCTAAGGGTTTTGATTCTTCAGTAGTTACTGTATCTGATACCAATGTGGATGCTGTTATTAATGTATCAGAGCTTTCAGATACAGATAAAGCTCAGATTGAAGATATTATTAAAAGAAAAACTGGTTTTGCTGCGGATAAGATAACAATAAATATTTGCAATAATTAGTGTTTATGTTATAATCTTTTTAACTTTGAGTTAAATATGAATATATGGAGGACGGTTATGACAAAAGAGTTTGAAGATAGAGGTACAACTTATTCTATACATGAGAATGTTAATATTGGTGAAGTTAAGGTAGCTGATGAAGTTGTAGCTATTATAGCTGGTCTTGCCGCTACAGAGGTTGAAGGTGTTGACAGCCTTGGCGGTAATATTACTAATGAAATAGTGAGCAAACTTGGAATGAAGAATCTTTCTAAGGGTGTTAAGGTAACAGTTGAAGAGTCAAATGTCCTTGTAGATATAACACTTAATCTTAAGTATGGAACACAGATACCAGCTGTTTCAGCTAAGGTTCAGGAAAAGGTTAAGTCTGCAATAGAGACAATGACAGGACTTTCAGTTACAGAGGTCAACATTAAGGTTGCCAGTGTTAATGTAGAAAATTAAATTCAGGAGTTAAAAGATGACAAGATCTACAATGAGGGAGCATATTTTTAAGTTATTATTCAGAGCTCCTTATATCGATAACAAAGATGAGTATGATGAGCAGATTGATCTGTATTTTTCAGATGCAGATATGGTAGATGCGTCACATCTTAAGGAAGAAGAATACCAATACATCAAGAATAAGACATTAGCAATAGCAGAACTTATACCCGAACTTGATGAGAAAATTGATTCTGTATCAGAAGGATGGCCAACAAGCCGTCTTGGAAAGACAGAGCTCTCCATTATGAGACTTGCTGTGTATGAGATGCTTTATGATGAGGATATTCCTACTAATGTAGCACTCAATGAAGCTGTTGAACTTTCCAAGAAGTATGGCTCAGCAGACAGCACAGCAGCCTTTGTTAATGGTGTATTAGGTAAGTTAATCAAAGAATAATGCAGTTCTTTTGCATGTAAAGTGAGGATATATGGCTGGAGTATATACTGTAAAGCAGGTGAATTCCTATATTAAGAATATGTTTAAGCAGGATTTTCTGCTTAACTCAGTTTCTGTTAAGGGGGAGATATCTAATTGCAAGTATCATACCTCCGGTCATATTTATTTTACATTAAAAGATGCTGATGCGGCACTTTCTGTCATTATGTTTGCAAGTCAGGCTGCAAAGCTTGTATTTAAGTTAAAGGATGGAATGTCAGTTGTTGTATCAGGAAGAGTTGATGTGTTTGATGCAGCGGGTAAATATCAGTTATATGCCAATACTGTGCAACAGGAAGGTATTGGAGAACTGTACCAGAAGTTTGAACAGTTAAAACAATATTATGAGGATATGGGATATTTTGCCAGGGAATATAAAAGACCACTTCCTGCATTTACTAAAAAATTAGGTGTTGTTACATCTAAGACAGGTGCAGCAGTTCAGGATATTATGAACATTTCTAAAAGGCGTAACCCTTATATCCAGATTGTACTTTATCCTGCATATGTTCAGGGAGAGCATGCAAAGCAGTCAATTGTAAGCGGAATTACAAGACTTGATAAGATGGGGCTTGACTGTATTATAGTAGGACGAGGCGGCGGTTCAATAGAAGATTTATGGGCTTTTAATGAACCAGAGGTTGTAGAAGCAGTGTTTAACGCATCAACACCGATAATATCGGCTGTAGGTCATGAGACAGATTTTACACTTACAGATTTTGTGGCTGATATGAGAGCACCTACACCTTCTGCAGCGGCAGAGCTTGCCGTTACAGAAACAGCGGCTGTTGAGAACAGAATATATGAATATGAAAGACGGTTAAAGCAACAGATAATGTATTCATTGTCTGCAAAAAGAGACTATCTTGAAAGATTAAAGCTCCAGATGGAATATCTTAACCCTGTCAATCAGATATATGATAAAAGACAGCGGCTCATGAATATTGAAGATAAGCTGAACATGTTAATAAAAAGATGTGCGGCAGATAATAGAAACAGACTACGTCTGTATGCTTCAAGACTTGAGGGCTTAAGTCCTCTAAAAAAGCTTGATATGGGCTATGGCTATATTGAGAATTCTGAAGGTAACAGAATTGTATCAGCCGGTCAGGTGTCGTCAGATGATGAAATCACAGTTTATCTTAAAGATGGAAGCATCAGATCTAAGGTTATCGAGGTAGGGAAAGTATGGCAAAAACATTAGAGCAGTCATTCGAAAGACTTGAAGAAATAATTGCACAGATGGAAAAATCAGACACAACACTTGATGCATCATTTAAAATGTATCAGGAGGGGATGAAGCTTGTTGAAAGCTGTAATAACCAGCTTGACAAGATTGAGAAACAAATCATAGTTTTGAATGATGATGGAGAAAATGACGATGAATGATTTTAAGAATGAATTGGAACAGGAAGTAGAATTTATTAATGATTTGATATCAAGATATCTTCCTGATGAGACAGGACTTGATAAAAAAATAAGAGAAGCTATGAATTACAGCGTCAATGCAGGTGGCAAAAGAGTAAGACCTATGCTTATGCTTGAGGTGTATAAGCTGTGTGGAGGTGATGACTGTCAGGTTGTCTATCCATTTATGGCGGCTTTAGAATGTATTCATTCATATTCTCTTGTACATGATGATCTTCCGGCAATGGATAATGACGATTACAGAAGAGGAAGACTTACAACACATAAGATGTTCGGAGAGGATTTTGGAATACTTGCAGGAGACGGACTTCTTAATCTTGCTTATGAGATTATGGCTGATGCACTTATATCAGGTGAAGGAGATATGGCGGCGAAAGCTAAGGCAATGGAAGTTATTGCAAGAAAAGCAGGAATAAAAGGCATGGTTGGCGGACAGGCTGTTGATGTTGAACTTACAGGAAAAGCATTATCAGATGAACAGCTTGATTTTATATTCAGATTAAAGACAGGTGCATTGATTGAAGCTGCATTTCTTGCAGGAGCATATCTTGCAGGCTGTGATGAGAAAACGGCTGACAGATTATGCAGGGCAGCATCACTTATAGGATTTTCGTTCCAGATTAGAGATGATATACTTGATGTGACGAGTTCACTTGAGAAACTTGGAAAGCCAGTATTTTCTGATGAAAAGAATAATAAAACAACTTATGTTACTTTATATGGAATGGAAAAAGCTGAAGCGGATGTACAATCTATGTCTGATGAAGCTTTAGATATAATTAAGAGCGTGGGAAAGAATGAATTTTTAGAGGAATTCGTTCTTAACCTTATACACAGAAATAAATAAAGCAGGTGTATTATGATTCTTGAAAAGATAAATAAACCAAATGATATAAAACAATTATCTCCAATTGAATATAATCAGCTTGCAGATGAAATCCGGGGATTTCTTATAGAAAAAATTAGTAAAACAGGAGGACATCTCGCATCTAATCTTGGTGTTGTAGAGCTTACGATGGCACTTCATCTGGCTTTTAATCTTCCACAGGATAAGCTTATATGGGATGTAGGTCATCAGTCTTATACGCATAAGATTCTTACCGGAAGAAAGAATCAGTTTGATCAGTTAAGAAAATTTGGTGGAATGAGCGGTTTCCCTAAAAGAAATGAAAGTCATTTTGATGCATTTGATACAGGACACAGCTCAACATCAATATCAGCGGGATTAGGACTTGTTAAAGCAAGAGATTTAAAGAATGAGCATTACAGTGTTGTGTCTGTTATAGGAGATGGTGCACTTACAGGTGGAATGGCCTATGAGGCACTTAATAATGCTTCTTCTCTTAAGACTAATTTTATTATTGTATTGAATGATAATACAATGTCTATAGCAAAAAATGTTGGCGGTGTACCACATATGCTTAGTAATATAAGGTCATCTGATTCGTATTATGACCTTAAGGAAAATGTGACTAATACTCTGTATAAGCTTCCGGGTGGAGACCATATTGTAGACAAAATCAAGAAAACTAAAAGCAATCTTAAGCAGATGATACTTCCAGGTCAGATGTTTGAAAGCATGGGAATATCTTATCTTGGTCCGGTTAATGGACATGATATTGAAAAACTGATTAAAGTGTTCCATGTTGCCAAGCGAATAAATGGAGCAGTTATCATCCATGTTGTAACACACAAAGGACACGGTTATAAACCAGCAGAGCGTAATCCGGCTAAATTTCACGGAATAGGACCTTTTGATATTGCTACAGGCAAAGAGTTAAAAGCTTCTGATAAGCCAACTTATTCTGATGTATTTTCAGAAACAATATGCCAGCTTGCTAAGAAAGACAAGCAGATAGTAGCTGTAACGGCAGCCATGCCTGATGGCACAGGACTTGCCAAATTTTCCAAATGGTTTCCAGAAAGATTCTTTGATGTTGGAATTGCTGAGGAGCATGCAGTCACATTCTCTGCAGGAATGGCGGCAGGCGGCCTTAAACCTGTATTTGCGGTTTATTCCTCATTTTTACAGAGAGCATATGACCAGATACTTCACGATGTGTGTATCCAGCATCTTCATGTAGTATTTGCAATTGACAGGGCAGGACTTGTTGGAAGTGATGGTGAAACGCATCAGGGTATATTCGACCTTTCATTTCTGACTTCAATCCCGAACATGACTGTTATGGCACCTAAGAATGGCAGTGAACTTTCAGCAATGCTTAAATTTGCACTGCTTAACTTTAATTCACCGATTGCAATAAGATATCCAAGAGGTCAGGCGTATGATGGTCTTGAAGAGTACAATGCACCAATCAGGTACGGAAAAGCCGAGATGATTATTGAAGAGTCTGACATTGCACTTGTTGCAGCAGGCAATATGCTTATTACGGCACAGGATGTAAGAGATAAGCTTAAAGAAAAGGGTTATAATATAACAATTGTCAATGCACGTTTTATCAAGCCAGTTGATACTGATATGCTTGACAGATTATCAGAGTCACACAGACTTATAGTTACAATGGAAGAGAATGTTTTATCAGGTGGCTTTGGCGAAGCGGTCTGTCAATATTATGATGATACCTGCAATGACATAGATGTGCTTAATATTGCACTGCCAGATGATTATGTTGAACATGGCAATGTTGATATTCTGCGACGGGAATCAGGTGTTGATAAAGACAGTGTTGTTGCGAAGATACTTAACAGATGGGCAAATGTATTGAATAAGGATAAGAGTAATGAGTAAAGAAAGATTAGATGTTTTATTAGTTAATAAAGGGCTTGCGACTTCAAGAGAGAAGGCAAAAGCTATTATTATGTCCGGTAATGTATATGTTGACGGACAGAAGGAAGACAAGGCTGGTCAGTCATTTCCAGATACTGCAGTGATAGAAGTCCGCGGAACAACCCTTAAGTATGTTAGCCGTGGTGGTCTTAAGCTTGAGAAAGCTATGCAGAATTTTGATGTGACGCTTGAAGGTAAGGTATGTATGGATGTAGGTTCATCAACAGGTGGATTCACTGACTGCATGCTTCAGAATGGCGCAATTAAAGTGTATGCTGTTGATGTAGGACATGGACAGCTTGACTGGAAGTTACGCAATGATGAGAGAGTTGTATGCATGGAGAAAACTAATATCCGTTATGTAACACTTGATGATGTTGCAGACAGAATACAGTTTTCAAGTATAGATGTATCATTTATCTCACTTACCAAGGTACTTACTCCTGTAAGGAATCTTCTTACAGATGATGGCCAGATAGTATGTCTTATCAAGCCGCAGTTTGAAGCAGGACGTGAGAAGGTAGGAAAGCATGGCGTTGTAAGAGATAAAGATGTTCATATAGAAGTAATCAATAAAGTTATTGATTATGCAATGTCAATAGGATTTGAAATCCTTAATCTTGAGTTCAGTCCTGTTAAGGGACCTGAAGGGAATATTGAGTATCTGCTGCATTTGCAGAAAATTGCAGAACCACAGATAAAGGAAATTCCATTTATTGTAGAAAACGTAGTTGAAAAAGCTCACGAAGTATTGTAATATATATTTAATTCTTTTCGTATACCAAATGAGGTTCAGCATGAAATATTTTTATATTGTTACTAACAGGTTTAAAGATCCTGATGGTGTTAATACAAGAAAGATTGCACATTTTTTACGCTCAAAAGGAGCTGAATGTGTATGCCAGATAGAACAGGAAGAGGCATTTAATACAACAGGATCATATAGTGATGTAAGACTGGTTCCTGATAATACTGAATGTGTTATTGTTCTTGGAGGTGATGGTACACTTATTCAGGCATCAAGAGAGTTGTCTGAGAAGGATATTCCTTTTATAGGCGTTAACATCGGAACTCTTGGTTATCTTACAGACACAGATATGTCAAGCTTTGAGGAGACATTAGAGAGTCTTCTTAGAGACGATTATGAGATTGACAGACGCATGATGCTTGATGGATGTATATATCGCGGTGAAGAACGCATTTTTTCTGATATGGCACTTAATGATGTTGTAATTAACAGAAATGGTGCTTTAAGAATTATTGATTTTGATATATATGTCAATGGCGAGTATCTTAATACATATTCGGCTGATGGGGTAATTGTTTCGACCGCAACAGGATCGACAGCGTACAGTCTGTCAGCAGGAGGACCTATAATACAGCCGACAGCAAGACTTATAATGGTAACACCTATATGTCCGCATTCGCTTAATCAGAGAAGTATTATATTTGCTGCTGATGATGAGATTATGATTGAGATGAAGGATAATAAAAGCTCATCAGGAAGAAGAACCGGCTCTCTTAAGAATGACAGTGCAAGAGTTGCCACATTTGATGGAGAAAACTTCTGTGAAGTCGTAACGGGGGACAGAATTGTTATTACGCAGTCAGAACGTATATCAAAATTTGTCAAGACAAGCAGGATTTCATTCTTAGAGAGGATAAGAAACAAAATGTAGTTGGTGATAATTATGAAAACAGACAGACATAAAAAGATATTAGAAGTAATTGACAGATACGAAGTTGGAACACAGGAAGAGCTTGCAAAAATTCTTAATGATGAGGGATATAATGTTACGCAGGCTACTGTTTCAAGAGATATAAGAGAGCTTAATCTGTCAAAAGTTTCTGTGGATGGTAAAAGAACAAGGTATGCAACACTTACAAAGGATAAACCTGTTGCAAGTGATAAATTTTTAACGGTTCTTAAAGAAGGCTTTGTATCAATGGATATGGCACAAAATATTCTTGTTATTAAGACTGCACCTGGAATGGCAATGGCTGTATGTGCAGCAATAGATGCACTTGAATGGAATGAAATTGTCGGTTCTATTGCAGGCGATGACACTATCATGTGTGCGGTAAGGACTGTTAATGATACATTGCTTGTTATGAACAAGATTAAGAAGCTTATTAAGAACAATTAATAGACAGAATTGAAAGGCAGGGTATGTTAGTTAATTTACATGTTAAGAATCTTGCACTTATAGAAGAAGAGAATATTGATTTTGATGAAGGACTTAATATACTTTCAGGTGAAACCGGTGCAGGTAAATCAATTATTCTTGGTTCTATTAATGCAGCATTGGGAAGCAAGACATCACCTGATTTTATAAGATCAGGATGTGAATATGGTCTTTCAGAGATAACATTTGCAATACCAGAAGATAAGATTGAACGAATTAAAGAACTTGGTGTTATATCATGTGATGACGGTGAACTTGTTATTTCAAGGAAAATCATGTCAAATCGTTCACAGATTAAGGTTAATGGACAGTCTTTTACATCCGCCCAGACCAGAGTTCTTGCACATGAACTAATTGATATTCACGGACAACATGATAACCAGCTGCTTATGGATGAGAGTAATCATTTATCTGTTATTGATGCTTATGATAACAGCATTATTCCACTTCTTGATTCGTATAAAGACTGCTATAAAGAATATGCTATATGTAGAAAAGCATATGAAAGTCTTTCTGGTGACGATGAATCAAGAATTAAAGAGATGGCTTTTCTTCAATATGAAATCAATGAGCTTGAATCAGCAGCTTTAAAACCGGGCGAAGATGAACGGGTTGAAAGTGATTACCGAAGAATGAGTAACTTCCAGAAAATTGCAGGAAATCTTTCTGAGATATCGATGCTTCTTTCAGAAAGTGACAATAATCTTAGTGATATGGCAGGTGCAGCATTAAAGAATATGATAGCTGCAAGCGAATATGATGAGTCTTTGAAAGATAACTGTGATATTCTATCTGATATTGAGAATCTTATATCAGATGTGGCTCATAACCTTTCATCTTATATGGATGATTTTACATTTGACCAGTCTGAATTCAATGCACTTGAAGAAAGACTTGATTTAATTAATTCTCTTAAGATGAAATATGGCAATTCGATTGAAGATATTTTATCTGTTCTTGATGATAAGAAACAGAAGTTATCTGAATATGAAAATTATGATGAAGTTGTTGTTGCAAGAAAAGCTGAATATGACAAAGCTTATAAAAAGCTTATGAATGCGGCTTCTCTTTTAAGCAGCCAGAGAAAGAAAACAGCTCTCGGTTTTTCGCAGGATATAACAAACGCCTTAAAACAGCTTAATTTTCTTGATGTAAGATTCGAAGCTGAATTTGAGGAGAAAAATCCTGATTCTGCCGGAATTGATAATATCAGATTCATGATATCAACTAATCCAGGTGAAGATATGAAGCCTTTATCAAAGATTGCATCAGGAGGTGAATTATCAAGAATTATGCTTGCAATTAAAAGCGTAATGGCAGAGACAGATATATCCAAAACACTGATATTTGATGAGATTGATGCAGGAATCAGCGGAAAGACGGCACAGCTTGTTGCTGAGAAGCTTAACACACTGGCGAAAACTCATCAGATAATATGCATTACGCATCTTCCTCAGATTGCTGCAATGGCTGATAATCACTATGTTATTGAGAAGTATACTAAAGACAACCGGACAATAAGTAATATTACACAGTTATCATATGATGAAAGTGTTAATGAAATCTCCAGAATGCTTGGAGGTTCAGTTATTACAGATGCGGTTATATCTAACGCAAAAGAATTGAAAAATATGGCACAACTCGCCAAAAAGAGCTGAATACAATATCAACGTTAATTTACATTAATACCCTTTTTTAAAAAGTATTTCATCTGTTAATACTAATCTTAGAAGGATGGTGGAGTAAGATGAGTAGATTTAAAAAAGGGTTATTTTATGCCAGTTTTCTGGTTTTGTGTATGGTCTTTACAGCATATATATACTACGATTCAATCAAGAAAAAGATTCCTGATAAATTATATATATACACACAAGATAAGGCTGTTTTCTCAATGGATATTCCGGTTGTCGGAACGGTATATGACAGCAGTAATAATATGTGTGCAGATAATATTGATTTCAGCAGAGATGTTACTTTCCAGTCAGGATATACAGGGCAGTATTATGTAGATTATAAACTTTTCGGACTTCTTCCTGTTGCAAGGACACATATGGAGGTTGTCAATGAAAAGTATGTTTATTCTGGCGGCTTTCAGGTCGGCATATATCTTAAATGTAATGGTGTATATGTTGTTAACACAGAAACAATATGCACATATGATGGTCAGAATATTGTTCCTGCCAAAGGAAAGATTAATAAAGGTGATTATATAATTAAAGTTAATGGCTTTCAGACAGATACGAAAGAACAGCTTTCACAGGCAGTGTCAGAATCTACGGGAAATAGTATGGATATAACTGTCAGGCGGAACGGACAGGACATTGATGTACAGGTTGAGCCTGTAAAAAATGTTGCAGGAGAATATAAACTTGGAATCTGGGTTAAAGATGATACACAAGGTGTTGGAACTGTTACTTATGTGTGTGAAGATGGCACATTTGCCGCATTAGGACATGGAATATCAGATAACGAAACAGGGAATGTACTTGATATAAAAGATGGCATGATATACAGAACAAGGATTCTGTCTATTATACCTGGAAAAAATGGAGAGCCGGGAGAGCTTCTTGGTACTATTGATTATAGAGAGGACAACATAGGAAGTATAAGACGTAATACTGATAAAGGCATATATGGTGAAAATGCGTACTCTTTATATAAGGAGTATTCACCTGAACTGATGAAAGCAGCCGGGTCATATGAAGCTTCAAAAGGAACAGCATATGTAAGGTTTTATAACAATGGCAGTTTTCATGATTATGAAATTGATATAACAGATTTAAAGTATGGCGATTCTAAGAATATAACATTTAAAGTGACATCAGGAGAGCTTCTCAAGCTGACTAATGGAATTGTTCAGGGGATGAGTGGAAGCCCGATTATTCAGAATGGAAAGATAATTGGGGCTGTCACACATGTATTTGTTGATGATTCTACTTGCGGATATGGTATATTTATTGATAGAATGCTTGATAAAGACTAAAAGAAACTAACAAAGAAAAGGATTATAATACGATGGAAAGAGAGAAATTTGGCAGCAGACTTGGATTCATACTTATAAGTGCAGGCTGCGCAATCGGAATTGGAAATGTATGGCGTTTTCCATATGTTGCAGGTAATAATGGAGGTGGAATATTCGTTTTATTATATATGTTATTCCTTCTTATGTTTGGAATCCCTGTACTATCAATGGAACTTACAATGGGAAGAGCTTCTAAAAGCAGTATAATAAGAGCGTATCATGAACTGGAGCGACCTGGACAGAAGTGGCATATTCATGGATATCTTGGAATGATAGGCAATTATATACTTTTATTCTTCTATACTACTGTTTCAGGATGGATGTTAGGATATTTTATCAAGTATGTAACTGGTGATATCACTAAAAATACTGACAGTTCGCAGATGTTTGCAGATGTAACTGCTAATCCATGGATAATGTTTGTATGGATGGCAGTAATAGTTCTTATTGCGGTTATTGTTTGCAGTATGGGACTTCAGAATGGCGTAGAAAAGATTACAAAATATATGATGCTTATTCTTCTTGGACTTATTGTTGTGCTTGCAATCCACAGTCTTACGCTTGATGGTGCCGGAAAAGGAATGCAATATTTTCTTGTTCCCGATATGAATAAGATAGAAGCGGTTGGTATTGGAAATATTATTATTGAGGCAATGAAGCAGGCATTTTTCACTTTAAGTGTCGGAATGGGCTCGATGATGATATTTGGAAGCTATATTGGTAAAGAACGCGCGCTTGTAGGAGAGGGGATACAGATTACATTACTTGACACATTTGTTGCAATTATGTCAGGAGTTATCATATTTCCAGCATGTATGTCATATAATATACCAACAGACAGTGGTCCAAGCCTTATATTTGTCACACTTCCAAAGGTGTTCGAACATATGTCAGGTGGAAGATTCTGGGGCGCAATGTTTTTCCTTTTTATGACATTTGCGGCATTATCCACAGTTATTGCTGTTCTGGAGAATATTATTGCGTGCAATATGGAGGCATTTGGATGGAACCGTAAGAAAGCAGGTGTAATTAACCTGTTTATTATAATTATCATGAGTATTCCATGCATTCTTGGTTTCAATGTATTAAGCGGATTTACACCGCTTGGCGCTGGAACAAACGTGCTTGATCTTGAAGATTTTCTTGTAAGCAGTCTTATTCTCCCTATAGGAAGCCTTGTTATACTTCTTTTCTGCACAACTAAGCTTGGCTGGGGATATGATAATTATATGAATGAAGTTAATACAGGAAAGGGTATCGGCATGCCTAAAATTTTAAAGTTTTATCTTAAATATATCCTTCCTCTGGTTATTTTATTCATTATTATTGATGGATTAATTTAATAATCATAAAAGCCGTGTCGAATTTTGTCGAATGCTGTTATTTCTTGCGATAAAAAGTGCTTGCAGACTGCTTCTGTTAAAACTATACTAATTATTGTGAAGTTGATATGTCGGATTATTTAATTTTCACATTATGAAAGGGCTTGAATGTATGGAGAGGACTAAAATAGCTATCGCAGATGATAATCAGAGTATTCTGGAGGCATTAAAGAATGTAATTGATGAAGAAGATGACATGAGAATTGTTGGAACTGCTAATAATGGTGCAGATACCGTAAAAATGATTCATGAGAGCCAGCCAGATGTTGTTTTGCTTGATCTTATAATGCCTGGAATAGATGGAATTACTGTTATGGAAAAGATAAAGGCAGACAAGACATTAGATTCCAAACCGGACTTTATTGTAATAAGCGCTGTTGGCAGAGACAGTGTTACTGAGGATGCATTTAATGTTGGAGCAGCATATTACATAATGAAACCATTTGACAATGAAGTTCTGGTTAACAGAATACGATATATAAGGAATCAGCACAACAAAGTGAATGTAAAAGCAGTACCTAGAGAACCAGTTTCGATTACAGACAGAAATCTTGAGACAGATATAACAAATATAATTCATGATATTGGGATTCCGGCACATATTAAAGGTTATCAATATCTTAGGGATTCAATTACTTTATCAGTAAAAGATGCAGAAGTTATAAACAGTGTAACAAAAGTACTTTACCCTTCTATTGCAAAAAAATACGAAACTACACCTAGCAGGGTAGAAAGAGCTATAAGACATGCAATTGAAGTTGCATGGAATCGTGGTAATACAGATACACTGAATGATCTGTTTGGGTATACTATTAATTGTGGAAAAGGAAAGCCGACCAATTCAGAATTTATTGCATTGATTTCGGATAAAATCCGTCTGCAGTACAATATTAGATAATATTTAATATAAAAATGTTCACATATTTTTCATGTATATTTAATTGTAAAGCCTTGATAAATAGCTGCTTTTATATTATAATTACAAAATCGTAAACGATTTTTAACAATTTTGTAATAATTAATTTGGTTGAGGTTATATATGCGTAAGAGAATATTTAAAGGCTTTGCAGCCGTGTTATTATCATCTACATTAACGGTATCCACAGTGTTTGCAGTATTTGCAGATGATGTTGATAAGTTAAAGCAGCAAAAGCAGCAGACACAACAGGAGCTGGATAATCTTCAGGATCAGTGGGCTTATCTGTTACAACAGATGGATGAACTGGAACTTAAGATGGCTAATAAATCTGACGAAATAGATGCAGCTAATGTAAAACTTGAAGAGGCAGAGAAGATTCAGTCAGCACAATATGAGGATATGAAGCTTCGTATCAAGTATATGTATGAAGACCAGTCTGTATCATTAGCTGAAGTTTTTCTTACTTCATCAGACATGAGTACAATGCTTAACAAAGCTGTGTATATGCAGGAAGTTTATAATTATGACAGAAACAAACTTGATGAAATGGCTCAGACAGCCAGTGAAATCAAGGAACTCAAGGAAAAACTTGAAAGTGATAAGCATGAACTTGATGAAGCACAGACACAGCTTACTGAGAAGCAGGCATTGCTTTACAGTACTATTCAGGAAACACAGGCTAAGGCTGATGATGTAAACAGTCAGCTTGAATCAGCAGTTAAGAAAGCAGCAGAAGTTGCAGCTAAGAGAGAACAGGAACGTCAGGCAGCAGCGGCGAATCAGAACCAGCATATTAATACAACAGTTACACCGGCAAAGGGTGATTCATCTGTAGCAAGTGGTGTTGTTTCACTTGCATATTCGCTTCTTGGAGTTCCATATGTAAGCGGTGGAAGTTCACCATCAGGTTTTGACTGTTCAGGATTTACTTCTTATCTGTTCAGACAGTATGGAATTAATATTTCAAGATCATCAAGTGCCCAGGCATATGGTGGAACAGCAGTTAACGGACTTGCTAATGCACAGCCTGGTGATGTTATATGTTTTCCGGGACATGTTGGATTATATGTAGGTGGTGGACAGATGATTCATGCTAATGTTCCAGGTGGTTCAGTAAGGCTTGTTGGTGTTAATTCAATAGGTATGAGCGTAATTGCAATAAGACGTTACTGGTAATATTCTAATATATGTGATATAATAAGTGCAGTTTTACAGGGACTGCACTTATTTTTTATAAATGCATGAAGAGTATGGGATTATATTTAAGAAGAAATGAGGACTAATGTATGAAAAATGTATTGTTGATTGCATCAGAGGCTGTACCATTTATTAAGACAGGCGGACTTGCAGACGTTGCAGGTTCACTCCCTAAGTATTTTGACAAAACCAAGTTTGATGTAAGGGTAATGATACCTAAGTATACATGTATACCTTGGGAGTATCGTGAAAAAATGGTTTATAAGACACATTTTTACATAGATCTTGCATGGAGAACACAGTATGTAGGTGTATTTGAGTTAGAATGGAATGGTGTTATATTCTATTTTATTGATAATGAATTCTATTTTGGAGGCAATAAGCCATACAGTTGGATTCACGAAGATATTGAGAAGTTTGCTTTCTTTAGCAAAGCAGCACTTTCAGCACTTCCTGTTCTTGGATTCAGACCAGATATAATTCATTGCAACGACTGGCAGACCGGTCTCATTCCCGTATATCTTAAGGAAAGATTCTCACAGGGTGAATTTTATCAGGGAATTAAGTCTATAATGACAATTCATAATCTTAAATTCCAGGGAATATGGGATCTTAAGAAGGTTAAAGATATTACAGGTCTTCCTGATGAATACTTTACATCTGATAAACTTGAAGCATACGATGATGCAAACTATCTTAAAGGTGGTATTGTATATGCAGACCGTGTTACAACAGTTAGTGAAACATATGCAGAAGAGATTAAGACGCCATTCTATGGGGAGAATCTTGATGGTCTTATGAGAGCAAGAGCCAACGTTCTGTCCGGCATCGTTAATGGTATTGATTATGATGAATATAATCCAGAGACAGATAAGAGAATTGCCAACAATTATAACCAGATAACCTTCAGAAAAGAAAAGTGGAAGAATAAAGTTGCACTTCAGAAGGAACTTGGACTTACAGAGGATAAGGGAAAGTTTATGATTGGTCTCGTTTCAAGACTTACAGACCAGAAAGGACTTGACCTTGTAGCATATGTCATGGATCAGCTCTGTGCTGAAGATGTACAGTTTGTTATTCTTGGTACTGGAGAAGAAAGATACGAGAATATGTTCAGACATTATGACTGGAAATATAATGACAGAGTATCTGCCAACATATATTACTCAGAAGATATGTCACACAAAGTATATGCTTCATGTGATGCATTCCTTATGCCATCATTATTCGAACCATGCGGACTTTCACAGCTTATGAGTCTTAGATATGGAACAGTTCCTATTGTAAGAGAGACCGGTGGTCTGAAGGATACTGTAGAACCATATAACGAATACGAAGGCAAGGGAACAGGATTCTCATTTGCTAATTACAATGCACATGAGATGCTTAGTATTGTTAATTATGCTAAAGATGTATATTACAATCATAAGAGAGAGTGGAATAAGATTGTTGACAGAGGTATGAAGACAGACTTCTCATGGAACAGTTCAGCAAGAAAGTATGAAGATCTTTACAACTCACTTTAATTAAAATATTGCCTTCAAACGTGAATTTCGTGAAAGAAAAAAGGAAGCTGCGAAAAGCAACTTCCTTTTTTAATGCAGGTGGCGGGACTTGAACCCGCACGATGTTACCACCGGCAGATTTTGAGTCTGCTGCGTCTGCCATTCCGCCACACCTGCGCGACTTTGATAGTTTATCATAATAAAACTTAAAAATCAAGTGAAGAATACTTGCACACAGAATAAATTTCGAATATTATTTTAGTATTGAATTATAATCCTTTTATGGAGGCGTTTATGGATAACTGTAAAGAAATCCAGAATATGATAGATAGCTTTGAACATGGTAATCTGTCTCTTAAGAATGAAGAAGCATTTACGCATCACATTCTTAACTGTAACGACTGCCGTGAAGAGATGGAGATATATTATATAATTTTATATGGATTAGATGATGATAATGAGAAAAGTATAGAAAACAGCAGCTATAGCGAATATCTTGATGCATTTGATTTTACCGGACTTGTAGAGCAGAAGCTAAAGGATAGTGAAGCAAGGTGCCTGTTTCTAAGGCAATGGAGTCATTTTACAAGAGTAAGATATCTGTTTGTTACAGCTGTTATGATTCTTACAGCACTGCTTTTAATTATTATTAAATTCTTTTAAGAATGAGGATTGGAGAGTTGTCATGAGTGAAAAACTTATATTAATAGATGGACACAGTATATTAAACCGTGCATTTTATGGTGTTCCTGACCTTACTAATGCAGAAGGAATACACACCAATGCTTTATATGGTTTTCTTAATATTCTTTTTAAATTCCTTGATGAAGAAAAGCCTGATTATATTACGGTAGCATTTGATTTATCTGCACCAACATTCAGACATAAGGCATTTGATGGCTACAAAGGTACAAGAAAGCCTATGCAGCCAGAATTAAAGCAGCAGGTTCCTCTTATGAAAGAACTGCTTAAAGCTATGAATATCACTGTTGTTGAACAGGAAGGTTACGAAGCTGATGATATTCTTGGAACACTTGCCAAGCAGAATGCGAATAAAGGAATTGATGTATCTATTATTTCAGGAGACAGGGATTTGCTTCAGTTAGCTGATGAGCATATCAAGATAAGAATACCTAAGACTAAGAAAGGTGTAACTGAGGTAGAAGACTATTATCCTGCTGATGTATTTGATTTATACGGTGTTACACCACATGAATTCATAGATGTCAAGGCTCTTATGGGTGATACATCAGATAACATACCAGGTGCTCCGGGAATAGGACCTAAGACAGCATCAGCTATTATTCAGAAATATCATAGTCTTGATAAAGTATTTGAACATCTTGAGGAATTGAAGCCGCCTAAAGCAAAGACATCAATAACAGAGAATATTGAACAGATTAAGATGAGCAGATTCTTATCTGAGATTAAGACAGATGTTCCAATCGAATATAATATAGAAGATGCCAAGGCTGGAGATTTCTTTAATGAGAATTCATATGAGCTTTTTAAGAAATATAACTTTAAGAATATGCTCAAGAAGTTTGAAAATACAGATATAACAGCTAAAGATCCTGACTGCTATGAATATTTCAAGAAGATATCTGACTTTGCAGAAGTTGAAAATGTATTTAATAAAGCGGCACAGATTGCTGATGGAATTGAAAAAATCGGACTTTCAATTATAAGAGAAAACGAACTGACTGCGGTAGGAATAACACTCTCTGATACAGAAATCTATTATATTCCGGTATCTGGTTTTGTAACTGAAAATTACCTTATAGAACGTCTGTTAGATGTTGTGAGCAAGGCTTCTCACAGAAATATAGCATCTGCCAATATTAAAGATTATCTTGATATATTTGAAAAAGACAAGATAAATGGTTATCCGCTTGTTTCAGAAAAAGCATTTATTGATACTGCAATTGCAGCATATCTTCTTCATCCAAGCAACGAAAGTTATGATTATGAGACTCTCGGAAGAGAATTCTTATCATTAACTTATCCATCAAAAACAGAGCTTCTTGGCAAATTAAGCATAGAAAAAGCTGCTGCTGAGGCTGAAGATAATCTGATTAAGTATGCCTGCCTTTCATCATATGCTTATTACAAATGTGCTGATAAGATAACAGAACAGTTAAAGAACGATAATATGTATGAGCTTTTTGAAACTATAGAGATGCCTCTTATATTCGTTCTTTTCGAAATGCAGCAACAGGGTATAAGTGTTGACAAACAGGCGCTTATTGATTATTCAAAGGTACTGGGTTCTAAGATTTCTGTACTTGAAAAAGAAATATATGAAGCAGCAGGCGAAGAATTTAATATCAATTCACCAAAGCAGCTTGGTGTAATACTTTTTGAAAAACTAGGAATGCCTAACGGAAAGAAGACAAAGAGTGGCTATTCAACAGCTGCAGATGTACTTGAAAAGCTTGCACCTGATTATCCGGTTGTAAGTAAGATTCTTGAATACAGACAGTTAGCAAAGCTAAAATCAACTTATGCTGACGGACTTACACAGTATATATCAGAAGATGGAAGGATTCATGGTACATTTAACCAGACGATAACTGCTACTGGAAGAATAAGCAGTACAGAGCCTAATCTTCAGAATATTCCTATTAGAATGGAAATGGGAAAGGCTATAAGAAAGGTATTTGTTCCAAAGGACGGATTCGTATTCTTAGATGCTGATTATTCACAGATTGAATTAAGAATTCTTGCACATATGTCAGGAGATGAGAAGCTTATTGAAGCTTATAATTCGTCAGCAGATATCCATAGAGCAACGGCAGCACAGGTCTTTGGCGTACCACTGGATGAAGTTACCGATGAACAGAGAAGAAATGCCAAGGCAGTTAATTTTGGTATTATCTATGGAATGAGTTCTTTTGGATTAAGCCAGGATCTCAGTATCTCAAGAAAAGAAGCTAAAGAATATATTGAAAGATATTTTGCAAGCTATCCAACTATCAAGACATTTATAGACGGTCTTGTAAGTGATGCAAAAGAAAAAGGATATTCGCTTACAATGTATAACAGACGCAGAGAGATTCCAGAGATTAAATCTTCTAATTTCATGCAGCGTTCATTTGGTGAAAGAGTAGCCATGAACGCACCTATTCAGGGAACTGCAGCTGATATTATCAAGCTGGCAATGATTAATGTATACAACGCACTTAGAGAGAATAATCTGAAATCAAGACTTATATTGCAGGTTCATGATGAGCTTCTTGTTGAGACGGCAGAGAACGAGATTGAAACTGTAAAGCAGATAATGCTCGACGGGATGAAGAATGCAGTAAGCCTTAAGGTACCTCTTGAGGTGGATTTAAAGGAAGGAAAAGACTGGCTGGAGGCGCACTAATGAAAGTTATTGGAATTACAGGTGGTGTAGGAGCAGGAAAATCCTCTGTTCTTGCACTCCTGAAAGAAATGTGTTCCTGCGATATTATACAAGCAGACCTGGTTGCAAGAAATATATACCAATCTGGCAATATTGGATTTGAGAAGGTCGTTGATATATTCGGGGAGCAGATTGTAGGAGAGGATGGAGAGATAAACAGACCTCTTCTTGCAGATATTATATTTAAGAATCCTAATAAGAGAATAGTTCTTAACAGTATAATCCATCCACTTGTAAAGCAGGAGATTATCAACAGGATTAATAATCATAAGATAGCAGATGATGTTGATTACTGTTTTGTTGAGGCAGCACTGCTTATTGAAGATCACTATGATATATTCATGGATGAGGTATGGTACATATATGTTTCTGAGGATGTAAGAAGAATACGACTGTCAGCTTCAAGAGGATATTCTGATGAAAAGATATCTAATATATTTAAAAGTCAGTTATCTGAAGCAGAGTTTAGAAAATATGCTGATAAAGTCATAGATAATGGGTCAGATATAGAAAAAACACGCGCCCAGCTTGAGATTATGCTTGGAATATGATACATTTATAAACGATTTGTATATTTTACAGATAGATTTATATATGGTGAAGTAATGAGTTTCATCAGAAGGAGACTTGTAGATGAGAATGATGCCAATTGCCAGCGGAAGCAGTGGAAATTGTATCTACCTTGGTACAGAGGACACACATGTTCTTTTTGATGCTGGAGTCAGCCGCAAAAGGATTGAAGAAGGACTTAATACGGCAGGTTTAAGTCTTAAAGATATTGATGCAATATTTGTAACACATGAACATATTGACCATACAAAAGGACTTGGTGTTATATCAAGAAAAGAGGGGATTCCAATCTATTCAACTCCTGGTACAATAGAGGGAATAGAACAGACTTCATCACTCGGTAATATTCCAGAGGGCATATTTAATAAGATAAATGCTGATGAAGACATTTCAATTGGAGATGTAACAGTTCACCCCTTCCGTATATCACATGATGCTAACGAACCTGTTGCGTACACATTTACTCAAAAATGTGCAAATGGTATAAAAAAAGCATCGGTTGTAACTGATTTAGGGTATTTTGATGATTATGTTGTTGATAATCTGACAGAATCTGATATTATGCTTGTTGAGGCTAATCATGATATCAATATGTTACAGGTTGGTCCTTATCCTTTTTATCTTAAGAAAAGAATATTAGGTAATAAAGGACATCTATCTAATGAGACATCTGGACAGCTTGTCAATTCTCTACTTCATGATAAACTCAAGAAAATATATCTTGGTCATTTAAGCAAAGAAAATAATTATGATAAACTGGCTTATGAGACTGTGAAGTTAGAGATTGATATGTCAGATAACTCATTCAAATCTTCGGATTTTGATATAGAGGTTGCAAAGCGTGATGTTTTATCAGGTATTTGCGAAATATAACAGGCGCTTACAAGGTGCAGAAAGAGGAAAGCTATGAAAAAATGTGTAATTACTGTTGTAGGAAAAGATACTGTTGGTATTATTGCCAGAGTATGTACTTATCTTGCTGATACAAAGGTTAATATCCTTGATATCTCACAGACTATTGTTTCAGGATATTTTAATATGATGATGATTGTTGATATGTCTGGTTCTACAAAGAATTTTGACAATGTCAATGAAGATCTTAATAAACTTGGCGAAGATATTGGTGTTGTAATTAAATGCCAGCGTGAAGAAATATTTGACATGATGCACCGTATCTAAGAAAGTGAGGAGACTTAAATACTATGATTAATATTATGGAAGTTACAGAGACTAACAAAATGGTCGAGAAAGAGAACCTTGATGTAAGAACTATTACTATGGGTATTAATCTTCTTGACTGTGCTGGTCCTGATTTAGCTGAGGTTAATGAGAAAATATATAACAAAATCACAACTCTTGCTAAGGATTTAGTTTCAACTGGAGAAGAGATTGCAAAGGAATTCGGTGTTCCTATTGTTAATAAGAGAATATCAATTACACCTATTTCTCTTGTTGGTTCTTCTGCATGTAAGACACCTGAGGATTATGTTACTATTGCAAAAACTCTTGATAAGGCGGCGCATACTGTTGGCGTTAATTTCATTGGTGGTTATTCAGCAGTTGTATCTAAGGGTATGACTAAGAGTGATGAACTTTTAATAAGATCAATTCCACAGGCACTTGCACAGACAGAGCTTATATGCAGTTCTGTTAATGTTGGTTCAACAAAGACTGGTATTAACATGGATGCAGTAAGACTTATGGGCGAGATAGTTAAAGAGACAGCAGAACTTACTAAGGATAAGGATTCTTTAGGATGTGCCAAGCTTGTTGTATTATGTAATGCTCCTGATGATAATCCTTTCATGGCTGGTGCATTCCATGGTGTAACAGAAGATGATGCAATTATAAATGTTGGTGTCAGCGGTCCTGGTGTTGTTAAATACGCACTTGAGAGTGTAAGAGGAAAGAGCTTTGAGGTTCTTTGCGAAACTATCAAGAAGACAGCATTTAAGATTACACGAGTTGGACAGCTTGTTGCACAGGAGGCTTCTAAGAGACTCGGTGTACCTTTCGGTATTATTGACCTTTCACTTGCACCAACTCCTGCTGTTGGAGATTCAGTAGCAGAGATTCTTGAAGAAATCGGACTTGAAAGAGCCGGAGCACCTGGTACTACAGCTGCACTTGCAATGCTTAATGATCAGGTTAAGAAGGGCGGTGTTATGGCATCTTCTTATGTAGGCGGACTTAGTGGAGCATTCATCCCTGTATCAGAAGATCAGGGAATGATTGACGCGGTTAATGAAGGTTCACTTACAATCGAAAAGCTTGAAGCTATGACATGTGTATGCTCAGTTGGTCTTGATATGATAGCTATTCCAGGTGACACACCTGCAACAACAATTTCAGGAATTATTGCTGATGAAGCAGCTATTGGCATGGTAAACCAGAAGACAACAGCTGTAAGAGTTATTCCTGTTGTAGGAAAGGGCGTTGGAGAGACAGTAGAATTTGGCGGACTCTTAGGTTATGCACCTATTATGCCTGTTAATAAATTTGACTGTTCTGCATTCGTGAACAGAGTAGGAAGAATTCCTGCACCAATCCACAGCTTTAAGAACTAATTAAGAATTAAGATAAAAAACACCGGATGAATCATATGATTGGTTCAGCCGGTGTTTTTTTATATTCTTATTATATTCTGTTGTAATTCATTCTTCATTACATACCCATACTTTTCATATACAGCCTGTGCATATATATCAGAACATGCAAGGTCAAATATAAGTTCATTTTTATAATCAGCAGCCTTGGTAATGAAAGGTACATCAAGTTCTTTCTTGATGCTTCCAAGATACTGCTGTCCGGTTTTATTAAAACCTAATAATCTTATATATGGTATATTATTGTATGAATCGGACATGGATTTTCTTATTTCAAGAATTATATGCATAATGCAGCGGCATATTCTTGAATATACTATATTTTTTGATTTAACTTTCATTGCGAATTCTGTGATAGTGTCTCTTCCTGTAAATGCAGCTACAAATCTGTTCGCGATGTCCGGACTGATATCTTCATATTCAGCAAGTTTTTCAGCAAAGTCTGTATGATTAATATTGCATTGCTGTTTAAGAAAAAGCATTTTGTAATTAAATATATTGCTGAAATCATCAGAAAATAAAGGACAGTTCTTAGAATTGCTGATTTCTTCATACATAACGGGAGTGAGATATGTTTTTAATCTGTCATGTTCATCTGACATAAGCATTTTTCTTATTCCAAATGCACTTGCAAACTCAGCATTATCTGTGTCGTCATTGTAGCCAGCACCTTCACGAAGCACCGGATAATATGTCATGTTAAGGTTGTTGTAAAGAATTGCTTTTATATATTCAATTGCAAGAATATTATTTGAACCTGTAATTATGTCTTTGCATTCAGGCAGATATTGCAGAAGAGCAGTCTGTCTTGCCGCAGGGTATGAGAGCCCCTCTGCAAGAGCTTTGTTAAGAATTGCCTTATATTCAGGCGATTCTGATATTATAGTACGGCTTATCTTTGCCAGACAATCTGCATTATCAGTTTCAGCACCAAAACAGATTGAAGCGGCTTTCATTGTATTAAGTGTAAGAACTGCACCTCTTGCAAAATTCTCTGCACTTGATAATGCGTAGTATACAGGTAGTTCAACAACGATATCAGCACCAGCTTTTAATGCAGCCTTTGTTCTTGCATATTTATCAATTACTGCCGGTTCACCACGCTGCACAAAATTACCGCTCATCACAACGATAATACAGTCAGCCTGCGAAATCTGTCTTGCTTTATTCATCTGATATACATGTCCTGTGTGTAATGGGTTATATTCTGCAACAATTCCGCATGCTTTCATGTAATGTCTCCTTTATGTTTTTATTATATTTTACTTAAATCATACATTTATGTCAAAAATATTGCTGAATTTAGTCAATGTATCGTTTTTAAAACATTTTTAAGTGCCAGACGACCTTGTTTTCGACTAAAAATTGGTATATAATTTTTGTCAGAGTTCAGTATGTTTACTGAAAATTTACTTTTTTATAAGGAGGAGTCATTAATCATGGCATTTATTGACACAATTAAAGAAAGAGCAAAGGCAGACAAGAAGACTATCGTTTTACCAGAGTCTATGGATAAGAGAACTTATGAAGCTGCTGAGAAGATTTTAAAGGAAGGCATTGCTAATTTAGTTATTATTGGTACTCCTGAAGAGATCGAGAAGTATGGTAAGGGCTATGACATTTCTGGCGCCACAATCGTAGATCCATTTAACGATCCTAATAAGCAGAAGTATATTGATAAATTCGTTGAGTTAAGAAGCAAGAAGGGTGTTACACCTGAGATGGCTAAGGAACAGATGGAAAAGGATTATATGTACTATGCATGCCTTATGTGTAAATGTGGAGATGCTGATGGAGCAGTATCTGGTGCATGCCACTCAACAGGTAACACAATCCGTCCAGCTCTTCAGTTATTAAAGACTAAGCCAGGTATCAGCTCAGTTTCAGGTTTCTTCCTTATGGAAGTTCCAGACTGTGAATTCGGTGAGAATGGTCTTTTCGTATTTGCTGACTGTGCTGTAAGCCCAGATTATGATTCAGAGAAGCTTGCTGAGGTTGCTAAGCTTTCTTCAGATTCATTCAAGAGCTTTGTAGGAAAGGATGCTAAGGTTGCTATGCTTAGCTTCTCTTCATACGGAAGTGCTAAGCATGACAGAGTAACTATGGTTGCTGATGCTGTTAAGATTGCAAAAGAGAAGTACCCAGATATCACTGTTGATGGTGAACTTCAGTTAGATGCTGCTTTAGTTCCAGAAGTTGCTGCACTTAAGGCACCTGAGAGCCCAGTAGCTGGTAAGGCTAATACACTTGTATTCCCTAACCTTGAAGCTGGTAACATCGGTTATAAGCTTGTTCAGAGACTTGCTAAGGCTGGAGCTTATGGTCCTGTTCTTCAGGGACTTTCTATGCCAGTTAACGATCTTTCAAGAGGATGCTTCGCTGATGATATCGTTGGTGTAGTAGCTATGACAGCTGTTCAGGCTCAGAATGCATAATTAACATTTTTAAGGAGAATTTTTGTAATGAATATTTTAGTATTAAACTGTGGAAGCTCATCTCTTAAGTATCAGCTTATTAACATGGATGATGAGAGCGTAATCGCAAAAGGTCTTGTAGAGAGAATCGGTATTGAAGGTTCTATTCTTACACACAAGCCAACAGGAAAGGATAAGTATGTTGTTGAGACACCTATGAAGGATCACAACATTGCAGTTAAGCTTGTTCTTGATGCTCTTCAGGATGCTGAGCACGGCGTAATCAAGTCTACAGATGAAATTGCAGCAGTAGGACACAGAGTACTTCACGCAGGTGAGAAGTATATCGAGTCTTGTCTTGTAACAGAAGATGTTAAGAAGGTTGTAAGAGAGTGCTTCGACCTTGGTCCTTTACATAACCCAGCTAACCTTATCGGTATTGAAGCCGTTGAGGCAGCTATGCCAGGCAAGCCAAATGTAGCTGTATGGGATACAGCATTTGGTGGAACAATGGAGCCAAAGGCTTATCTCTATGCTATTCCTCGTGAATACTATGAGAAGTACGGCGTAAGAAGATACGGTTTCCACGGAACAAGCCACAGCTTCGTATCTAAGGAAACAATCAAGTTTGCTAACCTTGATCCTAAGACAGCTAAGGTTATCGTATGCCACCTTGGTAACGGTGCTTCAATCTCAGCTTCTATCGGTGGAAAGTGTGTAGATACTTCTATGGGTCTTACTCCACTTGAAGGACTTATCATGGGAACACGTTCTGGTGACCTTGATCCAGCTATCTTAGAGTTCTTATGCAACCATGAGAACCTTACAATAAGCGAGATGCTCAATATCCTTAACAAGAAGTCTGGTGTACTTGGTATGTCAGGCGGAATCTCAAGCGATTTCAGAGATCTTAATGCTGCAGCTAACGACGGTAACGAAATTGCTAAGGTTACACTTGAAGCTTATGCTTACAGAGTAGCTAAGTATATTGGTGCTTACACAGCAGCTATGAACGGTGTTGATGCCATTACATTTACAGCTGGTGTTGGTGAGAATGCTGCATGGCTTCGTCCAATGGTAGCTAAATATCTTGGATACCTTGGTGTTGAACTTGATGAAGCTGCAAGCGAGAAGGCTTGTGGAGTAGAAGGAATTATCTCTACACCAGAGTCTAAGGTTAAGCTTTGCGTAATTCCTACTAATGAAGAGCTTGCAATTGCAAGAGAGACATTAGCATTAGTAAAATAATTGACATATTCATGAAAAATATTGAATTTAAATGAATTTGTTGTTGACAAAGGCAGGGAGCATGCGTATAATTGACAAGGTGTGGATTAGCGCATGCTTTTCCTATGCACAATAGTATGAATTGGAGACAATTATGCTAATTGATTTAAGAGAGCTTTTATCCGGTTCACAGGATGAAAGAATAGAAAAGGTTTCAATTGAATCAGAAAGCTTTGACACTGGAATCGCTAAGTATAGTATACTTGAGAAGCCAGAGTTTGAATTAAGCATTACCAGAATTGGTAAGAACAAGCTTGAGATTAAAGCAGAGAGCTTTGTTGTTCTTGATATTCCATGTGACAGATGTTTAGAGTCTGTTCCTACGAAAGTAGAGTACAGCGTTGATGAAATCGTTGATTTCTCAGACAATGCTGCCGGAGAAGAAGCAAAGGAAGAAAAAGACTATATTGGTGGATACGAACTCGACGTGGACAGATTAGTTTTCGGCGAAATACTTATATCCATGCCGGGTAAGACATTATGTACCCCTGATTGCAAGGGGCTATGTTCTATATGCGGACACAACCTGAATGTCTCAGAGTGTGGCTGTGACCGAGAGTCCCTGGATCCAAGAATGTCTGTTTTCAAAGATATTTTAAAGAATTTTAAGGAGGTGTAACATATGTCAATTTGTCCAAAGAATAAATCTTCAAAGGCAAGAAGAGATAAGAGAAGAGCAAACTGGAAGATGGCTGCTCCAAATCTTGTAAAGTGCTCAAAGTGTGGCGCTTTAATGATGCCTCATAGAGTATGCAAGTCTTGTGGTTCTTACAACAAGAAAGAAATCATCTCTGTTGACTAATTATTAAGATGAATTGTAATAGGCTGTCCCGTCTGGGGCAGCTTATTTTTTAAAAATATATTAATATGAAATGGAGTTTAATTTATGGTTAAAATCGCACTTGACGCTATGGGCGGAGATAACGCACCAGCAGAGATTGTCAAAGGAGCAGTACAGGCTGTTGCTACTGATAAGGACTGCTTTGTATATCTTGTAGGTAAGGAAGAAAAGATTAAAGAATGTCTTAACGGACAGCAGTATGATTCATCAAGAATAGAGATTGTTAATGCAGATGATGTAATTGAAACAGGTGAGCCTCCTGTTATGGCTATAAGAAGAAAGAAAGAGTCTTCTCTGGTTAAGGCAATGTATATGGTTAAGAATAAAGAGGCTGACGCATTCGTATCTGCCGGAAGTTCAGGAGCAATCCTTGTTGGTGGTCAGACTATCGTTGGAAGACTCCGCGGAGTTGACAGACCTCCAATGGCAGCACTTATTCCTACTAAGGATGGTGTTTCACTGCTTGTAGACAGCGGTGCTAATGTAGATGCAAGAGCAACTATGCTTGTGCAGTGGGCTGTTATGGGTTCTATATATATGGAGAATGTTGTCGGCATTAAGAATCCAAAAGTTGCAATTGTCAATGTAGGACTTGAAGAAGAAAAGGGAAATTCACTTGTTAAAGAAACATATCCAATGCTTAAAGAGTGTCCTAACATTAACTTTATAGGAAGTATTGAAGCAAGAGAGATTCCTAACAGCTATGCAGACATCATTGTATGCGATGCATTTGTTGGAAACTGTATCTTAAAGCTTTATGAAGGTGAAGCCAAGATGATACTTGGAAAGATTAAAGGTGTTATGATGTCATCTTTAAAGACTAAGATTGGTGCGCTTCTTATTAAGAAAGCATTAAAGACACAGCTCAAGTCAATGGACGCTTCAGAACACGGTGGTGCTCCTCTTATCGGTCTTAATGGTCTTGTTGTCAAGACTCACGGAAATGCTAAGGCTAAAGAGGTTAAGAATTCATTAATCCAGTGTGTAACATTTACAAAAATGAATATAAATGATAAAATTATTGAGGCGCTCGGTCAGATTCCAGAGCAGCATAATTAAACATTGAAAGGATAGATATTATGGAATTCGAGAAGTTACAGAATATTATTGCAGATGTACTTAACATTGATAAATCAAAGATTACTCCAGAGACAACATTTGTTGATGATCTTGGAGCAGATTCATTAGATGTATTTCAGATTATCATGGGAATTGAAGATGAATTCGATATCCAGATTCCTGATGATGCAGCTGAATCAATTGTAACAGTTAATGATGCAGTTGTTCAGATTCAGAACGCAACTAATAAATAAACCATACAGATAGCGATGAATAACAAGAGCATAAGGAGCAAATATTCTTGCATAATTTGTTCCTTATGCTCTTGTTTTCAAAAGTTCGCAGAAAGGTGTATTAATGCATAATAAAGATTTGTCTGTGTTTATGCAGACTATTGGTTATGATTTCAAAGATATAAGTTTGCTTGAAGTTGCTCTTACTCACAGTTCTTATGCCAATGAGCAGAAGAAAGGAATGTGTGTGGATAATGAAAGAATGGAATTCTTAGGCGATGCTGTTCTTGAGCTTTCATCAAGTGATTATATATATAAGAATCACTCAGAGATGGCTGAAGGAAAGATGACAAGACTTCGTGCCAGCATTGTATGTGAGCCTACACTTGCTTTATGTGCAAGAGCTATTAAGCTTGATACATTTATAAGACTCGGTAAGGGGGAGGAACTTACTGGTGGAAGAAGCAGGGATTCTATTGTATCAGATGCCTGCGAAGCTGTTATAGGAGCCATCTATCTTGATGGTGGTTTTGCTAATGCAAAAGAATTTGTTAATAAGTTCATTCTTAATGACCTTGACAATAAGAAACTCTTTTTTGATAGCAAGACTATATTACAGGAAGTTATTCAGGGACTTGGAAAAGAAGTTGATTATGAATTCATCGGCGAAGAAGGTCCTGAACATAACAAACAATTCGTTGTAGCTGCTGTAGTTGACGGTCTTTTTAATATTAAAGGAACAGGCCACACTAAGAAATCAGCATCTCAGAATGCAGCATATGCTGCACTTATCGAGCTTAAGAATAAAGGCTACGATATCAACTCTGATAAGAAATAATAAGTGAGGGGTTATGTATTTAAAAAGTATAGAAGTACAGGGATTTAAGTCATTTGCTAACAAGATAGTATTTGACTTTCATAATGGTATTACAGGTATTGTAGGGCCTAATGGTTCTGGTAAAAGTAATGTTGCCGATGCTGTGCGCTGGGTTTTAGGTGAGCAAAGTGCCAAGCAGCTTCGTGGTTCTAAGATGGAAGATGTTATATTTGCAGGAACTGAGAACAGAAAGCCGGTTGGTTTCGCATTTGTATCTATAACACTTGATAACAGCGACCATGCACTTCCGGTTGATTATGATGAAGTCACGGTTTCAAGAAGAGTATACCGTTCAGGTGAGAGTGAATATCTTATCAATGGTAACTCATGCCGATTAAAAGATGTAACAGAAATGTTTTATGATACCGGTATTGGTAAGGAAGGATATTCTATTATCGGACAGGGACAGATTGATAAGATTCTTTCTGGAAAGCCTGATGAAAGGCGAGAGCTTTTTGATGAAGCCGCTGGAATTGTTAAGTTCAAGAGAAGAAAAGCTACTGCAATCAAGAAACTTGAAAATGAGCGGGCTAATCTTGTCCGTGTTAATGATATTTTATCAGAGCTTGAAAAACAGGTCGGACCATTACAGGTCCAGTCTGAAAAGGCCAAGGAATATCTTGACTATAAAGCTGATTTAAAGAAATATGATGTAAATGCATTTCTTTTGGAATCAGACAGGATAAGCAAAGAACTTGAAGAACTGACAGGAAAGATTGGCATTGCTGATAACGACCTTTCCAATTCAAGAGCTGAGTATGAGAGTACCAAGGCTGAATATGAAGAAGCTGAGGAACAGCTTTCTAAGGTGAATTCCGACATTGAGAATGTTAATTCACTTTTATCAAATACTGAGCTTGAAAGCCAGAGACTTAACGGTGAGATTAATGTTATCACAGAACAGATTAACAGATTCACTGATAACGAAAAGCATTACAGTGACAGAATTACAGCTATTGATAAGGATAAAGCTGCAAAACAGACCAATGTGGCTGATTTTAAGAAACAGCTCGATGAGCTTTCAACATCCGTAGAAGAGTTCGAGAATAATCTTAAAGCTAAACAGGATGCTGCTGATGTTATCAGGCAGGATATTGACGGAGTATCAGACCAGATTGAGAGCCGTCAGAACGATATCTACGACAGACTTAATGCAAAGTCTTCTATTAATGCTGAGAATCAGAAGTTTGCAACTATGCTTGAACAGCTTAATATAAGAAAAGCTGAACTTAACAGTCATCTTATTAAAGATAAGAGTGATGAAGCTGAACAAAATATCAAGATTAATGATATCAGTGCAAGATTAGAAGCTGCACAGAAAAATGCTTTGGAAATAGCTGAAAGAATTGCAACCAATAATGATGAAGTTACGGCTATTAAGAACGAAAATGCTGACCTTAATGTGCAGCATGATAAGATTGTTCAGAGTTATCACAGAGAGAAGTCAAGACTGGAATCTCTCGTTAACATTACTGAAAGATATGACGGTTATGGCAACAGTATCCGTAAGATTATGGAATTAAAGGACAGCAATCCTGGAATTCTTGGTGTTATTGCGGATATTGTCAAGGTTGAGAGAAAGTATGAGACAGCCATTGAGACAGCCTTAGGCGGAACAATCCAGAACATTGTTACTGATAAAGAATCTACAGCCAAGGAACTGATTGCATATCTTAAGCAGAATAAGCTTGGACGAGCTACATTTTTACCTCTTAATGCAATATCAGGAAGAAATACTCTTGAGAAAGAGCCATGTATTAAAGAAAATGGTGTTATCGGAATTGCAAGCAACCTTGTAAGAGTTTCTTTCGAATATGAGAACCTGGCTAAGTATCTTCTTGGAAGAATTCTTGTTGTTGATAATATTGATAATGCGCTACTTATTGCCAAGAAATACAAATACAGCTTAAGGATTGTAACTCTTGAGGGTGAGCAGCTTAATCCAGGCGGTTCTATGACCGGTGGTGCTTTTAAGAATTCAAGTAATCTTCTCGGTAGAAGAAGAGAGATTGAAGAACTTAAGAAATCTGTATCAGAACTCAGCAAATCATCAACTGAGCTTAAAACTAAGATTGCAGATAACAGAGCTAAGATAGCGTCTATAAGAGAGCTTATTGATGCAGATAACAAAGCTAACAGAGAGGCGTCTTTAGCTGTTAACACAGAGCAGATGAATCTTAATCAGGCAAAGCAGAAGTTATCTGAAATCAAAATTATATATGATAAAGATAAGGCTGAAACTACTGAAATTGACAGACAGATTAAAGAGATTGATGAGAATAAGAATCAGGTAAGCGGAAGCTTAAGTGCTCTTGAAATCCAGAATGAAAGTTCAAGAAAAGAGATTGAGAATCTTAATAAACAGCTTGAAGCAAAGAAGACTGAACTTTATAAAGCTAATGATGATATTGAGAATCTTAAGATAAGATTCAGTTCTGTAGAACAGAAGACAGCATTTATTCAGGAGAACATTACAAGAATCAATTCTGAAATTGCTGTTCTTGAATTAGAAGAAGCTGATATAAGACAGCGAAAAGCATCTTTATCATCAGAAGTTGAAGATAAAAACGCACAGATTGAAAAATTAAGAAGTGATATTCATAAAGCAAAGAATCAGATAGCGGACTGCAACACTAAGATTGAGACTCTCCGCAAGGATAGAGATATTATTAATGCAAGTCATAAGACATTCTTTGATAAACGTGAGAAGATTAATGAACAGATTGTTCTTCTTGAAAAAGAAAGCATGCGTCTGCATAACCAGCAGGAAAAGTTGGAAGAAGAGAATGACTCTATAGTAGATTACATGTGGAATGAATATGAGCTTACATACAGCTATGCTGCTGAATTAAGAAGTGAAGAGCTTACTGATATATCTGATATTAAGAAGCAGATTAACATTCTGAAAGCCAATATTAAAAAGCTTGGTGTTGTTAATGTCAATGCTATTGAAGAATATAAGGAAGTAAGCGAACGATACAACTTCTTAAAGACACAGCATGATGATATGATTAAGGCTGAAGAGGCTCTTGTCCAGGTTATTGATGAGCTTGATAATGGTATGAGAATTCAGTTTAAAGAGAAGTTTGAAGAAATTAAGGTTGAATTCGATAAGGTATTCAAGGAATTGTTCGGTGGCGGACGAGGCACAATAGAACTTGTTGAAGGTGAAGATATTCTTGAGGCAGGAATTGTTATTATTTCACAACCGCCAGGAAAGAAGCTACAGAACATGATGCAGTTATCCGGTGGTGAAAAGGCACTTACTGCAATTGCACTTCTTTTTGCCATTCAGAACCTTAAACCTTCACCATTCTGTCTGCTTGATGAAATTGAGGCCGCACTTGATGACTCAAATGTAGGAAGATATGCTAATTATCTTCACAAGCTTACAAAGCATACACAGTTTATTGTTATCACTCACAGACGAGGAACAATGGCTGCAGCTGACAGACTGTATGGTATAACTATGCAGGAAAAGGGTGTATCTGCACTTGTTTCAGTAGACCTTATAGCTAATGACCTTGACAAGAAGAAGGAGTAAATATGGGATTTTTTAGTAAATTAAAAGAAGGTTTAACCAAGACCAGAGATAATATTGTTTCCGGAATTGATTCTGTTTTCTCAGGATTCTCATCTATTGATGACGATTTCTATGATGAGCTTGAAGAAACCCTAATTATGGGTGATATAGGTGTTGTTGCAACCGAGGAGATTCTTGACGACCTTAAGAATAAGGTTAAAGAGAATAAGATTAAGAATCCTGCTGACTGCAAACAGCTTCTTATTGACAGCATTAAGGAAAAGATGAATCTCGGCGAGAATGCATATGAATTTGAGAACCGCAAATCTATTGTTATGCTTATTGGTGTTAATGGTGTAGGAAAAACTACATCTGTAGGCAAGCTTGCCGGTCTCCTTAAAGCACAGAATAAGAAAGTTATTATGGCCGCTGCTGATACATTCAGAGCTGCAGCTATAGAACAGCTTACAGAATGGTCTAACAGAACAGGTGCTGATATTATTGCACAGAGTGAAGGCTCTGATCCAGCTGCCGTTATATATGATTCAATTGCTGCATGTAAAGCCAGAAAGGCAGATGTTCTTTTATGTGATACAGCAGGACGTCTTCAGAATAAGAAGAATCTTATGGAAGAGCTTCGTAAGATTGACAGAGTTATAGAAAGAGAGTATTCTGATGCATACAGGGAAAATCTTATCGTTCTTGACGCAACAACTGGTCAGAACGCCCTTTCTCAGCTTAGAGAGTTTAATGATGTCACTAATATCACAGGTATTATTCTTACTAAGATGGATGGAACTGCCAAAGGTGGAATTGCAGTTGCTATACAGGCGGAATTTGGTATTCCTGTTAAATATATTGGGGTTGGTGAGAAAGTCGAAGATTTACAGAAGTTTGATTCAGACACATTTGTTAATGCATTATTTGATGTAGATAACGGCTCTGATGAAGATTGATAAGTTAATAAATTAAGATGGGAGATTAAGTGCAATGGAAGAATTAACATTGAAAAGTTTCGAGGAAGCTGCCGAGAAGGTTAAGGAAGCAACACTTCCTACTAATCTGGTATATAGTGAGTATTTCAGTAGCCAGACTGGTAACAGAGTATACCTTAAGCCAGAGAATATGCAGTACACAGGTGCTTATAAGGTAAGAGGTGCATATTACAAGATTAGTACGATGTCAGAGGAAGCAAGACAGAAGGGACTTATTACAGCTTCTGCCGGAAATCATGCACAGGGTGTTGCATTTGCAGCTAAGAAATATGGGGTTAAGGCAACAGTAGTTATGCCTACAACAACACCACTTATCAAGGTAAACAGAACTAAGGGATACGGTGCAGAGGTTATTCTTTACGGTAATGTTTATGATGAAGCATGCGAATATGCAATGAAGCTTGCCAAGGAGAAAGGACTTACATTTGTTCACCCATTTGATGATTTAGATGTTGCAACAGGTCAGGGTTCTATCGCAATGGAGATTATTAAAGAGCTTCCAACTGTTGATTATATTCTTGTTCCTATTGGTGGTGGCGGACTTGCAACAGGTGTATCTACACTTGCAAAACTCCTTAATCCTAATATCAAGGTTATTGGTGTTGAGCCTGCCGGTGCTAACTGTCTTCAGGAATCTCTTAAGGCTGGAAAGGTTGTTACTCTTCCTACTGTAAGTACAATTGCAGACGGTACAGCTGTTAAGACTCCAGGAAGCAAGTTATTCCCATACCTTCAGAAGAATCTTGATGATATTATTACAGTTCCTGATGAAGATTTAATAGTTGCATTCCTTGATATGGTAGAGAATCATAAGATGATTGTTGAGAATTCAGGTCTTCTTACAGTTGCAGCATTAAAGCAGCTTGATGTTAAGGATAAGAAGATTGTTTCAATTCTTTCTGGTGGTAATATGGATGTTATTACAATGTCATCTGTTGTTCAGCAGGGACTTGTACAGAGAAGCAGAATCTTCACTGTTTCTGTACTTCTTCCAGATAAGCCAGGTGAACTTGTAAGAGTAGCTTCTATTATTGCAGAAGCTAACGGTAATGTAATCAAGCTTGAGCATAACCAGTTTGTAAGCATTAACAGAAAAGCAACTGTTGAGCTTAGAATTACTATTGAAGCTTTCGGACATGAACATAAGGATGAGATTGTTGACAAGCTTGAAGCAGCAGGTTTAAGACCTAGAATTGTTAAGGTAAACATTTAATCACTATCTGCAGAGGGAAATCTATGAAGAAATATTCTTTCAAAAGATATGCAGGAGTTACAATGGCATTATTTGGGGCAGCTGCGCTGTCCCTATTGCTTTTTTTTGCATTGTTCAGAATTGATGCTATCCACAAAGCATTTTCGCATATATGCAAAACTCTTATGCCTTTTATAATTGGCGGGGTATTAGCATATGTAATATGTCCAATATGTAATTTCTTCGATAATATATATAATAAGGTATTTAAGTTTATTAAGAATGAGAAGAAAAAGAAATGCCTGTCCAATAATCTTAGTGTGTTTACAGGGCTTCTTATAGCAATTCTGTTCATATATTTTATGATTATTGTTATTATTCCTAATCTTGTAAACAGTGTTATACGTCTTATTCAGATTATTCCTGATAATGTCAATAAAGTTATTGATTTTGTACAGAAGTTTCTTAACGAAAATGAAACTCTTATGAAATATTCAGAGAATATTATCGATAAAACATATACATTTATTAACGACTGGCTCGGTAACGAGTTTCTTGGATATGCACAGGGAATTGCTTCCGGTGTTTCAACCGGTGTAGTTAATATCATTGTTGTACTTTTTAATGTTCTTATCGGATTCATTGTTGCAGCGTATCTTCTTACTGCAAGAAAAAAGCTTGCAAAGCAGGGAGAGATGGTTGTCTATAGTATATTCAAGAAAGAACGTGCTGCCAGCGTTATGGAAGAGATTAAGTATACTGATAAGGTGTTCAGCGGATTTGTTAATGGCAAAATCCTTGATGCCCTTGTAATAGCACTTATATGTTTTATAGCACTTAAGATATTTACAATATGTAATCCTGGCAAAGAGATGATGAGTGAGATTCTTATTGCATTCATTGTTGGAATATTTAATGTTATTCCTTTCTTTGGCTGGTACATAGCATGGTTTATCGGAGCTTTATTATGTCTTATTGTCAATCCTGCACAGTGTCTGTTCTTTGTAATATTTAATTTCATATTACAACAGATTGACGGTAATATTATCGGGCCTAAAATTCTTGGTAATACTACAGGAATCTCAAGTTTCTGGGTATTGTTTGCAATACTCCTCTTTGGTGATATATGGGGATTTGCAGGAATGCTTTTAGGTGTTCCTATATTTGCAGTTATATATCATCTTATTAAGAAATGGGTGTTTAAGAGATTACAGATTAACGGAATGGAGAATTTAAGCGAAGAATATGAGGCTGAATATCCTCCAAATGAGCGTGAAAAGAAGCTTGAAAGCTGATTTAATAATTTTTTAAAAGTGTCAAGTAAAAATGCTTGACACTTTTTTAAATATCTGATATTATACTCAAGGCTTATGAGTCAATCATGGCTTATACGATATTTAAGTTTGTGGCAGGTATTATGGAAAGAATTGTTGAACAGAATCTTTTATATGATTTTTATGGAGAGTTACTTAACGACCATCAGAAGAAGATATATGAAGATGCTATCTACAATGATTTATCTCTCAGCGAGATTGCCGATGAATACGGTATATCAAGGCAGGGAGTACATGATCTGATTAAGAGAGTTACGAAGACACTTGATGGATACGAGGCTAAGCTTCATCTTATACAGAAGTTCCTTGAAACCAAGGACAAGGTATCTAAGATTGATTCTTTAGTTGATGATTACATGGAAAGTCAGGATATATCTGATATTCATGAAATCAAGAAGTTATCCAATGAGATTCTTGAAGAATTTTAAGGAGAGATATTATGGCATTCGATAGTTTATCAGAGAAATTGCAGAATATTTTTAAAAATCTTCGTGGTAAGGGCCGTTTATCAGAAGCTGATGTTAAGGCTGCTCTTAAGGAAGTTAAGCTTGCCCTGCTTGAAGCTGATGTTAACTTTAAGGTTGTTAAGCAGTTTATCAAGTCTGTAGAAGAAAGAGCAATTGGTCAGGATGTTATGTCAAGTCTTACACCTGGTCAGATGGTTATCAAGATTGTTAATGAAGAGATGGTATCTCTTATGGGATCTGAGACAACTGAGATTGCCTTGAAACCTGGTTCTGAGATTACTGTTATCATGATGGCAGGTCTTCAGGGTGCTGGTAAGACTACTACTACAGCAAAGCTTGCTGGTAAGTTTAAGGCAAAGGGAAGAAAACCGCTCTTAGTTGCCTGTGATGTATACAGACCAGCAGCCATTGAACAGCTTACTATTAATGGTAATAAACAGGGTGTTGAAGTGTTCTCTATGGGAACCAACCAGAAACCTGTTGATATTGCCAAAGCTGCTATAGCTCATGCTAAGAATAACGATTTTAATACAGTTATTCTTGATACAGCAGGACGTCTTCATGTCGATGAAGATATGATGAATGAGCTTATAGAAATTAAAGCTAATGTATCAGTTGACCAGACAATTCTTGTAGTTGATTCCATGACAGGTCAGGATGCTGTTAATGTTGCTTCTTCATTCAATGAAAAGGTTGGCATTGACGGAGTTATCCTTACTAAGTTAGATGGTGATACAAGAGGTGGTGCAGCACTTTCGATTAAGGCTGTTACCGGAAAGCCAATTCTTTATGTTGGTATGGGTGAAAAGCTTTCAGACCTTGAGCAGTTCTATCCAGACCGTATGGCATCAAGAATACTTGGTATGGGGGATGTCCTTACCCTTATTGAGAAGGCTGAAGCACAGCTTGACGCTGATAAGGCAAAAGCTATGGAAGAAAAGCTTAAGAAAGCAGAATTTGATTTTAATGACTTTCTTGAGTATATGGGACAGATTAAGAATATGGGTGGTATCAGTTCAATTATGAGCATGATGCCAGGACTGTCAGGTCAGATGAAGAATGTTTCAATCGATGATGATGAAGCAGAGAAGAATATGAGAAGAACCGAATCTATCATATATTCAATGACTAAGGCAGAAAGAAGTAATCCGGACATACTTAATCCTTCAAGAAAGAACAGAATTGCAAGAGGTGCAGGTGTTGATATTGCTGATGTTAACAGACTTGTAAAACAGTTCGAACAGATGAAGAAGATGATGAAGCAGATGCCGGGAATGATGAAAGGTGCTAAAAAGGGACGTTTCAAGTTACCTTTTTAACATAGATTAATTTTTAAGAATAATACAGGAGGTGAATGTAATGGCAGTAAAGATTAGATTAAAGAGATTAGGTGAGAAGAAAAATCCTTTCTATAGAATTATCGTAGCAGACTCAAGATCTCCAAGAAATGGTAGATTTATCGATGAAATCGGTACTTATGATCCTAATTACGATCCATGCAAGCTCAACATTGATGCTGAGGCTGCTAAGAAGTGGTTATCAAACGGAGCTCAGCCTACAGAGGTTGTTGGAAAGCTTTTCAAGATGGCTGGTATCGAAAAATAAGACTAGTGGAGGTGTAATTGACTATGAAAGAATTAGTGGAAATTATCGCTAAGGCACTAGTTGATAATCCGGATGAGGTTGTAGTAACAGAAACTGAAAAAGATAAGGCTCTTGTAGTCAATCTTAAGGTTGCTCCTTCGGATATGGGCAAGGTTATCGGCAAGTCTGGTAGAATTGCCAAGTCAATAAGAGCAGTTGTTTCAGCTGCAGCTTCTAAGAGCGACAAGAAAGTGATTGTTGAAATAGATAATTAAGCAAACACTACTGTCTAAGGCAGCCTTTCGGGGCTGTCTGTTTTGTTATTTATATATACATTTATGTCAGAATGGAGAATTTAAGTGGAAGATATGTTAAGGGTAGGGGTCATAACATCGACCCACGGAATCAGAGGTGAAGTTAAGGTTTTTCCTACAACAGATGATCCTCTTCGTTTTAAGAAACTTAAGAAATGTGTTATCGATGGAAAAAGAGAACAGGTAGCTGTCACTGTATCTTCAGTTAAATTCTTTAAGCAGTTCGTAATACTTAAGTTTAAAGAATTTGATGACATCAATGATATAGAGAAATACACAAAATGCGACTTGCTCGTTTCAAGAGAAGATGCTGTTAAACTTGAGCCGGGAGAGTATTTTATATGCGATCTTATCGGACTTGATGTTATAACAGATGAAGGAAAGCATTTGGGCGTACTGAAAGATGTATTAGAGACAGGTGCTAACAATGTATATGAAGTAGAGGCGGACAATGGCGAAAGCTATTTAATACCGGTTATTGACCAGTGTATATTAGATCATGACCTTGATAAGAAGACTATTACAGTCCATATCTTGCCGGGGCTTCTGGATATTAATAAATAATAAAGAAAATGTATTTTTAGTCTTGCATTATTTGCTTGATTATGATAATCTGAATAAGTTGTGAGAAAAAGGGATGGTCCTCTGTTACAGAACCTGTATTAAGAACATCATAATATTAAGGAGGTCACACATGAATACAATTATTAAGAACATCGAAGATGCTCAGCTTAAGGCTCAGGCTCCTGAGTTCAGAGTTGGTGATACTGTAAGAGTATCAGCTAAGATTAAGGAAGGAAACCGTGAAAGAATCCAGGTTTTCGAGGGAACAGTATTAAAGAAGCAGGGAACTGGCGTTAGAGCTACATTTACAGTAAGAAAGATTTCTAACGGAGTTGGCGTTGAGAAGACATGGCCATTACATTCACCTATCGTTGAGAAGGTTGAAGTTGTAAGACGCGGTAAGGCTAGAAGAGCTAAGCTTAACTACTTAAGACAGAGAACAGGTAAGGCTGCTAAGGTTAAGGAATTAGTTAGATAATTTTGTTATTCACGGTAAGGGACATTTGAAAAAATGTCCCTTTACTTATATATAAGCGACAGGAAAGGTCGGAATTTTATGAGATTTTTTCAAAGAAGATATCAGGAAAATACTGCATTGCTTAATATATGCAAATATGTAGCAGATGTATGTGTTGTAATAGTACTTGCTTATTCTCTGGTTACATTCATATGCTGCCGTTCTACAGTTGTTGGTAATTCTATGGAGGAAACGCTGTCTAATGATAACACTGTTCTTATAAACAGAATATCATATGCATTTAATGGCCCTAAGCGATTTGACTGTATAGCTTTCGAACAGGATTCTGTTGATTCATCTAAGATATACATAAAGAGAGTTATCGGATTGCCGGGGGAAACTGTCCAGATAAAGGATGGCAGGGTATATATTAATGATTCACAGCTTGATGATTATGTTGATACGACAATACTTACTCCGGGTATAGCTGCCAATCCTTATAAACTTGCTGATGATGAATATTTTGTACTTGGAGATAATCGTAATAATAGTGAGGATAGCCGTTTTGCCAGTGTCGGAATGGTTAAACGTAAGAATATTGTAGGAAAAGTATGGATGATAATAGAACCGTTTGATTCATTTGGTTTTGTTAAATAATGGAGATATATATGGAAGAGAAGAAGAGAGCCATTAACTGGTATCCTGGTCATATGACTAAGGCCAGAAGAATGATGGAAGAAGATATAAAGCTTGTTGACCTTGTTATTGAGATTGTGGATGCAAGAATACCGTTAAGTAGCCGTAATCCGGATATTGATAAGCTGGCTAAAAATAAGGCACGTATTGTATTATTGAACAAATCGGACCTTGCAGATGATACAGTAACGGATGAATGGATAACATATTTTAAAGATAAAGGCTTTTACTGCCTAAAGCTTAACTCAAGACTCAATGTAAGCAACCGTGCAGTTAATAATCTTATAACTGCTGCATGTTCTGCCAAGATTGAAAGAGACAGAGCAAGAGGAATTAAGAATCGTTCCATCAAAGCTATGATTGTTGGAATACCTAATGTTGGTAAATCAACATTTATTAATTCATTCACTGGAAGAAAGAGTGCCAAGACAGGTAATAAGCCGGGTGTTACAAAAGGAAAGCAATGGATAAGAATTAATGGAAGTGTTGAATTGCTTGACACACCGGGTATACTCTGGCCTAAGATAGAAGACAGGAATGTTGGTGAAAGACTTGCAATGATTGGTTCAATTAATGACCAGATTCTTAATATTGAGGAGCTTGCATTAGAAACAATTAAGTTTCTTAAGAAGAATTATCAGCCGCAGCTTTATAGCCGTTATGATATAACAGAAGATATATTCGATAATGTTGATACTGAAACAATGATGAATCCTGAAAAGGCTGCTGCACTCTGTATTATGGAGCATATTGCCAGAAAACGTGGCTGTATTAAGAAAGGCTCAGATATTGATTATGAAAAATGTGCTGCATGTATTCTTGATGATTTCAGAGAAGGAAAGATTGGAAATATCTCTCTTGAAAGGCCTTAATTAAGATATCAGAAAGGAAAGCTATGACACTTAAAGAAGAACGTGAACTTAAAAAAGCAGCAAAGCTGGAGGCTGAGAAACAGCGTATTGAAGCTATGCGTGAATACGAAGAAATGTATGATACATTTTCTTATATATGTGGAATAGATGAAGCTGGAAGAGGACCGCTTGCAGGTCCTGTTGTTGCAGGTGCAGTAATTCTGCCTAAAGGAAAAAGGATTCTTTATGTAAATGATTCCAAGAAATTAAGCGAAAAAAAAAGAGATGAGCTTTTTGATGTTATTAAAGAAGAAGCATTTTCATACGGAATCGGAATTGTATCTCCTGAAAGGATTGATGAGATTAATATATTGCAGGCAACTTATGAGGCTATGCGTGACGCAGTCAGCCAGTTATCTGTAAAACCCGATATACTTCTTAATGATGCAGTTACAATTCCAGGAATAGACATTAAGCAGATTCCTATTATTAAAGGTGATGCCAAGAGTCTGTCAATTGCATCTGCAAGTATTCTTGCGAAAGTAACAAGGGACAGACTTATGACCGAATATGATTCTTTATATCCGGAATATGGATTTGCCAAGCACAAAGGCTATGGAACTAAAGTTCATATTGAAGCAATAAAAGAGTACGGTCCATGTCCTATACACAGAAGAACATTTATTAAGAATTTCATATAATTACTATAAAAGAAAAGCAGGTAGATAATGACTTTTAATAAAAGAACTATCGGAGCAGATAAAGAACAGCTTGCAGCAGAGTATCTTATTGATAATGGTTATACTGTACTGGAACGCAACTTCCGAAGCAGAACCGGTGAGATAGATATTATTGCTTCCAAAGATAATTATCTGGTATTTATTGAGGTTAAATACAGAAGCAATACACGCTATGGTGCTTCTGTTGAAGCTGTCAATTATAAAAAACAGCAGACTATAAGAAAAGTTGCCAGTTATTATCTTGCAACCAGATACAGAAGCTGTGATATTCCTTGCCGTTTCGATGTATTAGGAATCGATGGCAGGACTATAACACATATTAAAAATGCTTTTTAATAAGGATAACAATTATGAATATTAAATATATTAATACCAGTGCATTATTTAATGGTCTGGACGGTACAACAATTAATAACTCAACAAGATTATGTAATAAGAATGGTATTACATATATAGAATTTACACCTTTTGATAAATTTGACTGGGTTAAGCTTCATTTTTCAACAAGACTCGGTGGTGTAAGTGAAGGAATATATTCAAGCATGAACTTCTCTTTTGACAGGGGAGACAGCTATGATAATGTATATAAGAATTATGAATTATTTCTTGATACAATGGAGCTTAAACCTGAAAACTGCGTATGCACCAAACAGACTCATACAACCAATGTTCTGGTCGCTGATTCTTCAATGGCAGGAATGGGGCTTACAAAACCCAGAAGCTATGATAATGTGGACGGACTTGTGACTAATGAACCGGGATTATGTCTTGTTACATATTTTGCAGACTGTGTTCCTGTGTATTTTATTGACCCTGTTAACAAATGTATCGGAGCAGCCCATTCAGGCTGGCGTGGAACAGTAGCAAATATTACCCATGAGGTAGTAAAGCTTATGAAAGAAACTTACGGTTCTCGTCCTGAAGATATTCATACATTCATCGGTCCATCAATCTGTCAGGACTGTTATGAGGTTGATGAAGCTGTTGCAGGTAAATTCAGACAGATTTATGGATTGAAAGAATCGGACATGATGTTATATCATACTAAAGATGATAAGTACCAGCTCAATCTTCAGACTGCCAATTATTATAATATGATTCATGAGGGTATACTTCCTGATAACATCGGAATAACTAACCTGTGCACAAGCTGCAACAGTGACTGGATGTTCTCACACAGGGCTTCATATGGAAAGCGTGGTGTACTATGTGGATTCATGAGTATATGCCAGTAAATACACAGCACATTCAATAAACATTTCATTATAAAAATACCGGAACAGATTGACACTGATATCGTTTCAATCTATCCCGGTATTTTTATTGGAGTTATGTTATTTCTTATTATGTTGTTCTTTATATTTTGCTCTTAATTCTACCTCTTCTGAAGAAAGCTTTGAACGTTCTTTCCTTCCAACTTTAGTTATAAGCAGATATATTGCAGCAAGAATAGCAATAGGAATGGCAACCGTAAGAATAGTAGAAAGTGTTTCTGTAAATACACCATTTTCAAAGACAGATTTCTTAACGGTAGTATATTGTGCTGAATTAATTATATGTAAAATGTCGTTAATCATCTCATCAGTGATTTCATTATCCTTCGACTGAAGAGAATACATATAGATATATCCGCGTGCTACAGTGTAATATTTTCTTGTATAAATCGTCTGCTTTTCGTCTGATACAGATGTGACCTCTGTCCTGAAATATGGACGATCGTTAATTATATCTATAGCCTTGCCTGTCATTGTCTCTGTCAGGCCATCTTCCTGCTTGGCATTCTCTGAATCAATATATTGCAGGAACATGCTACTTAACTGATTCTCATCCAGTTCATCAAGGTTGGAAAGTGATGAACCTGCCTTCATTCCAACGACAGCAATCTCATAAGATAAATCTTTAGAAAATGCTTCAAGATATATATTAGATGCTTTCATTGAGTTCTGTACTTCATTGGCATCCTGTGCGCCAATATCCTTAAGATATGCATTATTGCCTGTTGTTGTCTGCGTAAAGCATATCAGTTCCTCAGGAACTTTTAATTTTAAATCAATTGCAGAGAACTTATAAGATGCATCTGCTGCCAGTGCAGTAAAAGATGGAAAAATAATTGCCGATATAAGGACCAATACCGAAATAAATGTTAATTTTTTGCGGAATAATTTCACTAAAATACCTCCTAAAGTGCCTAAAATCAATATTTTGTATGATATCACAGTGCTTTACAAAAAGCAATTAAACTGA
>ERZ824480.204-NODE-204-length-93282-cov-7.164287_pt1 | contig 93282 bp, 61 predicted proteins | sample MGYA00519861_ERZ824480 | MGnify/ENA primary metagenome ERZ824480 (study PRJEB31778, sample SAMEA3449152) | human gut metagenome | biome: human gut; feature: human-associated habitat; material: faeces | place: United Kingdom | collected 2010/2012 ... | reverse complement strand
GGGTTCCGATTCCCCCGCACCCCTAAACGGCTTGGGGTTTCACCCCAAGACCCCTCGTAACAATCAAATCATTCAAACAACAGATAATCGAAAATATTTTTCAAACAAAAACCAGAAATAAACCGTTCGCCGAAAAATTAACGTTTGCAGAACGGGTCAAGGGCAGAGCCCTTGTCGTTTGTGGGGTGTGGGGGAATCGAAACCCCCACGTTTTCCCACCGCTTTTGCGCCAAAAGCGGTGCCTGCGGAGCAAAAGAAAAATTACGATAACCTATTTTTGATATGATGGGAAAACTGTAACATTAAGGAAAAACAAAAAGGGTTTGTAAGGGAAACACCCTTACAAACCCTCACGCCGTCTTAAAACGACTTCTTGTTCAAAAGTTCATCTTTAATTTTCCACAAATCAAGCGACAAATCAACATAATAATTATGCGGATTTTCCCAGCGTTTCACCTCGTCCCAGAGGTTGTCCACCTCGGTTTTGCACTTTTGTTTTATGCTCTCGATGTCAGGCAAATCATACACGCGTTTGCCTTTGTCAAAAATCTTAACCAAAAGGTTTTTCGCATAAAAATCGGTAATCGTCTTTCTCTTCCAGGTGTGCTCGGGGTCGAAAATCTCATATTCGCCGCTCGGCGCGTCCTCTTTTTCGAGCGTTAAAACGTCGGCAATCGCCTTGTGCGTTTCGTTTTCATAAAGTCTGTAAACATTCTTCGCGCAAGGAGTTGTGATTTTCGCAACGTTCTCCGAAAGCTTGATTTTCGGGATTTCTCTGCCGTTTTCGTCATACACTGCGCAAAGCTTGTAAACACCGCCGAAAACAGGCTCGGAGCGCGACGTGATAAGCCTTTCGCCCACGCCGAACGAGTCAATCATTGCGCCTTGGTCGAGCAGGTCGCGGATAATATATTCGTCGAGCGAGTTGCTCGCGACGATTTTGCAGTCGCCAAAGCCCTCTGCGTCGAGAATTTTTCTTATTTTTTTGCTCAAATATGTTATGTCACCACTGTCGATTCTTACACCGGCAGGACGTATTCCCTTCGGAACAAGCACGTCGTTAAACGCTCTTATCGCATTGGGAAGTCCCGATTTTAACACGTTGTAGGTGTCAATCAAAAGCGTGCAATTTGTGGGATAAATCTCGGCATATGCGCAAAAAGCCTCATATTCCGAGTCGAAAAGCTGAACCCAGCTGTGCGCCATTGTTCCGAGCGCCGGTATGCCGTAGCGGACGTCGGAAATTGTGCAGGCAGTACCGCAGCAGCCGGCGATGTATGCCGCACGCGCGCCGTCAATAGCGCCGTTCGGACCCTGTGCACGGCGAGAACCGAATTCCATAACAGGTCTGCCTTTCGCCGCGCGGACAATTCTGTTTGCCTTTGTCGCGACGAGGCTCTGATGGTTGATTGTGAGAAGAAGCATTGTTTCGATAAACTGCGCCTGCATAACAGGACCTTTCACCTTAACAATCGGCTCGCCGGGGAAAATCGGCGTTCCCTCTTCAATCGCCCATACGTCGCACTCAAATTTAAAGTTTTTAAGATAGTCCAAAAACTTATCGCAAAACATATTTTTGGAGCGCAGAAATTCTATGTCGCTTTCGTCAAAATGAAGATTTTCAAGATAATCAACCAGCTGTTCAACGCCTGCCATAACGGCAAATCCGCCTCCGTCAGGGATTTTGCGGAAGAACATATCAAAGCAAACTTCTCTGTCGCAAAAGCCTTTTTCAAGGTAGCCGTTTGCCATGGTGATTTCATAAAAATCTGTGAGCATTGTGTAATTTGCGTTATTTTTCATAAGTTATCCCTCAAGTGCCTCCGCAAGCCAAAAACCGCCGATGTCAAGCGCCTCGTACATATCCTCGCGCTCGGCTTTTTTCACTGTTTTGTCGTCTTTTGACGAAATAAGCTCGATATAAATATACTGCGGAATTTCAACGTCTTTCACCGTTTTTGTTTTAAGCACCGACATACGAAGATAATATTTGTCGTTAACGTCGCCGTATATTATAACGTTGCCGTGCCTTGTAAGCGGTATTCCTTTATATAAAAAAACTGTCTGTTCCTCGGTTTTCTTTTTCGCCATAAAAATCGCTCCTTTAAATCATACTCATTTCAGTTTACCATATTTTGCGCAATATGTAAAGAAAAATTTACTGGCTTGCCATATGTTCGTCATAATTTTCGGTGAAAATATGGCTTCCGTCCTTTTTATTTTCGTCGGTGTGATAGAATTTATACTTGTGAATGTCGGGCATAAGCGCCGCTTTTAATGACTTTATACCGGGGTTGCAAATCGCGCCGACGGGAAGTCCTTTGTATTTGTAGGTGTTGTACGGCGACGGATTTTCAAGGTCTTTGTAATAAACCTTGTCCGCATTGTAAAGCCCGTTTGTTATGGCATAAACAACCGTTGCGTCAATTTGCAGAAGCATATTTTCGTTAAGCCTGTTTTTTATGACGCCGGCAATTTTTCCGCGCTCTGTATCAAGCTTTGCCTCGCGCTCCACAAGTGACGCCAAAACAACGGTGTCGTAGTCTATGTTTTTAATATCGCCGATTTTTGAATACTGTTTTTCAAATTCGCCCAGCATTGTGTCGATAATTTCGTGCGCCGCTGCGGTTTTGAAAAATTCGTAGGTCTGCGGAAACAAAAATCCCTGAAGTTTGTATTTAAACTCGCGGTCGGGAATTTTTTTGATAAAATCATAACCGTATTCGTCCGACATTGCCGACAAAAACGCGTCCGCGCTCATAATGCCGTCGTTTTCAAGCTTTTGTGCAATCTGCTCCGCAGAATACCCCTCGGGAACAACAAGCGTAAAACTGTCGCCTCCTCCCTCGGTTGTAAGCTTTGTTATGATTGTCGAAAGGCTCATTCCCGTGTTAAGGCTAAAGGTTCCGCTCCTTAATTTTGTTGCGGAATTTGTGGTTTTAAGCTTTAGCGAAAACAGAATTTCGTTTTTGATAAGCCCGTTTGCCTTAAGATTTTTTGCAATGTCCTTTGCGTTTTCACCGCTTGCAACGGTAAAAACAACGTCCTCGCCGATTTTGTCGGTTTTTACGAAAAATTCCGACGCATACGGATAAACAGCAAAAACGGCAAGCGCGATTATAATGATAAAAATAAATTTTTTCACTCATTTCACCTCGATTTTTGCGTATATATAAATATTATACCACAATTTACCATAAATTTCAACATAATAAATTTTCGCAAAAGTATTGTATATTTTTTATTAAAATGTTAAAATAATCTCGGAGGGGATAAGATGAAAAAATTATGCGCTTTTTTGGTGTTTGTTTTTATGCTTAATACGCTTTGTTTCGGTGCTTCCTATTCGGATATTGAAGGGCACTGGGCAAAGGAGGATATAGAAAAACTTTCGGACAGTAAAATTATTGAGGGATACGACGGAAAATTCAATCCCGACGGGTTTATCACACGCGGTGAGGCGGCAGTGATTTTCAACCGTCTTTTTGCGCTTTCCGACAAAAGCGAAAACACGTTTTCCGACCTTTCGGACACTTGGTATACCGACGCGGTTTTGTGCTTAAACAAGTTTAACATTATGCAGGGTGACGGTGACGGAAAAATTTATCCGACGGGCAATATTTCAAAGCAGGAGGCGGTTTGCCTCATCGCAAAAGCGTTTTACATAGGCGGTGAAACGGAGTATGTTTACGCCGACGCAAGCTATGACGCGTGGGCGAAAGAATATGTCAGCGCGGTTGCAAAACGTTTTGCGCTCCCCAATTCGTTTTTTAACACAGACCTACGCGAGCCTATAACACGCGCCGAAACGGTGTATATCATAAACAGGCTTATTTCTGCGGACTACCTCGGAAACGGCAGATTTTCGATAAACTGTGACAAAAGCATTGTGATAAACGGCGACGGCGTTATTTTGAGCGATATGTCGGTCGACGGCAACATAATTATCGGAGGCGGAGCGAAAAATGCCGAGCTTTCAAACGTTGACGCAAGCGGTGATATAATCGTCCTCGCGAAAAAAGCGGACTGCGATTTAAAGCTTAATTTTGTCACGTCGGGCGGTGTGAGATATATCGGCGACGAAAAAGTGAAATATTACAATAATAAGGTTGATTTGCCCCTTTCGTTTGACGGAATTTCGGGACTTTCGGGCACTAAAAACGGCTACGGTCAGGGCAATAACACCGACGCGGACAACCGTCCGACAACGGCGGTTAATTTGCAGGAGAAATACAAAGACCTCGGCGCGCTTTTTATAGGCGAAAAGAGCGACAAAATTTATCTTACTTTTGACGAGGGTTACGAAAACGGCTATACGTCCAAAATTCTGGACGTTTTAAAAGAGAAAAACTGCACGGCGGTATTTTTTATCACAATGGACTACGCGGTGAAAAATCACGGACTTATCCGCAGAATGATTGACGAGGGGCACGTTGTGGGAAATCACAGCGCAAATCACTATTCTATGCCGACGCTCTCAAATGCCGACTGTGCAAACGAAATTATAAGGCTGCATAAATACGTCCGCGAAAATTTCGGATACGAAATGTATCTTTTCAGACCGCCGATGGGCGAATACAGTGAAAAAAGCCTTGCAATCGCGAATATGCTGGGATATAAAACAATGCTCTGGAGCTTTGCGTACCGCGACTGGCTCACCGACAACCAACCCGACGTTTCGTATGCAAAAAGCCTTGTGACCAAAAAAATACACGGCGGAGGAATTTTTCTTCTGCACGCGGTGTCAAAAACCAACACCGAGATTTTGGGAGATGTGATTGACGATTTCCGTTATCACGGCTATACCGTGAAAGCATTTGAAATCGGTGATAAATAAAATATACAATCAACAACGGCGCACTGCGGTATGCAGTGCGTTATTTTTATGCAAAAACAAAAATCTGATAACCCTGACTAAAAACAGTTTATATGAAAACCTAAAAACGGAATACTATGGTAAAAACATACAGTTGACGTTAAATCGCGCGTGGTTTTATAATTAAATCAGACAAAACGGGCAAAGGAGAAAAATATGGAGAAACGTAAATTTTCGGTTTTGGATTTCGGCGCCGTTTCGGGCACAGGCGAAAATCAAAGCGAATACATTCAGCGTGCTGTTGACGAGTGCTTTAAATCGGGCGGCGGCGAGGTTGTAATCCCCGAGGGCGACTATATTATCGGCGACATACGGATAAGGAGCAACGTTTACATTCACCTTTTGAAAAACGCGCATCTTATCGGCTCGCGAAATCCCAGCGGTTATTTTAACTTTTTAAACGACGAAACCGAACCGCTTGACGGAAAATACATAACAAACAAGCTTTGGGAACCGCCCGGCACACCCAACCGCAACTACACCTTTATGCGCACCGCTGGGAGCAGGTGGAACAACGGCATAATACGCGGAATTTTTGCCGAGAACTGCGGAATTATCGGCGAGGACGGCTCATATATCGACGGGCGCGACTGTTACGACGAAAAAAACGAGGAGCAATACCGCGGACCTCACGGAATAAGCTTTTGGTACTGCAAAAACGTTCGGTTTGAAGGTTATACCGTCAAAAATTCGGGCAACTGGGCGCATAATCTTCATTTTTGCGAAAATGTGTATGCGCGCGGCGTTACTGTGCTTGCCGGTCACGACGGATTTCACACAAAGGTGTGCAGAAATGTCAGCATTGAAAACTGCGAGTTTTACACGGGTGACGATTGCCTTGCAGGCTTTGCAAACGTCAACTATTACGTGAAAAACTGCGTCCTCAATTCCGCTTGCAGTGCAATGCGCCTCGGTGCAACGAATGCGGTGATTGAAAAATGCAAAATCTTCGGACCGTGCAGATACTGTTTCCGCAAAGGTCTTACAAAAGAAGAAAAAATGAGCGGAAAAATAAGCGACGCATCAAACGCGCGCAAAAATATGCTCAGCGCGTTTACATATTATGCGGACATTGCTTTTCCGATAGATACAAAGCCCGGAAACATAATTGTGCGTGAGTGCGAAATAAATTTTGCCGACCGTCTTTTTCATTACAATTATTCGGGCAACGAAACGTGGCAAAAGAGCGCACCGCTTTTGTCGTTTGAGTTTGATAATATAAAAGCCGAAAACATATCTATGCCCCTTGTGTGCTACGGCAGTGCGGACGAAAAAATAAATTTTAAAATGTCAAATTCGTCGGTGTCGTTTAGAAAAGGATTTGAAAACACGCCGTTTATGCACATAAACAATTTTGAAAATATCACGCTTAAAAATGTTGAAATTAAAAATAACACATCAAATCCGCTAATTTTAAGCTGGCAGGACAAAAATGAAATCACGTTCGAAAACGTTGTGTCGCAACATCACAAAAACGGCATAACAGTGCGGAAAAGCGACGGTAAATTTGAGTGCGAAAGTATATAAAACAAAAAACTGATAGCCGTTTCAAAAAACAGAAAATGGACTTTTATGTGTTTTAAGACTTATAATAAAAATACGAGATCTTACAAAAAGGAAGGGAAAATTATGAAAAAACATTTATTACCGTTATGCTCGGCAGTTCTTATCGCGTCGCTCACATTAAGCGGATGCGGCGGCGGAGTGAAAAAAGTCAACTCGGACGACGACAGTGTGTCGGTTACAATCAGCTATTGGCCCAACAGCGAAACCGACGCGGAAAGACACGCGCTGTATGATACATATCTTGACCAAATGAAAAAGCTTTATCCCAACATCACCATTATCCCCGATGAAGAGGGCTACGGAATTGACAACTTTATGGTTCTTGCGGCGACAAACCAGCTCCCCAACGTTTACAGAAAGCCGTTCACCGAGCCTCAGCAGATTATAAACGCAGGCTATGCGCTCGACATCACGAAAGCGGTGAAAGAATACGGCTATGACAAGGGCATAAACCCCGACATTATGAAAATTTCTATGAAAGACGGAAAATATTACGGTGTGCCGTATTCGGGATATATGATAGGTATGGCGTACAATGTTAACGTGTTTAAAAAAGCCGGACTTGTAAATTCCGACGGTTCGTTAAAGCTTCCGACAACGTATGACGAGCTTGTTGAAACGGCGAAAATCATAAAAGAAAAAACAGGTATTCCCGGTTATGCAATCCAGACCGCAAACAAAGAGGGTGGCTGGGCGTTTATGAACATTGCGTGGTCGTACGGCGTTAAATTTATGGAACAAAAGCCCGACGGCAAATGGGTGTCAACGTTTGACACACCCGAGGCTGTTGCGGCGCTTGAATATATTAAGGATTTAAAATGGAAGCACGGCGTTTTTGCGTCAAACGTGCTTATCGACTCTAACGAACTGCAAAAACTTCTTGCGACCGACAGAATAGGTATGTGCATATTGGCGGAATCCGCGCCTGCGTCCATCGTGACGAAATATAAAACCGACAAGGACGCAATCGCATACGGTCCAGTTATGAAAGGTCCGTCCGCACAGGTATCACAGGTCGGCGGTGACATTTATATGTTCTCAAACAATACCGACGAAAAACAGGTTGACGCGGCGTTTAAATGGTTTGAATTTTTGGGAATTACCCCTAACGTGGGCAAAGACTACGAAACAAAGCTTGAAGAAACGCTTAAGGCTGACATCGCCGCAGATAAGCTTGTAGTGCCGAAATCGTTAAAACTTTGGGTTAACAAAGAGCGCACCTCGATAGACGACGCGCTTTACAAAAAATACAGCAACGCCAATCCTTTGTACTGGACAAACGCATACCCCGACACGGTTAAAATTCAGCAGGAGGAACCCGTTTGCGCACAGAATTTGTATGCGCTTTTGTCAACCGCTATGCAAAACGTTCTTACCGACCCGAACGCGGACTGCGCGAAAATCATTCACGATGCGAGCGAAACGTTCCAGAAGGATTATCTTGACAAACAGTAGGAAAGAGGAAAAAATATGACAGATAAATCAATTTTGCAAAACAGAAAAAATCCTTTTTTAAAATCTGTCCTCACCGTGCGCAAAGATTTGGTTGCGTGGGTTTTGATAGCGCCCGCGCTTATCGGGTTTATTGTATTTAACTGGCAACCGTTTATATCGAGCGGAATACTGGCATTTTTCAAAACACAGGGATTTGAAATAAAAGGATTTGTCGGACTTAAAAATTTCAAAGACGTTTTGTCTGACTCGTCGCTTTCAAAAGCAATGCTCAATTCGTGCAAATACACGTTTTGGTCGCTTTTAATCGGACTTCCCATTCCGATAATTCTTGCGATTATGCTAAACGAGCTGGTGCACTGCAAGGGATTTTTCAGATTTTCGGTGTATTTCCCGGCGATAATCCCCGGAATGGTAACCGCGATTATGTGGAAAATATTGCTTGAACCGGGCACGGACGGATTTTTAAACGTTATTTTAAGTTATCTTCACCTTCCTGCAAGCCAGTGGCTTCAGGACGCGCGGATAACAATTCCGATAATCACGGTTGTAACAACCTGGAGCGGTTTCGGTCCGACAACGATTTTGTATCTTGCCGATTTGCAGTCGGTCGATTTGGCGCTCTATGAGGCGGCGGCAATAGACGGCGCGGGATTTTTCAAAAAACTGCGCCACATAACACTTCCGCATTTAAGCTCGCTTGTAAGGGTTATGGCAATTATGCAGATACTCGGCGTGTTCCAAAGCTTTGAAAAACCGCTCGCTATGACGGGCGGAGGTCCGAACGAGGCATCCACAACCGTTATGATGCTGACGTATAACTATATGTTCAGCAACGGCGCTATGGACAAGGCGAACGCTTTAAGCGTTATTGTGTGCCTTATCCTCATTGCAGGCAGTATTGTTTACTTTAAAATGACAAAGGCGAAAGACTAAGGAAAGGGGGAAATTTTTAATGCAGTACAAAAACAAAATGGGGCTTATAAGCTCGATTGACATCAAAAAGAGCAAATACAAAATTATGTATTGGGTGATATTTGCTTTTCTTATTCTGGTTGCCTTTGTGTGTCTTTTTCCGCCGATATGGGTTATGCTCTCCGCGGTAAAGGACGTTAAAGAGTTTTACGCAATGCCTCCCACGATTATACCGAGAAGCTTTAACGCCGGAAAAATAGCCGACGTTTGGAACAAATATTCGTTTGTGAAATACTACATAAACACCATAGTTTTAACTCTCGGCTGTATTGTAACGGCGGTGGTTATGAACGGTCTTGCGGGCTATGTTATTTCGCGCCTTAAGCCGAAGGGCATAAAACTTGTGCTTATGCTTATAACATTTTCACTTATGGTGCCGAACGCAACCGCAATGGTGCCGGTTTATAAAAATATTTTAAACTTTCCCGTGCTTAACGTTAACCTTATCAACACAAATATTCCGATGTGGATAATGTACGGCGCGAGCGCGTTTAAAATAATCGTGTTCAAAAGCTTTTTCGACGGTTTGCCCCAGGCACTTATCGAGGCGGCGCGCATAGACGGGTGCGGAGAATTTAAAATTATCCCCAAAATTATACTTCCGCTTTGCATACCCGTTGTGGTTACGATGATTATTCTCACACTGCGCGAGGCTTGGTCCGACTTTTTCTGGCCGTATCTTGTTCTGCGCGACAAAGAGAGAATAACGGTAATGGTGGAACTTTTCTCAATTCAAAACCTCATTCCGCTCGACGAATTGGTTTTGCTTTTGTCGTTCTCGATTTTACCGCCCACGATTTTGTTTATTTTCTTCCAGAAATACATAATTCAGGGCTTTACTTTAAGCGGAATTAAAGGTTAGGAGAGATTGCCTTGAGCACAAATAGGACAAAAATAGTATACAAAAACGGCTATCCTTTTTTTGAGTTTGACGGGAAAATCTATTCGCCGTGTATGTTCCGCTCGTTCCGTCCCACACCTGCGAACGTGTCGCTTGCGCACCGCGCCGGGATTGAGGTTTTTCAAATCCAGGTTGCCGGTCAGCTAAACGGTATGGACGTTCCGTATTCGCTCTACGGCGGTGTGTGGCAGGACAAAGGCGTTTACAATTTCAAAAATTTTGACAGGCAGATTGAAATGTTTAAAAAATTTGCACATGGCGCAAAATTTATAATTTTCATTCAGCTTGACGCTCCCGAGGCTTGGCTGGAAAAGCATAAAAATTCGCTTTCAAGCTTTTATTTTCTGCATACCTCCGCGTATGACGAGGAGTGGAAAAACGACGCGTCGGAGTATCTTTGCACATTTTTGGAATACTGCGAAAATACATACGGCGACGATATTTTGGGTTACGGAATTTCCGCGGGGCGGTCTACCGAGTGGTTTTCGGGCACGAACTATTATAATGAAAACACCAAAAAAGCGTATGAAAATTATATCGGCAAAAAGTGTGACAAAATCCCCGAAATTCCGGAAGAGGTAAACAACGGCGAAATTTTCCGCGCTCCCGAAAGCGAGGAATACAAATTTTTGAAATTTGCCTCGCAAGGGGCAAACATCACGGCTGGCTTTTTTGCAAAAGAGGCGCAAAAGGTGATAAAACATAAAAAACCGCTCGGACTTTTCGGCGGATATTACAACCTTAAAGACAGCCTTTTGAACGTCAATGATTTTGCACGGGTGTGGGACAGCGGAAATATAGATATGATTTTCGCGCCCGCGTCGTACGACGATTTCAGACAGATTGAAAATTCCGCGTGCGTGACGGTTGCAACCGACTCTCTTAAAATGCGCGGTATTGTGCATATAAACGAGCTTGACCACCGCACCGAACTTGCGCAGTATCCTATGGAACACCCCGTCACGCAAAACAGAATGGGTTACCGTATGGCGGAGGGAAACATAATAGACGACTGCTATGACAACAGCTTTGACGCAAGTATGGTTTTGCGCCGTGAATTTGCGTCGTCGGTTGTGCGCAAAAGTATGCTTTGGTGGTTCGACTTTTTCGGCGGATATTACGCGTCGCCCGAGTATGAAAAGCTTTTGAGCGATTGTGTTAAAATTTATAACGGTCTTAAAGTGGGAGAATTTTCGCACAGCGTCGCGGAGGTTGCCGTTTTTGCCGACGCGGAGTCAAATTATTTCATTAAGGACAAAGCCGACGTTATACGCTCGTTTTGCTATAACGGAATGAAAGAATTTGTAAAATGCGCCGTGCCGTACGATTTGTATAATCTTTGCGACATAGAAAAAATTGATTTGCAAAAATATAAGCTGTGCATTTTCTTAAATTCATTTAAAATAAGCAAATCCCAAGCGGAAAAAATTAAAAATTCGCCCTGCAAAAAGATGTGGATATATGCGCCGGGGTGCGTTGAAAACGATAAAATCAACTTTGACAATATCGGCAAAATCACGGGAATGAACATAAAAACGGTGCATAAAGCGTCGGACTGCGCGATTGATTTTGGCGGGTGCGAAATGAAATTTGAAAAAGCGGTAAATCCGTATTTTATTGTTGATGATGACGGCGCGGAAAGGCTCGCCGATTACAAAAACACAAACGGTTGCGCCTTTGCGTATAAAAACGGCAATTTTTATATCGGCTCGGGAAACGTTCCCGAAAAGGTGTGGCGGTTTATTGCAAAAAAGAGCGGTGTGCATATTTATTGTGACGTTTCGGGCGCATTTTTCGCCGACGAAAGGTTTATATCGTATCAGACGGTGCACACCGAAAATATAGAAATTCATCTTAAAGAGGACGCGGAATTTTGTGACCTGTTTGACGGCGGTATTTACAAAAGCGAAAACAAAATTCTTAAATATACCGCGCCTAAAGGAACGTCGAAACTGTTTGAAAAAATAAGCCGAAAGGGGAAATACAATGAAAAAAATCTTTAAAATATCAGCTTGTTTTCTGGCGGCGGCAATGGTTTTAACCTCCGCAGTATGCGCGGAAAATTCATTCACCGCAAGCGAGGTTTCGTTTAAAAACGGATTGATTTTTATAAGCGGAACAACCCCGTCGGCAAATATGAGCGTTGCCGTGTCGGCGGTGAAAAACGGCGCTGACAAAGGCGACGTGTCGGCTCTTTGCTATGTTGACGAAATTTTGTCGGACGGCAGTGCAAAGTATGAAATTTCGTTCAATTTAAAGGACGCGCCGATTGGCGAAACGCTCACGGGCGACTATGTTCTTTATGTAAAGTGCGGCGGAAAAAGCGCACAGTTGCCGTTTAAATATTCCGATTACACAGCGGTTTTAAACCTTATCATAAACGCTGAAAGCGAAGATGAGATTAAAAACATTCTTGCAAACAAGGACGAAACCGACAGCCTTAAAGCGCTCGGCCTTGATATGGACTTGTATAATCTGCTTGACGATAGCGGAAAAAATCTTTTGTGCAGTCTTTTTTATAACGGCGGTGTCGGCACGGACGCGGAAACGGTATCGCAAAAATTTGCTCTTTCGCTCGGTACGGCGCTTGTGTGCACAAAAGACGAAAAGAACGTTTTGTCGGGTTTAAAACTTGTTGACCCGACAGCAGGTGATGTTAAATTCAGCGCGGTAACCGACAAAACATACATAAACTTCACCGTTTCGTGCGTTGCGCTCGATGACATTGCAAAAGATTTAAACGGCGTTTCAGAGTCGTTTAAAAAGGCTGACGCGCTTTACAAAATCAACACCGCGTCGGCAGGCAAAATTTCGGAAATTATCACCGCCAATGCGGAATTTTTAAAAATCACAAACAGTGATGAATATAAAAAATGGCAGAATTTGTCCGACAGTGACTCTGAAAAAGCGTCGGTAAATCTTGTTAACGCGCTCGGAAAATCCAAGGTGAAAACCGTTTCGGCTCTCCTTGGCGCAATGGACAGCGCAAGCACGTTTGAGTCTGGCGGAAACGAAGGCGGTTCGTCGTCGGGCGGTTCGTCAAAAGGCGGTTCGGCGGGCGGAAATTACAATCTCTCAGGCACAAACACAGTCGTTCCGACGGCAGAAAAATTCAGCGATTTGTCGCTTGCACCGTGGGCAAAGGACGCAATTTTGAGCCTTGCGGACAAAAACATTATTTCGGGTTACGGCGACGGAACATTTTTGCCGAACAACCTTATAAAACGTGAGGAACTGACGAAAATCATTGTTACCGCGTTTGAAATAGAGGGCTCGGACGGCGACATAAATTTTGCGGATATTAACAAAAACGAGTGGTATTATCCGTTTGTCAAAAAAGCGTACAATGCAGGCATTGTAAAGGGTATGAGTGATGAAACTTTCGGAACGTCAAGCTATGTAACCCGTCAGGACATCGCGGTTATGCTTTCGCGCGTGCTTGAAAAATACGGCGAAAATCTTGAATTTACAAAAGATTACACCGCATTTGCCGACGAAAACGAAATCAGCGCCTACGCGTCGGACGGAGTTAAAACGCTTTATAAACTCGGCGTTATTTCGGGCTATGAGGACGGCACCTTCAAGCCGTCGGGCAGTGCAACGCGCGCCGAGGTTGCATATATGGTAAACAGCATTTTGAACATATTGAAATAAAGAGGGGAGGGAGAAAACTTTGAAAAAATTACTTATTCTTTTAACGGTGTTAACGCTTGTGTTTTCGTCACTTCCGAGCGTTTCGGCGCAAAATAATTCGGACGCGCAAAAACTTTCGCTTTTGTGCGATCTCGGCATAATTGCACCGAACTTTGAGCGCATTTATCTGCCCGACGCAAAAATCACGGTCGGCGAAATGCTTTCGGTTATGCAGAACATTATGTTCAGCAACAAATACGGAACGTATGACGACGAGCAGGCGTTTAACGACGCGGTAAATTCGGGATATTTCGGTGCGGACAAAACCGCAAAGTATTACGACAACGCAAAATATGAGCACGTTTTGGAAACCGCGATGAACATTCTCGGCTACGGACCTATCGCACGGCAAAACGAAAATTATCCTGCAAATTACATCTCGCTCAAAGAAACGTCAAAGGTGCTGGACGGCGTTGACGCGAAATTCGGCAAATATATTGCAAAAAGCGATTTTATAAAAATCATATTCAATGTTTTTGACGCAAAAACGCTTGAAATTGACAAAATCGGCGAAAACTCGCTCGGATTTTCGTATACCGGCGGCGACGGGATTTTAAAGCTTTATCAAAACATTGAAAAAGTGGAGGGAATTGTTGAGGGAACGGCATATACAAAGGCGTACGATGTTAAATCGGACATTGCGGAAAACAAAGTTTTGATTGACGGCACTTTGTACGACAACGGCGGAATTGATTTTTCGCCCGTTATCGGACTTAAAATAAAAGCGTATGTATATGTGAAAAACAACGGATACAAAAAGGTAAAAAGCTATATGACAGACGAAGATATTACGTCTGTGACAATCGACGGCGAGGACGTTTTAAGCTATTCGGTTTTTGACAGACGTCTTACCTATGAAAATGAAAACGGCAAAGAAAAAACCGTTAAAATTTCGCCGTCCGCGTCGGTTTTGGTCAACGGCTGTGCGGTTGGCGAATACACAACCGAAACATTTGCGGTAAGCGACGGAAATGTGATTTTGTACGACAACGATTCGGATAACGTTTACGACGCGGTGCATATAACCGCTTACGAAACGTATTATGCAGATTATGTATCTGCCGACGCGGACACGGTTTACAACATCTACACCGCGGACAGTGAAAAAAGTATTCTCGACCTTGAAGAAAAGGACAGTATCAAGGTTATTGTGTATAAAGACGGCAAGCAGACCGACAAATCGGCAATCGCAAAAGGCAGTGTTTTAACCGTTGCAAACGGCGGAGAGGGCGAAAACAAAATTATAACCGTTTATGTTTCGGACAAAAGCGAAAAGGGAAGTATAAGCGAATATTCGTCTGATGACGAAATCACAATAAACGAAATGTCATACAAGCTTGCAAACGGCTATCTTGACGCATTGAAGGCAAATGACAAAAAGGCGTGGCAGATAAGGCTCGGCGTGCCCGTTACGGTGTATAAAGACTATTTCGGAAAAATCGCCTATATAAAGCCTTTTGATACCGAATATATTTACGGCTATGCGCTTTATGCCGACAGGGAGAGATACACCGAAATAAAGCTTCTCGACGAGTTTTCAACCTGGCAGACATACAAATTTGCCGACAAGGTTAAGTTTAACGGCGAGGCGGACAGAGTGAGCGAAAAAGATATTTTGTCAAAGTTCGGCGGTGACGGTTTTTCGCCCCAGCTTTTAAAATTCAAGCTTGACACCGAAAACAAAATAAAAGAAATTTACACCGCGTCGGAAACACCGACGGGCGCGTATGACGAATTTACAGTTTCGTCCGAGCAGACGGGAGTTTATCAGCAAAACAATACCGCGTTTGCAAGCAAAGCATACCTTGAGGACGGTGCGGTTATCTGGCTTTTGGCAAAGGCAAAGCCCGAGGACGAGGATGACATAACCATAATGGGAACGTCGGAATTATTCTCGGACAGACAGTATACATTTGTTCAGTATAACGCGGACGAATACGGATTTTCAAAATATTTCGCGGTTTTCGACACAAGCGAAAACAGGGAATACAAAACAAACCGTTCGGGCGCAATGGTGATTGAAAAGGTGTTTAAGGCAGTCGGTGCGGACGGCAGTGAGAAAAACGCGGTTCGCGGTATGATGTTTGAATACAACAACATCACGGTAAATTTTGCCGACAACGTTGATTTGCAGGGAATACAAAAGGGCGACACAATAAGCTTTTCGGCAAATTCCGACGGCGAAATATCCGACCTTAAAATCATTCACAGAATGAGTGAGAGCGGTGTTTCGGTTTACCCGTCGGTTCTCCACACCGCGGTAGCGTATGTTGGGGGAACGCTCGGCAAATGCAGTTTTGCGGACGGAAAGGCAAAAATTATTTGCGGAGATAAAACACAGGTTTTGAAAATTCCGCCGTCAACCTCTGCGATTGTCTGCGAAAAAACGCGCGACGGCGTAAACCTTACAAAAGAGCAGTTCACATCTGCGGATTTGGGCTGTTATATATTGGCAAGAGTTCAGAATTCACGTGTTGCAAATGTTATTATCTATAAATAATATAAAGGAGAATGATGAAAAATGATGAGAAAAATGTTGGCATTGGTAATGGTGCTCGCGGTTGTTTTAAGCTCGTTTACGTTTGTGACGGCTTTTGCGGACGACGCATCGGCATACGAGCCGAAAGAGCTTATGCTCCAAACCGCGGTTGACCCGTCGGCAGGCGCTATGATGACTCTTTCGTGGAGAAATCCCATAACTTCGGCGCTTGATGATGTTAAGCTTTACGACATCACAAGCGGTGCGGATACCCTTTTGGCAGATAAAAATTTATTTATCGGCAGTTATAAAAATTCAATAACAGACGACGCGCCCGTTTTAAGAAACGGCGGGGGTGTTGTGCAGTATGTTTTAAAAGGTCTTACCAAAGGAACGTATTATAAATATAAATTGGTATTCAGCTTTAACGACGGCACAGACGCAAAAACTTACTTCCTTTCGGGCGCACCCGAACAGATTTCGGCAAACGGACAGGTTAACCTTACCGAAAATCTTTTTACATACAACGGCCGTGCGGCGGGTTATCCGTATCCGCCCGTTTTTGCGCAGACGGTTACGGAAAATGACGGCAATACTGCATTAAAGCTTACAAGTAATATCGGAGCTTATGTAAGCAACAACTGGTCACAGATAAGATATAAGGTAACGGGGCTTACAAGCGGAAAAACATATAAAGTCGGTTTCAGGTATAAATCGGAAACAGGAAGCAAACCCAAATTCAGCATTTTAGAGAATTCGTCAAAATGCGCAACAGATATACCCGTAACAAATGACACATTAAATTACAGAGAGTGGACGGATTTTTCGGTTTCAAATTATACAGCAGGCGCGGCAACGGCATATGTGAGAATAAACTTTGACAATCCTATTGAATACATAATTGTTGACGATTTTTATGTTAGAGAAATAATTGATGAAAACACACTCGGCGACAACCTTATTACCGACGGCGGTTTGGACACACTCAAAACGTACAAAACGCTTGCGGACGCAGAACCCGACGGCACACCGGGCGACGGCACGGCAACCGTTTCGTGGGAAAACGACGACAACGCGTCGTACTATAAATTTTATAAAGACGGCGAGCTTTTCGGAATTTTCTATCCCGACCCGTCCGGCACAACGAGCGTTAACGTAGCAGGTCTTGAAAACGGCACGGAATACACCTTCGGCGTTGAGCCTTTCAGCAAAAACTTTACTCCTAATACCGTTAAAACAGTTACGGTTACACCCAAGGAGGCGGAAGAATCCGCACCCGAAAATCATATGATTTCAAACCTCTCGGTTAACCCCTATACATTCGGCGGTACTGGCGGTGCGGCAACGGTTTCGTTTAAAAATCCCAAGGTTTCGGACATCACATCTGTTGAGCTTTACGACGAAAACGGCGCAAAACTCACCGACACCGCATTTGCGCTTACTTCGGGCGCGCTTAATGTTTACACTATAAAAAATCTTGAAAACGGCACGGTTTACAAATATAAATTACAGGTCACAACAGCATCGGGCGGACTTACCGAATATGACATTGCAGTGAAACCTATCGCAGGCGCATATTCGCTCAATTTTAACACTGACGGCACAAATCATTACTGGTCAAAGGCATTTAACAGAGCAAATTCAGACACCCCGTTTCCTCCGATAGACTTCAGAATTGTTCAGAACCCCGATTCAGACAGTGACGATTATGTTCTCGGCGTTGTTTCAAATATGCAGGCATATAAAGCAGGAAGTTACGCAAATCTTTTGTATAAATTTACAGACCAGCTTGATACGAGTGCATCATACAGATTGAAATTTAAATACAAAACACTTGCGGACGGCTCAAGACCTGTGGTTTACTTAAATAACAAGGAACTTTTGAAAATAGACCTTAACTCAGACGGCTGGCAGACTGCAACCGCTGACTTTACAGGTAACAACGCTTCGACAAACGAATTGAAATTCAGCTTTAACAATCCTCTTGAGGGAATTTATCTTGACAAGGTTGAAATTGTTCCCGTAACAGACGGAACGGAGGGAGCAAACATTCTTACAAACGGCGACTTCGACTCCGTTGCAAACGATACACCGGCACTTACCGTTGACAGCGTTACAACAAATGCATACGATTCGTCGGCAGACATAAACTATTCGCTCTCCGACACCTGCAAAATGGTGAAAATCTACGAGAAAAACGAATACGGCTTAAACCTTGTTTCAGTTGAACAGGGTGTTTCCAAATCGGGCAAAATCAGCCTTAACGCGCTTAAAAACAGCAAAGAATATACCTTCGTTATGACAGCGGTAAACGCAAAAGACGTTGAGGGCGCAGGATATGAATTTACCGTTACACCCGTTCCCGACCCGATTGTAATTTCGGATTACATTCTTACAAAAAACGGCAGTGCGGTTGAAAACATTTCCGAGGGTACTCACACCGCAAGCATCAGCATTAAAAACAACAACGGCGGTTCAAACTACACCGCACAGCTTATCGCGGCGATATACGACGGCAAAAAGCTTTACGACGTTAAAGCAAGCGCAAAAACCGTTATTCCCGTAACCGACGAAAACGGCACGGCAACGGTGCTTACCGCGGAAAATATAGTAATTCCCGCGCTTGACGGCGGTGACTACACCCTAAAACTTATGCTGTGGAGCGGTCTTGACGAAATGGTTCCGCTCAAACCCTTTGCACCGTATTCAAAATAACATTTTTGGGAGAATAATATGAAAAAACGTGTACTTGCAGTTTTTCTTTTGATAATGACAATTTTAAATTTAACACCTGTTTCCCTTTCGGTCTTTGCGTATTCGGGCACAGACTGTGAATTAAAGAATTTAAACGTTCAGAGCGTTTCAAAGGGCAGTGAGGGAAAAACTGTGAGTATATCGTGGAAAAATCCCGAAAAAAACATACGAAAAATTTCACTGCTTGACATAGGCTCGGACGCCGAGCTCACCGTAAATGACAATATCGACACTACGGCGTCCGCTTATGTCTGCGTGAATGTTGAAAATCTTACAAACGGCAATGTGTATAATTTTAAGCTTAACGTTTTGTTTGACGGCGGAATTGAGAAAAGTTATTTTATAAATGCGTCGCCGTCGCAGGGTACAAACGGGGCAGGCTTGTCGAACGGAAAATGGAGTATGTCGTATGCGCGCTCCGACGGCACAGACTGCTATCCCGCGGTTTTTTACTCGGTTATCGGCGGTGATGATTTCGACGGCAAAACCGCGATAAAGGCGGTGTCAAACATTCCGAAATCGAAGCCGGGAACATATTCCGCATTAAAATGCGCTTTCCCAAGTCTTGAAAACGGCAAAAATTATACGGTTAAAATTAAATACAAATCGGGCGGAGGAACGTCACCCGAAATTTACGGCGGTAATTCAAAAAAACTCGGCACGCTCGATATGAACACATCTTCGCTTGCCGAAAAAACGTTCACCTTTACAAAATCCGCAAATGACGGAATTGAATTTTTAAATATCGTCACAAAAAGCGGATATGATGAAATCATAACAGACAGAATTTCGCTTTTTGAGAGCGGTAATGAAGCCGATTTGCTTTTGGGGTATGGCAACCTTTCAAACCTCACGGCGGAAAAATCGGGAATATCGGACTTTGAGGGTTATAACAACAACGAAACGGGCGTTGTGACCTACACTCAGCCTGCCGACGCGCGCGGAAGCAGAATTTACGCGCTGGACAACGGCGGTAACTACGTTTTGCGCTCGGTTATAAACCGTTACGGCGCACAGAAAATAAACGGATCAAAAATTTTCGGTATTTTGAAAAATAGCGAAAACAATATCAAAATTACAACGGTTAACAAGGATTTTTCGGAAAGCGACGGCGAATTTTTCACGCTTTCCACAGACGGCTCAAAAGAGTTTGACAAAAAAATATCCGATCTTAAAGAAAAGCTTGAAACGCTTGAAGGTTTAATGCAAAAATGCGGTGAAAAGGGCATTTCAGCCGACTATGAAACGGTAAATTACAAGACTATTGAAAAATTTATCGGCATTATGGAGGAGGATTTTTACAAATACCGCGAATTTGACAGAGCAAATTCGTATTATGACACGCTTGTATCGCTTTACAACGAAAGCTATAACAGTCTGCAAAGCTATTTAAGCGGAAAGGCAATGCCTAAAATTGTCCCGTCGCTCACGGGCAAGGATATTAAAATCGACAGAAACGACGTTGTTTCCAAAACGGAAACAGACGGTTATATAGAGGAAAACAGTGTATTTTTAAACGGCTACGGTCACTTTGCATACACAAAGAACGACTACGCCGATTTTGACGGCTTCGGTGCAAACACGGCCGCGATAAGTGCAAAGCTTTACGACACCGTAACCGAGGCGGTGAATATTAAAAACTGGAATTTGTACCATTACGGCGCGGTGGAGAATTTCAGCGTATCGCAGAGCGGTGACGAAAAACGGAGCGGAAATTATTCGCTTAAAATCAAGCGCGCCGACAAGTGGGCAAACGAAAAAACGTTTTATTTAAGGCAGTGTGTTGACGCCGAGCCGAACACAACTTATGTTTTCGGACTTTATGCAAAGGCGGTTAACGCAAAAGGCTGTCACTTCAGCGGTCACGGGGTTATAGACTCAAACTACGGCTTGTCGCAAAGATTAAGACGCGATTTGAGCGGAACGTACGACTGGAAAAATTTTGAATTTACATATACCACGGGCGCAGACGAGCATCAGTTTGAAGTGCTTATCCCGTGCGAAAACGAAACCGAAGCATTATACATTGACGACGTGTATGTGAAAAGGCTAAATTCCGGCGAAAACCTCATTCTTAACCCAAGCTTTGAGGAAACCGAAGAAACGGGCGAGTTTGAGGTGTACGACGGGCATATAAAAAGCCTTTTGTCAACGCTCGACTATGCGTATGAAAACAACATAAAGATAACTCTCGGACTGGGTATTCACTATATGCCGAAATACATTTTTGCAAAATATCCCGACGCGAGAGACGAAAACGGCACATATCCGAGCTATATGGGATATAACCCGACCCACCCGAAAATACGCGAAATGATAGAAATATTCTTAAACGCGATAATCCCAGAAATTGCAAATCACCCTGCAATCTGCGCAGTATCGGTTGCAAACGAGCCGAATTTTCAGTGTTTTAACACGTCTTATTATAAAGCGCCGTGGCAAAACTGGCTGAAAGAAAAATTTTCGGGAAACATTGAAAACTTAAACAGTGCGTGCGGTACGTCGTATGCCTCGTTTGACGAAATAAACTTTTCCGACGCACAGGAATATTCGGTGCTTAAAAATCTTTTGTACCGATACAACGACACGATTATGACCGACTATTTGACGCATATCGCGCAGACGGTGAGGAGCATTTCGCCCGATATTAAAATTTTTGCGAAAAATCTGCCGGCAATCCGTGCACAGGGAATAAAGTCGCTGTCACACGGCATTGACATTGAAAGCCTGACAGGACTTTTCGACGTTAACGGGTGCGACGCAATGCACTATTACAACCACAGCGAATATCCGCTTATGGGAAAAACCGAGTGGTACGACCTTTTGACGTCGGTTGAGGATTTGCCTGTTTTCAATGCGGAGGACCACCTTATGAGGGACAGTGTTACATATGACGGCAGTGACATAATCACCCAAACCGCCTATGCCGACATCTGGCAGGGCGCGGTACATTCGCGAAGGCAGTCGGTTGTGTGGCTGTGGGACAGAGAAAGCGACAAGGTTACAAACGCGTATAAAAACGCAAATATGCTTATGCGTCCACAGATTGTTGCAAACAACGGCAAGCTGTTTTTGGATATGCAACGCCTTGCAAACGAGCTTTTTGCACTGCAAAATGCGAAACGCGAGGCGGGAATACTTTATTCCTACAATTCGATGACATATGAGCCGTCGTATTTAAACAGCGTGTATCTTGCATACACAAATTCGCTTTTTCTCGGCGAAAAACCGCTGTTTGTCACCGAGAGCCAAACCGAAAAATTATCGGGTTTAAAGGCGCTTATAATTCCCGAGGCGGTGTCGGTGACGGACGAAACATATGCGAAAATAAAAGAATTTGCCGAAAACGACGGAAAGATTTTTGTTATCGGCGAAAATTCGCTTAAATACAATGAATATTTAAAAGAGAGAAACGCGGACGAAATTTTGCAAAACGCGGTTGTCATTCCGACATACGAGAGCAAAACGAGCGAAAAAACAAGTGTTGACGGCTTATTTTGGCCGCTTAAAACGTTTTTTGAAAGCGCGGACTTATATGACATTGCGGTGTTAAATTCCACGGACGGCACACCTGCGGAAAACGTTGAATACATCTGCGCCGATTATAACGGCGGAAAAATAATAAATTTGTGCAATTATTCCGACACGGAAAAAGAGGTTTATATCACCGATAACGGCGCGGAGATTGAAAAAACGTTAAACCTTATAAGCGGAAACGAAACGGGAAAATACATTACTCTTTTGCCGTATACTCCCGTTATGATACGCTATGCGCGCTCATCTCCGTCAATGTTTGCCGACAGAGTGTACGGCGAAACGGTAATATCAACCGCACCGCACCGTATGGTGAGCGGAACGTACAAAATAAGTGTATCGGCAGATGCCGAAGCGGTTTTATACACCGCGTATTACAAAAACGGCGCGCTTGCGAAAATTGACAAAACCGATATAGAACAGGGATTTGACAAAGACTTTTACATAAAGCTTGACAGCACAAAATACGACGGATTTAAGGCAATGCTTTGGAATAAAAATTCTTTGTATCCGACGGTTAAAAACGCCGAGCTTTGCGCATATGACAGCACGGTTGTCACAAACGTTAAAAAAATCGGCGGTATGTGTTATGTTTTCGGAAATTCGCCGAACATATCGGGAAATGTTTCGCTGACGGCATTTAAAGAGGACGGGAGCCTTGCATATATAGATGAGGTTTTGCCCGATACAAAGGGAATTTTCAAATTTTCGTTTTATCTCGGCGAGGGCGAATTTACAATAAAAATAAAAGTGCCGAAAATAGGAATTGTAACCGTTTTGACAGATTAGAGGGGAGAAAACACTATGAAAAAATTTTGGTCTAAAATTTTGTCGGGAGCCGTGGTTTTGAGCATTGCCGTGTCCTCGGCAAGCTTTAACGTTTATGCGGCGCAGGTGACTCAAGCGTTTGTAACGGGCTGGTCGAAGTTTATATCGCACGAGCCTGACGCGACGGCGAATATCGTTACACTGCCCGACGGCAATCACGCGGTGAAGATTACAAGCAACACATCGTATGACGGAACAAGATTTATGCGCGTGTTCCAAAACGTCAAGCTTGAAAAAGACACGACATATATCTACGGTATGAAAGTTAAGGCGGAAAACGTTGCCGGCGCGGAAATAACGTTTTTCGGCAACAAATCGTCGCTCGTGCCGTTTTCAAAAAATTCAGACTGGACAAATTACGAATTTCAGAATACATACACGGGCAACACGGGAAATCAAACCTTTAACATATCGGTTGTGGACACCGCAAAAGCGTTTTATGCCGACGATGTGTATCTTTACAAATGCGTAAACGGCAAAAAGACGGGTGAAAATCTTCTTTCAAACGCAGGATTTGAGGACGATGTAAAAAACGCGGTGAACGACGTTTCGGACACTGCCTCCGACGTTGAAACGGCAGACCTTACAATCGTCGACACCGAAAAGTTTTTGGAAACGTCCAAAAGCATACCGATTTTCCGCACCGAAAAGGACGTTAAAAGCGCGGACGAAATCGACTGGACGGATTTTGAGAAAGTGAACATCACCGACGCGTATTTTACAAACAAAGAGGTAAGCGCGGTTAACAACGAAAGCTATGTAAAATATGCTTATGACAACGACAATTTCTATATTTATTTTAATGTAAAAGACGACGTACACCATTCGTTTTTAAATTCGTCCTACTGGTCGGGCGACAGCGTTCAGGTTGCCTTTGCGCCCGAGCGCAACACGTTTAAGCTTGAGGTGGGCGCAAGCTTTGATGCGGAAACGGGCGAGGTTTACTGCACAAATGAGGACGTATCGGCAAAGGGAGTGCGAAACGGCGAAATTTCGGAATATTTTCTTACCGTGCCGTGGACTGCCTTTACGTCGGCAATGCCCGAAAAATTCCAGTTCAGCGCGATTGTGAACGATAACGACAACGACGTTTATCAGCGAAAATACGCACAGCAGATTTCGCCCGGTATTGCGTCGGCGAAAAATGCGGAACAGTTTCCTATGCTCTATCTTGCGGAGAATTTCAAATCGGGATATTTTTCGACGATAGAGGGAGGCAACGAGGTTTTCGTTTCGCAGAAAAGCCCGTTTATGCTTGTTTTGCAGAGCTTTTTAAACGATTACGGGCAGTATTTTGTAACGTTCCCGAACGGAAAAACGGTGAAAGTTGACCTGCCTCCCTTAGGCTGTGCAAAGGTGAGATTTGACAACACTTTTGCAAATGTCGGTTTGCAGACGTTTGACGTGTCGGTTAAAAAACAGGGCGCGGAGAGTGCGGATACCGTTTCGTATGAGGTTACGGTTATTCCCGACTATGCTATGTATTTAAAGCTTTACGACAAATGCAATGCAAACTATGAAGAATTGAAATCACTTGTTGAAAAGTGCAGAGAAAAGGACATTCCCGTCGATTACGAAACCGCGGATTTGACCATTTTTGAGATGTACTTAAAATATATGAAAGAGGACGCGGATAAGTATCAGGCATTTGACCGAATACTATATTCATACGACTGCTTAAACGATATTTTTGCGCACGACAAAGAAAATCTTCAAAAATATTTGAGCGGAGAAAAAACAGCGTATGCCGTGCCGAAGTATGTGAACAGTGACATTGAAAAAACCGCTACGGGATTTATTGCTGATATGGATATAAACGGCACTGTGGAAAGACGTCCTATGTTTTTGAACGGTTTTTGCAACTTTGTTCAGGGCGAAGAGGAATATGCGGAATTTGCAAAGCTCGGCGCAAATATGAATATGTTAAGCTTAAAGCTTTACGACGTTATAACCGAGTGGTGCGAGGTGCCCGACTGGAATTTGTATCAGCGCACCAAAACCGCGGTTGACAGAACCGTTACCGTGTCGGGCGAGAGCGTGAAAAACGGAAAATATGCGTTAAAGCTTGAGAGAACAACGCCGTGGGGAAACGGCAGAACCATATATTTGAGGCAGTCTGTGCCCTGCAAGCCCAACACGACGTATAAATTCGGTTTATCGGCAAAGGGCGAATATATAGACGGTATGTATTTTGCGTGCCACAAACTTATTTCGTCAAACTACGGCTTGTCGCAGAGAAAGGAAAACTATATTAAAACAAGTTCAAACTGGGTGGATTATTCCGATACATACACAACCTCCGCGGACGACAATACGCTGGAGTTTATAATTACGCTTCAGGCGCCGGCGCAAAAGTGCTATATAGACGATATTTACATAAATGAAGAAGGCAGTGACAAAAATCTTCTCAAAAACGGCGATTTTGAAAAGGGACTTGACACCGACGTTAAGGAATATGACTATTACGACGGGTATCTTCGCGAGTTTGAGTACAGATTAAAAGAATTTGAGCAGGCAAACCAAAAGGCGGGCATACTTCTTGCGGCGAACTACTGGCCCGAGTTTGTAAACTTAAAATATCCCGACGTTCTGGACGAAAACGCGCTTTACGGCGAGTATTTGAAGTTTAACACCGCGCACCCCGAGGTTAAAAAGATACTTCACGAATATGTTGCCGCAACAATGAACATTGTCAACAAAAGCAATGTTGTGGACAGCGTGTGCGTTGCGAACGAGCCGTATACATATGCCTACAATACGCAGTATTACAAGCCGATGTGGTATGAGTATATCAAAAACATCTACGGCGATATTGAAAATCTCAACCGCATATGCGGAACGGATTACGAAAAATTTGAAGATGTGGATATGAAATCGCAGAGCGAATTTACGGTGCTTTACAAAAACGTTATGGAGTTTAATGCCGACGTTTTGGCAGACTATCTCGGCACGCTGTGCGGATATGTAAAGGAATTTAACCCCGATATGCCGACGCACGCAAAGCTTTTGCCCATAACGCTCGATTACGGCAGGTCGGCGCTTACAAAGGGCGAAAACTACGAAAAACTTGCGCCGTATTTCGACTACAACGGCAACGACGCGAACACCGCATACAATCATCAGAAGCAGTCGCTTTTGGCAAAGCTTGAATGGTATGATTTGCAGTCGTCAATAAAAGACGCGCCTGTTGTAAACACCGAGGATCATTTTCAGATGGACAGCAAAACCATTGACAAATCGCCTAAAATGTATAAACACGCAATGGCGGACGCTTGGCAGGGCGTAATGCACAACAGGGCCGAGAGCATTTTGTGGGTGCTCGAAAGAGAGGAGCAGTATCTTACCGGCACAACCTGGATGAACACAAACCTTGCGGTGCGTGCAGACCTTTTGTCGGGACACGTTAAAGCGTTTTTGGATTTTAACCGTTTATCGTATGAAATCACCGCGGTGCAAAACGCAAAGCGCAGTGCGGCAATACTGTATTCCGAAAATTCATACAGCTTTAAGCCGTCTTTCCAGAGCAGTCTGCTTTCTGCATATTCAAACGTGCTGTTTAACGGTTTGAAACCGCTTTTGCTGGTTGAAAGCCAGCTTGAAAAGCTTGATAATTACAATTTGCTTATAATTCCCGAGTGCACAAACGTCACCGACGAAACATTCTCGGCAATCGAAAAATTTGTAAACCGAGGCGGAAAGCTTGTTATAATAGGCGAGGACAGCCTTTATAAAAATGAGCTTAACGCTGAAAGAAATAAAGACGCGGTATTGAATATTTACAAAAATGCTGTTATAATAAAAACTGATGTAAATTCAAAAAAAGACATAACAACGGCGGTTAATCTTCCCGAAACGATTTCAGAGGTTATCGGCGGTATGAACCTTACAAACGTTAAAATTACCGACAAAGCGACGGGAGAGAATATCAACAGGACAGAGTGGATTTGCGTGCCGTACGACGGCGGATATTTGCTCAATATGTGCCGATACGTTTGGGGTGACGCGAAAGATGTTGAAATTACCGTTGACGGCAAAAAGATAGAAAAATTCTATGATTTGCGCGAAAATGAGTATCTTGACGGCATCACGCTTGAAGAATACACACCGTTGTTTGTCAAAATCGAAGGGTAGGATAAAAATGAAAATCAGCGATATGACACTTTTGGAAAAAATACTTCAAACGGTGGTAATTAAGGTTGACAAAGACAATTTTGTATCGGACAAAATCGGCGCGGCGTTCTTTTTCGGCGAGATAATCACCGAGGCGGACGAAATGGGGCTTGACGCGGCGAGAAAAACGCTTGCCGAGTATATTGACAACGCGGACATTCCCATACTTATCACGTCTGATTTTGAAAACGGATGCGGAAGTATGTTAAAAGGTCTTACACCGCTCCCGTACCTTATGAGCCTCGGTGCAGCAGACAGTGAAAAACTTGCATACGACTACGGCAAGGCGACCGCGCTTGAGGCAAGGAGCGTCGGCGCAAACTGGTCGTTTTCGCCCGTGTGCGATTTAAACATAAACAAAAGAAATCCGCTCGTTAACGTGCGCGGACTTACCGACGACGTGAACTTGGCAATCAAGCTTTTGCCTCAAGTGATAAAAGGTATGCAGGACAACGGTCTTGCCGCGTGCGCAAAGCATTTCCCCGGCGACGGACTCGACTACCGCGACCAGCATATTGTCACGACCAATAACACGCTTTCGTTTGACGAATGGAAGAAAAAGTCGGGCAAAGTGTTTGAGGAGGTTATAAAATCGGGAGTTTACTCTGTTATGAGCGGACACATCACGCTCCCGTCGTATCAGAAAGAAATTTTTGACAACGGAATGAAACTTCCTGCAACGCTTTCACACGAACTTATCGAAAATCTTCTCAAAAAGGAAATGGGCTTTGCCGGCGTTGTTGTTACCGACGCGCTCGGAATGGGCGGTTTTAACGGCTGGTACAAAACTATGGATATTTCGCAGATTGAAAGTTTTAAGGCAGGATGTGATATGATGCTCTGGCCGTCGGAAAACTATGTTAAAAATATGACCGAGGCAATCGAAAACGGATATATTCCGATGTCGCGCCTTGACGACGCGGTGACGAGAATTCTTTCTATGAAAGAGAAAATGGGACTTTTCAAAAAGGACAATCACGCGATAGCTTTAAGCGAAAAAGACAGGGAATTTGTCAAAAACACACAGAAAAACGTTGCGGAAAAGTCGGTTACCTTAATGCGTGATGACGCGGATATTTTTCCGCTTATAACCGAAAAATTCAAAAAAATCGCGGTAATTCCGATTACGCATCACATTCCCGCATTTGATGAAGGAAAGCTCCTTGCCGACCTTCTCGGCGAAAAAGGCTTTGACGTGCAGTATCTAAAGGACGGCATAAAAAAGACAGAAACAGACGGTTACGACCTTATTTTGTACGCGCTCTTCTCGCGCCCGTTCCGACCGATCGGATTTTTGGATTTCCACTCAACCGAGGCGCAAAAGGTTGCAATATCACTGCAAACCGCAGTTGACAAAACGGCGGTTGTGTCGTTCGGCTCGCCGTATTTTATGGATCAGTATTTTGAACGCGCAAAAACATTTGTAAACGCATATTCAATGCTTTCGCCGAGCGTGAAAGCGTTTGTTTCGGCGGCAACGGGCGAAACGGAATTTTCGTCGTTCTCGCCGGTTGAAGTTTAAAAAAGGAGAAATAAATGAGAACATATCAGGTAAACGAATCAAGCTTTTATATCGATGAGACGTATGTGAAAAATAACACTTTTATCGGCAAAAATGCGGAAAACGAAGATTTGCCCGAATACGAAAAAATTAAAAATCTTCTTCCCGTGCCGATAATGGACGGATATGAAAGTACGCTCGACTGCTATAACAAGGTGTGGAAACTTGCGTTTGCAAACCTTAAAAAACCGTTTGAAAACAGCGGATTTGTGACAAATTTTATTGACGCGGCATTCAACGGTGCGATTTTTATGTGGGATACGTCGTTTATTCTGATGTTTGCAAAATACGGACGGCGCGCGTTTGATTTCCAGAAAACGCTGGACAATTTTTATGCAAAACAACACCGTGACGGCTTTATCTGCCGCGAAATACGCGAAAGCGACGGCGGTGACTACTTTGCGCGCCACGACCCCATAAGCACGGGTCCCGATATAATGGGTTGGTGCGAGTGGGATTACTACATATCGACGGGTGATGAAAAGCGTCTTGCAAGCGTGTTCGACCCGCTTATGGCATATCACAAATGGTATATGGAAAACCGCACCTGGCGCGACGGCAGTTATTGGTCGTCGGGCTGGGGGTGCGGAATGGACAACACTCCGCGCCTTATGAAAGGCTATGACGTAAGCTTTTCGCACGGGCATCAGGTGTGGATTGACACCTGTTTTCAGCAGGTTTTAAGCGCAAAATGCCTTATAAAAATGGCAAAGGTGCTTAAAAGAAGTGACGAAACAGAATTTTTGAAAGACGAAATAAAAAATCTTGAAAACATCATAAATACTGAACTTTGGGACGAAAAAACCGCGTTTTACTACGACAAATGGCGTGACGGACGTCTTAACGGCGTTATGAGCGTTGCGTCATACTGGGGACTTATTTCGGGTTCTGTGCCGGGCGAACGGCTGGACAGGTTTGTATCGCACCTTGAAAACGAAAACGAATTTAACCGAACCCACCGCGTGCCGTCACTTTCCGCGTCGGACGAAAATTTTGTTCCGACGGGCGGATACTGGTGCGGTGCGGTGTGGGCGCCCGCAACGTATATGATTTTAAAAGGGCTTGAAAACTGCAAAAAGACGCGTCTTGCGCACGAAATAGGCTTAAATCACGTTGAAAACGTTGTAAAATGCTTTGAAGAAACGGGCACGGTGTGGGAAAACTACGCGCCCGACATCTTCGGCAAAAACTCGTCCGCGCGCGGTGATTTTGTCGGCTGGACGGGACTTGCGCCCGTTGCGGTACTCATTGAATACGTCCTCGGCATAAAGGGCAATATCAGCGAGAACAAAATTGTGTGGGACGTAAACCTCACCTGCCGTCACGGAATAGAAAATTATCCTTTGAAAAACGGCGAAACCGTGAGCCTTATTTGCGAGGCGCGCAAAAGCGAGGACGAAAAACCCGTAATTTGCAAAATCGGCGCGGACGTTGACGTATACATAAACTGGAAAAAGGGAAATTTTAAAATTTAGTTTACTTTTCTCCCGTTTTGTATTAGTATATAACTATACACATTTGCACGGAGGGGAAAATTTTTGAAATCAAAGTTTTACCGTCAAAACAAGCTGTTTGTAAAGTTTTTTGTATCATATTTGATTTTGCTCTGTTTTTCGCTGACGATTTTCGGCGCGGCGTATTTCAGTTTTGAAAAAGACAAAAAAGAATATTTTTATCAGTATAATATTTCTATGCTCGAACAGTCCAAGCATATCATAGAAAATTATATCACCGAGGTTGAGCTTATTGCCGACAATTTTGAGTCGAACCCCGTTATTGCGGACCTTTGCGAGGGCAGACGGAGCATAGACGAATTTAAGGGAAGCAACTATATCGAGCTTAACCGAATACTTTACGAAATCCGTTCGCGCGCACGCGTTGCGGACAACGTTTATTTATACATAACAAAGGACGAAACGGTTTTGTCAAGCTCGGAGGTTATGAGCGCAAAAACGTTTTACAACTCAAATCCGCAGTATAAAAAGACGGAGTATTCCGATTTTGTGTCGTCGTATTTAAACGTTTACGACTACAAAAAATTCAGCGGTACGGGTATGACGGACAGCCTTTCGGGCGCGTATATCACATATTCGCAGAGTTTTCCGCGAAACGACTATAAACGTTCGGATTTTAAGCTTCTCATACGCATTGACGGCGAGAAAATCAGCAAGGTTTTAAACCCCATTTCGGGCGGAAACGGTGCGCTTACGCTTATTCTCGACAAAAACGGAGAGGTTATTTACAAAAATTCAAACGAGATGAAATCCGATCCGAAAAAGCTTGTCAAATACCTTTCGCAGAGCAGTGACATTATCGAGCTTTCAAACACAAACGAAATGCTCACATACACAAAATCGACGGGCGAAAACGGCTGGATTTACATTGTTGCACTTTCAAAAGACGTGTTTTTAAGCGAGATTACAAAGCTTAAGCACCTTGTTCTTTTGTTTTCGCTCGGATATTTAATTATCGGCGTGTTTATTGCACAAATGCTTTTGAAGAAGAATTATCAGCCGATTAAGCACGTAATCGACAAGCTCAGCCGAAACGGCGCGTTTGAAAACGACTGCCGCGACGAGATGGATTTTATTCATTCGGTGGTTGAGGACCTTACCATAAAAAACAAGAAAATGGACGCGGTTATATCGCGCCAAAGCGAGCAGATGAAAAGCGCCGCGCTGGGCGATATTCTGACAAACAGCGCAAATTCCGCGGCGATTGACGAGATGTTCAAAAAATACAATCTGCCGTTTATATACGAAAATTATGCCGTTGTTGTGGTGAACGTAAGCGATATAAAAAGCTATTCCGACGACGAAAAAAGCGTTATTTACTACGCAATAAACAATATGGCGGACGAGCTTTTCAACACGCTTTATCTGTACGAAAAAATTATTGATGCGTCGGGGAATATCGTATTTATGGTAAACGTTGAGGACGAGAACGAGGAGGCGTTTATCGAGGACGTTAAATTTGTCTGCACGCTTTTGTCCGACATTATGACAAAAGAATTTTCGGTGCGCGTGGGGATTAGCATAAGTTCGCTCAAAAAGGGGATAGAGAGTCTTGCAAATTCGTATAACGAGGCGATTACCGCGCTTTCGGCAAGCTGTGAAAACATCACCGATTACCGCGATATTCAGTCCAACCGTGCGCTGAAAATGATTTCGGATATTGAAAAATATATCGACGCGCACTATATGAACAACAACCTCAGCAACACCGTTATCGCGGACGAATTTAACATCACGGGGCAGTATTTGTCGGTGCTTTTTAAAAAGCATAAGGGCGAAAATCTGCAAAACTATATCGCGCGCGTGAGGGTTGACTACGCGAAAGAGCTTTTGAAAAACGATAAATATACCGTTTTTCAGGTCGCCAATATGGTGGGATATTCAAACGATATAGGCTTTATAAGGGTGTTTAAAAAGCTGGAGGGCATAACCCCCGGAAAATACAGACAGATGAATATAAATAAGGAAAACTGATAAGAAAAGTGAAAATAATAAAAAAGCAATAAGCAAAATAAAATCCCGTCTGCGTTATGCAGACGGGATTTTTGGTTTTGTTTCTTATTTTACTGTAATTACAACTTTTTGTTCGCTTTCAATCCACTCAACCTTTGCGCCGAGTTCTTCCGATATAAAGCGTATGGGTGTATATGTGCGGTCGTTCTCCACAAAAGCAGGGGAGTCGAGTTTCACCTCTTTGCCGTTTACAACGGCGGTTTCTGCGCCGATTGTGATGAGAATTTCCACATCTTCGTTTGTTTCGAGGTTTTTGCCTTTTATTGTCACAAGCTCTTTTTCTTCGTCCCACAAAACTAACGCACCGAGGTTTTCGGCTGCAAATCTTGCAGGGAGCATTGTGCGGTTGCTTACGATTTTCGGTGCAACGTCGTTCGATTTCTCTGTTCCGAAAACAAGCGCGTCTTTATTGCCGATTGTGAGGATAATCTGTTTTTCGCTGTTATCCTTTGTGCTTTCCGTCCATTTTGCGTAAAGCGTGATGTTTTTTGTCACCTTTTCGGCAAAATCGTATTTAACCGTCAAATTCTTGTCGGAATACCAGCCGTCAAACACAAAACCGTCTTTTTTAGGTTCTGCGGGTTCTTTTGCTGTTTCGTTCTTTTTAACAGTCCGGCTTGCAATTTTATCTGCGCCGTTTGTGTTAAACGAAACGGTGTAAGACGATACCGATGAGCTTCCGCCGCCACCGCCGTTTCCGCCCGATGAGCCTGACGGAGTAAGTTTTACGGTGTTTCCGATAATACTGTAATTGTTGTTTGCATAGCTTATTTCAACTGTGTATTCCACGCCGACCGCAAAACTTCCGTTTAACGTGTATGTCTTGCCGTCCGCGCTCTCTTTTACGTCTGTAAGCTCTGTTGTAATTTCGCCTGCCTTAACGGTGAAGTTTTCTTTTGTAAGACCTTTTACCGCCTTGTCAAGCAAAATTGTAAGATACGATTTTTTCGCTGTGCCTGCGCTTGCCGTAACGCTTATCGGTGTAACGGTAACGTTTCCTTTTTGGTATTCAATCTCGTAATTGTCCGACGTAAATCCGCTTACGCTTGTTTGTTCCGTATACGTTTTTGCGTCGCTTACGTTTGTTATTCCGTTGTACGAAAATTCGGGTATGCCGCCGAGAACGTCTTTTGTTTCGTTGTTTTTAAATCCTGTAAATTCAGGTTCAAGCGACGGCATTTCCGCACCGTATTCAAAGCTTACATCTTTAACTCTAACGGTGAGGGGAGCCTTTGTAACATCAAGAGTACCCGTTCCGTCAACCGTGAATGTGAGGTTTTCGTTTTCGTATGTTCCCAAAACAACAACGATGTCATACTGTCCGACTTTTGCGTTTTCTGCCGTTCCGCCGCAGCTAAATCTTGCATTTTCCGCGAGCGATAAGAGAATATCGTCGGAAATGAGCGAGGTCTGCATTGACGGTACGAGTCTGAAATTCGGTTTGTCGCCGTAAACCTTTGTAATGTTTTTGGGTATTACTGTTATATTTGCTTTGGTGATATACATTGTCGCCGTTCCGCCGCCGACAAAGCTTTTGTCCGTTACCGTGTAGGTTACGCTGTATGTGCCTGCCTTAATCGGCTCTGTAACCGTCGGGTCGGCGGTGAGAACGTATTTGACCGTAACATTTTCTCCGACTACGGGAGTAAAGCCCGAAACGGGTTCAAACGAAATTTCCTGTCTTTCGCCGTTGTAAATTTTAACGGTGTCTGTCGGAACAAGTGTTATGTTCGACTGTTTTACCGTGATGTCAAATGTTGCCTCCGCGTTGCCGTAGTTTTCGCCGGCAGTTGCAGTGATTGTTGCCGTGCCTGCGCTTTTTGCCGTAACCGTACCGTTTTCGTCAACCTCCGCAACGTCGGTGTTCGAGCTTTTCCAGGCTGCATTTATCTTTGTGTTGCCGTAGAATGCGGAAAGATTGAAGCTGTCGTTTACATATGCCGAGCTTGTGCCGGTAATGTAAAGCTTTGCATCTGTCGCGCCTGTAATTTCAAGCACGCCTGTGTTGTCGTAGGCAAACTTGTAGTTTTCGGCATATCCGCCCGAAATCGTGATGTTATATTCGCCTACCGCGCTTGACGCGTTCGCGTTAACCGTTGCGGTGGGTTCGTATAAAAGCACGCTTTCGTCCTCGCCGTTTATAAATCCGTCGTATATAAGTTTAAATACGGGGTTAGCGTCACCGTATGCACGGCTTGCGTTCTGCGCTTTGACGGTGAGATTTGCTTTTTCGATTGTGAAATTCTTTGTAACCGTCAGTGTTTCGTAGCTTTCACCCGTGATTTCAGCAATCGCGGTGTAATTTCCTGCGTTTTTCGGAGCTTCCTCCTGCGGAATGTAAATTCCCGTGCCTGCGTATGTGATTTTTGCGCTTGTGTTGTCGGGAATATCCGTAACCGATGCCGAAACTGCGTCGCCGTAAGTAAACCTATTGTTTATCTGAATTTTGCCTGTTGCCTGTGCCTTGGCAATTACAAGCGTATCGCGCTCCGAGCCTTTGTAGTTCGGGCTTGCCGTTTTAACTTCAACCTTGTATTTGCCTGCGTTTTCAGGAAATTCCGTACTGCCGTTGTATGTTACCTCAAAGTCGCCTTCAACAATTCTGTCATCGCTCGGAATAACCTTCACTTTGCCGAGCGTACTGCCGAATGTCTGTTCGAGACAGTCAAAATCAAACGTGATGTTTTTCGGCATTGCGGTAAATATCACTTTAGACGAAATATCCGAGTAGTTGTCGCTCGTCTTAACCGCCGTGATTTCAATTTTGCCCGTTCCTTCAACAAAAACTTCGCCGTCGTTTGTTATGCTTGCTTTTCCGTCGGTCACTTCCCACGAAACGGTTCCGTTGTCCGCACCGCCGAAAGCTTCGAGTTTAAATCTGTCGCCGTATTCAACAGTTCCGGGAAGTCCTGCGATTACAAGCTGGCTTTGCGTTGCGTTTTCAACCGTCACCGTGATGCTGCCATGATCGGTGATGTAGTTTGTGCCGTCGATTGAAATTGTCGCGGTGTATGTTCCTGCCTCGTTGGGTGCTGCATCGTAGCTTACGCTGAAATCTTTAAAAATTCTGCCGTTCTCGTCGGTTGCGGAAACGTTTATTTCCTTGTCTTTTCCGTCGTATACAAACGTTGTCTGACCGACTGTGAAATTAACTTTCAAAGGTTCGATAGCTGCACTTGCCGTTGCAGATGTTTCGCCGAGCGTATAGTTCTGTGCTTTTGCGCCTGAAAGCCCGCTTGCGGTGAATGTAACCGTCTTGTTTTCGCCTGCGTCCGCACTGTCAAATTCCGCTGTACCGGCAATGCTTACAAAACCTTTGTCGCTTTCGATTACATTACTTATTTCGTCAACGTTTGCCTGTGCGTTCGCCGTGCCGTCATATTTTTTGTCCGATGCCGAAATTGTGAAGCTTTCAATTTCAATCGGCGAAATATCAACAGTTGTCTGCAGGCTGTTTGTGCTGAGTGTGTATTTTTCGCTGTCGCTGAGTGTAATTCCGCTTACGTAAACGATTTTGTCGTTGCCTGCGTCGGAATTTATCATTGAACCCGACGCGCTCGCCGTAACGGTGTCGCCGTTTGCGAAGTTTGCAAGAGAAATTTCAACTTCAACGCCGTTTTCGCCGTTGTATTTTCTGTTTGTTGCTGCCGCCGTCGGTGTTAAAATTCTCTTTTTCGCCTCAAAAGTTTTAATTGCGGTGCGGTCGGTGTAGCCGTCCTTTTTGCTTGTCGCCTTAACCGTCACCTTGCCGACGCCTTTTACCGTAACTTTGCCGTTTTGGTCAATCTCGGCAAATTCCGCACCGTTTACGATTTCATATTCAACGCCGCCGTTCGCGCCGGTTGCCGAAATTTCAAATGTGTCGCCGTAGTAAACGTTTTCGGGAACGTTTTCAACCGCGAATATATCCTGTGACGCGTTTGTGATTTTGAGCACCGCGTTAAACGGTTCAACCGTGTAATTTGCGTCTGCGCTCTCGGTAAGTTCAATGCTTATTGTGTATTCGCCGACGTTAACCGCCGTATTTTCACCGTTGTATTTAACGGTGTAGTTTGACGAGTCAAAAATTCTGCCGTTTGCCATTGCCGATACGTCAACGGTTTGTGCCGTTCCGTCAAATGTGCGCGTGGTAACCTTTGCACAGATAACCGTAATAACCGCTTTTTCGATTGTGCCGTTTAACGTGCCTTTGAGGCTGTCCGTATCGTCGGGCAAAACGTATTTGTCGGCATTTTTGCCCGAAATATCCGTAATTTCGTAGCTTACCGTTCTTACGCCTGCATTGGGTTGGTCAAATTCCGCGGTGATTTCCGCTTTTACAACGTCTGTCGGGTCAACTTTAAATTCGTCTTTCAAAGTTGCCGTAACGGTTGCATATTTTGAGCCGTCGTAAGACTTTGTTTCAGCTTTTAATTCAAAACTGTCTTTTGTAAGTTCTTTTTTAACGTTAACCGTGCAGCTTGCGTAAACGGGAGTTGTGCCCTCCATTGTGCTTGTTGCGGTGATTGTCGCCGTACCGCTCTTTTTCGCGGTGATTTCGCCGTTTTGGTCAATTTCCGCAACGTCCGTGTCGGAGGAATGGAAAGTTACCGTTGACGCGTTTTCGTTTGCAAGCGTGTTTGTGAATTTCTCGCCCGATTTAAGGTCTACAATGCCTTTTGCAAACGAAATGGGTTTCTGCGAAAAGTCGCTCGACGCTTTGATGTCCATAAAACCGATGTTTGTATAGGCATTCATATCGGGAATGTCTGTGTTGCTTACAGTGTATTCGTTTGCAAGGTAGTAGCATTTTGCGCTTTCGCTGTTAAGCGAAACAACATATAAATATCTGCCTGCCGAAACGGTTTTGCTTACGGGTTCTGTTGACGCAAGTTTGCCTGAGTTTTCGTCAACGAGATAGTATTTAACGTCAAAATCGTCGTTTGTAAGCTTTTTTGAGTCGGGTGCAGATACCGTTATTTTTCTTTCAACACCCGGCGAATATCTGTGTTCGGTGTTTGAAACGTTCAAACTGTTAAGCGGTGACTTGGTGTATGTAACGAGATAACGATCTTTGTCAAAAGAGGATTTGTAGCAGTCATCGCCTATATAATTTACTACAATTGTGTACTCTACACCTGTGGCATACGTATCGGGCAGATTAAACTCAAAACTTCCGTCATCTTTGATGGTTGCTTTTTCATAGAATGCAAGAGCCGGAGGATTTGTGGATGTTGTACTTTCGGTTGCTATTGCCCATACTTCTTTGGTCGGCACTTTTGCGCTTGCTGCAGTGCTGTCTGCGTGCGAAACTCTTCCGACTATTTTTTTGTCTTCCTCATAGCCGTATGTTTCTTCAAACGGTATTGAATATTCATACTTAACGTCCGCTTTTTCTATTGTAAATTCCGCCGCACAGTCGTTATATGCATTGTAGGTGGGTGTTGAATTGATTATTACATAAACCTTGTATGTTCCGGGTTCTGTCGGCGCTTCTGCCGTGGGAAGGTCAAAACTTCCGTCCGGCAGTTTTTTTGCATATCCTATTTCGCTTGCTTTAAGTCCCACAGCGGAACCGAAAGTTACACTTTTCGGTGTTCCGTCATAAACAAGCGATGAGGGCAGTGTAACAACAAAATCTCTGCCGGGTGCGGGTGTAGCTTTTACCAAAGTAAAATTAACGGTTCTTTCTCCCGAATAACTGCCGTCGCCTTTTGCTGTAACTGTGACATTGTAAGCCGTGTTGGGGAAGAGTACCGTTTTCGGAACGGTGATGTCAAAAAAGCTTGTAACGTCAACACCGTTGTCAAACACCTGAACATCGCTTTCTTTAACCTGTATGCCCGAAGTGTACGTGAGTTCGTAAGGTGCGTCTTTTCCCTTTATCTTAATCGTTATGTCGTTGTTATTTTCGATAGATTTTTTCCCTACCGTGACGGATACATATTTTCCGATTCTATATCCGTCGTTTCCTACTGCATAAACGATGATATTATCGTATGTTCCTGCCGGAACTTTGCTTAAAGTGAGTTTGGAGTTTTTGCTGCTTTGTTTGCTCTCGGTCCAATCGCACGTCAAATTTCTCGGCAAGTCTACCGTATATGTCACATTTCCGCTTTTAACACTTGCGTTGATTATAACGTCGTCGGGATAAACCGCGTTTTTGCTCGCCTCGTCAAGCTTGGCGGTGAATTTTTGTATAGGCGCCTCCGCTATGACAACGTTATCTATATATTTCTGGTATGTTTCGTTATAAAAGTAATCAAATGCGTACTCATTACGGGAATCAATATAGGAATATCCGCGGTAACCAAGCGTTATATCATCATATTCAAGAAAGTCTGCCAATGTGCAGTCCGGCGCAGTAACGCTCAATTTTTTAATTCTAGTCATAGGTGAGTCAAAATCGGGGTCTCTCAATTCGCTGATATCGGCGGTTTTGTCCGCCAAGGTCAGCTTGTCAATGGTAACATCAAAATCGGCTTGGAGATATCCGTTCTTTCCGAGTGTAATGTCTCCGATGTTTTTGACTATACGGAGGTAAACTCTGTTTTCATCATTTATTGTATTTCTTGAGATTTTCATAGAGTGACCGTCTGTAAATGAAAGCTTGTGAGTATGGTCCGGAGCGCACGGCATAAGTTCAAAAGATTTGTCATTCACTTCAAGGTCATGGTCAAGCTCAATATCCTCATAATAAACTACACTATATTGATAGCGCGGATTGAAAGCAGGTATGGCATCTATTGCTTCGTCTATGGTTTCAAAATATTTAACCTCTTTTGCCCAGCCGTTGTCTGTGTCAAATTGGGTACGTTTAATCATATTTATACCGCAGTCTTCGCATTTGCAGACTGTGTCACTGTTGCCGTATGAGTTATCTTCCATAACATTTTTATGACTGCATTTAATAATTGTAAACTCCGTTTTAGCTTGGCGAAGTGCGTCACCGACAACGTGAACGTAAAGCGTAAACGTTTCTCCTATGTCGATTTTATCGGGATCTTTCGGCGTAAAATCTTTTGAAACAGATACAGTAACGGTTTTCTGATCCTCCGAAAGAGTTGTCGTTATATTGTCATTCAGTCCGTTTTTTTGCACGTAAGCATTAAGCTTTTCGGTTCCGTCAAACGATATATCAAATTTTCCCTCTTGACCTGCGTAAATTTTTACATTATTAGTCAAAATGGTCGGCGAAGGCTTTGCAGGCTCGGCACCTGCCTCTTCGATTTTTATTTGTTTTGCCGATTCGTTGCCCACCATATATGTATTGTTTTCGAACGTCACGTCGGACATTGTGCCGTCAATTTCAGCTGCACCGACAATCTTGTTGGAGCTGTTACTGCCGAGAAGCTTGATTTCTTCGGAAAGGTCAACTGCCCTTACTGTTCCCGATATGTCAATGTCGGGAGAATAGGTTGTGAGTGCACCGCGTATGCCGATACCTGCACCGCTTATTTTGAGGCTTGCCGATCCGTCGTTAACATACACCGTTCCGTTAACGGCAAAATCTGCGCCTGCAGGTGCGGTGATTGTTGTGTCGGCGTCGGTAACTGACAAATTGACGTTTAATACGCCGTTTTTAAAGACAACCTTATCTCCGGGAGAAGTCGCAATATCTATTAAGATATCGTCGTTCACTGCGGAAATGGAGTGCCCCTGCATATCTATTGTCAAGGCAGTGTATATATCTACACCGGCTTGCAATACGGCATTGTTGAGCAGTTTGATTGTAACCGCTTCACCAAATGCGGCCTCAAACGCATCTTCGAGGGTTTCGTATTCTGTACTGCCTATTTTTGCGACAGGACCGTCGGCTGCAAATATCGCTTGCGGAAACAGCGAAACAAGCATTATCACCGACAACAGAATACTGATTAGTCTGTTTGGTTTTGTCATAGTGTGTCTTTCCTCCTATAATATTTTTAAATTTATATATAATAATACTACAATATAGAGATATTATATCATACTTTTTTCGGTTTGTCATCATACCAAAGTATGATATATGCAATTTTTACAAAAATTTTTCATATTTTTTTCTGTATTCGCTCGGCGGTGTGCCGAATTTTTTGCGGAAAAGACGGCTGAAATAAAGCGGGTCGGCAAAACCCGTCATATCACTGATTTCCGAAACGTTAAGATTTGTGTTCGACAGCAGATAGCACGCCTTGTCAAGCCGTATTTTTGTCAGATACCCGTGCGGTGTGAGGTTTGTTACCTCCTTGAACAAATGCTCAAACCGCGAACGGCTCAATCCGCAAAGCTTTGCGTACTCCTCAATTTGTATGTTTTGCGCAAAGTCACCGCGCATTTTTTCAATTATGCCGTAAATAAGCTTTTGCGGCGGCTTTTCCGCGTTTGTGTCGGGTGTTGCAAACCGCGAAATTTCCGCGATTATTTCAATGAGTTTTGCCTCGCAAATCATTTCGTATCGGCGGTTTTTGAGCGTTTTCTCTTTTATCATTTCGTCAAAAAGCTCGGTTATTCTGTGTCCGCCCGTAAGTGTATACACCGATTTTATCCATAAATCCGCACGCTTTAAAATTTCCTCAGCGCCTATGCCCGAAAAGTGCACCCAATATGTTTCGATATCGGGCATATCAAAGGTGTAGCACTGCCTTTCGTGCGGTTTGTAAATTATAACGTCGCCTTTTTTTGCGAGTATGTTTTTGCCGTCCGCCTCTGCCTTTAAAACGCCCGAACTAACGTAAATAATCTGAAAATCCACACGTCCGCGGCTTCGCAGAACGGTGTACGGATTGCCTGTAAGGTGCGACCGCTCACAGCTGTTTATACTCAAAAATTTTGCCGATGAAAAATTTGTTTTATCCTGCCTTTCGGTATAATATTTCTGCATAATTTTATCTCCTTTTACATAATTTTAACACGTTTTTGATAATGTGTCAACAGTATAATTGTCCATATAAAATTTAAAAAAATCCATTGTAAAATTTTTAGGCACATATTAAAATGAAGAAAAAAATACAAGGAGCGGTGAAAAATGAAATTTGCTTTTATCGGCGCCGGAAGCTTGCAGTTTACCACAAGCTGTATGCGCGACCTTTTGACGTTTGAGGCGTTTAAGGACGCGGAATTTGCGCTTATGGACACAAACGCGGAAAATCTTAAAAACATCACGCACGTTTGCGAAAAAATCGCGGAGGTTATGGAGTGCCCGAAGGTTAAAATCACCCCGACGGACGACAGGATTGAGGCGCTCAAAGGCGCGGACGGCGTTTTGTGCACGGTTTTCAACGGCGACGTTGACATTTGGCGCCACGAGATTGAAATTCCCAAAAAATACGGCGTTGACATAAACGTGGGCGACACAAGGAGCGTTTCGGGAATTTTCCGCGCTCTGCGAAACATTCCGCTTATGCTGGACATTTGCGCCGACATTGAAAAATACTGCCCAAATGCGGTATTTTTAAACTACACAAATCCTATGGCTATGCTTTGCGGTGCTATGCAAAAGCACTCAAACGTTGAGGTTACGGGACTTTGCCACAGCGTGCAGGGCACGGTTAAAATGCTCGCCGAGTGGCTGGAAATTCCGAAAGAGGAAATTGTGTATAAATGTATGGGCGTAAACCACCAGGCGTTTTACACAGTGCTGAAGCACAAGGGAAAAGACCTTTATCCTCTTTTGCGCGAAAAACTCAAAGACGAGGAATTTTACAATAAAGAAATTGTCCGCAACGAGATGTTTCTAAAGCTCGGATATTATGTCACCGAGTCGAGCGGTCACAATTCCGAATATAACCAGTGGTTCAGAAAGCGTCCCGATTTGATTGAAAAGTACTGCACGCACGGCACAAACTGGAATCCCGGTGAATATGCGTTTTCGTTAAATCTTCGTCTTGACAGAGCGGCGAACACCAAAAAGCAGTATGACGAATTTTTGGAAAAAGGCATAGACAAAGAAAAAAGCATTGAATACGCGGCGAACATTTTCAATGCGCGCCTCGGCGACGGCAAGCCGTTTGTGTTTAACGGAAATGTGCTCAATCACGGCTCAATTCCCAATCTTCCGTATGACGCGTGCGTTGAAGTTCCCGTCGTTGCCGACTTTATGGGATTTAAAACCACGATAGCCGGAAATCTTCCCGAGCATCTTGCGATTTTGGTCAACACAACCGCGAGAATAGAAAATCTCGTTGTTGAGGCGGCTATGAAAAAAAGCAGAGAAATGGTTTACGAGTCTGTTTATATGGACCCTCTTTCGTCGGCAGTGCTGAGCCTTGACGAAATACGGAATATGTGTGACGAAATATTTGAAAAGAACGTTGATTATCTCGGCGATTACAAGTAAAAATTAAACATTTTCTGTGACCGTACTTTTTTAAAAAGTACGGTCTTTTTGTCGTTTTAAGGCGTATTTATGCCCGTAAACAGGGCGTTTTTTAAAAAATGGCACATAATAAGAAAAAGGGTCACTTGTTTATCTGCACGGCTGTTTGATATAATTAAATCATAAAATATCATATCGCGGAGGAAATGAATATGAAAAAAGCAAAAACAAAAATTTTAAGATGCGTCAGCGGTGCGGTTGTCGGCGTAATGCTCATTTCGTCACTTGCAGGGTGCGGAAAAAACAAGCAGACGGGCAAAGAGGGCGGCGGAGAAATTTCGTGCTGGATGCCTCTTACAAGCAATATGGCGCTTTATACATCAAACTACGGCGAAACAGAGCTTGCAAAAGAGCTTGAAAAACGCACGGGGGTAAAGGTTAACTACATTCATCCGCCCCAGGGACAGGAAAGCGAAAAATTCAGCATACTTGTTGCATCGACCGACCTTCCCGATATTATCGAATACAACTGGGTTACATATCCCGGCGGTCCGGCAAAGGCAATAAAAGAGGGAGTTATTACCGACATAGGCAAATACCGTGACAAGGCGGTTAACCTTTTTAAATATCTCGACGCGAATGAAGAAATATATAAAATGGTTACAACCGATAATAAGGAAGTATTTTCTTTCCCGTTTATCCGCGGCGACAAAAGCCTCGGCTACTCTACGGGACTTATTTTAAGAGGCGACTGGCTCAAAGAACTGGGACTTGAAATTCCCCGAAATATAGACGAGTGGGAAACGGTGCTTACCGCGTTTAAGGAGAAAAAAGGCGCAAAATCTCCGTTTTCGGCTTTGACCGTTGATTATTTTGCAAGCGGATTTGACGCGACGAGCGACTATTATGCCGAGGACGGCAAGGTGAAATTCGGTCCGCTCGACCCGCAGTTTAAAGAATTTATAGTAAAAATGCGCGACTGGTATAAAAAAGGTCTTATCGACCAGAGTTTTACCACACTTGACGGAAAAGCGAAAGAAACAAACATTTTAAACGGTTTCAGCGGTGCAACGTCCGGCTCGGTCGGCTCGGGTATAGGCAAATGGATGGCGGCGGCAAAAACGGAGGGCTTTTCGCTTGAGGGCACCCCTTTCCCGACGTCGGATTTAAGCAAACCCGCAAAATTCGGTGTGTATCAAATTCAGGTTACGCCTACCGCAAGGTCGTTTGACGCAATCTCCACATCGTGCAAGGATATGGATTCGGCGATTAAATTCCTCGACTACGGCTACAGCGACGAGGGCAGAATGTTATACAACTTCGGCATTGAGGGCGTAAGCTACAAAATGGAGAACGGCTACCCCAAATATACCGACCTTATTTTGAAAAATCCCGAAAACAAGTCTATGACGGTCGCGCTCTCGAATTACGCGCGTTCATACGACGCAGGCCCGTTTATTCAGGACGTAAGATATATGGAACAGTATGCGTCGCTCGACGAGCAGAAAAGAGCGCTGAAAACGTGGTCGAATACCGAGGCGTACGAACACACGCTTCCCAATCTTTATGTAAAAACCGGAGAGCTTAACGAATTTGCACAGCTCAACAGCGATATTGACACGTATTTTGACGAAATGATGATGAAATTTATCATCGGCGCAGAACCGCTTGAAAATTACGACAAAATGATTGAACAGCTTCACAAAAGAGGCATAGACAGACTTCTTGAAATGCGCCAGTCTGCCTATGACAGATATTTAAACAAATAAAATAAGGGGTAACGGTATGCAAAGCATTGAAAGAAAAATTTCGGACACGTTGGATAAAGACCGCGGAATTTCGGGAATGAAAAGAGAATTTAAGAAAAACGGAATTTTGTATCTTATCGTTCTGCCCGTGATTGTTTACTATTTTATATTTCACTATATGCCGCTTTACGGTTTGCTTATGGCGTTTCAGGATTTCTCGCCGAGGCGCGGAATTTCGGGAAGTGACTGGGTGGGACTTACGCATTTTATAAACTTTTTTAAGTCGCCCGATTTTGCAAGAGTTGTGACAAACACACTTCGCATAAGCCTTTCCTGCCTTGTGTTTGAGTTTCCTGCGCCGATTATTATGGCAATTTTAATAAACGAGCTTAACGGAAAATATTTTAAGCGCACAATTCAGACAATATCCTATCTTCCGCACTTTATTTCGCTTGTCGTAATATGCGGTATGATAAAAACGTTTGTCGAGCCGGACGGAATTATCGGCAGTGTTTTTGCGAAAATCACGGGTAACGGCTCAAGTATGCTTTCGCAGAGCAAAATGTTTCTGCCCATTTACGTTGTGTCAAACATCTGGCAGAGCATAGGCTGGGAGAGCATTATATACCTTGCCGCGCTTATGAATATCGACCCCCAGCTTTACGAGGCGGCGGATATTGACGGCGCGGGAAAAATTGCAAAAATTATGAAAATCACTCTGCCCTCCATTGCAATGACGGTTGTAACAATGTTTATTTTGAGAGTCGGAAGAATAATGAGCGTGGGATACGAAAAAATTATTCTTCTTTACAATCCCGCAATTTACGACAGGAGCGACGTTATATCCTCGCTCGTTTACAGAATGGGTTTTTCAAACCAAAACTGGAGCTACAGTGCGGCGGTGGGACTTATCAATTCGGCGGTTAATATGATTTTGCTGATTACGACAAACACCGTCAGCAGAAAAATGACCGATACAGGGTTGTGGTAGAGCCGGAAGAAAGGGGTAAAAAGAATGAACAAAATTAAAAAAAGCGTCGGCGACAGAGCGTTTGACGCATTTAACATAGTTTTGCAGACGCTCGTTGCGGTTGTTATGATTTATCCTATGCTTTACGTGCTGTTCGCGTCGCTGAGCGACCCTGTGGAATTTGTGTCGCACAAGGGCGTTTTGTGGCACAGTATCGGGTTTACATTCGGCTCGTACAAGTCGGCATTTCAAAATCCTATGCTTTTAAAGGGATATTCAAACACGCTTTTTGTGCTGATTTTCGGCGTTGCGGTAAATATAATTATGACAATATGCGGTGCATATTTTTTATCGCGAAAAAACGTTAAATATCAAAAAATCATTTCTATATACATAATAATCACAATGTTTCTAAACGGCGGTATGATACCGTTTTACTTCGTTGTAAAGTCGGTGGGACTGGAAAACAGTCTGTGGTCGCTGATACTGCCCACGGCGGTTAACACGTTTAACCTGATGATACTGCGCGTCGCGTTTGCGTCTGTTCCCGACAGTTTGGAGGAGTCGGCAAAGCTTGACGGCGCAAACCATCTTACCATTATGCTTAAAATCGTTCTTCCCGTAAGCAAGGCGAGCATTGCGGTTATCATTTTGTATTATGCGGTTGCAAACTGGAATGCGTGGTTTAACGCTATGCTGTTTTTGATAGACCGTCCTAAATATCCGCTCCAGCTGGTTTTGAGGGAAATTCTTATCAACAACGACACCTCTGCAATGACGGGCGGTGCGGACGTGGGCGAGCTTGAATTTGTGGGCGAAACCATAAAATATGCGATTATCATAATTTCGACACTGCCCATTTTGTGCCTGTATCCGTTTATACAGAAATATTTCACAAAAGGTGTTATGATTGGTGCGGTAAAGGGATAAGGGAGGTTTTTAAGTGAAAAAGAGTTTGGCTTTGTGCGTTGGACTTTTGTTTGTATTTTCGTCCTATTCTGCGTCCGCGCAGATAACGGTAAACAAAATTTCGGGCAAAACCGTGTCGGCTGACATAAGCATATCGCCCGAATATGAGAGAAATTTTGCAGCCGCCGTTATTATGCCGTACGGTGCGGACGAAGATAACATAAAAATTGAGGACGGCACAATAAAAAACACGTTTTACATATCAAAAGAAACGGACGAGGACGGGAATGCGGCTTTGGAATTTACGCTCCCCGACGGTTTTGAAAACGGGCAGTATATGCTTGTTTCGTATGACAACGGCAAAAAATGCGTCAGCCGTATCGGCATTGCGGACGACAGCTTTGACACCGATTTGGCATTGATAAACAGCGCAAAATCCGCGTCGGAACTAAAAGATGCGGTTGAAAATTTTACGAATTTTAACATTGATAATGAAATTTTTTCAACTCACGGCGAAAAAATATGCGGATATGTTTTCGGCGAAAAAACAAATTACACAAAAGATGAATTTATAAAAGCATATTTCACTGCCGAGGCGCTTTCGCGTTACAACGCAAAAGAAGTTCCGTTTTATGAGTTTTTGACCGAATACACGGCATATCTCGGTGTTGATTATAAAAACACGTTCGGCACTCTTCCCGAGAACGGTTTTGACGCGGCGGATAAGCTTTTTTCGGCAAAATCGCAGAATATCGGTTTGGATTTGAGCGAAACGCTTTTAAATATTTTTGAAATAGCCGAAATAAAGGGGTGCAAAACCGCGGAGGAAATTTCAAAGGTTTATCTTGCAAACGCGGTATCGCGCAAGGTCGATATGACCGATTTCAACAAGCTTGACAGCTACAAAAAAGAAAGTCTTTTTCTTGAAATGATTTCAAAAATATCAGACTCCGACACACTTTCCGAAATTGACGGTGTATTTTTGAGCCTTGCAAACGGCTTGGCAAATCCGGCCGACGGAAAACCGTCCTCGGACGGAGGTTCGTCAAACAGGGTATCGTCGGGAGTGAGTGCAAACGTTCAGCCGATTTTGCCCGATATTGCAAAAAACGATTTTTCGGATATTTCGCCGCACTGGGCGAAAGATTACATCAAAACTCTTGCCGATGACGGCATAATAAACGGATTTTCCGACAACACGTTTAAGCCCGACAACAGCATAACGCGCGCGGAATTTACAAAAATCGTGTGCAAGGCGTTCGGCATAAACAGCGGTACGGACTGCGGATTTTCCGATGTTTCGGTATCTGACTGGTTTTATGAGAGCGTATGCTCGGCAAAAAGCGCCGGAATTATAACCGGTTACGACGGTATATTCAACCCGAACGGATTTATCACGCGCGAGGACGCGTCGGTGATGATTAACAGAATTTTAAACCTTTCCGCGGATAAAAACGCCTTATTTTCCGACGCGGACGAAATTTCGGATTATGCCGTGCAGGCTGTAAATGCACTTTACGAAAACAAAATTTTGAGCGGATATTCCGACAGTACATTTAAGCCCAAAGGAAACATCACAAGGGCAGAGGCCGCGGCGGTAATCGCGCGGACGAAAAAATAAACATTACGGGGGATATTAAAATGACAAGACCGATAGATTATGCAAAAACGGCGTGCGATACAATTATGCAAAAATACAAGGCGCCCGACCTTCCCACAATGAACACGTTTTTCTACATAGGCGGTGTGTTTTTGTCGGGTATGCAGAGGGTGTATTTTCAAACGGGCGAGAAAAAATATTTTGACTATATTAAAGAATGGGTTGACAGCTATATTTTTCCCGACGGCACAATTCTGGGGTACAATCACCCGTACGAAACAGACGAGATTACGCGCGTTATGACGCTTGTGCCCAAAACGTTTGACCACAAACAGCCGGGAATACTTTTGTTTGATTTATATAAAAAAACGGGTGACGAAAGATACAGAAAAGCGATAGATTACATATATGAAAAAGTGCCGGACTGGGGAAGAAATTCCAAAGGCGGTTTTTGGCATATGAGCGTCACGCCGAACCAAATGTGGCTTGACAGTTTGTATATGATAGGCCCGTTTCTTGCGATGTATTCAAAATTCAAAAATGAAAAGTCCGCACTTTGCGAAGCGGTTAAGCAGGCAATTTTGATGTATGAAAATATGCGCGACGAAAGAGGACTTCTGCACCACGGCTGGGACGACAGCGGTGAGGCTGAATGGGCAGGCGAAAACGGACTTTCCCCGACGGTGTGGGGGCGTGCAATGGGCTGGTTTACCGTTGCAGTGCTCGACATTATGGATTATTTGAATCCCAAATCGGAGGAATATAAAAAGCTTGGCAAAATGGAAGAAAACGCGCTTAAAGCGGTGCTTAAATACAGAAATGATTTAGGATTGTGGTGTCAGGTGCTCGACCGTCCCGACGCTGAGGACAACTGGTGCGAAACGTCCTGCTCCTGCCTTTTTACATATTCTTTGTTTAAGGCGGTGCGCCTCGGCGTAATTTCAAAAAATTACCTTGACGACGCAAAAAAAGCGTATGACGCACTTATAGGCAGATTAAAATACGACGGCGAACAGATGCTTATTGAAAACGTTTCGGTCGGCACGTGCATTGATGAGGGCGACTACAGGCATTATATCGAAAGACGCACCGTGACCAACGATTTGCACGGAACGGGCGCGTTTGTGCTTATGTGCACCGAGGCTGAAAAGATGTTGTAAACTTGAGGAAAGGAATGGCTATGATAATGAATATCAGAAAATACATTTCGCTTATCACCGCCGTATTTTTGATTTGCACGTCGGTATCTTTCACATCCTTTGCGTTTGACGCGGACGACAGCGACGATTTTTATGAGGCAAGCGCGGTGATTAAAAACCTTTCGGGTGAGTATTTTGAAAGCGGTGACGTTACAAGGGCGCAGTTTACAAAAGCGCTTGTAAACGTTATGCGGATAGCACAGGGCGCGGATTTGACCGATAAAAGCGCGTTTCCGTTTAAGGACGTAAGCGAAAATGACGGGTATTACGGCGAAATACATCGGGCATATAAGGCAGGCATTATCGCATCGGGCGAAAATTTTAACCCGAACGAAAACATAACGTTTGCACAGGCGGTTAAAATGTGCATTTGCGCCGTTGGCTATGCCGATGCTGCGGAATATAAGGGCGGTTATCCCGCGGGATATTTAAAATGCGCCTCCGAGTTAAAGCTTATCGGCAGACAAAACGGCGAAACGTTTTCGGACAGGGACGCGGTTGTGCTTTTATACAATCTTCTTTGCTCGTCGTTTATGCTGACGGAATATAAAAACGGTTTTGCGCATTTTGAGGACACCGACGAAACGTATCTTGAAAGGCTGTATTCGGTTTTGTGCGCGGAGGGAATTATCACCGCGACAAACATTTCGCCGTCGGACAGTGCAGACGCGGAGGAGGACGGATATATCACCGTTGACGGAAAAATGTATAATTACGACGGCGGAACAAGCGGTCTTTTGGGCAAAAACGTGCGCGTGTTTTACGAAAAAGGCACGTCCGACGCGCTCTTTACGGTTGAGAGAGAAAACGCTGTTTTGGAATTTGATGCGGACGGTATAACAGAATTTTCACTCGGCAAAATAACGGTTGAAACGGAAAATTCCGGCAAAGAGAAAAGTTACAAAACCGTCGGCGCAAGATATGTGTATAACTGCAGAACGGTCGGCACGTTTTCGCTTGACGATATAAACGGCGACTATGCGCGCGTTTTGCTTCTCGACAATGATGACGACAACAATTACGAATATGTTTTTGTATACGATTACAAATATCTGACGGTTGACAGCGTGCAGAAAAATCCCGTTGTCATTTCGGACATAAACAACGGTGAGAAAAACATTTTCAGGGCAAAAGACAACGATTCCGTGCTTGAAATATACGGCGCGGACGGCGAAAGGGAAGAAATCGACGACTTGGAAAAGGGCGGAATTATCGCCGCCGCACAGTCAAAAGATTTAAGCTTTGCGCTGATAAAAAAGGTGTCGGGCACACTTGACGGCACGCTTGAGGCAAAGGACGCAGACGGCAAAATTTACATAAACGGCGAAAAACACACCCTTACCGATTACGCAAAAAGAAACTATTCCGACATTATGAAGTTAAACGAAAATTATTTGTTTGCTCTGGGGTTAAACAATGACATTGTTGCATTAAACGGTTTTTCGTCGCAGATGCAGTACGGATATTTAACCGAAGTTACCGAGCCGGAAAACAAGGCGGACGACGAGGTTAAATTTGAAGTTTACACCCTCGGCGGTGTGTTTAAAACGTTAAGCGTCAAAAGGGCAAAGGTAGACGGTGTATCAAGCAGAAAAAAGGCAGACATTCTGCCTGTTTTGAACGCGAACGTGTCAAAGCTTATCAAATTTAAACTCGGCAGGGACGGCACTGTGAGCGTTATCGACACCGCGGAAACGGTTTATGAATACAAAGAGCCGTCGGACGACGAAAACAGTCTTATGCAGTATAAATTTACGTCGGGCGGAAAAGAAGTGACCGAATTTACATACCGTTCGGGCGGACAGTCGTGTATGCCGTATTTCAACGTAAGCTCGTCGGTTATTCTGCGCGTTCCCGAAGACGAGGACGAAAAGGATTTTGCAATACTCGACAGAACAAGTTTAAATTCGGGCTACAAATATAAATTCGACGTTTACGATTTGTCCGAAAACGGCACGGCAGGCGTGCTTGTTGCACAGGATAAAACGGTGAAAAGCAGAACGAATTATATGATAGAAAAAATACGAAACGGCGCGATGCCGAACGGCGACGACGGCAAGGTTTTGTATGTTTATTCGTCGGGCGCATATAAAAAACTGTATATGCCCGTTGACGCGGAAAAACAGCTTGAAAAAGCGCTTAATCCGGGCGATATTGTTCAGGCGACTTTAGATGCCGACAGCACGGTGAAATTTATCGATTTGGTGTTTGACGCAAAAACGCTTTCGCCGAGCACAAAAACCGTTTCGGGCATAAACTACGACGGCTTAAACAACATAAGCTACTGGTACGGCGCGCTGTATTATACCGACGGTATTTACGGCTACATATCCAAAACAAAAACGGCAAATTCGTATGACTATTCTTTTGAAAATCTTATAAATATAAGGCTTAACACGGCAAATATAGGCGTTATAAACAAAGAAAGAGATGAAATAAGACCGATTACGCCGTCACAGCTTAAAGATTACAAATCATTCGGCAGCGATAACTGTTTTATCGTGGCACGTCTTAACGCTCAGGCCCCGATGGAGGTGTATGCATATGAAATTCAATAAAACTTTTTCAAAATGTATCTGCGCTTTTTTAACGCTTGTTTTGTCTTTGCAGTTTGCGCCGGTATACGCGGTGAGCAAAACGCGCACGGTATACAGCGAAAATTTCAATTCTGCACCGATAAACGGCATACCCGACGGAATTAAATCCGGGGGCGAGAAAGCGCGCGTTTTAAATTCGGCATACGGCGGACGCGTTCTGCAAGTGATAAAGGGCGCAAAAACAACCGTCACCGTGCCTTTGAAAACAGATGAGCAGAAGTATTATATCGACTTTAAAATCGGCGCGGAAAACAAGGCTAACGCAAATATTTCGGTTGCAAACAACGGCACGGTGTGCAATATTTTAAAAATCGAGGACAACGAAATAAAAACAAAAGAGGGCAAGGTTATTTCGGGCGTTACCGCAAACGCAGAAATTGAAAACAACACTTTTTACGGCGGTCTAACGCAGATAAGCATTGCCGTAAACTTAAAATCGGGAACATATTCGGCATATGTCAACAGGCGCCTTTGCGTTGATGACTGGAAAATATCCGGCGCGGTTAAGCCCGACAGTTTTATAATCGAAAAACAGGAGGACAGCGAAAACGATCTTTATATTGACGACATTGCGCTTTATGAGGGCGGTTTTCCGTGGAAGTCGCAGAGTGTCAAAAAAGGCAGTTATGCGCAGAGCGCCGTATCAAACGACGAAAACGGCGAGGAATTTTTCTCGTTTACCGACGATATAGGCGATTTCACGTTTTTCCACAGCACGTGGGCAGGACAGACAAAATATGCGAACAATGTGAAAATGTATCCCAAAACAAACGAAATAACATCGGAGGAATTTGACTATAAAAACCCGAACAAGGGCGACAAGCTGATTTTCAGAAAGAAAACTGCGGACGACGCGTATATCGACGTTAACCTTAATATTTTTAAGGGCTACAAAAGTAAAAAACAGTATAAATACTTTAAAATCAGCGGTGAATTTTCGGCGGATTTCGACTCCGACCCGACCGCGCAGATTTTTATGCTGAGGGACAATACGTCATCAGCCTCCATTATTAACGAGTATCCCGTGAAAATCGAAAGCGGACGGAAGGTTACGATTTCGGGAACGCAGGGATTTGCAAATGCGGCGGCAAATGGCGCGTGCTTTAAGGTTACAATGTATCTTAACCTAAACGACGGCACAAATACCGTTTTCTTCGGTACGGGCAACGGCTGGACATACAACAATTACCGTATGGTCGCAAAGAATGTGCGCCTTACAAACAAAATCAAAAATTTGAACGTTGTGCGCATTGCGTGCGGTGCGGGCGCGTTTTCGGGCGAGTTAAAATGCCGAAACGTTGAAATTACAGGTTTTGACAAGCCGTTTGTAGTAAACGAAAACGACGTTACCGAGGTTAACACCTCAATGTTTGATTTTGACAAAAACATTGCCGATGATTTGGACGGCAAGATTTTGTTTGACTATCTTTCAAACACGGCATTTTCAAACGGCGAAAAATATAAGCTTGAACAAAACGGAATATATCGGGACGGCGAGTTTTACATTCCGATTGCCGAGTTTAACAAGGCATACGGCAAAAATGCGGAATTGGATAACGGCGTTGTAAAATCGGACGGCAAAAGCTTTGCGGTAACCTGTATAAAAAATGATAACGGCGCGGACTTAATTCCGCTTAAAGACGCGGTGCAAAAAGTTCTCGGGTTTAACGTTTTCGACGACACAAACGGGCTTATTGTGACGTCAAAGGCGAAAATATACTTTGACAATTCAAAAGAAGTGCCGTATCACAAGCGTTATACGCCCGAAAACACGTGGAACGATACATACAGATATGTTGATTTTCAGAGCAATCTTCAGTATTTGAGCGACTATATGCTTTTCGACCGTCCGAGCGCGCAGGGCCTTCTTGACGGCTACAACAAGATGAATGAGGACGGAAAGCATCATATTTCGGTTCTTGCGTCTGATAAGGATTTTGACAGAATAAGGGAATTATACAAAACAGACGCGTATATGAAAAAGGTTGCCGACGATTTAATCGCACAGGCGGATATGACGCTTAAGCAGAAAATCCGCACATATGTGTATGACGACAGTATAAGAATGTTAAACACGGCGCGCATACTGGAATCGCGTATGCAGCTTGTGGGATTTGCGTATCAGTTAACGGGCGACGGAAAATATGCGGAATATGCTTTAAAACAGCTTGATGCACTTGAAAATTTCCCTGATTTAAACCCGATACACATTATTGACAGCGGTTCGTTCGGCACTGCCATTGCGGTTGCGTATGACTGGTGCTATGATTATTTCACCGAGGCACAGCGCGAAAAAATAAAGGCAAACGTATACAGACTTTTCCTTTCGGTATTTCCGCAGGCTTTCTATTGCAGAATACCCGCAAAGAGTGTTACAAACAACGACTTGACAATCGTTATGCCGAGCCTTTGCCTTAAATGGTACAGTAACTTCAACACCTGGGTAAATTCGGGCGGTGTGTGTATGGCGGCGGCATTTATGGGTGATTATCCCGAAATCTGCTCCGATTATTTGAGCAACACTATCCGAAGTCTTGAGTATACAATGAAAAACTTATATCCCGACGGCGTGTGGGCAGAGAGCAGTAACTACTGGTATCACGTTTCGCGCTCGCTTATGTATTCGTGTGCAACTCTCGAAAACATTTACGGCACGGAATTTAATCTTTTTTCTTTCCCCGGCGCGTATGAAACGGGCATTGCGAATATGGCAATCCGCGGTATGGCCGCAAACTACAACTACCACGACGCGGCGGACGAAAAGATATATGCAAGTCACCCGATGGGGTATCTCGGCAAGCACTTTAATCAAAAAGAACTTTTGGCGGCGCGCAGGGCGACGATTGAAAAATCGTTTGACTCCCGTATGGCAGATGTTCAGGTTTTTGTTGCGGACGCACTTTTTTACGACCCTGATGTAAGCGTTGACGAAATAGAAAAACTTCCGAAAGTTAAATATTCCGAGGGTGTTGAACTTTTCTCGGTTCACGGTGACTACAAGGACTACGATGCATTGTTTTTCGCGTCGCACGGCGGTCCGACAACATTCTATCACGCGCACAACGACAACGGCGATTTTGTGTTTGACTTAAACGGCGTAAGATGGGCGCAGGCGCTCGGCTCGGAGGATTATAATTCGTCGCTCCCCGAAAATGAGAAATACAGAAAACGTCCCGAGGGACACAACACGGTTGTTATAAACAACAACACGGAATACAATCAGACCGCAAATGCTTACACTCCCGTGATTGATTACAAAGAGGGTGACGGCGGTGCGTATGCAGTGTACGATATGACCGACACCTACAGCGCGAACGTTAAAGATTACAAACGCGGATTTTATATCGGTGACAATTTCAAAACGCTGACAGTCCGCGACGAAATCGACCTTGCAAAGGATAATTCCGAGATTTATTGGTTTATGCACACCACTGCGGACGCGTACGTTGCGGACGAAAGAACGGTTGCACTGTCAAAAGACGGCAAAACAATGACGCTTCGGTTTGACACCGACGCGCCCGATGCCGAAATCAGCATTATGGACGCTGTTCCGCTCCCGTCGTCACCGCAGGGCGAGGGACAGACAAACAACGTCGGCGTGCGCAAGGTTGCGATAAAATTAAACGCGTCGGGCAAGGTTAACCTCACCGTAAGACTGGGCGAATTTGCAAAGGACGCGGACACAACGCCGATAAACGAATGGAGCACACCGAAAAAATCGAACGGCGCGTACGATACGAGCGACTACGGATATTCGGGCATTGTTTACGGCGAAAAAACCGACTCTTTGGCATATATCCCCGTTATGAGCGGTCAGAAACTGCCCGATGTAGAAATTGTTCCGAACGACCCTGAAAAGAGCGCGGAATATATAAAATCGGATAACGTAAATGTGCCCAACCTTATAAAAGTTTACAATGCGGACAAAACCCTCGGCAAAATGTATATTGTGCCGTACGACACGCAGAGAGGCACAAAAAATTTGATGTTTGACGAGCTTGAAATTAAGTCTTCTTACGTCAGCGACGAACCGCAGGCGGAAAACAAGCGCGAAAATATGTTTGACAACGATTTTTCGACAAGGTGGACAACAATGACGCGCGGTGAATATGCGGTGTTCGACCTCGGCAGTGTTCAGAGCGTAGACGCGGTTGCGGCAGGATTTTGGCAGAGTTTGGTGCGAAGTTATTATTTTGATTTGTACTGTTCCGCAGACGGTGTGAATTATGAAAAAATAGATTCGTTCACGTCATCTCCCGGCGCGGAGGAATATCAGGTTTTCGGCATAAACAGGGTTAACGCAAGGTATATAAAGCTTGTCGGAAACGGGTGCAGTGCAAATCCGAATACAAACATTCTGGAGTTTAGAGTTTTGAAACTAAACGACAAATTTGAAAAAATACGTTACGGAGGGGAGGAGTGAAAGGGCTTATGAAGATTAGAAAAATCATTTCTTTTTTGCTTTGCGTATCGCTTGTGATGTGTTTTTGCGCAAATACGGCGTTTGCGGAGGATAACGAAATACTTAAAATATTCGATTTTGAGAAAATTGAAAATATTTCGGAATATCCCGAGTTTTCGGGAACGTCCAACAGTTCAAAGGGCGTTTCGAGCGCGGTTTCCGACGGTGTTTTCACTATAGGCAAGCATGCGTCGGCAACACACAGTATGTATGTTGATTTTACGCAGTATATCGGCGAAAAGACAACATATTCGGTAAAGCTTGACATTATGCCGAGCTTTGCGAGCGGAAAAAACTTTATGGTGCGTTTCGGTGCGATTATTCAGCTTGTGAGCAAGGGAAACGGAAAATACGTTATTCAGCGTATGACAGACGGAAAATTCGTCACCGAAAATCAAACGGAATTTACTTTTTCCGATTTAACGTCGGGGCTTGCGTTTGCTGTAAAAGACAAAACAACAGTTGATGCATTTTATGTTAAAAACGGCGAATTGACGCTTATCTACGGCGATATGGAATATGTTGAAAATTCGTCTACAAAGGCAGGAAATTTGGGATTTACGTTCAACAAATCGGCGGACGGTGATATTTCAATGGATAACGTCACACTTTCAGACGGTGCGTTGAAAATTCCCGAGCCCGACCCCGGCGAGCCCGAAAACGACATCACAAAATTTGAATTTACAAACATCAGCACGGATATTTTTGCAGACGAGGGCGAAACGTTAAATCTTCCCGTCACCGCCGAGGCAACGTCGGGAATAGAAAAAATCGAGGTTTATATTGACGGCGAAATTTACGAAACACTCACCGGCGCGCCGTATGTCATAACCTTGCAAAACATTGACCGCGGGAGTGTGACGGTTACCGCAAAGGCGGTGAGCAACAGCAAAAGCGAAAGCGAAATTTCGGCGAACGTGAATTTTGAGGGCGTTGACAATGCGTATACCGTTTTTGAGGACAGCGACTTTGCGGACGGCGAGGGAAATGTGTTAAAATCGGGAATTTCAATGTATTCAAGGCGCGGAACGGTTAAAAAAGACACGGCAGACCAAGACCGCGGCACAAGCCTTTTTGTCGGCGCGGACATTCCCGATACAAGTTATTCTTCGGCGGATATTCCGTATATCGACATACCGCTCAAAAGCACGTCGGGCAGGGTAAATATCAGCTATGACCTATATATTGACAAAAAAGACTCAAGCGGAAGAAAAACAATGGTTTTAAGGCTTTCCAACGACAAGGATACAAATATTGTGCGTTTTACAAATTCCGAAATGAAGCTTTTGAATAATCTTGTAACGGAATACAGCGAGGGAAAGTGGTATCATTTTTCGGTTAAGGCTGACACGGTGCAGAACACCGTGAGCGTGTTTGTAAACGGCGTGCCGTATTTTTGCAAATCTATGTTAAGTTCGTCAAATTCCGACGGAAATCAGTCGCTTAAGCTTTTGAGGCTTTACGGTCCGGGCGAGGAAAATGCGGGATTTACCGCTATTGACAATATAAAAGTTACGGGCTTTTACGACTTGCCGAGCGTGACCGATTTAGCCGAGGAAAACGGCAAAATTTACGCAAAGCTTTCGTCGGGCATTTTTGCCGGAAGTATAGACGAAAGCACCGTTTGCCTTAAAAATTCAAAGGGAAAAGATGTTTTGCTTGAAAATGTTTATTACGACGAGTCTAAAACCTCGGTTGTGATAACTCCTGCGAAAAAGCTTGTTCCGTCGGCAAAATACACGGTTGAAATATTGGAAAATGCAATGATTGCGGACGGCGTTTATTTCGGTGAAAAGGTTTTGTATGAATTTAATGCAAAATCGGACACCGTCGAGGTGAGCGCGTACAACGTAAGCGTTTCGGGCGGAATTTGCAAAGGCGAGGTGAGCGTTAAAAACACGTCGGACAATAAGATTACGGTTTTTGCGGTTATGGCGCTTTTTGACGGCACAAAATGCGAAAAAATGCGCATTGAGCCGATAACGCTTGAAAAAGGCGAAACAAAAACGGCAGTTTTGCAAGGCGAGAGGGGCAGTGCAGATTGCGCGCAAATTTATATTTACAGCGATGTTTTTGCATCCAAGTTGTTGGGTGAGATTTTTAAAAAGAGTTTTTAATATTGTGCAAAGCAAAATAAATATAAATTTATGTTAGGAGAATGAAAAGTATGAGAAAACTAAGCGTGCTTTTGATAATTTGTATGATTGTGTGCACACTACCGCTTACGTCACTTGCCGACGCGGTGAGTGTGTCGGACGAGGGTATGGTTACGTATTTTAATGATTTTGAAAACTCGGATGCGAGCAGTTACTCAAAATACGGTATAGCCACATATAAAGGCAAGTCTACACCGTACGGAACTTTTTCTGTAACGGGTGACACAACCAATAAGTATTTTAAGGCAACAAATACCAGTAAAAGCGTTTACCCTACGTTTAGGGTAAACTTTCTCAAAACTGACGCTGTGCCTAAAATCAATTCGTTAGCAGGTGCGAAAAAATACAAGGTTCAGTTTAAAATGAAATTAAGTCCTACGACTCAAGGTGCATTATCACTAAATTGCGGAGGATTTTGGAAATTTCAGTTTTATAGCAAGACATACGCTATTTCCTGCAACGACGGTAATGTAACGGCGGTTGAGGGCGCGCAAGAGAACGGTTACAGTGTAAATCTTGAAAATTCGGGTGCAAATCCGTTCCGCGAATATGAAATAGACATTGACACAACAAACAATACTTCTGTTTTTAAGATTGAGGGCAATAAAATTTTTGAAAATGTACCGTTGTATAAAACCAATGATTTTAATTCATTACTCATCGGATTTTCATCTTTGACGGGAAGTGTTTTTGTCGACGACATCAAAGTTACAGTAATGGATACGGCGGAGTGCAGTGACGAAAACTATGCGAGTGCAAAAAACATCAATTTTGGCGACTTCGGAATTGGAATGATTCCGAACAGTGCAGATACAAAAATCGGCGGATTTGAAAACGACAATGAACCTACAGGTCACGCGTATATCGACTACACATATAACAGTGAAAACCCTTCAGAGGTTGACAAATTCCTTACAATTACAAAAAACAAAAAAGAAACCAAACCGTTTAGCATAAAACGCGATATAAGCGGTGTTGTGGGCGATTATTCGGTGTATGACGTATCGTTCAAAATCAAAAACGGCCTCGGCACGGCAAGCACCGAAAGCGCATTTATCCGTCTTGCCGACGGTTCAAATTCCAACAACGGCGCGGTTATAAGTATTCGCGGAACGGACGGAAAAATCGGCTGGTTCGATTACAGCACAGGTGCGGGTGTATCAAACATAAGCGAAAAAACGGCAGTCGCAGGAGAGTGGACCGAGATAAAAGCAAGAATTTACAAAGACGAAAACAAGGCTGATTTGTACGTCGGAGATATGGAAAATCCGATTGCTCAAAACATCAAGACAAACCGCAAAACAATCGGCGACTACATTGTTTTTGCGCCCCAGAAAAGTGCGGTAAATTCGTCAATAAGCGTTGACGATATTGTAATTACACCTGTAACAGAATCCGACTATGTTCTCACATACACAACAGGCTCGGACGATTTGGCAAAATATACGTCAAGCGGTGTTTCGGCACAGTGCAAAATTACAAAAGAAGGCGCGCAGACACCCGTTATCATCATTGCGGAATACGGCGCGGACGGACGTCTTGTAAACATTGCAAAATCAGAAAGTGCACAAAACGGAACAATTTCGGCAACCCTTTCGAGCGCAGGCGCACAGACGGGCGAAAATGTGTCCGTTATGCTTTGGAAAAGCCTCGATGATCCCGTTCCGCTCAAAAAACTTATAAAGCTTTCGCCTGTCGTACAGTAATTTTTATACATTGACAATCAAAACTAAATAGGGTAAGATTTACATAGCAGGTCTTAAAAAAATCCAAAGGGGCTTCGGATATGAAAAAATACAGTTTGTTTTCGCGTCATACAATACCGTCTGCATGGCTTATATCCTATGTTGTGGTATCTTTGATAACGGTTTTTTTCAATTTCATTGCATATGTAAAAATCGACGGCAGTGTTGAGAGGCAAAACGAGCGCTATGTAAGCGAAATGCTCGAAAACCGCAGGACGGATATTGATAATTTCACAAATCTTGTAAGCAATGTGGCAATAGAAATATCGCAAAGGCAAACTGTACGCAAGCTTGCGTTTACGAGGGACGAATTAAAAGACGAAAAAATGATGATGGTTCACGATGTTTTAAACGACCTCAACGTTTACAAAAAGCTTGAAAATGAGTTTGACGGGATTTATATTTATTTTTACAACACCGATTATTGCATAAGTATGGCGGGCGCAAACGGCGCAGACTTATACTATGAAACCAACATAAAAGAATATGGCATTTCAAAGGCGGAATGGCTTAAGCTTATGCAGGATAAGCAAAGCGGAAAATACGCGGTTCTTTCAAACGGCACGAAAGACACCATTACATATTTTTATTCGGTCTATTCGGTGGAGCGTTTTGTGCCGTTTGCCACAATCGCCGTTGAGGCGGACGTTAAAAAGCTTTTAAATTCGTCGTCAAACCCGTCGTATAACGGCAATTTCTACATCTGCACCGAGGACGGCGACATTATCGGCGGTGATGCGGAAAAGAACGAAAACGCAAGAAAAATTGCCGAGGAATACGGCATTGAGCGCGGTGTGAGAAATTTTAAAGGCGGTCTTACAATGATTTGCACCGAGTCGAACGGGAACGGCTGGAAGTATTTCTATCTTGTCGACAACAGTCTTTTTAAAAAGCTTATTCGCTCGGCACGCGCCGACATTGCATTTTTCAATCTTGTCGGCATACTTATAATGCTTCTCGTTGCAAAACTGCTGGTAAAATTCAACTACAATCCGATACGAAAAATCATAGACGCAATCGGCGGAAACCACAACGCGAGGGTATCGGAATATCAGGAGCTCGGCAACAAAATAACGTCGGTTATGCGTGAAAATACCGAGGTTAATCACAGAATAAAAAGCTTTGACAGCGATTTTGTCCGCGAGGCGCTTTTGACGCGTCTTTTGACAGAAACGCCGTCCGAGGCGGAGAAAATAGAAATTCTCGAAACGCTTAAAAACGCCGGGATTGTTTTTCCGTACGCAAAATTTGCCGTTTTGCTTATTTATATCGACATAAACCTTGATATGTTTTTCGACGGCGATGGCGACGCGGAGGGAGATTACCGTCTTGCGCGCGTTGCACTTATAAACATTCTCGACGAGGTGTTTGAGGGCAGGTGCAAAATAAATTACTGCGACTTAAACGGCTCGCTTTGCTGTATTGCAAATTTGGACGGCAGTCAGCAGACGGAGGACGTTGTGAAAAAACTAGGCTGGGTGAGAAAGCTTGTTTTGGAGAATTTAAATATCAATTTCACCGTCGGAATGAGCAATATCTGCTCGGGTACGGACGACCTCGGGGTGTGCTTTGCCGAGGCATCGGAGTGTATGAAAGAAAGATTTTACGACCGTGCCGGCGTAATTTGTTACAGTGATTTGGAAAAGAAAAATCACACCGAATACTGCCTTACGGGAATTAAAGAGGGGCAGATTTTGGAATATCTGCGCTCGGGCAACGCAAATTCAGCAATTCACGCGCTCGACAGCCTGTTTGATGAGAAAATTATAAGCAAAATCGGCTCGTTTTACGCGATGAAATCAATTTTGTATAATCTTATCATCATCATAAACCGCGCGTTCGGTCAGATGGGCGACGACATCAACGAAAAAATAAGCGGAATTTTGCAGAAAATCGACAAAATCGAGAACAAATCGGACGTTGAAAATTTGCAGAAAGATATTTATTCGGTGATAGAATACGGCTGTGCGCAGAACGGAAAAGAGATAATGAACAGAATTGATATACTTATGAAAAAGGCGAAAGAATACGTTGACGCAAACTATGCGGACATAAACCTTTCGGTTACCGCGGTTGCGCAGAATATAGACGTAAGCTTGCAGTATCTTTCGACCAATTTTAAGAAAAACTACAAAATCGGTCTGGCTGAGTATATCACGCTTGTGAGAATTGAGCACGCAAAAGAGCTTTTGACCGAAACAAATATTTCTATATCGGACATTGCCGAAAGGGTGGGCTATGTGAACAGCCGAAGCTTTTTCAGAAGCTTTATGCGCATTGTCGGCACTTCTCCAAAGGGTTACAGAACCTCGGAGGGAAATTAACTTTCGGCAGAATTTTGGAGAGTTAATTATGAAAAAAATTACGGCTTTAATTTTGGTTTTATTATTGATTTTAGGGGTAAATCCCGTTTTTGCCGATGCGTCTGAAGGTTACAGCGAAAATTTCGACAACGGCGAAATGGGGGAAATAAGTATAAAAAACACAGGGTTTTATCAAACGGATTTTGTCGGCGGTGTCGGTGGAAAAAGCGAAACCGACAAGTCGCTTGCGTTGAAAAGACCCGAAACGAAAGACTCAAAGGGAAGCAGCATTTACACCGAGATGTCGCTTTCGCTTTACAAAAAATATTTTAAGTTTGAATTAAACTTTATGCCGTTGACGGACGATTTTTCGCACGTTATGTTTGCGTCAAATTCGCACACACAGGCGTCGCCGAAAATTTATTGTTCCGATGACGGAGACGGCGCGGAGTATGCGTTAAACCGCGGAAAATGGAACAAAATTGTTTTTGTGTGCGAAAATCCGTCGGTCGACAAAAAAAGTCAGACGTATTCCGCAAAGGTTGACGTTTTTGTAAACGGAAAACAAATATGTAACGGTCAGACGTTTAAATTTAAGAAAAACAGCGTCGGCGCAACGACGGTATTTTTGCGTTTTGCAATGTTCGGCAAGGACAAGACCGAAAACGGCGCGGCGGTTTATCCCGAATTTACAGTGTATTTGGACGATATTGATATAAAACGGTATGACGAATATCCCGAAATTCCGCTCCCCGAAAACGAGCCGGAACTTGATATTACGTTTGAGGGCGCGAGCGCGTCTGTAAACCTTAAAAATGCGGTTATGGTGCTTGCGGGATATGATGCGGACGGCGCGCTTTTGTCTGCCGAAATTGCCCGAAACGACGGAAACGCAAGCCTTGAACTAAACGGCGAATACGCGTCTGCAAAGGTGTTTTTGTTCAATTCGTTTGACAATCTCAAACCCATTGCAATGCGCAGTAAAAAAAGAATGCCGACTGTTGCGTGCTGGGGCGACAGCCTCACCGAGGGGCAGGGAAGCAGTGATTTCAGGAACGGCGGAACAAAGTCGTATCCCGGTGTGCTCAAAACGCTGACGGGCTATGACGTGCGCAATATGGGGTCGGCAGGCGAAACCGCAATGTCTATTGCCGCAAGGCAGGGCGCGGTGAACGCACTTCTTGAAAAAGACATGACAATTCCGTCCGACTGCACCGAGGTTGAAATTGAATTTAAGGGTTACAACGACGACGGAACGTATGCCGGAACGCTTACACCGCGAAATAAAAAAGACTGGAATCCGTGCGTGATAAACGGCGTGGAGGGCGAACTGTCTTTTAAAGTTGACACGACAAAAAATCCGCGCGTTCTGATATGGGCGAAGTTTAAAAGAAAAACCCCCGGCAAGGCGGTGTATGCGCCGAAAGGCACAAAGATTTTTATGCCGAATAATATAAAGATAAACGAAAACGCCGATATAAACGTGATTTTCACGGGTACAAACGGCGTGTGGAACGCGGAGGATAAATCGGGCGAGGATTACGCGGATGACCTTGTGATTTTGATTAGGAAAATGCTCGCAAAGACGAAAAATCCCGATAAATATATTATTATCGGTTTGACGACGCGCGCGAGGGACGATTGGAAAATCACCGACGCGAAAATGAGAGAAGCATTTGGAGAGCATGTTGTTTTTCCGAGGGACCGCATTGCAACAACCGAGGTCCTGACGGATAACGGCATTAAGCCGACCGAGCAGGATATTGCGGATATCGCCGTCGGCAGAGTGCCGACGTCACTGCGCCTTGCGGTGAATGACGTACATTTCACAGACGTCGGCTATGCCGAAATCGCAAAGCTCGTTTATGCAAAAATGATTGAACTCGGATATTGTGAATAAAAAAGGACGATTTTTAAATCGTCCTTTTTTTATGTTAATCTTCAAAATATGTTTTCATTTTATTTCCTGTTCCAAATTTCTGAATAAATCGGAATTAAAAAATTCCGTTATCGTGATGTCCAAACCGTCGCATAATTTTTTCAAAACAATAATGCCTATATCTTTTCTGCTTTCGTCGAGCATACTGTAAACGGTGGACGGCGTTACACCCGAACTCGTTGCCAACGTGTTGAATTTAATTCCTTTTTGTTTGCATAATTCCTTAATACGCAAAACGACCGCATTTTTAATACCCATAAATTCACTCCCTTTATCGGTATTATTTTATAATTTTGTTCGTTTATGCGTATACGCACTTGCGTAATAATTGAAATTTTGTTATAATATTTCATTATTATTTAGGTGGTGGAAATATGTATAAAAATGAATTAAAATTACATCGTTGTTGTTTTACGGGACACCGTCCTGCAAAACTTGCATATTCCGAAAATCAAATAAAATCACTTTTGGAAAATGCTATTGACAACGCGATTGCGAAAGGGTATGTGACATTTATAACGGGTATGGCAATGGGTGTTGACATATGGGCGGCGGAAATTGTGATTGAAAAAAGAAAAAACAACGGCTGTTTGCACTTGATTTGCGCCGTTCCGCACCCCGATTTTGAGAAAAGGAGAAATGAATTTGACCAAAAAAGATACAAAAATATAATTGAAAATGCCGATTACGTGACGACGGTATGCGGCGGATATTTTAACGGTGTTTATCAGGTGCGGAATAAATTTATGGTTGACCGCTCAAACCTCGTTATTGCCGTGTGGAACGGTGCGCCGTCGGGCACAAAAAATACCGTTGATTATGCCGTCAGCAAAGGAGTAAGGGTTATAAACGTATTAAACGGCAAAATGTGATTTAATTCAGAAATTTTTACCGTTAACGTACAAATTTTTGCGGTAATTCTGTGCGGATATTGAATAAACTTTTTCGGAATGATATAATTTTTGTAACTGTATTTTTGGAGAGAAAATTTATGAAAACCACAAAAAATTCTGAAAAAATAAACTATGCACCGCCTCTTTTGGGAAACGGTTCTTTGTCCGTTATGCTGGATTACTGCGGACGTCAAGGCAAGGTAGGCGCGTTTGACGGCAAAACCTGCTGTGTGCCCGAAATCTGCGTTTGGAAAGCCGGCAGACGCTATCGCTACGACACAATTCCCGAGCGTCCCGAGCACAAGAGATTTACGCTCATTCCGTTCGGTATGGTCGGCGAAATCATAAACGGCATTAAAAATCCCGAGCCGTACGACTGGGAGCAAACGCTCGATACCGACAAAGGTTTTATGCAGTCGGAGTGCAAATTTGACGGCTTAAGTATCGGCACGCGCGCGTATGTTCACTTTGATTTCGACTTGCTTTCGGTGAAAAAAACGTTTGACCGCACCGCCGATTATTCGTTTGTTTACAAGCTTAAGGGCGCGGACGAAAAAAAGATTGAACGGCTTTGTTACACCGCGGAAAAAATCGAAAACGGAATTGTTGTTTCGTACGAAATTGACGGCAAGGAAATGTATCACGGCAAGATTTATGTTTTTTGCGATGCAGACGTTTCGGCAGAGTGCAAAAATGACGAAATAATGCTTTCAAAACGTTTTGAAAAGGGCGAGAACACGAGTATGTTTGTGCTTTACTGTGACGATTTTGACCGCGCGGATTATGCGGAATTTCTGTCGGAAAAACATTCGGAAATTCTTGAAAATCCCGAAAAAGTTTTTGAAGAGAGCGCGCAGAAATGGGCGGATTATATGAGCATATCCGACGTTTCATTGGGCGATAAAAAGATTTGTGACGTATACAAAACCGCGCAGTATCATTTAAAAACGCTTTCCACAAAGTGGTCGCTTCCGATGGGCATAAACAACGCATTGTGGCACGGCGTGTTTTTCGCGTTTGACGAAATTTTCACGGGAACGGCGCTTTTGTCGTCGGGGCATTTTCACGAGGCATACAAAATCTGCAAATTCCGCTATGACACACTGGATACGGCAATTCAGCGCGTGTCAAACGCGCGGGTGCGCCAGGCTAACTATTTTTGCGAAACTATGGAGGACGGGCGCGGTACGGGCGTTCCGGGATTTTGGACGGAGCACATTTTTCAGAACGTCAGCATTGTGCTGAATTTCTGGGAATATTATAAATACACGGGTGACACCGAATTTTTGAAGAGTATGGCTTATCCCGTTGCAAAGCACTGCGCGGCATATTTTATGAACAATATGGTCTACACCGAGGAGAGCGGAAAGACCGTAATTACCGCCTGCACCGACCTTGAACGGCTCGGCCCGTCGGTTACCAACGCGTATATGACAACGTGCAGTGCAATAAAGCTTTTTGAGGTGCTTTATTCGGTTTGGCGCATTGTTTCGGAGGATGATACCGATGCGGAATTTGCCGAAAAGTGCCTTAAAACCGCGGACGCACTGCGAAAATATCTTCCGAACGACGGCGAAAAATACATTCCGTATCCGAACTGCAAGGACAAAAGCATAGGCGTTTTGAGCGGTTGTTTTCCGTATAAGGTGCAGAAAAACGACGACGAAATGCAGAAAAAAGCCATTGAGGATTTTGTGTCGGACGAGCTGAAATTCGGCAATATGTACAGCGTAGGACGGCATATCGCGCCGTGGTATGCGTCGTGGAAAGCGACTGTTTATGCCGACCTTTCGGACGAAAAAGCGTATTATTCGTTAAAACAGGCAACCGAGTCGGCAGGGTGCTTTGCCGAAATGTTTGAAATCAACGAAAAAGACTGCGTGTTCCGGCCGTGGTTCACTACCGCCGCAGGCTCGTTTATTTATGCCGTAAACCGTATGCTCGTTCAGCGTGAGGGCGACGTTTTGTATATCGCGCCGGCGCTCCCCGAAAGCGAGAAAAGCTTTTCGTTTAAGCTTTCGGCATACGGAAATATCACGGTTGAGGTTACGGTTGAAAATCTAAAGCTTACCGATTTTAAAATTATCCGCAACGGCGGTGAAAACGGCAAAATCAAGCTGAAATTTCCGAAGCATATCGACGTGTCGGACGCGGTGAAAAAAGGAATTATAAAACAGGACGATTTATACATATAACAAAAAAGCCATAGTCTTTTGACTATGGCTTTAAAAATGTATTAAAGTTTAATTTTAAATGTCTTTATCTCGTACGGCTTAATTTCAAATGTAAATGTGTTTTTGTCAAATTGAACCTTTTCGGTTTCGTTCTCCAAAAGGTCACATTCCGCAGCGTTTAAAATATCCTTAAACATCACCGCGTTAACCTTTCCGCGTCTGTTTTGGCACTCAAACATTCTCACAATAATGTCACCGCTGTCCTCCGCCTTTTTAACGGTTTCGACAACAACATTTTTGCAGTCGGTTTCGATAAACGAAAACTCGCACGGGAGTGTTCCGCTGTTTTTCATAGCGGGCGCGCAGGTGAGGGGACAATTCAAGGAATATGCCGTATCGACCGTGTTTGCCTCGCGCCAGGTGTCTTTGTGCGGATAGAGCGAATATGTAAATTCGTGAAGTTCCTTGTCTGCGTCGGGGTTCGGGTAGGTTGCCGATTTTATGAGCGTCAGACGCATAACGCCGTCCTTTATATCGTGACCGTATTTGCAGTCGTTCAAAAGGCTCACGCCGTAGCCGTCCTCCGAAATATCCGCCCATTTCTGCGCGCAAACCTCAAATTTTGCCATATCCCAGCTTGTGTTCCAATGCGTCGGACGTTCAACGTTTCCGAATTGAATTTCATATGTCGCCTTGTTTGTGTGAACGTCAACGGGAAATGCGGTTTTGAGAAGAACGTGCTTTTCTTTCCAGTCGATTTTTGTTTTGAAATCTATGCGGTCAAGGTTTTTGTAAATGCAAATATCCTGAACGATTTCGGAATTTACAAATTTTCTCTTTATGCGCAAAACTCCGCGCTCTGTGCCGTTTTCAATAACCTCGGCACCGCAGAAATCGTTAACCTCCCACATTTTTTGCTGATAGTAAACCGAAATTTCCCACGCGTCGTAATCTTTCGGTTTGTCCTCAAACGCCTGAAATACGTTGCCCGTGCCTTTTAACACGTTTCTTTCGGCACGTTTGTCGTAAATTGACGAAATATTGCCGTTTTTGTCTATTTCAATATCGAAAAATCTGTTGCTCATACGGTGTTCCGAAACAAAAATCTCACTTTCCGCCGGTTTGCCCTCGGCTACCGTGTATGTTTTATATCCCTTTGACGGAACGTTTTCGGCATAGAACAAAAGCTTATCTCCGACCTTCTGTGCGTTTGATACAGTACCGTCACTTGCGGTAACAACGGGGTTTTCAAAGTTATCGGCATTGTCAATTTCAACTAACTCACTGCGCGTAAAGCCAAGCTGATTGAACACCGCAAAGCCGTCGGACGGAGCGTTTATATTCTTCGCAATGTTTGACAATGCGTTTTTCTTTATGCTGTCCGCACCCGACAAAACATTTTCGTACTGCTCTTTTGACACTTCGTAAACCTCTTTGATTGACGAGCCGGGGAGGATGTCGTGGAACTGATTTAAAAGCACCGTTCGCCACATATCATTGATTTCAGCCTGACGGTATTCGCCGTTTAAAACGGTTTTGTCCATAACCGAATAGAGCTCCGCGTCCATAAGCGCAAACTCACTTTTGCGGTTGTATTTTTTGTTGCGAGCCATAGATGTGTACGTTCCGCGGTGAAGTTCGAGGTAAAGTTCGCCCACCCATTCGGGCATGCGTTTTGCGTTTTCCACCTTTTTTTCAAGGTCTTTGAAAAAGTCAAGCGATGTTGAAAACTCCACTTTCGGGCAACCCGGAATACCTTTCGACAGTCTTTTTGCGGTTTCAACCATTTCGGGCGTCGTTCCGCCGCCCCCGTCGCCGTAGCCGTAGCATATGAGCACCTCATCCGACACGTCTTTCTGCTGAAAACGTTTCCACGAACCCATAACTTCGCTCGGCGTCATTTTGCCGACATACGTTGTAAAATGCTGACTGTCGGGCACGTCGCAGTCGCGCGTTGTGATGAAATATGTAAGAATTTTTGTGCCGTCAATGCCCTCCCACATAAATGTGTCGTACGGCATTTTGTCGTATTCGCTCCAGCTGATTTTTGTGGTCATAAAGTAGTCCACACCACTTTTTTTGAGAATTTGCGGAAGTGCGGCGCTGTAGCCGAAAACGTCGGGAAGCCACAAAATCTTGTTGTCTTTGTTAAACTCCTCTTTAAAGAACCTTTTGCCGAAAAGTATCTGTCTTACGAGCGACTCGCCGGATGTGAGATTGCAGTCCGCCTCAAGCCACATTGCGCCCTCGGCTTCCCATCTGCCCTCTTTCACGCGCTCTTTAATTTCGCCGTAAAGTGCGGGATTTTCTTCTTTTAAATACTGATAAAGCTGGGGCTGGCTGGACATAAAAACATATTCGGGATACTGTTTCATAAGGTTTAAAACAGTCGAAAAACTGCGCACGGTTTTTTCGCGCGTCTGCGCAAGCGTCCAGAGCCACGCAACGTCAATGTGCGTATGGCCCACGCATTTTGCGGTAACGTCGCTGTTTCCGCAGTATTTGCCGTAGAACTCGGTTTCTATGTAGCAAAGCGCGTCTTTCACCGACTTGTCAAAATCCGCACTCGGAATTTCGCGCGTGTCGAGAATGTTTGCGGTGTTATTAAGATATTCTAAAATATCGACGCGCCTTTTGTCCTCTTTGTCAAGAAACTTTGCAACCGAAAGCGGAACAAAAATGTCATAGTAAAGCGCGTTTATGTTTTCATCAAAATTTGCGGTGTAACATTTGAAATTCGCGGTGTCTTCGTTCATTCCGCTGTACGCATAAAGAACGATTTCAAACACCTCATTGCGCTTTGCATTTTTGGTTAATACAAACTCGGTGTGGTTAACGTCCATACCCTGAATGATTTTGCCGTTAACATATGCGTAAAACTGCGGATTTTTTGCGTCCCACTGTCCCTCTTTTCCTGTAAAAACGCCGAAAACAACGGTTTTCCCCTCGTTTTCGGGGAGCATTTCAACAGTGGTTTTAAACCACATATGCTTGTCGTATCCGCCCCATATACCGCCCGATTGAAACTTTTTCCAGCCGTCTTTGGGGCATTTTTCAATCTGTCCGCCGTCTGCGTTTTCGTTTAAAAAAATCTCGGTAATGTTTTGTTTGTTTTGATAACGAAGCTCTTTTAAATCTTCCGATATAACTCTTAATTTTTCAGTGAGTAAATACATTCTTTTCTCCTCGTTAAATATATTTTATAATTATATCTTACACCCCGAAACGGCATATGTAAATTCAAAAAATATTTGTATTTATTAAGAAAATCAAAGATTTTTTATATTTGTATAGGAAATTGCGATTTTTGAAAAAGTATGATATAATAGAAAACAAGTCAAAAAAGGCATAACAAAAAGAGGTAGTGCAAAACCTTGGATAAAGTTATTGAATTTTTGATTTCTCCGTTAAATGAAAGTTAATTTATGGTGTATTTAAAGAAATGGTCTGAATTAAGAAGAATTAACCCAAGAATTAGATTTTTCAAAAAGCGGAGTGCCGTTAAGGCAAAATTGAAAAAGTGTCATTTTATGACCGCACTTGCACAAGAGAGGGTCGAAATGAAATGACAGGGAAACAGACGTTCTCCATGAATTGCGAAGAATATGGAAACGTCTTTTTTCTTTTTGAATAAATAAACGTAAGCTGTTTTCATGTTTATGATGTTTGGCATAAATGCCGTAATATCGAATCAACTTAAAGTGTTTTTCGGGTATATGAATAATTAACTTTTTGATAAAGTCAACAGCAGAAACAGTTTCGGTAATTAATTTGTTATCTTCATGCCGATTGTAGTGGAAAGTGACAAATTCACCGTCATAATGATCAATTCTTGAAGCAGCGATAACAGGTCTGCCAAGATATCTTCCGATATGTTTTAAAATATCCTGATTGTTAGTAAGAGTAGATTTAGCATATACATAAAAACCGTTAGGATAATGCTTGTAAATGTAAGATTTAACTTTTTTAAAAGATTTGCCGATATATTTTTCAAGATAATTAAGTAAAGTCAATCGAAAAGATTTACGAAGCAGTTCGTAGTGAAAATGTTTAACAACACGCCGGACAGAGAAGTTACCGGAAGCACCTTCAGAAATGAGCATATGGATATGAGGATTCCATTGAAGAGAGCGGCCGAAAGTATGAAGAACGCAAATAAAACCGGGAGTAAAATTCTCGGATTTGCTGAGCTTTTTAAACATAAAGAAGATAGCGTCTGCTGCAGCCTTAAAAAGAAGATTTAGCGGCGAGCGATCTTTTCTGAAAAATATTCTTAATTCTTCAGGGATAGTAAAAACGCAGTGCCTGTGGGAAGTGCTGACAAGTTTAAAGGACATAGCGGTTGAACGTTTTCGGGAGCAGAGGTTGCCGCAGGAGGTGCAGAAGCGGCTTCTGCACCTAAAAGGAGAAACCATAAATCGGGAACAATGTTCACAAATGTAAAAAGCATCCCCCCTTTTGAAGTCACCACAATGAATCATTTTATCCACATTTTCAATAACAGTATCACGGATTTTAATGTTAGAATTAAGAAGTTTATGAAAATGGTCTGAAAAAATGTTTTGTAAAATACTCATATGTATATTTTACCACAGAATTAGAAAAAAGAAAAGCCCACCCCTCAAGATTGAGGGGCAGGGGTGTTGAGGTGCGGGTCATCGCACTTTTTTTATTTTGTGTGACTTAGTCACAGAACATCTCAAAACTTTATGATAAAATAAACATATAAGGACGGAGGCGATTGCAATGAAAATAACAGTGAATCAAGATGAAGCTGTTGTAAAAACAGTCAGGGAAGGGCTTAAACGCACAGGCGGATACTGCCCGTGCAGATTGGAGCAAACCGAGGATACAAAATGTATGTGCAAAGAGTTCAAAGAGCAAATTGCAGACCCTAATTTTGAAGGATTTTGCCATTGTATGCTTTATTATAAGTCAATCTGAAAGGAGTCTTTAAAAATGAGTGAGGTAATAATCAACAAATCAAATTTTGAAAACGAAGTAATAAATGCGGACAATCCAGTTTTGCTGGATTTCTACGCCGACTGGTGCGGGCCGTGCAAAATGCTTTCTCCCGTTTTAAGCGAAATTGCGGACGAATATGCGGATGTGCTTAGGGTGGCAAAGGTTAATGTTGATGATGAACCTGAGCTTGCAATGAAATTCAAAGTTTCATCAATTCCGATGCTTGTGCTTTTCAAAAACGGCAAGATTGTTTCAACTTCTGTAGGCTACCGTCCAAAGGACGAAATCTTAAATGAATTGAAACTGTATATGAATCGGGGGTGATGAATATGAAGAAACAATTAAGAATAATTATTGAAAACTGTCCGCAAAACCATAGCTGCACAGCAGTGAAAGTTTGCCCCGTCGGTGCGCTTGACCAGAAAGGTTTCAACGCTCCGACTATCAATTACGATAAATGCATTGGCTGCGGTAAATGCGCAAGGTTTGTCCGAAAAAGCATTGATGATGTAACTTGAAAAAGCTGTTTAACATAAAATAATCCGCCTTGCATAATACAAGGTGGATTATTTGTTTTAGCAGATTAAGTGTTTTTATCAAAAAAAGCAGTTCGTTACCAAATTTAGCGGCAATGAATTGCTTTTAATTTTATGTATTAAACAGTTCCAAAAATAATACCCAGCGCTGCTGATAATATAATCATTAAAATCGGTGACGGTGTTTTCTTTTTTACTTTTTTGAAGATAATATGTATACACCAAAGCGATGCAAATATAATAACCGATTCAATATCCGGCTCAGCGGCAGTGTTTAAATCAACAAATCCCAAGAGCGATGACAATGCCATAACGCTTGCCGTTGCAAGAATCATACCCACAACACAGGGGCGTACGCCTGATAAAAAAGCATTTACCGAAGAATATTTCAAAAGATTTTTCAAGACCGCCGAGATTAAAAGGATTATAATGAACGATGGCAAAACGACGCCTGTTGTTGCAAAAAGCGATCCTAAAATACCGCCTTGCGTTGAGCCGATAAAAGTTGCCATATTTATTGCAAGCGGTCCGGGGGTTGATTCTGAAACCGCTATAAAATTCATAAATTCACTTTCGGACAGCCAGCCGTTTGACAAAACTGTTTCCTGCACAAGCGAAACCATTCCGTAGCCGCCGCCGAAGGATAATGCACCTATCATTAAAAAACTGAAAAACAACTTTATATATATCATTTCAATCACATCCCTTCTTAAGCTTTTTCAGAAAGAATGCTGCCATGCCCAATACACCGCATATCAATATATAACAAACAGAAGAAATTGATACGGAAAACACAGTGCAAGACACCATTGCAGCAATGACCGATAGTAAAATGACGATGTTAAATGCCGTCTTTTTTATATTTTTCAGCATTTTCAGTCCGGCAGACAGGATAAGATAAATCACACAGACTTGTATTCCGCGAAATGCATATGAAACATATGTTAATTTCAAAAATTGCTCAAAAAAGAGCGAAATGCAGAAAATCACGGCAAATGACGGTATGCAGACTGCCAGAGTAGATACTGCCGCACCCTTGAAGCCCGCTGTTTTATATCCTATGTATGTGGCGCTGTTGACAGCAACGGGTCCCGGCGTGGATTCTGCAATCGCAACCATATCAAGAAACTCATTTTTCGTTATCCATTTTTTCTTTTCCACAAACTCATTCTCCAAAAGTGCAATCATAGCGTAACCGCCGCCGAATGTAAATGCACCTATTTTGAAAAAAGCCAAAAATAGGGACAGTGTTTTTTTCATCATTTTTTAATTCTCCTGTAATTACAGACTAACAGATAAAACATAAACCTTTGTGCTATTCTAATCAACCCTCAGCATTCGGTATCCGATACCTATATGCGTTTGAATATACTGAGGGCTTGTTTTTTCCGGTTCTAATTTTTTTCTGAGCGTAGCCATAAAAACACGCAGTGAAGCAATGTCGTTTTCCCGGCTGCTTCCCCAAATTTGCATAGTGATATATGTGTGCGTCAGCACCTTTCCGACATTATGCGATAAAAGGCACAAAAGCTTATACTCAATCGGCGTAAGATGCATTTCCTCACCCTTCAGATAAACGCAGCTTGCTGCATAATCTATTTTGAGTTCACCGTTTTGAAAAACGGGTTTTCCCGCATCATTACTGCTTTTCAGCAGCAGCAATCTTCTTTGTGTTACCCGAAGCCGTGCAAGAAGTTCTTCAACAGAGAAGGGCTTTGTCAGATAGTCATCCGCTCCGGCATCAAGGGCAGTGATTTTGTCGGAATCCTCACTGCGTGCGCTGATAACGATTATCGGCATATTTGACCATCCTCTGATATTCGTTATTACCTCCGTACCGTCTATGTCCGGCAGTCCAAGATCCAGCAGAACAATATCCGGATTATGCGACGATGCCTCCATAATCGCGGTTTTTCCGTTTTCCGCCGTCAGATATCTGTAATCGTGGGATTTCAGAGTTGTAACAATCAAGTTGCGGACGGGGCGGTCATCCTCAACAACAAGTACAAGCGGTTTATTCATTAAGAGTCACCTCGCTAATCGGCAAATTAAATTTAAAACTGCATCCGTGCGGTATATTGTCCGAAAGCTCCAGGTTTCCGCCGTGCGCATCTATTATTGATTTACAAAGCGTAAGACCGAGACCGAAACTTCGGCGGCTGTCGGAAATCTTGTTTTTCCCGGTATAAAACATCTCAAATATATGCGGTTTTACATCATCGGGTATCCCGTCTCCGTTATCCGACACATTAAACATTGCATAATTTCCTTGTTTTTGAGCGCTTATGCGGATTTTAGAACCGGCAGGTGTATATTTTATTGCATTATCAATCAAATTAACCAAAACCTGAATAATAAGCTGTGCGTCCATACGAACAAGCAATAAATCCTCACACTGAACGGTTATTGTATGCTCAGCCGATTTTCGGCATAAATGAGATACAGCCTCAGCAATAACCTCATCCGCAAGCTGGTCGCTCATATTTAATTTCAGCCTTCCGTCATTGAGTCTTGTAACATATAAAAGATTTTCAACAACGCCTGTAAGCCACTCGGAGTCATCATAAATGTCGGTATAAATCCGATGCTTGGTGTCCTCGTCCAAGCAATCGGAATTATGTAAAAGAGTATCCGCATTCCCGGAAATTGAACACAAAGGTGTGCGGAGATCATGAGAAATTGAACGCAAAAGATCTGCACGCAGCTGCTCGCTTTTTGCAAAATCGGCAGCCTTTTCTTTTTCCGCTGCATTATGTGCGTTATCCATAGCCAAAGCACATTCATTCAAAACGGACAGCAACACACTGTTTTCAAATGAATCTGCCGAGTTTTTATCCATCGGAATCCCAATTACGCCGTATATCCGCTTTTCAATGCGTATTGAGAAATACAGACATTCGGCGCTTCCGAAATGTGAGGTTGACGCACCTGCGCAGCGCCCGTTTTTATACACCCACTCAGCAACTTTTCGTTCGGAATCATTTAATATCCGCTCTGTATCGTCTGTGCCCTTTTCAGAAAAAATCTGCCCTTTTGACAAGCTTGATTTATCGGCTTTATATGCTGCAATACAGCGGTCAAGAAGCTTTGAAAGCTGCATACAGGTTATACTCCATATTTCCTCGCTGCCTTTTGCCTTTTGCAGCAACCGGTCGGTATCAAACAAAATCTGCATACGAAAAGCAGCTTGTGCCGACAGCTTTGCATGCTTTTTTAATTTTGAAGCAAGCGTTCCTGTAAGAATTGATGACGCAAGCATAACGGCAAATGTTACAGGATAGCCGACGGCATATGTTTTGAGCGACAAATGCGGTTCTGTCAGAAAAAAGCCAAACAGAAAAACGCTGAGCAGCGAACTTGCAATGCTGCAAACATATCCTTTTGTCAGAGCGGAAATAACCAACACGCCGAAGATATAAACGGTAACGATGTTTGTGTCGTTAAATCCGAGGTGAAGAAAAAGGAAACCTATAGCCGTGCATAAAGCAAGAACACCGCAGACAGTCAAAACATCCTGCACTGTCGGCAGTTGGGTATTCGCAAATAAACTGCTTTTGCGTGATTTTTTATAAAATCCGGCATCGGGAATAATGTGAATATCAATGTCGGGCGCATACGCTATCAGTTTTTCTGTCAGCGTGTATCCTCCCCAAATGCGGCTGCGCTTTGCATTGCTTTGACCTATTACAATTTTTGTTACATCGGACAGCCGTGCGTATTCCGCTATCTGCATAGCCACATCCTCGCCGTGGACAGTTACAACATCGGCTCCGATATTTTCCGCAAATTGAATATTGTTATCAAGTTTTTTTTGATCGCTTTCGGTTAGTGCAAAATCGTTTTGCACATAAATCGCCGTAAATCGTGCGTCGAGAACTTTTGCCATTTTTGCGGCAGTCTGCACGATTTTTTCATTAGACGGCGAAGCGGACAGACATACAAGTATGTGCTGTTTTTTTTCAATATTTGTTATTGTTTTTTGAGCGCTCATATTATTCACCGCCATTATCTGTTTTATATTATTATACCATAAATCACGCTAAAAGTCCACATATATCAATAAAAAGTATTCATATTTTTATCATAAAGCAATATCCCGGTCTTGCTGTGATTTTTCTTAAAACCGTGTATTTCTTTTAGTATCTCATCATCTGTCAAATCCGATGAAAGCAGTATTTGTGAGCTTTTAGAGTCGCTTTCTTCATTTTGAATCGCCTTTTGGTTTTCACACAGAAACCGGTCTATTCTATCCATTAAGAAGTAACCGAAAGCGAAAAAGGCAAGAACAGCTGCCGTCAGCAATACATATTTCAAAATGATTCACCTCTTTTTTTAGATACGGAAACATTTTTGCAGCTCTTTATATTCTCCCAAAACCATAAGTGTTGCGTTTTCGCCGAGAGTCGTATCCGAAGATATTGCCATATCAATATCTCCGTTCTTTTTAACCGCCAAAACATTAATATTATATTTTCGGCGGATATCTATATCGCCTATTGTTTTTCCGATCCACTGTTTGGGTACTTCAACCTCGAAGATAGCGTGGGAATCGTCAATTTCTATATAATCACGAATATGATCCGCAGTATATCGAATAGCAGCCCATTTTGCAATTTGTTTTTCGGGATAAACCACTCCGTCCGCTCCGTTCCTCAAGAGAAACTTTTCTTGAACATCCCGTTCCGCTCTTGAAATAACTTTTTTTGCTCCGAGTTCTTTAAGTAAAGAGGTTGTTTCAAGTGAATTTTGAAAATCCCCTCCGATTGTAACAATGCAAACATCATAATTTCCTATTCCGAGAGATTTCAAAAAATCTGCATTTGTACTGTCACCGATTTGGGCATTGGTCACAAACGGCAGCACGCTGTTAATTCGTTCTTCATTGGAATCCACCGCCATAACCTCGTGTCCCAATTTGTTAAGCTGCAATGCAACATGCTTTCCGAATCTTCCGATACCTATTAACAAAATATTTTTCATAATTCAAAACTCCTTTTTATCCGACCGTTATTTTTTCAAGCGGCAGTTTTGCTCCGCCTTGATTTTTGCTTGCGATTGCCGCATATACCAGTGTCAAACCGCCGACTCTCCCAAGGTACATTAAAAGTATAAGAATAATTTGCGATGCGATACCGAGCTTTGGCGTAATTCCAAGCGTGAGTCCCACAGTTCCGATTGCCGATGCGGTTTCATAAAGGCAATCGGACAAAGGAAGGTTTTCAAGTACACTTATCGCAACTCCGCCGACAAAGAAAAGTGAAAAATAAATTGTTGCGATTGCCAAAGCATTTCGTATAATTGTATTGTCAATCCGCCTTCCGCAAACACAGACTTCTTCTCTTCTTTTAACCACTGACACAGCACTTAATATAATAACTGCAAAGGTTGTGGTTTTCATACCGCCGGCAGTGGAACCGGGCGAGCCGCCAATCAGCATAAGCAATGTCATAATTGCTTTTGAGGCGCCTGTCATTGCGTTAAGGTCAGCAGTATTAAATCCGGCAGTCCTTGTTGTCACAGACTGAAACAAAGATGCAAAGATTCTTTTTCCAACCGGCATACCGCCAAAATCACAAAAGAAAAAGAAAGCGGCAGGTATTGCAATTAAAAGCGCCGAAGTGAACAGAACAATCTTGCTTTGCATACGGTAACGCCTGAAATGATGTTTGTGCAGGCAAATATCGTCCCACGTAAGAAACCCGATACCTCCGACTATAATCAAAAGCATAATTGCAATGTTCACAGAAGGATTTCCCATATATTCGGTAAGAGAAGGATATTTATGTGCGCCCGTTCCCAAAATGTCAAATCCGGCATTGCAAAAAGCCGATACGGAATGAAACACAGCCTTCCATATTCCGCTTGCACCGTATTCGCCGCAAAACGACGGGAGCATACATAATGCACCGATTAGTTCTATTAAAAGCGTGCCTATCAAAACAAACCTTGTCAAGCGGACTATTCCTCCAAGCCTTGGCGCTGAAATAGCGTCCTGCATTGTGCTGCGCTGCATAAGTGATATTTTTCTGCCCGCAAGCATTGCAAATGACACCGCCGCCGTTACAACTCCGAGTCCTCCTATCTGTATAAGCAGCAAAATCACCGCCTGTCCAAGCGGCGACCAATAACTGCCGGTATCCAGCACAACCAGCCCGGTTACACAAACGGCAGAGGTTGATGTAAATATCGCACTGTGAAACGGTGTTACTATGCCTGCCGCAGACGATATCGGCAACATTAGTATAAGCGCCCCAAAGAGAATCACACCGGCAAAGCTCAGTATAATAATTTGAAAGGACGAAAGATGCCGTCTGAAATGTATTTCCTCTATCATAGGATAAGCCTCCTCCAACTTGCTTTTATTTATTATAACATATGGCATATAAAAATGAGATAATAAGTTGCAACGAGACATTAAGATTGTATAAAGATAATGTTAATACACATATAAATAAAAAAGCGGCTCGTTGCCGATAAATACGGCAGTCTGAGGGTATGCCTAAATTGAGCACACCCTTTCCTGGTGATAAGTTTCGGAATAAATGTTATAGATTAAACTGTTTTTGCATTTCTACATCCATGGTTGCTTTTTTTGCATACTCCCAAGTATCGCAAAGGCGAATATTATTTTTCTCAATGAGTATCTCATTACTGAACCCAAGAATATAGCGTAAGCAAATTCGGCGTAAAAAATGTGCTGCCGATAATGAGAAATCACTATCGCACAGCAGCACTTTTACACGATGCATTCCGAAAACCGCACAGGCAAAAGGTTTATTTGAAACCGAAATAATAGAATGGTCTGTGAAGATTTACCGTGTCGTTTCTCTGCGTATTAAAATCGGAGTAAGAACCTTATGAATCGGTTTTGAAAGCAGTTCGGGTTTCCGTTTCTTAAATGCATTTATCTGAACAGTAAGAATCTGCATTGCTTCATCCGCAATTTTATTGACCTGCTGTCCTACGGTTGTTATCGGAACTATTGCTTCTTTTGAAATCGGCGAATTATCGAATCCGACTATTTTATATTTGTCGGGAAGCTTGCCATATTTTTTTATAATAATATTCAACAGAATATTTGCATGAGTGTCATTCGACATGAAAATACCAACAGTTTTATTGATATATTTAGCTTCTGTTTCTTCAAACATATTTTTAATTCCGGCATAGTTTTCATCGTATGTTTTTCCGAAATCCCTTATCAAGATATTATAATCGCATTTGTTCTTTTCGCAAAAATTCTTAAAGCCTTTTATTCTCCCATATGCCGGTACATCCTCAGGGACATCGGAATTTGCATGAATCAATATATCACAGCCGCTTTTTGAAAGAATGGTAGCAGCCTGAATTCCGCCCATATAATTATCTGTATTTACGCTGCAGACATATTTATCTTCGCGTTCGATTGTAACAAGCGGTATATTATATGCAGATAATTCCTTTGAGGGGAGTGTGTGACTTAAAACTATCAATCCCTCTGTTTTGTACGCAAGCAGCTCGCTGATATACCTTCTTTCGACATCGGCATCATCTTTTCCCGCAAATACAATAAATTTATAACCGTATTTTTCATATGTGGAAATGATATGGTCAAGAACATCCGAATAATAATGCATATAAAGGTTAGGTATGATAACGCCTATGATTTCCGTTTTCCCGTTCGCCATAACCCTGGCAAGCTTGTTTTCTTTATAATTAAGCGTTTCAAGAGCATGCGCAATCTTATCCTGGTTTTCAAGTGTAACCGAATCGGGATTACTGAAATATCTTGATATGGTTGTTTTTGAAAATCCGGTATACTCGGCGATATCCGCAAAAGTAACATTTTTTTTTGACATATTCTCTGCCTCCGTTTCAGTTTTATTATAGCATATAACAGTTATAAAATCAATAAAGTAATCGGTAAAGTAACCGGTTCTGTCAAAATGCACAAAACACGAAAGCTGTTATTGGGGATTTATCACAAAAAACAAAAGAACACTTGACAAGTAACCTGTTATGAGATATGATACAGATAGTAAAGTAACTAGTTACTTAAACAAGTCGGAGGGATAACTATGAAAAAGCTATCATTGTTTATGGCAGCTCTTTCGCTGGTTGCCGGCACATTGATGTTAACGGGATGTGAAAAAACAGCAAAACCCGGGGATGTGCGTGGATACGACAACGGAGAGCAGTATATCAGTATGTGGGTGCATACAATCGAAGACACACCTGAAGGCTCGGCATATAAAAAATCAGTGGAAAGCTTCAATGAAAAATACAACGGAAAGTATTTTGCCGATATTGAGTTTATTCCGCGAAATGACAGCGGCGGCGGATATTCTGACAAAATCAACGCATCTGTTATGTCGGGAGATTTGCCGGATGTTATAACGGTGGACGGACCGAATGTATCGGCTTATGCGGCAAACGGAATAATCCAACCACTCGCCGCTCTGACCGATGAGGAAAAATCTTCTTATTTGGAATCAATTATTGAACAAGGTACTGTTGACGGTAAGCTTTATGCGCTCGGCGCAATGGAATCGAGTGTCGGATTGTATTACAATAAGGCAATCCTTAAAGAGGCGGGAATTGATATACCTGATAAAGACCATCCTTGGACATTTTCGGAATTTGCGGATATATTAAAAAAGCTTAAGCCGATAATGGATGCAAAAAACGGATATCCGCTCGATATGACATTCCCGGTCGGAGAGTCAAGCATCTATTATTATGCACCGTTTATATGGTCAAACGGCGGCGATTTGATAAGCAGCGACGGTCTCCGGGTGGATGAGTATTTCAATTCCGAAGAAAATGCAGAGGTGTTTAAGTATTTCAGACAACTTGTGGAAAACAAATATATGTCGGCAACACCTGTTGAAAAGCTTTTTGAAAGCGGACGCGCGGCATTTAAATTTGACGGTGCTTGGGAGGTTAATACCATTTATCAGAGTTACGGCGACATTGATCTCGGTGTTGCACCGTATATAGTCAGCGACAAGTGGGACGGAGGGAAATATACTCCTACAGGCTCATGGGCATATGCGGCAACATCAAAAACAGAGCATATTGAAGCGGCAACCGAGTTGGTAAAATGGATGAGCGGCGTAGAAAGCGGAATATTGCTTTATGAAAATACAAAGAGCTTGCCGTCAACATATGACGCATATGACAGCATAACGATTTTTGAGGAAGATGCGAATTATAAAGCGCTTTACGAACAATTAAGAGATTACGGTCATCCAAGACCGAAAACACCTGTTTATCCGCAGGTAAGCATCTCTTTCCAGCAGGTTCTCGAGGATGTGGGACTAAGCGGCAGAGATGTTAAAGATGAAATGGATAAATCTGTTGAAAGGATAAACGCTAAACTTAAGCGTTATACAAGATGATATGAAAAATAAATCAAATTCAATTCTCGGAATGGCTTTTTTCGGACCTGCACTTGTTCTGATGACGATTTTTCTCTTCATTCCGATGATATTAACACTTATCTACAGCTTTACGGATTATTTTGCGTTAAACCCTAAGCTGACGCACTTTGTATGGCTCGAAAATTTTTCCGCCATTTTCAAAGATGACCTTTTTACAACAGCTTTCGGCAATACGGTTAAATTTGTGCTTATAATTGTTCCGCTGCAAACACTGGGAGCATTGGGATTGGCACTTCTTATCAACAGAGTAACTGTATGCAAGCGGTATTTCAAGGTGGCGTTTTTTATCCCTGTAGTTATGTCGCTTGCGGTAGTTTCGAATCTTTGGATGCAGATTTACAGCCCCGAAGGAATACTCAATACAATGCTTTCAAATTTTGGAGTCAAACCGCAGCCGTTCATATATGGTGCAAGTCAAGCGCTTCCCTCTATTGCATTTATGAGTGTGTGGCAGGGAGTGGGTTATCAAATGATTATTTTCCTTGGCGGATTACAGGCTATCAACCCTGCGCTTTATGAGGCTGCCGAAATGGATCATGCAAGTTCATGGAGCAGATTTAAAGATATAACACTTCCCGAGCTTAAGCCTCTTTGCGTATTTGTTTTTATAACCGTTACAATAGGCGCATTCAGAATGATAGTTCAGCCTATGGTAATGACCGGCGGCGGTCCGTCACATTCGACATATACAATCGTTTACGACATTTACGAAACGGGCACCGTAAACTGGGAAATAGGACTTGCGTCCGCTATGGCTATTGTGTTTACCGTATTCGTTGTAATACTTACAATTATTCAGACAGTTCTGACAAAGGACAAGGAGGATAGACATGAAAAGAAAAAAGCAAAAGATATTTAATATAGCCCTTGCGGTAATCATGCTTATTATGTCACTGTTTTTCCTGTTTCCGGTGATTTGGATGCTTGCAAACTCTTTTAAGCCGGACGCGGCAATCACGGCAGATATGAATTCGGCAATGGCATTTGTACCACCCGCACCGGGAAAAGGTTTTTTTGATAACTACAAGGCAATTCTTTTTAATACAAGCTTTATACGCTATATGCTAAACACATTATTCTATGCGGCAATAATGATTATCTCCGGTATAATAGTAAACGGGCTTGCGGGGTATGCGCTTGCAAAAATCAAGTTTCCTTTCCGTGACAGATGGCTTGCGGTAATCATGATGCTTATGGTTATACCGACAGAAACAATTATCACAATAAACTTTATGTTTGTTTCAAAGATGGGTCTTCTTAATACCGTTTTCGGATATATTCTTCCGATGATTGTAAATCCGTTTAACATTTTCTTGTTCAGGCAAGTTTTTGTAGCCTTACCGGATGATGTATGGGAAGCGGCACAGCTTGACCATTGCAACCCCGTGAAGTATTTTTTCACAATGGTTCTGCCTATGTCTAAAACCGTTGTGGCAACAGTAAGTGTTTTTACTTTCCTTAATGTATGGAATGACTATCTTTGGCCGTCACTTGTTTTTACATCAAGCAATCTTTTAACGGCACAAATCGGTCTTAATTCCATCACATCCAATGACAATACGACAATGGGGCAAACACTTGCGGTTATCACGCTTATTACAATTCCGGTTATAATAATCTATTCGCTTTTCTCAAAACAAATTGTGGAAGGTGTTATTTCAACAGGTTCTAAGGAGGGTTAAACTATGAGTTTTATAGAAATGAAAAATGTGTGCAAAAGATATGCGGGTGCGGAAAAGAATTCGGTTACCGATTTTAATCTTTCAATAGAAAAAGGCGAATTTATCGCATTTGTAGGACCTTCGGGATGCGGAAAATCGACGACGCTCAGAATGATAGCCGGATTTGAAGAAATAACAAGCGGTGATTTGTACATTAACGGAAATCGTATGAACACGGTGTTGCCGCGTGATAGAGGCATTTCAATGGTATTTCAAAACTATGCTCTTTATCCGCATATGACGGTTGAGAAGAATATTTCATACGGTCTTAAAAACATGAAGGTTCCAAAAGACGAAATTAACAGAAAAGTGGACTGGGCAATCGATGTTTTGGGTCTTTCGGAATACAGGTACAGAAAGCCGAAAAATCTTTCGGGCGGACAACGCCAAAGAGTTGCTCTTGGGCGTGCTATTGTGAAAAATCAAGAATTGTTTCTTATGGACGAACCTCTTTCAAATCTTGATGCAAAGCTAAGAGTCAGCATGAGAACGGAAATAAGCAGACTTCATCGTGAACTCGGAAGCACTACTATTTATGTGACGCACGACCAGGTTGAGGCTATGACGATGGCGGATCGAATTGTAATTATGAAAGACGGCATTATTCAGCAAGTCGGAAAACCGATGGATCTTTATGAACACCCGGCAAATAAATTTGTGGCAGGATTTATAGGTTCGCCCCAAATGAATTTTTATGATGTTAATGTTAAGGGAAACACTGTTGTGTTCTCTGACGGAAGCAGTATTGATCTTCCCGATTCCGTTATGTCGCATCTCGCCGGAAAAGAAGGCGAATTTATTATCGGAATCCGAGGTGAGGATATTAAGGTTGATGCACAAAATATGGATCTTTACAAAGAGAATAAAATGTTTGCAACTGTAGAAAATGTCGAAATTATGGGAAATGAGAATAACCTTTATTTCAACTTTGCAAACACCCAAACAATTGCAAGAGTTTCAAAATACGAAATAAGCAAGCCGGGCGATACCATCGATTTTGTGTTTATTCCGTCAAGAATACATTTTTTTGATAAACAAACAGAGAAAAGTCTTTTCTGAAAGGAGAACATTATGCAAAAAATTCATTTTAAGGCTCCAAACTGCTGGATAAATGACCCCAACGGGTTTATATGGTATAAAGGCCGATATCATTTGTTTTATCAATGTTTTCCGTATTCCGCGCATTGGGGAAGAATGCATTGGGGACACGCCGTAAGCACAGATCTCGTAAACTGGGATGAAAAAGGTATTGCTCTTTTTCCGTCCAAGACAGATGACAGAAGCGGATGCTTTTCGGGCAGTGCGATTGAATATAAAGACAAAATGTATATTTACTATACGGGAGTGAATTATACTGAAGAAGATCCCGAAAATATAAACTGCTGTATTGATGATACATTCACGGCGGCACAGCTTATGATAACTTCAGAAGATGGTATGAAATTCGACAATATAACGGACAAAAAAACCGTTATTCCACCCATAGAAGATAAAAAAATAGGCGACAAAAATCATACTCGCGACCCTAAAGTGTGGCGCGGCAAAGATGCATGGTATATGGTTCTCGGAAGTACCGTCGATAAAAACGGCAGACTGCTTTTCTATAAGAGCTCGGACTTGAAAACATGGCAATATCTCAACTATTGCGAAAAAGACGGCTTCGGCTGGATGTGGGAATGTCCCGATTTCTTCGAGATTGACGGAAAGGGAGTGACAATCTTCTCACCGATGGGATTTTTCAATGACGGAAACGGATATGATTCCGTTGCGGTTTGCATGCTTTCTTCATTCGATGAAAATACGGGCAAAATGGAGCTTTCCGAGAATTATCAGCTTTTTGATTACGGAATTGACCTTTATGCACCTCAAAGCACGACCGATGAGGACGGAAACCGTGTTGTTATTGCCTGGGCGAGAATGCCCGAGACGGTTATCACCGAAAAAGGCGAATGGTGCGGTATGATGTGTATTCCGAGAATTGTCGATATAAAGAATAATCATGTATATATAAGACCGCATACGAATGTTAAAAATTCGTTTGTAACAAAGCTGTCTGCCCCGAAAAAATCAGGGTATATGCTGAAAACAACACTAAAAAACGGAGAAAGCATCAATGTCGGCGGATACGTAATAAAGCGTGAAAACGATAAGATTACGACGGATCGTTCGGAAGTATTTAACATAAAGGGTAACTACAGACTTATTGCCGAAACCCCTGTTATTAACGACGGATATGAACTTGAGATTTATGTCGATGAGCATCTCGTTGAAGTATTTATCAATAACGGCGAATATGTTATAAGCAATGTTGTATATGGTCTTACCGAAGAAATTACAGGTAAAAATTATGACTTATATTCTGCGTAGTGAGGTGAAATGAAATGAAAAAATATGATGTGACAGCTCTCGGAGAATTGCTTATAGACTTTACCGAAAACGGAACGAGTCAACAGGGAAATCCGTTATTCGAGGCAAATCCCGGCGGTGCACCGTGCAATGTGCTTGCGATGCTTTCAAAGCTTGGCAAAAAAACAGCCTTTATCGGTAAGGTGGGTAATGATATGTTTGGAAGGCAGCTTTCCGATGCGGTGAAAAGTGAGGGGATAAATACGGATGGCATTATTTTTGATCAATCAGTGCCGACAACTCTTGCGTTTGTTCATACCGGCGCAAACGGTGAAAGAGAATTCAGCTTTATAAGAAACCCCGGAGCGGACATGATGCTGACGAAAGATGAGGTTAATGCGGATTTAATAAGAGAGTCAAGAATATTCCATTTCGGAACACTTTCATCTACTCACAGCGGTGTTCGCAAGGCTACAAGGTTTGCTGTTGAGACGGCAATAAGAAACGGAGCTTTAATTTCTTTTGACCCAAATCTCCGTGAACCGCTGTGGAAAAGCCTTGATGACGCACGAGCCGAAATAGAATACGGATTTTCAAAATGCAATATACTGAAAATATCAGATAATGAAATTGAATTTATGTTCGGGCATAATGATTATGATAAAGCTTCAATGCAGCTTTTTGAAAAATATCCGAATATTCAGCTTGTATTTATAACTCTCGGGGCTGACGGAAGTTGTGCATATACAAGAAGTGCAAAAGCAAAATCACCTGTTTATAATGTTACATCAATCGAAAAAACAGGCGCCGGAGATACTTTTTTCGGCTGTGCATTAAGCTTTGTGACAGACGATGATATTTCTGCGTTTGACAACAGAAAGCTAAAAAAAATCCTGGACTTTGCAAATGCGGGAGCTTCGCTTATTACCACAAAAAAAGGTGCACTTAAAGTAATGCCGAGCAAAGAGGATATTTTAGCTCTTATCGGCGATACGAAGATAAGTGAAATTAAAATAAAACTGGATACTGTTGATGATGTGAAAGAATTCGTAGAATATGTTACCGACTTCGGCTGTGATTTTGAGATAGTTGCAGACAGATTTGTTGTTGATGCAAAATCCATTATGGGAATTTTCAGTGTGGATTTAAGCAAAGCCTTGACGCTTGTTATTGGGACAGACGACAAAACCGAAATCGACAGAATTAAAAAAACAATACAAAAATTTGTTGTGTAAAAATATTTATCCGTTATTTTCACTTAGTACTTTATTATGATTTTTGGGATACCGGAGTAAACATCAGAAAATCAAATGCCATTCGCAATGCCGATTATATTATTGACATAAGATCGGGCGGACGGAAGCGGCAAGCGAAACACCGACCGAAATCAGTGAAAATAAACTCAGTATAACGGGAAAATATCTGTAACTTCGCACTGAGAAATATTTGATATTTTAATGTGCACAAATCATACCTTTAACACGAAAAGTCGAACTGTTGACACGAAAGGGCAAACAATTGACACGAAAGGTCGGGGTAAATTTTTACGGTTTCATTTTTTGATTGAAACGGATATTTTCAGGCAAATTTGGCGTAAAAAATGTGCTGCCGATAAGGAGAAAACATTATCGCACATCAGCACTTTTACACAATGTATTCCGAAAACCGCACAGGCAAAAGGTTTATTTGAAACCGAAATATAAAGCAAAAACCTCAAGGTTTCTATCAACCTTGAGGTTCTTATTTGGTCGGAGTGACAGGACTTGAACCTGCGGCCCCATGACCCCCAGTCATGTGCGCTACCAGCTGCGCTACACCCCGATACCTCTGGTATTATATACTATTTTCGCGCATTTGTCAAGTGTTTTCGGGGATTTTTTTAAAATTATATTTCATTTTTGAAATCAGCGAGGAAAAGAGGCAAAAAAATCATCAATATGCTTATCAAGCAACTCAAGAATTTCCTTCTTCGCGCCCGATTTTTTATCACTGCCGTCGTCCGCCGTTTCGTTGTCGTAAAGACTGTAAAGAAAAAACATCGGTGCGTAAAACTTTAGTGCAAGCATTTTTGAATTTTGCCCGTTATGCGCTGTTTCCTCAAAAATATCAGCCATATATTTGAGCGGACCGAACGAGATATACTGCGCATAAAGCTTTGCATTTTCCGCCGAATTATACTGCTCAACCGTCAGCATACGCCTGAAATTGCAGTAAAATTCCTCATCCGTCCAATGCAGAAGCATTGCTTTTGAATACTCTTTAATTTTTTCAACATCAATATTTTTATATTCACCGCCATTGTCGTCTTTCGGCTCGGACGGCATTTCGTAATCATCGGCATATTCCGCGTCGGCATTGTTCACACGCTCGATAATCGCGTCAAAAATCGCTTTTTTACCGGTAAAATGCTTATAAAGCGACGGCGCTTTAATGCCCACCGCGTCCGCAATTTCGGCAACACCGACCGCGCCGTAACCTTTTTTGGCAAAAAGGCGCAGGCTTTCGTTTAAAATTTTCTCTTTTGTGCTTGTTTTCGCATTGTTTTTCATATCGCACCTCCGCACTTGAATTATAGCTAAAATCCGTTAGCTTGTCAATAAAAAATTTTACAAACGTATTGCATTTTATTAAAAAACGTTGTATAATTATACAAAACTTACATTTTGGAGGAATTGCAATGAAGCTTTGGGGCGGACGTTTTGAAAAAGGAACGGACGAATTGGTGAACGATTTCAACTCGTCAATCCGTTTTGATAAAAGAATGTATAAACAGGATATAAAAGGAAGCACGGCGCACGCGAAAATGCTCGGCAAATGCGGTGTTATAACCGAAGAAGAGAGCGCACTTATCGTGAAAACGCTTGCCGAAATTTTAGACGAAATCGAAAACGGTACGGCGCAGTTTATGATTGATGCCGAGGATATTCATATGAATATCGAAACAATGCTTATTGCAAAAATCGGCGACACGGGTAAAAAACTGCACACCGGCAGAAGCCGAAACGACCAGGTTGCGCTGGATATACGAATGTATCTGCGCGACGAAACCGACGAAATTATAAAAATGCTCAAAGACCTTTTGCGCGTTCTTATAAATATTGCGAAAGACAATCTCGACACCATTATGCCGGGTTATACGCATCTTCAAAAGGCACAGCCCATAACGCTTGCACATCATATGTGCGCCTACACGCAGATGTTTGAGCGCGATATTATGCGTCTTGCCGATTGCAGAAAACGCATAAATATTATGCCTCTCGGCTCGGGTGCGCTTGCGGCGACAACGTATCCGTTCGACCGTGAATTTGTCGCTCGGGAGCTTGGTTTTGACGGTATAACCTACAATTCGCTGGACGGCGTTTCCGACCGTGATTTTGTGATAGAAATGTCGGGCGCGCTTTCAATTATAATGATGCACCTTTCGCGTTTCTGCGAGGAACTTATTTTGTGGAACACAAACGAATTTTCGTTCGTTGAGATGGACGACAGCTGTTCGACGGGTTCGAGCATTATGCCCCAGAAGAAAAACCCCGACGTCGCCGAACTTATCCGCGGAAAAGCAGGACGTGTTTACGGCTCGCTTATGACGGTTTTAACGGTTATGAAAGGTATTCCGCTTGCATACAACAAGGATATGCAGGAGGACAAGGAGTGCATTTTCGACGCGGTTGACACAGTGAAACTGTGCATACCCGTGTTTGCCAAAATGCTTGATACTATGAAATTCAACAAGGACGTTATGTATAAGGGCGCAGGCGGAGGATTTACCAATGCGACCGACGTTGCGGACTATCTTGTGCGCAAAAACGTTCCGTTCAGAAAAGCGCACGAAATCGTCGGAAAAACGGTGCTTTACGCAACAAAACACGGCAAGGCGCTCTCGGAGCTTACGCTTGACGAATACAAGGCAATATGCCCCGAAATCGACGGCGATATTTACGACGCGATAGACCTTAAAACCTGTGTCGAAGGCAGAAAAATCATCGGCGGACCGGCAAAAGAGGCGGTTTTGAAAACCATCGAAAAAGATATTTCGTTTTTGGAAAAAGAATTTTAAAAAACTATTGACAAATGTTTGATTTTGTGGTAATATCTATTGGTGGTTGGATTTGAGTATATCAAATTCTGCCAAAATTAAAGTAGAAAATCCATTTCTCACCTTACGGTTTAAAGGTATCGGTAAGGTTTACGGCTTGATTTTAAGGTTTTAACTTTATTGACGCGTAAAGGCAGGTGGATTTTCACCTGCTTTTTTATTTTATTTTGGAGGTGCTTTGTCATCAGTAATAAAGACTTAATGATTAACGAAGAAATCAGAGATAAGGAAGTCCGTGTTATCGGCGCAAACGGCGACCAGCTCGGCGTTATGAGCTCGAAAGAGGCTTTAAACATTGCCGAACAAAACGGAATGGACCTTGTTAAAATTGCTCCGCAGGCAACGCCGCCCGTATGCAAAATTATGGATTACGGCAAGTATAAATTTGAGCTTGCAAAGCGCGACAGGGAAACAAAGAAAAATCAGAAGGTTGTAAACATCAAGGAAATACGCCTTTCGCCTTCGATTGACACAAACGATTTCAACACTAAAGTTAATCATACGCTTAAATTTTTAAAATCGGGTGATAAGGTAAAAATAACCGTTCGTTTCCGCGGCAGAGAGGTTAACCACTCCTCGCTCGGAAAAGTGCTTCTCGACAAGTTTGCAGAGGCAATCGAGGACGTTGCGGTGGTTGAGAAAAACGCAAAACTCGAGGGTAAAAATATGTTTATGGTTATCGCTCCGAAATAATAAAGCACAAATGTTAAAATTGTCTTTTTAAGACTTAAAAATTTCAGAAGGGAGTTATTTATTATGCCTAAAATCAAAACTCACAGAGCTTCGGCTAAAAGATTCAGCCTTACCAAAAACGGCAAGGTTAAAAGAGGTCAGGCTTACAGAAGCCACATTCTTACAAAGAAATCTACCAAGAGAAAAAGAGGTTTAAGAAAATCGGCTTATGCTTCGACCGCAAACGAGGCTACAATCAAGAGATTGATATTGTATAAATAATATAGAGAAGGAGTGTACTCACGATGGCAAGAGTTAAAGGCGCATTAGCTACAAGAAAAAGACGTAAAAGAGTGTTAAAACTCGCTAAAGGATACAGAGGCGCAAAAAGTAAGCTTTTCAGAACCGCCAAACAGGCAGTTATGAAATCGCTTGTTTATGCTTATACAGGCAGAAAATTAAGAAAAAGAGATTTCAGAAAACTCTGGATTACGCGTATCAGCGCTGCCGCTAAAATGAACGGCATCAACTATTCGAGATTTATGAACGGTCTTAAGAAAGCAAACATTGATATGAACAGAAAAATGCTTTCCGAAATCGCGATTGCAGACCCCAAGGCGTTTGCGGAATTGGTTGAAAAAGCAAAAGCTGCTCTTTAATGTAAAGAGTGAATTAAAAATATTCGAACCGCTGTGCTTTTTCGCATAGCGGTTTAATATTTTTTATAAAAATTTTTCGGGCGGTTTTTTATGAGCGAAATTATCACAAGCGCACAAAATAATATTTTTAAGCATATCGCAAAGCTTAACGACGCGAAATACCGAAATAAATTCGGAGAGTTTGTGCTGGAGGGCGAGCGGTTGGTGTGCGACGCGGAAAACCTCGGCGCGGATATTTCGTTTGTTGTGATAAAAGACGGTTACGACGGTAAAATTCCGCAGTGCGAAAAAATTTATACGTTTGACGAAAAGCTTTTTTCGCAGATGAAAAACACTGTTAATTCACAAGGAATTTTGGCTGTTGCAAAGATTGAAAGAAATAAAACCGCGGATTTTTCAACGGCAAGAACGGTTGTGTATCTCGACGGCGTTTCCGACCCCGGTAATATGGGCACAATCATCAGAACGTGCGACGCGGCAGGTGTGGACGCGGTGGTGATTTCCAAAACCTGTGTTGACGTTTTCAATCCGAAGGTCGTGCGCTCGACTATGGCGAGTATTTTTAATGTTAACCTGATTTTTGACGATAATTGCCTTGAAAAACTCAAAAATGACGGATTTTGCCTGATAGGAACGTATCTTGGCGCAAAAAAAAGCATTTTTGATATTGATTTTTTGCAGAAATGTGTTATAATTATCGGTAATGAGGCAAACGGAATAAGCGAAAAAGTGCTTGATATGTGCACCGAAAATGTGATAATTCCTATGGTAGGCGGCTGCGAATCACTGAATGCCGCGGTGTCTTGCTCGGTTTGCGTGTATGAGGCATTAAGGCAGAAAATCAGCCGTTAGACGGCTCGGACAAGAATAGACATAAAACTCTCTTTCAAAGACGTTGTTTAAAACGCTGTTTACCGGATAAAATCGAATATCTGACTAAATATTCGTGCCGGAAGAAAGACTTGTGTAAAATTTAATATTTGTATGCGCCCTTGGCTCAACGGATAGAGTAGCTGACTTCGAATCAGTTGGTTGTAGGTTCGAATCCTACAGGGCGTGCCACGAAAGCCGAACCAAAAAGATATAATGTCGATTTGGTCAGCAATGACGAGGGTTTGCGGGATTTCCGCAAACCCTTTTTCGTACTCGATTCTCAGAGATATATGCTTCTGTTTTGCAGGATTTGAACTGCGACAGAGGCAAAAACAGCAAAGAATATAAGGTTCATCTTAAAGGATTTGAACCTATGAATAAAAAACTAAATAGCATAATCAGAGGTAATTTCTATCACAGGAAGTTGCCTCTTTTTTTGTACTCAAAAAAGGAAAGGATGGAAAAAATGAATGAGAAAAAATTTTTACAGCAGATGTACGGCAAACTTGAAAACCAATTAGAACAGGAGGTGAAACTTGCAGATGACAGCATTGAAATTTCATAGGGCGATAAAGTTATTTTCAAAATTGACAGTAAAGGCGGTATCTTTTATGCAGCCGGCAAACAATACTCAAATATCGTTAATAAGATTTATGGCAAAATAGAGAATGATGTACGCAACACAAAAGAGTTTCTTAAAGTGATGGA
>ERZ824480.199-NODE-199-length-93959-cov-20.781287_pt1 | contig 93959 bp, 102 predicted proteins | sample MGYA00519861_ERZ824480 | MGnify/ENA primary metagenome ERZ824480 (study PRJEB31778, sample SAMEA3449152) | human gut metagenome | biome: human gut; feature: human-associated habitat; material: faeces | place: United Kingdom | collected 2010/2012 ... | reverse complement strand
TATTAGTTATAGATATTTTATCTTCACTTTCTTTATATGTAAATGATATTACATCACTTGATACAATATGTTGTTTTTGTCCTTCTAATTTTATTTTATAAAATGAATATGTTGTTCCTGTTACTATTAATATTATTCCTATTATAAATATTATTAATATTAATTTATTTTGTTTTAATTTATTTATCATTTTATCAACTCCATCGTATTCTATTAACTATTAACTTTATAAGGTTATTATATAATATACCCCCCCCAAGTCAATAATTTTTATTTGACTTTTTAACATTTATTTTTTATTATTATTTTAGGTGGTAATATGTATCTAATTTATAAAAATAATAAACTTAAAATATATGAATATAAAACATTTTTTAAAAAATTATTTGGTTTAATGAATAAAAAAAATATAAATTATGGTATTAGAATAAATAATTGTAATTCAATACATACTTTCTTTATGAAAGAAAATATTGATATATGTATTACTGATAAAGATAATAATATTATTTATTTAAAAGAAAATTTAAATAAAAATAAAGTTATTTTACCAATTAAAAAAGGAAAATATGTATATGAATTTCCTATTAATACAATTAGTAAATATAATTTAAAATTAAATGATAAAATAAAAGTAACAGAATAATTATATTTCTGTTACTACAGTTATTATCATTGGAATGCTTCCTGTTTCTTCTTCAAAATAATCTCCTAATTTTTCTCTTATGAGATTTTTTATTTTGTTAAAATCAACTTTTTGTCCTTCAAAAGCATTACTTTCAATTATATCTTTACATATTTCTTGACTTTTTTCTACCATATCAAGATTATCTTTGACATATATAAATCCTCTTGTTAATATTTCAGGATTAGCAAGTATTTTTTTAGTTTTTCGATCAAGCGTAGCACTTACAATTACTATACCATTTTTACTTAATAATTCTCTATCTTTTAAAACAAGATTACCTATATCATCTGAATTACTTCCATCAATTAATATTTCATCTGTAGGTATTTTTTCTTTATCTTCAGTTAATTTACCATCAACAAATGTTGCTACTTCTCCATTAAGTTTTAAAATAATATTTTCATCATTCATTCCTACTTCACTTGCAACATTAGCATTCATATACATATATCTATATTCTCCTTTAATAGGAAAATAATATTTTGGATTCATTAAATTTAACATTAACATTAAATCTTCTTTTGAAGCATGATGAGTTAAATGTTCTTTTGATGTAAAACTTATTACTTCAACATTTTCTCTTGATAAATCATCAACAATTTTAGAATGTTTCTTTTCACATCCAGGATAAACTGGTTCTGATATTAAAACTGTATCAGTATCTTTAAATTTTAAATACTTATCATAACCACTTTCTATTTTTTCTAAACTTCCAAATGGTTTTTCTTTATCATCACTAGTTAGAATAACAACATCCTTATCATTTATATTAGATAAATCGCCAATTCTTGATGTATCAATATTTAAATATTTAAGTTCAACAGCTTTTTCTACTACATCATTAAGTTTTTTCCCCATTAAAACAACTTTTCTTCTTGTTCTACTAATTTGATCAAATATTTCTTGAATACGATATAAATGTTCAGGAAAAACACTTATTATAATACGATTATCTGTTTTATTTAATGTATCCCAAACTATTTTAGAAATACGATGTTTAGGACTTGTATGCCCTTCTCTATAAGCAAACATAGACTCAGACATTAAACATAATACTCCTTGTTTTCCTACATAAGCAAGTTTACCTATATCTGTTTTATAACTTCCAAGCATTGTTGAATCAAATACAAAATCTGTTGCATAACATATTGCACCATCATTTGTATATAAAACATACATAACTGTTTCAGGCATTGAATGTGTAACACTAATTGGAAATATTGTATATCCATCTACATCTATTTTAGCATGTGGTCTTATTTCTTTTAAAATATTTGCTTTAACTTCAACTTTTTCCTTTTGTAATTCTTCTTTAATAAGATTCATTGTAAATTTTGTAGCATATACATTTACATCAGGTAATTCTTTTAATATATCAACAAGTGCCCCATAATTACCATCATGACCGTGTGAAATAAAAATTCCTTTTATTCTTTTTTTATTATTAATTAAATAATCAAACTTTGGAATAATATAATCTACTCCAAGCATACCCATTGTTGGATATTTTAACCCCGCATCAAAAACAAATATATTATCATCTACTTCCACAATATACATGTTTTTACCATTTTCATTTAGTCCCCCAAGACCAAATATTTTAATTTTACTCATATTTTCTCCTTTCTTATAGTTTCATATATAAGTTAAAGCACTAATTAATTATACCACAATTTTTTAATAATTTAAATAATTTTTTAAATCTTTATTATCTCTTATTCTTTCAAAAGCTTTTTTCTCTATTTGGTTTATTCTTTGTCTTGTTAAACCAAAAGCATTTGCTATTTCTTCAAGTTTTTTAGGATTTTCATTATTAAAGCCATATCTTAAAAAAATTATTTCTTTTTGTCTAGATGGTAATTCATTTAAGGCATTGCTTATTATCTTCTTAAGTTCTTCTTGTTCTATTTTTTCTTCCATATTAATAGATTCATCTTTAATAAAAGCTCCAAGTACATCACTATTATTCATTGTAGCATTTATAATAGTTTCATCTAAAGAATATACCCTTTCAATCTTTTCTTCAACATTTTTACTTTTTTGATATTCATAATAATAAGGCCTTCTTATCATTCTATCATTAGTATATATTTCTGTAACAATAAATAATTTAATATAATAACTAGCAAATGTAGAAAACTTATAGCCTTTTTTATAATCAAATCTTTCTATAGCCTTAATTAATCCTATATTACCCGCTTCAACTAAATCAATTGGTGTTAAACTTTCTAAAGGTTGTTTAAAATAATCTTTAGCAATAGATAGAACTAATTTTAAATTACATTCAATTAATTTTTTCCTATTTTTTGAATTCATATTCTCAAATAAATATTTTTCTTCTTCATAAGATAATACTTTAATATTTTTAATATCATTCATATATAAGCTGAAACTATCACTATCTTCCATAACAAAAAACCACCTTAATTAATAATTTAAATAATCTTTTAAATCTTTATTATCTCTTATTTTTTTAAATGCTTTAACTAAAGCTTTTCTAGCACCTTCCCTAGATATACCAATAAGTTTTCCAACTTCTTCTAAATTCTTAAATTCATTATTATCAAAACCATATCTTAAAAGAAGCACCTGCTTTTGTCTAGGTGTTAATGTATTTAAAATATCATTAATAATTTCTTTAAGTTCAAAATAACTAATATCTTCATATATATCACATGAATCATCTTTAATAAAATACATTAATGGTTTAGAATCTTCTGTTAAAAGATTAGTAATATCTTCTTCTAAAGATAAAATGTTATCAACATTTTCTTTATTCTTAGTTAGTTTTTCTTCATAATAATAAGGTCTTCTTATCATTCTATCAGCATTATAGATTTCTTTTATTATTTCTTTTTTTATATAATGACTAGCATAAGTAGAAAATCTATAACCTTTTTTATAATCAAATTTTTCTATGGCTTCAATTAAACCTATATTACCTGCTTCAATTAAATCCATAGGAGTTAAACTTTCATAAGATCTATTAAAAAATCTTTTTGCTACAAAAACAACTGATTTTAAATTACATTCAATTAATTTTTCCTATTTTTAGAATTTATATTTTTAAATAAATATTGTTGTTCTTCATAGGATAACACCTTTATATCTTTAATAAGATTAAAGTAATAAGTTAAATCTTTATCTTGTTCTATATTCATAAACCTTACCCCTTATTTAAATTATAACAAAAAAAACTTATTTATTAAACAAGTTTTTATCGGTTTTATTCTTCTGTTTCTTTAACAACTTTTTTTCCTTTATAGTATCCACATTCTTTACAAACTCTATGTGATTTTACTATAGCACCACAATTAGGACATTTAGTTGTTTGTTTTGCTGTTAATGCCATGTGTGCTCTTCTTGTTCTTTGACTAGTTTTAGAAACATGTCTTGCAGGAACTGCCATAATATCACCTCAAACCTTTCTCACTTAATAAACTTGACAATTTGTCAACTGCTTTTTAAATTATACATTATATTTTCATAAATTTCAATAATTTTTAGTATTTTTCTCTTAATTGTGTTAAAAAATCCTTTGATTTTAAATATATTCCTGTATATCTATCATAATAGTTTTCTAAAAATCTATTAATTTCATTTTTATTTTTAGGTAAAATATTTAATTCTTTTATCTTAGATATATCAACATAATTAAACATACGAAGGAGTTTAACTGTTTTTTCATCTACGATATATTCATTTTTATAACAATTAACACATAAATAACCACCTGAAAAACTACTTACAGTAACTATTTTTTTATTACTTCCACAAACACTACAACAATCAAGAATTGGCATAACTCCTAAATAATTAAGATATTTTAATTCAATTATATTAGCTATAATCATAGGATCAAAATCATCATTTATTTTAATAAGACCATTTATAAATAAATCAAATATTTCATTTGATGAAGTTTCTTTTAAAACTTGATTAGTTAAATCACTTAAAAAAGTTGCATAACCTATTTTAAATAAATCTTGTTTAATATTTGAAAAATCATTTATAATATCAACACTTATTAAAACACTTAATCCTTCTTTTTTATAATATATATTAAAATAACCATAAGTAAGTTTAGAACTAACACTTCTTAAACTACTTTTTAAATTACGACATCCTTTAGATATTATCCCTATTTTACCATGTTCTTTTGTTAAAACATTTAATATTTTACTTGATTCAGAATAATTAGTATCACTTAGTACTATTCCTGTTACTTTTTCTATTTTCATAATAATTCTCTTCTACTTTTTCCATTTCTTTTAAAAACACATAATATCTTAAATCCCCTGTTTTTTTAAATAAATTCCATAAAGCTTTATTCATACTTATCACCCATTATTATAATGGGTAAAAAATATAAATTTTAATCATCTTCTTCACTTATTCCTAATTCTTCAAAAAGGTTTGGCTTTTGTCTCCAGTTTTCTATTACTTTAACAAATAGTTCTAAATAAACCTTTTTACCAAGTAATACTTCAATTTCTTCACGTGCCATAGTACCTACTTTTTTAAGCATTTGTCCATTTTTACCAATAATTATTCCTTTTAAGTTATCTCTATCAACCACAATACATGCATTAATATAACATTTATCTTTTTTAAATTCCATATTTTCTACAATACATGTAACTGCATGTGGTACTTCTTCTTTTGTTAAAATAAGTATTTTTTCTCTTATTATTTCTCCTACTAAAAATTTTTCACTAACATTAGTAATAACATCATCATCAAAATACTTAACATCATCTTTTAAATATTTTTTAATTACTTCGATAAGTTCAGTTGTATTAATACCTTTTATTGATGAAATAGGTACAATATCTAAAAAATTATATAAATCTTTTAATTTAATTATTTCATCATATAATTTATCTTTTTTTATTTTATCAACTTTTGTTAAAACAAGAATAACATCTTTATTATCTTCTTTTAATCTATTAAGAATTCTATTATCATTTGGACCAAATCCACTTGCAATATCAACAAGAAATAAAACTAAATCATTATCAAAACTTGAATAAGCTTTATTATTTAAAACTTCTCCAAGTTTAGAAGTAGCTTTATTAATCCCAGGTGTATCTACAAAAACTATTTGTGAATCTTCATCGTTATAAATACCATATATTGTGTTTCTTGTTGTACCTACTTTATCACTTGTAATAGCTATTTTCTGATTTAATAATTTATTTAAAAGTGTACTTTTACCTACATTAGGACGTCCTACGATACTTACAAAACCACTTTTCATTTTAAATCATCCTCACTAAATGGATAAGGGCACATTTCTTTAACAGTAAGTTTTTTTTCATCAAATTTATTATTATACATAATAACTTCCATATCCATATCAAAAAATTCTAAAAACACTTGTCTACATAGCATACAACAAGAAGATATTTTATCACTTGAATTCATAATATATATTCTTTTAAAATCCTGTTTTTTATAACCATTTGTTATAGCATTTGCTATGGCATTTCTTTCAGCACATATAGTAGCACCATAACTAGCATTTTCTACATTTACACCATAAAAATAATTATTATCTTTTGTTTCTAATATACAAGAAACTTTATAATTAGAATAAACAGCATAACTATTATTTAATAATTCTTTTAGTTTTAATTTTATATCCATAACTACTCCTTAAAATAATGCGATAATTTTAGGTAAAAATATCATAATACCTATGATTAATGCAATAATACTAATGATACCTACTGCTCCACTGGCACAATCTTTAGCAACCTTAGCCATTGGTTTTTTCTCTTCTGTTACTAAATCTACAGTTGCTTCAATCGCACAATTAACCATTTCTAAAGACATAACTATACCAATTAATAAAACAATAACTAATCTTTCAGTATAATTAATTTTAAGAAAAATACCAAGTACTAAACTAATAATAGCTATAACAAACATAACAATAATATTTTGTTCTGTGTAAAAAGCATACCTCATACCTTCAAAACAGTATTTAAATGATTTTAAAAATCTTTTTAAACTCCTTTTATTTTTCTTCAATTCTTGCAAATCTTTTTCCATATAATATCTCCTTTTGTTTTGTAAACATTATTTTTTCATCCTCTTTAGTCATATGATCATAACCTAATAAATGTAAAAGTCCATGTACTGCTAGAAACGAAAGTTCTCTTTCTAAAGAATGTTCATAACTAATAGCTTGTTCTTTTGCTTTATCTATAGAAATATATATATCTCCAAGAAGTCTTATTTTTGTAAAATTTTCACGCTTTTCATCTTCCAAAGCAAAACTAATAACATCTGTTGTTTTATCTATATTTCTATATTCTTTATTAATCTTATGAATATAAGGATTATCTACTATTATGACATTAAAATAAATATGTTTTAATTTTTCATATCTTATCATATGTTTTAACATACTTTTTATAACTTTTTCTTCTTTTTTTAAATTATAAGTTGTTTCATTATAAATATTAAATTTTTTCATGGTACTAAAAACCTCACTAATACTAATATTAATATAATTATTATTATATTAAAAATCCAATTTTTCTTTAATTTCTCTGGTATTATTTTACTTAAAATTTTATATAAGATAAAACCTAAAATTCCTCCGAGAACATTTAAAATAACATCATCCACATCAAAAACTCTACCTATTGCAAGTTGTGTTGTTTCGATTGAAAGTGATATGATAAAGGTTATTAAAAAAACGACACTAATTTTATTAACTTTAATAAAATATCCTACGAAAAAACCAAATGGTAAAAAAAGTAAAACATTTCCTAAAATATTTTTATAAAATAAATATGTTCCTGGTTCATATCTAAATATTTCTTTAAAAGGAATGATATTTACTCCTCCAAAAGAAACATCTTGAGCTGTTACTATTTGGAATAAACATAATATATAAATGATAAAAAATAATTTTAATAATTCTTCATATAATACAAACTTTTTACCATTAATAACTAAATATGTTATTCTAAGAACCATAGCAACTAAACAGGAAATAACTAACATAGGCCATGTTGTATCAAGCATATCAAGTGTTATATCTCTTATATCTTGTATCATAATAACAACCTTTCTTTGGATTTAAATTAAGAATGAATTTCTTGTAATTTTGCAATATCTTCATAAACCTTAAAAAATACCTCTACATATATTCTATCATTATCTTCATCTATTTTCAAAGTTTTTTGTAATAATATTTTTTCATCTTGCTTTAAATTAGCTTTTATTTTTTCTTTTGCAAGGTTATTTATTATCTTTATAAGCTCTTCTTTTGTATATTTATTAGTTTTTTCTTCATATATAAAACTTTTATTTATTCTTATATTAAACATATTATTTTTAATTAAATAAATATTTTTTTCATTCTTAATACTTCCATATTTAAAAGAAGCTATATTTATTTCTTTATTAAATATATTTAAAATTAAAGCTATCTTCGCATTATTTGTTTTTATATTTTCCTTTTTTATAAAAGGATGACTAACTTTTACCTTATACCATACTTCAGCATATACTTTTCCTTTTGCATCTACAATATTTTTTACTTCATCATTTTTTAAAATAACACCAGATACTAATAAATCATCTTTATTTACATAATCTCCAACATTTTTAATTATATTTCCTTTAGATACATCAAGTTTTTTTATTAATCCATTTTTACTAGCAATAATATTATGTTTTAAGTTACTTTTAGATTCAATAATACTTTTTCTTTCAATATAAGATACTTCATAATAAACCCCATTTGAACTAATTTCTAACCATTCAAATAAATCTTTATTATTATTTTTTATTTTATTACTTATAATTTTTAATTTTTTATATGGTTTTTTAAAAGAATAAATAGTTAAATTATTATTTAACATTTCTTGTTTTAATATAGAATTTATCTTTTTATTATCATTATTTATATTTATAAAAAAAATCATATTAGAAAAAAGATATATAGTTATTAAAGATATAATAAAAGATATAACAAATACTTTATATTTATTAAACAAAAGAATAAATTTATTTTTACCATAAGTTTTATTTATATTTACATTACATGTTGTTTTGATAGTTTTTATTTTTAAATAATCTTCATATGTTACTTTAAAAATTATTTTATTAGTCATATATTTTATATCATACATATTTATTTTATTTTTTATAATATCAGAAAATAAATTTTTAACATATTTACCACTTATTTCTATTTCATAATAATTAAACATAATTACCTCTAAATGTTATAGAATAAATACTTCCTTCGACTAATAATTCTTCTTTTTCAAATCTTTTTATTATAAGATTTTCCCCTTTTATTTCAAGTATATCATCTATTATTTCTATAAGTATTTTATTATCTTCAAAAACAAGTATTTTTTTATAATTTATAACATTAATTTTATTTTTTATATAATATATTTTAGTTTCTTCTTGTTTTATATAATTTCTTAATTTAGAAAACATAAAAATATCATCTTCTTTCTAATAAATTATATATTTATTTAAAAAAATTACCACAAAAAAATGGATATAAAATCCATTAGTTTATTTTTTCTCTTAAAATGCTATTTAATTTAGACATATCACATCTGTTTTTTACTCTAGGTGTAATTTCTTTCATAACTTTACCTAAATCTTTAATTGAAGTTGGATTAACAAGATTAATTACTTCATCAATTATTTTATTAAGTTCTTCATCAGTTAAAGCTTCAGGCATATATTTTTTTAGTATATCTATTTCTTTTTGGTAAGATTCAATTAAATCAGTTCTTGAAGCTTTTTCAAATTCTTTAATTGATTCTGTACGCATTTTTATTTGTTTAGTAATAACATCTAAAACAAGATCATCATTATCTTCTTTTTTATTATTTATTACTTCAAGTTGAATTGCTCCTTTTACACTTCTTAAAGTATTTAAAGTGTCTTTATCTTTGCTTTTCATTGCTTCAAGTAAATCTTTTTGTAATTTTTCTTTTAACATAATTTCCTCCTTATAATATTAAAGGGAAAGTAAACCTTTCCCTAATTATTAATAATCTCTTCTATTTTTCTTTTGTGAATTTCTAATGTTTTCTTTCTTTTCTTCTCTTCTTCTTTTTCCAGGTTTATCATAAAACTTTCTTTTTTTAACTTCTGAAGGGATTCCATCACGAGAACATTTTTGTTTAAAACGTTTAAGTGCTCCATCTAAATTACCTTTAACTGCTACCTCTGTCATCTTATATCCCTCCTTCCCTTTGCTTTTTCAAGTTCAATTATAACAAAAAAAACTAAAAAATACAATATTTTTTATTACATTTTTAGTCTAATTTTTACTTACAAGCATATTTTTTTCAATAATTATATCTACAATTTCATTTTCTTTATATATTTTTGGTATTTTTAAATAAACATAATTAGAACAATGACCATATGAATACTTACAATCAACTTTTTCAATTAAACAAGATTCTTTCTTGCCTATAAAACTATTATTATAGTTTTCTTCAAGTGTTTTTGATAAATCAAGTAAAGTTTTTACTCTTTCTTTTTTTACTTTACCATCTATTTGATCTTTCATTTTAGCTGCTACTGTGCCATCTCTTTTAGAATAAGGAAAAACATGTAATTTACTAAAATTAATTTCCTTTATAAAATCTACACATTCATTAAAATCATCTTCTGTTTCACCAGGAAATCCTACAATAACATCAGTTGTTATAGATATATCAGGTCTAACTTTTCTTATTTTTTCTATTTCTTCTTTAAAATATTTTTTATCATATTTCCTATTCATTCTTTTTAAAGTTTGTTCTCCTCCACTTTGTAAAGGTATATGTAAATGATTACAAAGTATTGGATTTTTTAATAACTCTAAAAATTTATCATCAAGTTCTGTTATTTCAATTGATGAAATTCTTAATCTTTTAAGACCTTTTATATTCAATATTTTTTCTAAAATACTAGAAAAATTAGTATTAATATCAACACCATAATTACCTGTATGAATACCAGTTAACACGATTTCATTATAACCATTATTTACTAAAGTAGTTATTTCACTTAAAACATTATCTTCTTTTTTACTACGACATTTCCCTCTTACATAAGGAATAATACAATAAGTACAAAAATTTTCACAACCATCTTGAATTTTAACAAATGCCCTTGTTCTATTTTCAAAATGTTTTATATTCATATCTTCAAACTCTACTTCATTTAAATTGAATCTTTGATTGATTTTTTCTTTATTTCTAAAAAAATCTTCAACTAAATCAACAACCTTAGATTTATTATAATTACCTAAGATAATATCAATATCATCATTTTTATAATCTTTAGCACTTTCAATAAAACAACCACATACTACTAAACAACAATCTTTATTTATTTTTTTAGGATGATTAATCATTTTTCTACTTTTTACATCACTATTATTAGTAACAGTACAAGTATTTACAACATAAACATCACAAAAATCATTAAAATCGCCAATTTCATAACCTCTTTCTTTAAAAAGACTTGCAATGTATTCCATTTCATAAGTATTTACTTTACATCCTAAATTACATAATCCTACTTTCATACTAAAACTCCTTTAAAAAAGGATATTACTTTTCTATCCTTTCTTTTAATTTCTTTAATTCACTTAAAAATTCTTCTGTTTTCTTTATTTCATCTTCAATATTTCTAACATCACTTCTTTTATAAGCTTCTAATTTTTTATATTCGTTATCACTTTTTATTCCAAATACAGGAGATATAACTGATGAATTTTTAAACTTTTTAGGTTCTTCATTTAATTGTTCTTTATTAAAACTATTTATTTTTTCTTCTTGTTTTTCAATTAAATCATCTATATTTTTCTTATATAATTCATCAAGCGTAATTGGTTCATTTCCTTCATCTTCTACTCTATAATTATCAAGTTCATCCGGATCAAGGTTGGCTTTTAATAGTTCATCATAACTAATAATTGATTTTTCTTCTTGTACTTTTTCAAAAAATGTTGGACCTATTAAATCATTTTTTTCTTCATAAACAAGCTTTTTAGCGGCTTCTTCTAACTCTTTTTTAGCATCTTCTTCTGTTGGTTTATTTGCTACATATACTACTTCTTGTTCTATAGGTTTTACATCATTTACAGTATTATTTACATTATCTTCTTCATTTATTACTTCACTTTTATAAATGTCATTATTATCTTTAGAATCATCATAAATTTTATTTTCTTTATAAGAAGGTAATTCTACTTGTTGCTTTAACTTATATTTTTTAGATGATGCTTTTTCTATTATAACTATAACTAACAATGCTAAAATAATAACTACAATTATAGAACAAATAATAAATATATTATCTTTACCCATTATATTTACAAAATCTTTCATTTTTTTCACCTGCAAATATATTGTATCATAATATTATTTTTTTTAAAAGAAAAAAGACAAAATTGTCTTTATTCTACTATTTTACATTCTTTAGTATTTAATTTATTTGTTAATGGATTATAAATATATGACTTACATGTTTCTTTATTATAAAAGTTCAATAAAAGTTCATTCTTATCTACATCATCAGGGCAATGTAAATAATCACAAAAATCACTATAAGTTAAATTAGGTTTATCCATTAAATAAATCTCTTTATTTGTTTTTAAATCTAAATTATGTATTTTATTATCTTTTTCTATAACCATTCCATTTTCATAATTAATTAATACTTTGAAATTATAGTCATATATTTTTTCTTCATCGAAATTATATATAAAACTCTTATTATTATGATTAAAAACACATGTATTTAAAGTAAAACAAGTATATGTTTCAAATGGTTTTTCAATATTATGTACTTTTCCTGTATGAATATTAATAAAGTTTTTATCTGCAACTAAATATTTATTATTTATAAAAACATTATTTAACTTTAAATCTTTAGTCCAAGGAATTGTTACTTTTTGTTCTATTTCATCAATAAATGATATTTCATTATCATTTTTTGTTAGTATATAACCTATTTTTACCATTTGATCATCTTTATTTACAGAAATCATATTTAACTTATCATGTGGACCAACATCAATTGCTTTTTTAGTTAAAGTATTATAGATATATCCTTCTTTTTTGTTTTTAACTACAAAAAATGTTTTATCATAATCATATGTTATAAGCTCACATTTCTTGTTACATTTTACATCATATTGTTCGATTAATGTAGCATCTTTTGGCATAGTTTTTCCTATATTTTCTTGATTATTTATTTGATATTTATATACCGTTAATGTATAACTTTTATTAAAAATTAGAAAATATACTAATGCTAATAATACTATTAAAATTAATAAAATTATTATTATTATTTTCTTTTTCTTTACCATCTTATTTATCCTTTCTCATATTAATTTATCTGTAGTCCAGGGCAATGATTAACACCTCCTGGACTTATACATCCACCACCACCAGATGAACCTGAACCACCTGCTCCTGTTCCAGGATTTGTTGTTCCACCAGATGAACTACCACCTGAAGATCCACCAGATGAGCTTCCTCCTGAAGTTCCTCCTCCTGATGGTGGTGTAGGATCTGGATCTGGATTATAAATTATTATAGTAGCAGTTTTAGTTGTTGCTTTTTCATAACTTGTATTTCCAGCTTCATCAATTGCATGAATATAATAAGTTGTAGATGAAGATAAATTATTAAATGTTTGTGTAATAGATGCTACACTATCTACCTTAGTCCATTCTTTTTCTGTTGGGGTTGTTGGTGATGTTGTTATTTTATATCCAACTACTCCGACATTATCTGTTATTGTTACAGTTAATGAACTTGAGCTATTTCCAGTAACTGTTATTTTAGGTTTTTCACTATCAAGTTCAGTTACATCAACACTACAAGTATTTTCATTTCCTGCACTATCAATTACTTTTGCTATATATTTTCCATTTTTAGTAACATTATATAAATTTGTACTATCTAAAACACTATCACCTATTTTAACTGTTTTAATAGGACTAGTATCATCTGTTGCCGTTACAAATAAATTCATAGATAAATTTGTTTTATCTTGTTTTGAAATTACACATCTTGGAATATCCTTATCTATTTTTATTTCGTTATCTGTTTTACATGTTGTTTTTAAACCATACTTGTTAAGTATTTCAAAACTATAGCTACCACTTCTTTTAGCTATAAAATTAGCATTATATGTTTTTGTATTTTCATCATATGTTGTTTTTATAGCTTTACCATTATTTTTAATGTTTACTATACCAACATTATCAGTTGATTTTACATTTATTGTAACATCATTATTACTCCAATTATCATTATAAGATAATTCACATGTTGGGGCACTATTAGCATTATCACTACTAGTATCATATTTAAAATCACAATAACTTTTATCTGTTTCATATGTTTTATCCCCACATTTTAAACATAAATAATAGTCATAATTCCCACGGTTATTTTCTACAACAACGTAACTTTCACTAGAGCAATTATTTTTATATGCATCAATTACATCATTAGAAAATAAATTATTTTGTTTCATCTTATCAAGTGTTAAAATATCAACATATTTCCCTTCAATTTGACCATTTGGTAATTCACTTCTGTTATTTGTATAATAATCTTTTGCTACGGTAATAACATTATCTTTTAATTTATCATTATACTCGTTGTTTGCTTTATTTCTATAACTTATAATAGCTGGGGTTATTATAAGAGCAAGGATACATATTATGCCAAGTACCACAAGCATTTCTACCAAAGTAAATCCTTTTTTGTTTTTCATAAAATTCCTCCTTTATTATACTTTAATTATAATAAATAATTGTCCTTTTGTAAACTAAAAAAAATATATTAATACGCGAACGTATAATATATTTCTATTTTGTCATATTCTAATAAACTTTCTTCATTATCGTTTATAACTAATGTACTTGGAAGTTTTACATCAATATTAAATTTACTATTATTTTTTATATCACTTATTTCAAAATCTGTTGTTCCTACTATTTTATTGTTATCATATAAGATTACATATCCTTTTAATAAAGTAATATCACTTCCTATAGTATTTTCTTCTTCTATATTTACAAATATTTCTCCATCTTTAACTTCAATATTAGGCATAGGATTAGATAGTTTAGAAACATCTAAAAACTTTATTTCATTAGTATTTTCTTTTATTTCATAATTAATTTTAATTTTTTCTTTTAAAATATTTTTTCTAAGTTCTTCAGGAATAAATATTTTTATTATAGATTTATTACCTACTGGTATTAAATCTACTTCTTTTATCTCTTCTTTTGTACTAAAAGTAACTTTTAATGTTGAAGATTTTATTATTTCTTTTGTATTATTAATTAAATTTATTACTATATACTTATTACCTTCGATAAAAGTTGTTTCAATATTTATTCCTTCAGGAGCATTTATTGATATAAGATTCTTATCTGTTGGGGTTTTATCTTTATCTTTATTTTTATTATTAAGTATAACTAAAGTTATTACTAATGAAGCAATAATTAATCCTACGATTATTATTAATAAATTTCTTTTTTTCATTATAAATCCCAACCTCCTTTACATGTGTTACTTCCATAATAACAATTGCTACATGTACTTGAATCAGTTACATATCCTCCTTGACAAGTATTTTTTGTGGTTTTACATGAATTCCATTTTTTGTCTTCAACATTATAACAATCTTCTTTGTAATTATAACCACATATACTACAATTTGTAACAGTTTGCTTTCCATATTTTACGCATTTATCTCCTTGACACCAACAGGAAGGATGTCCGTTTCCTCCAGGGCCAACTTGACCAGGTGAACCACATGGACATGATACCCAATTATAATTCGTACAAACTGTGGTTTGACAAGTTTTACATCCAGCAGGATTTTTTACACATTCTTTTCTTATTATTGTATCATAACCACCAACACATTCATTTGGTGAACCTGTAGCACAAGAATCATAAGTAGTTCCACATCCATAACTACAAGTATTACTTCCTGTTTTACATGAATTATATTTATATGTATGTGATGCTGTAGTTTCTAATCCAACATTGTTTTTACATGTTCTAGTTACTATTACATCTTTATTACCTGTTAAGGTTTGTTTAACAATTGCTTCACCAATTATTCCACTTTCAGGATCTTCACATGTACTAGTAGCAATTTCGCCATTTGTTCCCTCAGTTCCAAATGTAATAACAGGTGGTGTTTTATCAAATTCGTCTACTACTATTTCACATGTTGCAGCATTTCCAGCATTATCTATTACTGTTGCAACATATTTTCCATTTACTGTTACTTTATATAAATTATCAGTACCTAATGTTTTTTCTCCCATTTCAATACTTTTAATTCCACTTGTTTTATCTAAAGCATCTACAAATAAATTAAGAGAAGTATTTGTTATGTCTTGTTTTGTAATAGAACAACTTGGACTATCTCTATCTATTTTTATATCATTTTTTGTTTCACAGGTTGTTTTAAGTCCATATTTATTAAGTATATCAAATGAATATTTACCACTTTCGCTTGCTTCATATGTTGCATTATATGTTTTATTATTTTTATCATATGTTGTTTTAAGTACTTTACCATTATTTTTAATATTAATTACTCCAACAGTATCAGTAGATGTTATAGTTATTAAAACATTTTCTTTGTTCCAACCATCATTATATGTAAGACTACATGTTGGAAGACTTGTACCTCCTTGTTTAAAATCACAATAGCTCTTATCAGTTTCATATGTTTTATCCCCACATTTTAAGCAAGCATAATAATTATAATTACCACGATTATTTTCTACAACAACAAAACTTTCACCTGAACAACTATTTTTAAAAGCATCAACAATATCATTTGAAAATAAATTATTCTGTTTTAACTTTTCTATTGTTATACTACTTGCATATTTTCCTTCAGGATATCCATTTGGTAATTCACTTCTGTTATTTGTATAATAATCTTTTGCTACCGATATAACACTTTCTTTTAATTTATCATTATAAACATCATTTGCTTTATTCCTATAATTAATTATTATAGGCGTTATTATAAGAGCAAGTACACATATTATTCCAAGAACTATTAAAAGTTCAACTAAAGTAAATCCTTTTTTATCTTTTTTCTTTTTCATAAAATCCTCCTTTAATAAGCATAAGTATAATATACTTCTATTTTTTCATAATTAACTTTACCGTAATTAATTTTATCAGGCGTTAAATCTGAAGATGGAATCATTATTTTAGGTATCGTTATATTTTTTTCAAATTGACTATTGTTTTTAATATTTTCAATTCTAACATTATCTGCCCCAACTATTTTATCATTATTATATAATACTACAAAACCAATTAAAGCATCTAAATCTTCACCAGTTTTATTTATACCATTTATTTTAATATTAGTATTATTTTCTATAACACTTACATTTGTTTTAGTATTATTTATTTTATCAACATCTATAAATGAAAAATCATTACTACTTTTTATTTCATTAAGTGTTATAGTTACTTTATTTTTATTTATTGTATTTTTTAGTTCATCAGGTACTACTATTTTAAAAAATGCTTTTTTTCCAATTGGTAATAATTCTAATCTTTTTTCTATTTCTTTATTTCCTATGACAACTTTTAACTTACCACTTGAAATATTTTCATTAGTTTTATTTTCAAATACTATAGCTAAATAATTATTATTTTGAATATATGCTATTTCAGTTTTTATTCCTTCAGGAACATTTACTGAAAATAATTTTTTACTAATGTTTGGAGTATTAATTGTAATATCATCATTTTCTTTATTATTTTTAAGTATGTATATACTTAATCCTATTGTAAGAATTATAATAAATAAAACAATTATCCAAAATACTTTTTTGTTTTTCATTATAAAATCCACCCCGCTTTACAAGTATTATGACCATTATAACATGAACTACAATTACATGATACATAGCCTCCAACACATTGTGTTGTTGTATTTTCACCACATACATTACAATAACTACATTGATAATATTTCTTTTTATAATCCGTTTTACAATTAATACAACTGGATCCTAACCCGCAAGCATGACCTCCACAATTATTACAAAATCCCGTACATGTATAAACCGGTTCGTAATCATAACAAGTACAAGTTTTACATCCATTTGAAACAGTTTCTGTCGAAGCACAGCTATCGTAACAACTTCCACAACCATAGCTACAAGTGTTCTCTCCAGTTGCACAAGAATTATATGTATATGTATGTGTTTCTGTTGTAGTTAAGCCAGCTCCATTTGTACATGTAAATGTTACATTAACATTGCTTGTTCCAGTTAAATTTTGTGTTTTAGAAGAATCACCTACTATTCCTGTTTCAGGATCTGTACATGTTGCTGTTGCAATTGTATTGGTTGAATCTATTGTAAATGTTATTACAGGTGGCGTTGTATCAAAATCAGAGTTTAATATTTCAAAACTTACTTCGCCAACATTGCCTACATCATCTTTAGCTTGAACTTTATATGTCCCAACAGTTGTTTTAGTAAGTGTTAGTTCTTTTTCTTTAACTGAAGGGTTAACATTTATCCAACTACTTCCATCATTATAACTTACAATTCCAATATTATCAGTCATTTTTATTTTTATAATACAACTTTTTCCTGTACATGTTTTATTACTTACTGTAAGTACAGGTTTTTCATTATCCAAATCTGTACTTTTTATCTCATAAGATACTTTTGTTACATGTCCATATTCATCATAAGCATAAACATAATATGTTCCCACTTTTGTTTTTGTCAAGGTTAATGTTTTTTCTTTTGTACTAGGAATTGTAATCCAGTTACTATTATAAGTATCTTGTTGATGTTCTTGATATTTTATTACACCTTCATTATCTTTTAAAGTCACATTAACTGTAGCAGTTCCTTCTCCTTTTACTACAGTTGTTGTAATTGTAGGATTTTCTCTATCTATATAAACAAGTTTACTACAATAACCAATATTATTTGCTTTATCTTTTACATATGCTTTATAATTTCCATCGTCTGTTAATGTTTTAATGTAAGCATTACTATAAGTATTATTATCAAATGAATAAGCATTTTCAGCTAAATTAATATCAGTTCCTGTAATTTTTAAATCTACTTTTTCTTGTGTTTGTTCTATTCTTTTATTAGTTAATGTTATATTACAGGTAGGTTCAATTGTATCAAGAGTAATCGAAGAAGAAATTGCTGGTAATTCTAAATTAACTTCTTCATTATTTTCAATATCTTTTAATGAACCACCATTTAAAGATACAGCATTAAATTTACCGTTATCACCATTTTTAACTGTATAATTATAGACAAGCTTATTACCTTCAAGAACACCTGTTAAAGTTTTATTATTATTACCTGCTAAAATAGTAAGTGTAGGATAACTTCCCGTAACTTGTCTTGATAAAACAACTTCTATTTTAATTTCTTTTCCATCATTTAAATATCCACTTGATGGAGTTGTTTTTACTTCTTTTACTAAAGTAGTTGTTGTAGGTGGATTACCATATGGAACATTTGCTGTTTCACAATATTTACTTTCATATTCATATTTTTTTGTTTCCTCATCATAACCACATCTTAAGCAAACATTATAATCACTATTTTTAATATGTAAGTCATGTACGGCACAATTATCTAATTTAATATCAGGATTAGCACTTTTTAATATATTAAGTGATAAATGAGTATCAATATTATCTCCTAAATTTTCACTATTATCAATACGATAAAGTTTCATATTTTCTACAAGTAAATTTTCATAATTTTTATACTTCTCATTTTTATTTTTTCCTAGCATATTAATTACAGAAGGTATTACTAATAATGAAATAATTACAATTATTACAATAACTACTAAAAGTTCAATTAATGTTAAACCTTTTTCATTTAATTTTTTCATATTTTACAACTCCTATTCTATAATTAAATTATATAATTATTTTTACTATTTGTAAACAAAAAAGAAGCCTATTTTTAGCTTCTTGTAAATTTTTCAAATTTTTCTATTTGTTTATCTTTTAAATTAGTATCTTGTAATTTTTCAAAAAGAGTTTTTTGTTCACGAGTTAACTTTTCTGGAATTACAACATCTAATACCACATAAAAATCACCATAACTATCATAATTAGGATCTTTACTACCCTTACCTTTAATTCTTAATTTTTCTCCAGGTTTACTTCCTGATGGAATTGTAACAGTAACAACTTGTTTAGGTGTTTTAATATCTTTTTTACATCCAAAAATAGCTTCAGTTATTGTAAGTGGTAATGTTATAAATAAATCATTTCCTATTCTTTCATAAAAATCATGACTTTGTACTCTAAATTCAATATAAAGATCGCCATTTTCTCCACCGGTTGTACTTGGTTCTCCATATTTTGGAAGTCTTAACCTACTTCCTGTAACTACACCTTCAGGTATTTTAACTTCAACATCTTTAACAACTTTTTGTACTTTTTTACCACGACATTTAGAACATGTTTTTTCATATATTTTACCAGTTCCTTCACAAGTAGGACATACTGCTTTTGATAAAAAACTTCCAAATAATGTTGATTGTTGTCTTGTAATTGTACCACTTCCGTGACATTCATTACATGTTTTACTACCAAATCCACCTTCACCATTACATTCACTACATTTTTCTGTTGTTGTTATTTCTATTTCTTTTTTACATCCTAAAATTGAATCCATAAAAGAAATATTCATATATACTAAAGAGTCATTACCTTTTCTTTTTTTAGAGCCCGACCTTCCGAAATTAGAAAAGTTAGAAAATGCCCCTCCAAAACTAGAAAAAGTATCATCACTACCAAATAAATCATCAAAAATACTTGAAAAATCAAAGTTAGAAAAGTCATAGCCATTAGTATTATAACCTCCACCATTATTGTTAAAAGCTTCAAACCCAAATTTATCATACTGTTTTCTTCTATTTTCATCACTTAAAACAGCATAAGCTTCTTGTATCTCTTTAAACTTTTCTTCAGCATCTGCTTCTTTGCAAACATCTGGATGATATTTTTTAGCAAGACGCCTAAAAGCCATTTTTATATCAGCTTCACTAGCATCTTTACTTACCCCAAGTACTTCATAATAATCACGCTTTTTCATTTATCTCACTTCCTACTTCTTATAAAATCTTCTAAAGTATCATTAAAAACTTGTAATGCTTTTTCTATTGTATCATCATTTACTATATCAATACCACATTTTTTTAATATTTCAAGGGGATAATTACTACCACCACTTTTTAAAAATAATAAATAATTATCTAAAGCATTTGGTTTATTATTTAAAATATCACTAACAATAGAAAGTGCTACAGAAATACCTGTTGCATATTTATACACATAAAAACTTGTATAAAAGTGTGGTATTCTAGCCCATTCATATTTAATATTTTCATCGACATAAGCATTACTAAAATATTTTTTATTTAAATCATAATATATATCATTTAAAATTTCACTAGTTAATACTTCATTATTTTTTTCTTTTTCATGAGTTATTTTTTCAAACTCTGCAAACATAGTTTGTCTATATAAAGTTGTTCTAATTGTTTCAAGTAAATTATTTAAGAAAAATAACTTTTCATCTTTTTTATCTGAATGTTCATACATATATTTATTAAGTAATACTTCATTTACAGTTGATGCTATTTCTGCTAAAAATATAGGATAAGATGAATCTTCAAAAGTATTATTAGTATTTGAATAATAACTATGCATAGAATGTCCCATCTCATGAGCTATTGTACTTACATCATTGAAATTACCTTCATAATTTAATAAAACATAAGGTAAGGTATCATAAGTTCCAGATGAATAAGCACCGCTTTTTTTATTATTATTATAATATACATCAATACAATTACTATTAAATAAATTATTTAAATCTTTAATATATGTTTCTCCTAAAGGAGATAAAGCTTTTAAAATAAGCTCTTTTGCTTCTTCAAAAGTCCATGTTTTTTCATAATTTTTAACAAGTGGTACATATAAATCATACATATGAATTTCATCTAAATTTAATACTTCTTTTCGAAGTTCTATATATTTTTGCAATAAATTTAAATTACTATTTACTGTATTAATTAATTTATCATATAAACCAACGCTTATATTATCATCAAACAATTCTTCTTCTAATGCACTATTATAATGCCTTACATTAGCTAAATAATTATCTTTTTTTACATTTCCAAAGTAAACTGCTGAAATTGTATTTATAAAAGATTTATAATATTTATAAAGTGAATTAAAAGCATCTTTTCTAACATTTCTATCTTCATCTTTTATATAAATACTGTAATTACTTGTATTTAATTCTATTTTTTTACCATTCTTTGTAATAGGATCAAGTTTTATATCTACATTATCTATCATATCAAAAGTATTTGATGGAATATTAAATATTTCTTCTAAAGAAGACAACATATTTTCTTTATCTTTATCTAAAATATGTTCTTTTATTCTAAATAAACTTTCAAATGAAAATCTTGATTCTTCTAGTAATTTATTTTCATCTATATATTTTTTTACTAAAGAATAATCATAACTTAATACTTCCGGTATATAAAAAGATATTTTTGTAGATATTTCACTAATTAATTTTTCTATTTTTCCAAGAAGAACTTTATTTTTACTAACACCCATATCTTCATCATATTTTAAATAAGCATAAGTATATATTTTATTAGATAACCTTGCTATATCATTATATAATTTATTAGATTCATAAAGTGTTTTTGAACTATCCATAACATGATTTTCAAAAAGAATAAATTTTTCAACCATATTATTTAGTTTATTAATATCTTTATTTAATTCTTCATCATTTTTATATATTAAACTAAGATCCCATTTATACTTATTATCTATATTTTCTCTATTCATAATTTACCTTTCATTTAGAAGAAGTCCTAAATAATTAGGACTTCATTATTTATTAACTATTTTTCTTCAAACTCTGCATCTTTTACTTGATCATCTTTTGGAGATTCTTTTACTTCTTCTTCACTTGTTTCATTAGTAGTGTTAGTGTTTTCATATACTTTAGCTGCTAATTTATAAAGTGTTTCTTGTAAAGCATCTTTTTCTTTTTTAATAGCTTCGATATCATTTTTTTCTAATGCTTCTTTTAAAGTTTTAACTTTACTTTCTGCTTCTTCTTTATCTTTACTATCAAGTTTTTCACCAAGATCTTTCATTGATTTTTCAGTTTGGAAAATCATTTGTTCTGCTTCATTTTTAACTTCTGCTTCTTCTTTACGTTTATTATCTTGTTCACGGTTAGCTTCAGCTTCTTTTACCATTTTATCAATTTCTTCATCACTAAGGTTAGTATTTGAAGTAATTGTAATTTTTTGTTCTTTATTTGTTCCTAAATCTTTAGCAGTAACATTAACAATACCATTAGCATCAATATCAAATTTAACTTCGATTTGTGGTACTCCACGAGGTGCTGCTGGAATATCTGATAAGACAAATCTTCCTAGAGTTTTATTATCACTTGCCATTGGACGTTCACCTTGTAAAACATGAATATCTACAGCTGGTTGATTATCCATAGCAGTTGAGAATACTTGTGATTTACTTGTTGGAATTGTTGTATTTCTTGGAATTAAAACAGTCATAACATTACCAAGAGTTTCAATTCCTAAAGAAAGTGGTGTTACATCAAGTAAAACGATATCATTAACATCTCCAGTTAATACTCCACCTTGAATAGCAGCACCCATAGCAACAACTTCATCTGGGTTAACACTTCTATTAGGTTCTTTACCAAGTTCTTTTTTAACAAGTTCTTGAACCATAGGAATACGAGTTGAACCACCAACTAATATTACATGATCGATATCTTCTTTTTTAAGTTTAGCTTCTTTTAAAGCATCTTGTACTGGTTTTAATGTTGATTCAACTAAATCACTAATTAAAGATTCAAATTTAGCACGAGTAAGAGTTACATCTAAGTGAAGTGGTCCATTTTCTCCTTGTGTAATAAAAGGACAAGAAATTTGAGTTGTTGTTACCCCACTTAAATCTTTCTTAGCTTTTTCTGCTGCTTCTTTTAATCTTTGCATTGCCATTTTATCAGTTGATAAATCAATACCATTTTCTTTTCTAAATGTTTCTACTAAATAGTTAATAATTCTTTCATCAAAATCATCTCCACCAAGTCTATTATTACCTGCTGTTGATTTAACTTCATAAACACCATCACCAAGTTCTAGAATAGAAACATCAAATGTTCCTCCACCAAGGTCATATACAAGAATTGTTTGCATTTTATCTTGTTTATCAAAACCATATGCTAAACTTGCTGCAGTTGGTTCATTAATAATTCTTTCTACTTCAAGACCTGCTATTTTACCAGCATTTTTAGTAGCTTGTCTTTGAGCATCGTTAAAATATGCTGGAACTGTAATAACAGCTTTTGTTACTTTTTCTCCTAAATATTTTTCTGCTGTTTCTTTTAAATTAGTTAAAATCATTGCACTAATTTCTTCAGGAGTATATTTTTTACCTTCCATTTCAACTTTCTCATTAGTACCCATTAATCTTTTAATACTACGAATTGTATTTGGGTTTGTTTCTGCTTGACGTTTAGCAGCATCACCTACAATGGTTTCTCCATTTTTCTTACATACAATTGAAGGAGTAGTTCTATTTCCTTCTGGATTTGGGATTACTTTAGCTTCCCCTGCTTCTAAGACTGCAACACAACTATTAGTTGTACCTAAGTCTATACCTATAATTTTACTCATAATTAATCATTCCTTTCATTTGGTTTTTCTAAACCATTTTCTATATTTAAATTATTTACATCTTTTTTATTTATCATAACAGAAGCATATCTTAAAACTCTGTCATAATATGTATATCCTTTAGTTAAAACTTCTAAAACCTCTTCATCTTCTTTTGTATTATCACATTTAGAGCATAAACTTTGTTCCATATTAGGATCAAACTTTTCACCTAAACATTCTATTTCTTTAACATTATTTGATGTTAAAATATCTTTTAAAGATTTATCAATCAGTTTAAATCCAATTAAAAAGTTATTAACTTCAGGCGTTAAGTTTTCTTCTTTTACATTTAATGCCCTATCAAAATCATCTAAAACATTTACTATTTGTAAAAGAATATCACTATTTCCATACTTTAATAAATTAGATGTTTCTTCATCTTTTCTTTTACGATAATTTATTAAATCTGCTTTACTTCTTAAAACTTCTTCTTCTAAAGATTTAATCTTTAAATTTAATTCTTCTATTTTATTTTTATTTTCTTTCTTATTTTTCTTTTTTTCTTCTTCTTGCATAAACAAAGTCCTCCATTAACTCTAACATATAGCCAGGTATCATATTTACAATTTTTTCTCTTTCTTTTTTATCTTTTATTTGACTAACTAAATAATCAATATTAAATAATGCTACTTGAAGTAAATATTTCTTATACTTATTTAAAGCTTCATACTTAGTTTTCTCATTTATTAATTCAGTATAAATTAAGCTCCAGTTAAGAAACATATCTTCAACTGTTTCATCGTAAACATTTACATTTGATATTAATTCTTTTGTTGCCCTATTGTTAATATCAAATACTATATCACTTGGAAAATGAATAATATATCTATTCGTATCCATTTGGTCCATATAATACTTTGTATTATTTAACGATATTATCCTTGAAACATCTATTGCAGTTTCACTATCTTTTACCATTAAACTATCAACATATCCTAGCCAATTAATCAATTCTTCATTTTTTTCCATTAACTTATCTTTCCTCCAAATTTTCTTTAACAAATTCTAACATATTTACTACACGATTATATTCCATTCTTTTTGGCCCTATTATTGCAATTGTTCCTTCTTCTCCATCAAGTTTATATTTTGTTTTTATAATTGTAACATCATCATCAAGCTTTGTTTCTTTTCCTATATAAACATTTACATCATTTTTATCTTCTTCGATAAAATCAATAACTTCAGGAGATTCAAACTTATCAAATATCTTCTTTATTTTATCAACATTATTAAATTCAGGTTGTTTAAGCATATTATTTTTACCAACAAAACTTACATTTTTTGAAGTAAAATCATTAAATACATCATAAAAAGCATTGTAAATAGCTTCATGTTGTTTAACATATTTATTGATTATTGGTTTTATTTCTAATTCTAACTTTTTCCTAACCTCATCTATTGGTGTACCTATAAGAAGTTTATTAATAAGCTCTACTGTTTTTTGTATTTCATCAAGTGAAATATTATTTATATCTACTTTCTTATGTTCCACAAAACCTTTATCTGTTATTACTATAGTAAGCATTTTATTATCTTCAATTGGTAATGCTTCAACTTTCTTTAAATAATTATCACTAGATTTATTACCTAAAACAACAGTAGTATAATCTGTTATATCAGAAATTATTTCTAAACTTTTCTTAATACAATCAGTTAATGCAAGCTTATTATTATTAAATATAATTTGTAAATTCATCATGTCATTACCATTAAGTTTTTCTTGTTTCATCAAATTATCTACATAATAACGATACCCTTTTTCACTAGGTACTCTTCCACTTGAAATATGTGTCTTTTCAAGATATCCATAATCTTCAAGCGTAGACATCTCACTTCTAACTGTTGCACTCGAACAATTTAATTCATCACAAATATGTTTTGATCCAACAGGATTAACTGTTTTAACATATTCAAGGACAATAAGTTCTAATATTTTTTCTTGTCTTGAAGTAAGTATATTCATAAATTACCTCCAAACTTAGCACTCTAATTCTCTAGTGCTAATTACATTATAGTATTATATGTTAGCAATGTCAATAGTATACTGCTAATTTCACAAAAAATTTACAAAAAGAAAAAATATAGTTAACTTTATCTATATTTTTCTTTTAAATATAAGTATAATAACGTATTTTTAACTGTTTTTAAGTATATCTACATTTCTATCTAAATCACTTAATATAAATGATGAACTAACCAAAATATCAGCCTCTTTTACATAAGTTAATACTTCTTCATTAATTCCACCATCAACACTTATTTTAACATTTAATTTTCTATTTATTATTTCTTGCTTTAATTTATTTATTTTATCACTTACATCAATAAATTTTTGCCCTGATTTACCAGGCTCTACACTCATTATTAAAACTAAATTAACTTTATCTAATAAATAGTATATTTTTTCTATATCAGTTTCAGGTTTTATTGCTATTCCTACTTTAAAACCATAATTTTTTATTTTATCTATATAATCTTCAAGATTTTTAATTTCATAATGTATAGTAATATATTCTATATTATAGTAACAAATTTTTTCTATATATTTATCTGGATTACTTACCATAAAATGAATATCTATTTTTTTCTTTACATTATCAATTAATTTAGGAAGTTCACTTACTGTAATATTTTTATTAGAAACAAACTTACCATCCATAACATCAAAATGTATATAATCTACATTACTATTATTTAATCTATTTATTTCATAAAGCTTATCATTATTTGATAAAAACGATCCTGATACTTCTTTCATAACATATTCCCTTCTATTTTATAAATTTAATATAGTTTTCATATCTTGATTTTAAAATTATATTTTTATTTACTAACTCTTTTACAACACATTCTTTTTCATTAATATGCATACAATTAGTATATTTACATTTATTTTTAAATTCTTTAAAACTATCTCTTATATCTTCTTTTTTATAAACGCTTAAATCTATATCGCTAAAACCAGGTGTATCAAGTACTTTACCATTATTTATTTCTACCAAAGAAACAGTTCTTGTTGTATGTTTTCCTCTACCTAAAGCTTTACTTATTTCATTTGTTTCAAAATTTAAACTTTTATCTAATTTATTCATTAAACTAGATTTACCTGCCCCAGTTTGTCCTGTAAAAACCGTTGTTTTATGTTTTAATAGTTTTTTTATTTTATTTATATTATTATTATATACTACTTTTATACCAAGTTTTTTATAATAATTAATTATTTTTTTTAAATCTTTATATTCAGATTTAGTAAGTAAATCTTTTTTTGTTAGACATATAATAGGTTCAATATTATTTAAAATACATATACATATTAATTTATCAAGCAAATTAGAAGAAAAGTCTGGATTTTTTAAACTTGTAACAATAAATGCTTGATTAATATTAGATACTAAAGGTCTTGAAAGTGTATTTATTCTTGGTTTTATTTCTTTTATTACTTTTTCTTTTTCATCAAATAAGCAAAAGTCCCCAACTTTTGGGGTAATATTTTCTTGTCTAAATTTTCCTCTTGCTTTACAAATATATTCATTATTATTTGTTTTTACAAAATAATCATTACTTATAATTTTTATTATTTGACCTTCCATATTAATTTGTTTCCTGTTCAACTGGTGGTTCTTCTGGATTAGGATCAACTGGAATTTCTTCAACTTTTTTAGCTATTGTTATTTTAAGTTCTGCCCCACTTACTACAACAGAATCTTTTGCTCTACTTTGAGCAATTATTGCTCCTTCTTTATATTCATTTGTTTCTTTTTCTATAATTACTAAAGAAACACCTTTTTCTTTAGCCCATTTTTGAATATCTGTAATAGACCAACTTTCATTAACAAAATCTGGATATTTTTCTAATACTTTAGGAATATATAAAATAATTTCATCTCCTGTTGTTAGAACTTCACCTTTTTTAACACTTTGTCCTACTATTTCTTCTTTATCGTATTTTTTATCATCTTTTTCTTCAACTTCTTTTTCTTCAATAGTTACTTTTAAAGAATATTTTATTTCTAATTCCGTTTTAACTTCACGATAATTTTTACCAGTTAAATCTTCTACTTCATAAGTTACTTGACCTGTTGATATTATTAAAGTAATTTCGGTATCTTCTTTTACTACTCTGCCTATTTCAGGCTTAGTGCCTATTATTTTACCTTCTTCCACTTCTAAAGATGGTTCTTCTTCAGATTTTAATGCTACCTTTAAACCTCTTTTTCTAAGCAAGGTATCAGCATCTTCAACACTTAAATTCTTAACATCTGGTATTTTTACATCTTTTGAAGTAGCAAATATTGATAATGCAAAATATACAATACCTAAGATTACTACCAAACCTCCAAGAACGCTACCTAAAATAATTATTGTTTTATTTTTATTATCTTTTGTATCTTTAATTTGACTAACAAAACTATCATCCATATTTTCTTTATCTACTTCAAAAGCAACATCATCAGATATACCTTCATTATATTTAAGTTTTATTTTTGGTTCTTCTAATCTTTCTTTATTTAAACATGTAAGTAAATCTTCATGCATTTCATTAGCATTATTATATCTATTTTTAGGATTTTTTGCAGTTGCTTTAATAATTATATTTTCAACACTTTGTGGAATATTTGGAAATTCACTTCTTATCGAAGGAATTGGTTCTTTTAAATGTTTTAATGCTATTTCAACTGCATTATCTCCTCTAAAAGGAAGATATCCAGTTAAAAGTTCATACATCATTATTCCAAGAGAATAAACATCACTTTTTAAAGTAGAACCTTTACCACTTGCTTGTTCTGGTGGAAAATAATGAACTGAACCCATCGCAGAATTTGTTTGTGTAAGTTGTGTTGCATTAAGAGCCATAGCTATACCAAAATCAGTTATTTTAACACCACCATCATCCATCATTAAGATATTTTGTGGTTTTAAATCTCTATGAATTATTAAACTATCATGAGCTAGTCCCATAGCACTTGTTATTTGAAGCATAATATCAATTACTTCACTAACTGTTAAGTTACCACGTTTTTTAAGTACTTGTTTTAAATTCTTACCAGGAACATACTCCATAACTATATAATAATTACCATCATCTTCCCCAACATCATATATTTCAACAATATTAGGATGTGATAAACTTGATGCTGATAAAGCTTCCCTTTGAAATCTTCTTACAAACTTTTCATCACTCGCAAGATCTCCTCTTAAAACTTTAATTGCAACATTCCTATCTAAAATGGTATCTTTCGCTAAATACACATTAGCCATACCACCTTCTCCAATTGTTTTAATTATTTCATATCTATCATTTATTTTTTGTCCTTTTACTATCACTTTACCCAACACCTTTCATTATTTTTCTAAATAAGCAACAGAAATATTATCTTTTCCACCTCTATTGTTTGCTTTATTTATAAGTCTTTCCACTTTTTCTTCTATACTTAAATTTTCTTCTAAAAGCGTTTTTTCAATTTGTTCATCAAGAAGCATTGTTGTAAGCCCATCCGAACATAAAAGTATTGAAGAAATATCCATGCTACAATCAAATATATCTATATCAATTGGATCATTTATCCCAAGCGCATTCATTAAAATATTTTTTCTTGGATGATTTCTTGCTTCTTCTTCCGTTAGTTCTCCTGCTGTTACAAGTAAATTAACAAGTGTATGATCGTGTGTAACTTTATGCAAATGATTATTTTTCATTACAAATCCACTTGAATCTCCTATATTACCAAAAAGTATATATTCAGGTGTAACAAGCGCTAAAACTAAAGTTGTTCCCATTCCTTTACTTTCAGGATGGTCTTCTGTATATTTAAATATTAAACTATTAATTTCAATAACACTAAATCTTAACCAAGAAACAGCATCTACTTTACTCATTTTTCTAAAATCACTTGTAAATCTTTTACCAAGATAGCTAATAGCAATAGATGAAGCAACTTCACCTGCTTGATGTCCGCCCATACCATCAGCTACTGCCATAAGATAACATCCTTCACCATTTTCAGAAATTATAACACTATCTTCATTATGATCACGAACTAAACCTGTATCTGTTAAATAAAATGATTTCATTTTTGTTCCTCCTTTTTACTTCTAAGTTGTCCACATGCCGCAGATATATTAGAACCAAACTCTTTTCTTATTGTTACATTTATACCTTCTTTTTTAAGTATATCATAAAATCTATTAATTTGCGAAGTTTTACTTCTTTTAAGTGTAAAATTACTACTTTCATTATAAGGAATTAAATTTACATAACAATTTATACCTTTTAAAAGTTTAGCAAGATTTTTAGCATCAATATCTTTATCATTTACATTATCTAATAAAATATATTCAAATGTAACTCTTCTATTAGTAATAGTTATATAATCTTTTACTGCTTTTATTAATGTTTCTATATTATAGGCTTTATTAATAGGCATAATCTTAGTTCTTAATTCATTTGTCGGAGCATGTAAAGAAATTGCTAAATTTACTTGAAAAGGTTCTTTACTAAATTCATATATTTTAGGAACAACCCCACATGTTGATATAGTTATATGCCTACTTCCTATAGCAAGTCCTTTTGGATCATTAATTATTTTTACAAACTTCATTATATTATCGTAATTATCAAATGGTTCCCCAATACCCATAACAACAATATGTGAAATTCTTCTTTTAATTCTTTCTTCAATCATAAGTATTTGTAAAACTATTTCATATGCATATAGATTTCTAACCTTTTTAAGTCTTCCACTTTCACAAAAAATACATCCCATATTACAACCAACTTCACTTGAAACACATAAACTAAGTCCATAATTATGTTCCATTAAAACTGTCTCAACATAATTTCCATCATAAAGTTTAAATAAATATTTAGATACATCTTTATCTTTTTCCTCTTTTACTATTTCTAAATGATTACATTTAAAATCCTTTTTTAGTTTACTTATAAGAGTTTTACTTAAATTAGTCATTTCATCAAAAGATTTAACTCTTTTTACATATAACCAGTCATATATTTGCGTAGATCTAAATTTTTTATCATTAATATTAATTAAATAAGATTCTAAATCTTCTTTTGTTAAATTATATATATTTTCCATTTATATAACACCCATATAGATTATACCAAAAAATATAAAAAAAAGAAATATTTTACTTATTTCTTTTATATATTTAGTTCTTGTTTTCTTACTAATTTTTTATCGTTATTATATTTTTTAATAACGCCATTTCTTGTTAACTTAATTTCTTTTATATCTCCTGATAATATTTCAAATTCTAAATCTTTTATTACATTTTCTAAAGCTTGTTTAATACCTCTTGCTCCGATACCTGATTTATATGCTTCTTCTGCTAAAAAAGTTATAAAATCATCATCATATGTTAAAGAAACATTATTAAGTTCATAAAACTTCTTTTTTAAAAGTAAAGCACTTAAAGAAGATGATGTTATTATTAATTTTAAATCTTCTACACTTAAGTCATTTGTTCTTACAATACAAGAATTACGACCAATAAATTCTCCTGGAATACCTAATTTTACAAAATTTTCTGCTTGAGCCACTTTAGGATTTTCTTCTTTTTCCAAAGAAGATATATTAAATCCAATAGATTTTCTATCTTCTTTTACTTTATCTACTCCCTCAAACCTACCACTTAAAGCAATTGTTAAATTAGATGTATCAAATTCAATTAATTTTCTATCTTCTCCAATTTGTAAAATAAATGTTTCTCCTTCGATTATTTTAAGAAGTGAATATAAAACATCAGTAGTAGATGAAGTATAAGAAGTTTTATTATCTTTTTTCTTATCTATTTCATCAATTACCAATATTGCATTTTCAGCTTTTTTTAAATCACCATTACATTTTCTATATAAATGAATAAGCATTTCATTAACACTACTACCTTGATAGCCTTCTGCAGTATATTTTGTAGCATCTTCAATTTGAATAGGTAAATTTAAAAAACTAGCTATTTGTTTTGATATTTCTGTTTTTCCTGTTCCTGTGTTTCCATATATTAAAACAGATTTTTTTAAGTTTCTTTTTTCTTCTTTAGTTAAATTTTTATTTTCTATTATTTGTCTATTCCCATATATAGCTGCTAAAACCTGATTAATTGCCATATCTTGACTAATTATTTTTTCTTTTATTTTCAAACTTATTTCTTTAATCGAAGGTAATGTATAATTTTCTTCATTTTCTTTTTCTTTTATTTCTTCCTCTTTTTCAAATATTTCCTCATCAAAAATATCAGGCATTTCAAAAGAATATGGTTCAATTACACCTTTTTCATAATCAATATAATACATCTTATCAATAGCTACTGTTTCTAAATTATCTTTCAATTCAATAATATCATTAGTTCCAAAAACTATTTTTAAATTATTAATATTTTCAGTCCAACCATAATAAGAATTTTCATCTATATTTTTTAAATCAGATTTTTTTATATTAGGATAAATATTTCCTGCATAATCTCCTGATACAATAACAATATTATTATTTGCTTCATACCCTAAACAAACATCATTAACTTTAAAAACTTTATTATCTTCCATAAAAGTTGGTTCTAAAATTTTACATATTTTTAGTCCTTTATAATCCATACCAAACTCCCCTAACTAATTACTGCTTTCTATAATAACACATTTTTAATAAAAGAAAAAGAACTAAATTAATAGTTCTTTAAATTTTAGTTATATCTTTTTCTTAATGCTACAGCTGAACCTAAAGCGAAAATACTAGCACAAAGAATAACTGCATATGTAACAATATTATCACTTGTTTCAGGATTTGTTGTTGGATTATTATATCCAATTACTCCATATGTACTTAAGTGAGTTGTTGTAAATACAACTTTTCCATTAACTAATTTAGCATCAATTGTTTCTTGAATTTCACCAGCTTCAGTAACATAAATTACTTTATAATTTTTGAAGTTTCTTAAATCTTCTGCTACTGGAATTGAAATAGTATATTTTCCATTTTCCATTGGTACAACTTCATCATTTCCATCAACAATATTTATTTCATGAAGACTAATTAATTTTAATCCTGCAACTTTTTTATTATCTTTATAAGCTTCAGTTAATTTAGTTGTTACATCCTTAACTTCTTTTTCAGTTTTTGGAGCAACTACTAAAGTATATTCAGTTGAGAAAGCATCATTACTTTCAAATTTAACTCCATCAGTTTCAGCTTTTACATTTGGTTTTAATGTATAAGTTCCATTTGAAGTAGTTAAAATATGTTTATTTGAATATACACCATAAGTGCTTGTACTAGTTTGACCACCAGCCTTACATTTAGTCTTATCACAAGTATATGTTTCACTAGCATCATTTACAAGTCCTAAATCTTTAAGATTAATTACATCAAAACTTGTTCTAGTAGTTGCATCTGTTGTAAGTTTTGCACCAGATACTTTTACATTCATTACTTGTTCAACTTTTCCTAAATCATAAATAGCTATTGGACTACCTTGGCCATTAGCAACATTAAATGTTCCACCAGTAATATTTAATTCTAATTTATTAGTTTGGCCTTTAATATCAGTTGTATAAGTTCCACCATATACATATAAAGCATCAGCAAACCAAGCATTACCACTATAGAAGAAATATTCTTTTGGACTATCTAATGAAGTAGTAGCAGCATTAATAACACCACCTGAAATATTAACAATACCCATTCTTAATGAAATACCACCATTAATTGTACCTTTAGTGATTGTTAAATCAATTGGACCTGCCATATAAATTGCTGGACCATATTTAGTAGTTAAAGTACCACCATTAACAACAAAACTCATTGCTCCTGTTGTATTATTTCCAGATAATACAGCATTACCAGTAGTATGATTTCCACCATTAATTGTAATTGTACCACCATTTAATGCATAAAAACCATATTGTGTATCATTTGAAGATACATCACCACTATTAACAATTACTTTAGCATTATCTGCGCCAATTGCATAATGAGTTTTTACATCTTTTCCTTCTTCATCTGAATATTCATTTGCTAAAGCAACAAATTTTCCACCTTCTACACTACTAGAAATAGTAAGTGTCTTATTACTAGTTACATCAATTAAACTAGTTAATGTTTTACCATTTAAATCAAGATTTACATCTTTATCAATGATAATTCTTTTTGTAGATGTTGTAATGTTTTCAGTTAATTTAACATCTCCACCTTTTGATAAGGCTTCACGTAAACTAGCTTCATCATTAACATCTAATGCACTAACTCCAAATGTGAAGGCAAACATTGAAACAAGTGCAAAAATAAATAAACTAATTTTTTTCATTATTTTCATTATTCTCCTTTCGATATTACAATTATATCACAACAAAAAATTAAAAATCAATAGATTTTTTAAAACTATTGATTTACTTTACTTTTCATAGTCACAAGATAAACATTTAATCTTATCTTTTTTTTCTACTAAGACTCCTCCACATTCAGGACATTTTTCAATTAAAGGCTTATCCCAACTAGCAAAATTACACTTTGGATAATTATTACATCCATAAAATATTTTACCTTTTTTTGTTTTCTTTTCAATAATTGTTCCTTTACAATTAGGACATGGAATTATTTCTTTTACTTCTTTTTCTTTCTTTTTAATATATTTACATGTCGGATAATTACTACATGCTTCAAATTCACCAAATTTACCATTTCTAATTACCATATCACTTCCACATTCAGGACACTTTTCCCCTGTTTTTTTTGCTTCAACTTTTTCCATAGAAGTAAAAGCTTCCTTTACTTGTGGTTCAAATTCTTTCCAAAATTCATTTAATAAATCATACCAAACCTTTTTACCTTCTGCTATCTTATCTAAATCATTTTCCATATTAGCAGTATAAGTAACATTTATTAAATTAGAAAAACTTTCTTGTAGTTTTCTTGTTGTAGCTATTCCTATTTCAGTTGGAACAAATTTTTTATCAATAACTTTTACATAATCTCTTAATTTTAAAGTATCTATTATTTTAACATAAGTTGATGGTCTACCTATTCCTAATTCTTCAAGTTCTTTTATTAATTTTGCTTCTGTATATCTTGATTTTGGTTTAGTATAATGTTCATCACTTTCTATTTTAGTAGATACTAAAACACTAGTATTATATTTATCTAAATCAGGTAAATTTTTATCTTCTTTATCTTCATAATCTTTATATACTTTTAAATATCCATCAAAAGTTAAAACACTACCACTAGCTTTAAACTTGTAATCATTATTATCTAAAATAATTGTTGTTGCTAATGTTTTTGCATCTTTCATTAAACTAGCAAGCGTTCTTATATAAATAAGTTTATATAATTTATATTCATCACTTGTTAAATACTCTTTCATCTTTTCTGGTGTTTTATTTATATCAGTTGGTCTTATTGCTTCATGAGCGTCTTGAACGTTTTCTTTCTTTTTACTTGTTTTAACATAGCCAATATATTCTTTACCATAATTTTTTTCAATATAATTTAATGTTTTTCCAACAAATTCATCACTTAATCTAACAGAATCAGTTCTCATATAAGAAATAAGTCCAGTTGTTTCAGTCCCTATATCTATACCTTCATATAATTTTTGTGCTATACTCATTGTCTTTTTACCAGTAAAACCTAATTTTGTTGATGCTTCTTGTTGAAGTGTAGATGTTGTAAAAGGATATTTAGCTTTTTTTAATTTTTCTTTTTTCTCTATTTCTTCAATATTAAATGTCTTATTTAATTTAGATAAAATATTATTTACTTCTTCTTCTTTTGTTATTTCTAAATCAGTAGTCTTATATTTAAATATATCTGCTTCAAAATCATTAAAAAATGCTGTTATTGTAAAATATTTTTCAGGAACAAAATTATTTATTTCTTCTTCTCTATCTACGATTAATTTTAATGCAACACTTTGGACTCTTCCAGCACTTTTACCACCAGTTTTTGATTGCATTAATTTAGATAAACGAAATCCAATTATTCTATCAAGTATTCTTCTTGCTTCTTGTGATTTTACTAAATCATCATCTATTTTTCTAGGATGCTTAAAAGCTTCAAGTACTTTATCATGAGTTATTTCATTAAAAACTACTCTTTCATATTCTTTATCTTTTAATCCTAAAGCATCTTTTAAATGCCAACTAATAGCTTCTCCTTCCCTATCAGGATCTGATGCAAGATATACCATATCACTATTTTTAGCTAATTTTTTCAAATCATTTATTACTTTTTGTTTTCCTTTTATTGGTTCATAACTAGGTGTAAAATTATTATCAACATCAACACCAAACCCATATTTACCACTTGTTTTTAAATCTCTAATATGTCCTTTAGAAGAAACAACTTTATAAGAATTTCCTAAATATTTTTCTATTGTTTTACTTTTACTAGGAGATTCCACGATTACTAAATTTTTCATATCCTAAATTCCTTTCATCTTCAGTTATAATTTATACATCATTTTTTTATTTATGTCAAATACTGTTTTATATTTTATTTCTTATTAAAAATGATAATAAAACATCAATTACAAATATAACAATAAAGACAATACTTATTATATTTGTTATTTTTTTACTTTTAGTGCTTATAAATTCTTTTATTAAAGGTTCAACAATATAAATTAATAACATTCCCCCAATTGCAAAAGTAAATACTGATCTAAAGCATACATAACTATCAATATTTAAGAAAAGTCCTGTATAATCCCACCATTTCTTGTGAAATATTTTATACATTGCATAACCTGTTATATACTCAACTATTCCTGTAATTAAAATTCCTAAAACAAATACTAAAAATGGGTGTTTTTTATAATTATTAAGAATCAAACTTAAAAACACTGCACCAACACCATAAACAGGTAAATATGGTCCATAATAAAATCCTTTATTAACAAATGTTCCTGATTCTATAAGTTCAAATATAACTTCATATATATATCCGGCAAAAGCCCCAGCGATAAAAATAAATAAATATAATTTTACTTTATCTACGCCTTTAAAGTTATAATTTTTTTCATTTAATTTTTTTAAATACTTCATACTTTTTTCCCTTTACTTTTTATTAATATATTCACTAACTGGATGATAGCTTATTCTATGTTCTTTAATTATACCATATTTTTTTATTGCTTCGATATGATCCTTTGTAGGATATCCTTTATTATTTTTAAAATTATAATATGGATACTTTTTATCAAGAAGATACATTAAATTATCTCTATATACTTTAGCAATAACACTTGCTGCTGAAATTGATAAACTTCTTAAATCCCCTTTGATTAAGGGTTTAAAATCTATATCTATATCTAATTTCATTGCATCTGTTAAAACATAATCAGGTTTAATTTTTAAATTAGAAATAGCTTGTTTCATTGCAAGTTTAGTAGCTTCATAAATATTTACTTCATCTATTATATTATTATCTATAACTCCTATACCATAACTAATTGCATCACGTTTTATTATTTCATCAAAATAATTTCTTTTGGCTTCCGATAACTTTTTTGAATCAGTAAGACCTTCAAGTTTATAATTTTTAGGAAGAATAACAGCCGCTGCCACTACAGGTCCAACAAGAGGCCCACGACCTACTTCATCAACTCCTGCAATTAAGGTATAACCATCATTATATAATTCTTTTTCATATTTTAAATTGTCTTTTAAATCTAAAAATAAATCTATTTTTTTTATATCATTTTTATCTTTATTTCTATTAAAATTTTCCTTCATTTTTTTAATACTATTTAAATCTTGAAAATACATATTTTCAATAACAATTGCTTCATCTTTATTAAAAAAAGAACAATTATTACTAAATTCAATATTATAGTCATTTAACTTATATACATCATACCCAAGAAAATTGTTTACAATAACTGCATCATTTTTTAATTTTTTAAATAAAGCTTCACTAACCCCTATATCTATATCATTTGTTTTTGACTTTACTTGTTGAACGACCAAACTAGCACCTGATAACACAACAAATTCATTTTGAGGAAAATTTAACTTTTTTAATATGTTAAGTATTTCTTTTCTATTCATACGAAATCCTATCAAAAGTAATATCTTTTATCTTACCACTTTTTATATCATTAATTATTAAATCTATTACTCTATCATAATTAGGTACTCCACCTTTTTGTAATAAACCTTTTTGTCTAGCAATTGTATCAAATACTTCTTCAAAATCATTAATTGATGTTATATTATAAAATTCTTCTAATTTAGAAGGATACAATTTATATAATGTTTTTATTATATATACTGCCACATCTTGTTTATCAAGTATTTCTTCTTTTATCGCAGTCATACTTGCTAAATTATAAGCAACTGTTTCTTGTTCTAATTTGGGCCAAAGTATTCCTGGACTATCTAAAAGTTCAATATCTTTACTTGCTCTAACCCAATTAAGATTTTTTGTAACACCTGGTTTATTACCTACAGTTGCACTTTTTTTACCTACTATTTTATTTATAAGAGTAGATTTACCAACATTTGGAATACCTACAACTAAAGCTTTTATTGTAGTTCTTTTAAGCCCTTTTTCTTCTCTTTTTTTCATTTTGTCTTCAAGAAGATTTCTACTTAAATCAAGTAAATCATTAAAAGATGTTTTTGTATTTAAATCATATTTAACTACAACATAACCTTTTTCCTCATAATATTTAACAAACTTTTCTGTTTCATTTTTATCACATAAATCATACTTTGTCATAATAAGTATTCTTGGTTTATTGTTTATTAAAGTATTTATATCTATTACCTTAGAACTATATGGTATTCTTGAATCAATTACTTCATAAATTATATCTATCAATCCTAAATTTTCTTTTATGAGTCTTTTGGTCTTAGCCATATGTCCTGGATACCAATTGATACTCGTTGATGGCATTTTTTTTGTATCTTCGTTCATTTTTTTATTTTTTCTCATTTTTCTTTTTTGATACATATCCATTATTTATCACTTCCATTCTCTATCATTCTTGTTTCGTTTAAAAAATTATCAAAGTCTGATTTATATAATTTATCTTGTTTAACTTTAAATTTATCATACTCTTTATAAGCTAGTTCTTTTGCAACACCAGCCGATATTTTCCCCGCATTGTGTAATATTTCTTTACCATTAAATTGCAAAAATGCATTTAGCTTTTCTACCCAATCTTTCATAGTCATTGCATTATGATTTTCTGCTTGTAATTCTGCATAGTCTAAATACATTGTTACTATTCTATTCAAATCTTTTAATTCCTTTTCATTTAAATAGTTTTTTGCAATGTCCACGTCATATTTATAGATTGGTCCATCAGGAGAATTTTTCCAATTGGTTAGTCCTATATTTTCTTTTTCTGAATCAACCCTGTTATATATTATTTCAGCTGCAGTATTACCGGTTATTGCATAATGTAATTTATTTTGAACTGTTTTAAAAAATTCTTTTGTTATTTCTGAATCTCTATCATAATCAACACTACAAGAAGAATATATATCGGTTATTTTTTGATAAAATCTTCTCTCGCTTGAACGAATATTTCTAATTCTTTCAAGTGTTTCTTCAAAATAATCCTCACCAAATATGTAATTTGGATTTTTTAATCTTTCATCATCCATAACTACACCTTTTATCATATATTCTTTTAATATTTTCGTAGCCCAAATTCTAAAGTTTGTTGCTTTTTTTGAATTTACTCTATATCCAACTGCAATAATCATATCAAGGTTATATATCTTTACAGGTTTTTTCGAATTATCAACGTCGGTTTTTCCGACGGTGTTATTTTCATCAAGTTCACCACTATTTAATATATTATTAATATGTTCTGTTATTGTGCTTCTTCCTACACCAAACAATTCTGCAATTAAATTTTGCGTAAGCCATATATCGTTATTTATTAACATTACACTAACCTTAACATCATTGTTCGAATCCCTATATATTAAAAAATCATGATTAGTTATTTGTAAGTTTTTATTGTCCATTTATTATTCTCCTTTATTTTAAATTTTTTATTTAATTTCATAATTTTCATCTACTTTATTTATTATTTTATTAATAAATCAACTTCACTAGGTAACATTGCATTAAAATTATTGTTACTATTTCCTTCCTTTTGAACTATTCGAAATTTTCGAATAGTTGATTCTTCCTTCAATTCATTATCATTATATATTTTTTTAAAATGTACAATCTTATTATACTATACTTTTTATTATTTCGTAAATTAATTATTATTTTAGTTTTTTAACTTTTTCTTTTCTTTTTCTAGTTCTTTTAAACTCTTTTTAGGAGTTGGCATATCTTCCGGCATTACTCCTCCGATATCCGCAATTGCTTTTCTTACTTTTTTACCAACCTCATAATGTATATTATCTGCTTCTTCTTCTTTTGTTACATTATCCCTTAAAAGCTTTTGTTTTGTTTGGTTTATTCTAAATAAATTAGCAACCAATTCATCTTCATTCATATTATCTAAAATATCTTCCCTATAACGTAATTTTTTTCTTTTAAAAATATCATCTGCCGTTTCACCATTATACAAGCCTCTATAACCAGCATTATGAAATTCTCCCATGTTTTTAACTCCTGATAAAACAGCAACCTTTTGAAGAGTATAATTACCTTGCTTAATTAATCTTCTTTGATAAAATCTTTTTTCATCATCTGATAAAGTATCATATTCTTGTTCAGTTATTTCTTGTTTTCTTGTTTGAATTGCAAAATAAGTTTGTCCCAAAGCAACAACTTCTTTACTTGGATCTGCATTTTGTACAATCAAATAACATATATATCGTGATAACTTATAATCCCCTATATTTATAAGAGCATTATTATTCCTTTTTGACAACTTGTTGATATCAACAAGTTGTTCTTTAACATTAATTCCTGAATTTTCTAATACAAAACCTTGTTGAGATACTAAATTACTATCGATAGATACATATAAATTCCAATTAGAACTATCTATTCTACTATCTACTACTTGTGTAATTTGCGTTTTTCTTTCACATAAATTATTTAAACAAATCAAAAAATAAAATATTTAATAAGATTTATCCGATAAAGTCTTCTGGATAAGTCAAACTATCTTTACCTATGCTTTTGAAATTTTTACCATCAAAAAGTAATCCAGATTCTTCATAAAGCACTTTGGTAGAATTTTTTAAATTCATTATATTATTGTTATCTTCTTTTGGATTATAATGACACCAAACGTCAAATCCATTTAACATATTTAGTCCTGACAACTCAGTAAGACCAACAATGTTTTTATCAGCATGACTAGAAGTTTCTATAGATTTACCAAAAATTATGGCACCAGCCGATCCCCCATATACAAAGCCACCATTTTTTAGATATTTTTCTAACAATATATCAAATTTTGATTCTCTAATTTCTTTCAATAGCTTAAAAGTATTACCTCCCCCAATGAATACTCCGGTATATTCATCTAAAGATTTTATTTTTGACAAATCAGTACACATATCTATGTCAAAATTACAATATTCATAAGTTTTTTTAAACCATTCTTTACATTCATTATAAGGTACTTTATACATTGCAACAGGAATATATAAAACTTTACCTCCATTCATAGATTTAGCAAAATAATCATCAAGTGGTTTAACTTGTTCTGGCTCTCCGCCTCCGGATAATAGTATTTTCATCTTTTTCTCACTTCCTTTTCTTTGTTTTCAAATTTATTATTAGAAGAAGATTGAAGTTCATTTAAAAATACTCTTTCACAAACTTCTTCTATACTTTTATTCATAAGTGGTGAATAATTGCTAATGCCCAATTCATTTACCAATTTTCTTCATTTTAACCTCCTGATTTTAAAATTGTTTTTGTACTGCTTTAACTTCATACTATCATAAGAAAATTCCTATGTCAATATTTTTTTCATACATTTGTTTGATATATTTTTAAAAGACTTAAAACAGGAAAACAATACTAATTTTATTAGCATTATTTAAAATATTTAATTTTATAAAAATAAAAAAGATAGAAAATCTATCTTAAATTTCAATATGGTGGGGCGTTAGGGATTCGAACCCTAGACCCACTGATTAAGAGTCAGTTGCTCTACCAACTGAGCTAACGCCCCATTAACAATTTGTTATAAAATTTATAACAAATTGATTATATCACAATAAATTGTCTTTTTTCAAGTATAATTTATCAATTATTCACATAATGCGTATACATTTCTGTATCCATAGTTATTTTTTCAAAAGTATATCCATTATCTTTTCCATATTTTATTATATCTTTAACAGCATCTACTGTACTATCATATATATCATGCATTAAAACAACATTAGCACGATTTTTTGATAAATTATTTGTAACATTTCTATAAGTATTTTTTTTACTTCTTTTACTTCCTGCATCCCCTGATGATACATTCCAATCAAAGTAATGATATCCTTTTTCAATAATCATATTAGAAAGAGTACACATAATACCAGGATTAAAACTACTTACAGTATTACTACTTCCTCCTGGAAATCTTATAATTGAAGACTTTTCTCCTGTTATTCTTGCTACTTTTTCTTGTATTTTTTCTATATCTTTAATAAAATTAGTCGTTGAAGAATATATATATTTATAATTATGGCTTGCCGTATGAAGTCCAATTGTATGTCCCTCATCATACATTCTTTTAATTAAATAATCAGTATTTGTTTTATCGATTAAAAAGAAAGTTGCTTTTACATTTTCTTCTTTTAAAATATCTAAAAGCCTTGCCGTATTTTTTGTACTAGGACCATCATCAAAAGTTAAATAAATAACTCCTGGTTTCCCGTTGGAAACACTCGAAAAACACTTTTTAGGAGTATAAACAGTTACTTTTCTTACCTTTTTAGATTCATTACCACTTTTATCTTTTACTTTGTATATAATTTCATAAGTTCCCTCTTTATTAATATTTATATTATTAGTTATTTCAACTTTTGAAGTTAAATCATCATCACAATTATCTGTAACTGTATATCCTTGTTCAACGTACTTATTATTTATTTTTAAATTAACCGATGAACCCTTAAGCTTAATAACAGGACCTTCTTTATCAATATTAGAAAATATTCTTTCTTTTGTTGTAATATTATTACTAGAATCTTTTACTTTATAAATTATTTTACCATCTTTAATTTCTTTTTCTACTTTTTGTGTTAAATCTCCATCATAATTATCAAAAGCTGCATATCCTTCTTCTTGATAAGACTTAGAACAGTTATTAATTTCTAAATTCCCAATTAAATCAAGTTCTGGTGGCGTTTTATCTACAATATTTACCACCCTTATTGTTTCTTTAATTTTATTATATTTTTTATATTTATATAAAACAGTATATGTACCCAATTTAGAAGTATTTATATTATTAGAAACTTCTAAAACCTTAGCATTAGTTAAATAACCATTTTCCTTATATTCATTATTTACTTCAAGAGTTATTTCTCTTTTTCCCTTTAATTTAAAAAAAGGAATAAATAAGTATATTAGTAAAAATATTATTAAAACTACTCCTATAATTAAAATTAATTTATTTTTATTCTTCATACTTTTTTACTCCTTTCTTTTTTTGTTAACGGCCTCCACCGCCACCCCCACCAAATGATGAGAATCCTCCTCCACCAGATGAGAATCCTCCACCTCCGGCATTGTAATTATTCGCAGCACTTCTTGCACTTGACGCTGCATTTACAACATTAGTAGATAAATTATTTAAAATAATTACATCCATTATATCTAAATTAGAATTTCCATCATTATAATTAACTATATCTGGATAATAATCTTTAAACTGATTAGCTACTTCTTTGGCTATACCAAATATTTGAGCAAAGATTAAATACTCTTTCCAAAGTTTAACTTCAATAACTTGTCTTTCTTTTATTCTTGAAAATTCATTTAAAAATTTCTTTAAACCTGCTAATTTAATAGCTTCTTCTTTTAAACCATCTTTAATTAAGAATTTACTTGTTTTCTTTTCTACTAATCCCTTATTTATATAATTAGCTCTACCATATTTCTCAGAATCTTTTAAAAAGTCAAATAACTTATTATAATTATTTCTACTCCATTTTTCTAATTCTTTCTTTTCTAATATATAGTCTTTACTAGCAGAAATTAAATATGTATATAATCTTTGTTCTAAATTATTTTCAAAAGTTAAATCATGTTTTAAATAAATATCTTTACTATTTTTTTTCTTTCCTTCTTTCATTTCTATTTTGTCTTCAAGTAACCATTTAAGTAAAACAGCACCGAAAAAGGATGTATTTTTTTTATTTAAACCATATACAATAGTTAAAAAATAAGCATTAAATATATCTTGATCACATGGAATATCCCTAAAATTATTTATTTCTTTAATTTTTATTTTTCGACCTAAACTTTCGAATTTATATTCATTAGCACTTGCTATAGCAATAGCTACTATTGCAAAAGTAAATATTAAAGTTCCTAAAGTTATAATAATACCAAGGATATCTTCTTTTTCACTATAATCATAATCAAAAGTTCCATCTTCGGCTTTATTATAAACTTCATCAAAATCATCAAAAATATCATATCTATTATTTTCATCTACATTAAACATTCCAAGAGGAAATTTAACTAATAAAACAGCATAATCACCCTCTTCAGGTAATGTCTTTTCTTCATTAGACATATATATTTTTCCATTGTTTACATAAGCATATCCTTTATAACCATAACCCCATACATCAATATCTTTATCAAAAGCATTTGGTCCAGTTAATACTAAACTAAAGTTTTTAGGAGGAGGTGTCATATTCATATTTATTATTTGATAATAAATAACTAAAGAATCATTAGTTTTGAAAACAAAGTTACTAATATCATATGTAAGCTTAAAAACATGTCTTCCCATGCTTCCTTTACCAAAACATAACTCTATTCCTTCATCAGTATAATTAATTCCATTTTTATTCTTTTTTTCATCCAAACTAGCATTAATATTCCATTTGTCTACATATGTAAATAAAGTATTGTTTTCATATACCTTAAAATTAGTAACTTTCATATTACCTAAATTATACATACCCTTATAAAATTCTGTACCCATATTGGCTTTAACATCCCATATTTCTTCAACATGAGCATTACCAGAATTATCTAATGTTATATTAATATCTATTTTATTAATCACATCATCTTTAGCAAAAACTAATGTTATATTAGCTAAAAACATAATTAATAAAATTACAAAGTATTTAATTCTTTTCATAATATCTCCCTATTAAAAAAACTTACCAAAGTAAGTTTTATATTAAAATTTTACTTCTGGTGTTTTTTTGTCTTCTTCAGAAGCTTCAAAGAATGTTGCTTTTTTAAATTTAAATATACCTGCAACAATATTAGAAGGTACCATTTCAACTTTATTATTATAAGTTAAAACTGTATCATTATAAAATTGTCTTGCATAAGAAATTTTATCTTCAGTATCCTTTAAATCTTTTTGTAAAGCCATAAAATTTTCATTAGCTTTTAAATCAGGATAACTTTCACTTAAAGCAAATAATTTATTAAGTGCTTTAGTAACTTCCCCACTTGCTTTCATTTCTTCTTCAGGAGTTGAAGCAGCAACATAAGTATTTCTTGCTTCGATTACTTCTTTTAAAGTATTATTTTCATGTTTAGCATATCCTTTTACAGTTTCTACTAAATTAGGTATTAAATCTGCCCTTCTTTTTAATTGAACTTCAATTTGTGACCATTGGTCATCTTTCTTATTTCTTAATGAAATAAGTGAATTATAAGTTCCTATTACAAATAAAATTAAAATAACTACTATTCCTACAATAATCCATATCATATTATACACTTTCCTTTCTTATAATTTTATTATATTAAAAAATGATAAGAATTACAATTAAAATACATAAAAATATTAAAAATTTTACATAATAAAAAAATGAAAGGAACTTATTTATGAATATTGATATAAGAAAAAATGTAATTAATAATTTAAAAAATGAAAGTATCTCTTCTTTAATAGAAACAATTAACAATGCTGTGCTTACTAAAAAAGATGAACTTGTTTTACCAGGACTTGGTGTTGTTTTAGAACTTTTTTGGGAAAACTTAATTAAAGAAGAAAAAGAAAAAATAGCAAGTATAATATTAGAAAAAATAACAAAATAAAAAATGTAACAAAATACATTTTTTTAATTTAATTTTTTTAATTCATCTAAAACAAATATACCATCTTTTCTTATTAATCTATGATCGAAATAAATACATCCACCACCATAGTCTTCTCTTTGAATTAAAACAAGATCCCAATGAATACTAGACTTATTACCATTATCACAGTCTTTATAACAACAACCTGGAGTAAAATGTATACTTCCCATTATTTTTTCATCATATAAAATATCTCCCATTGGATATTTAATCATAGGATTAAATCCTAAAGAAAACTCACCAACATATCTTGCACCTTCATCAGTATTAAAAATTTCTTCTAATTTTTTTTTGTAACTTTCTTCAACATTATCACATGTAGCAGAAATTATTTTTCCATCTTTAAAAGTTAATTTTACACCCTCAAAAACATACCCTTGATATGGACTTGGCGTATTATATTTAATATAACCATTAACACTTGTTTTAACTGGTGCAGTATAAGTTTCTCCATCTGGAATATTCATATTACCAACACATGGTATAACAGGAAGATTTTTAATAGAAAACCTTAAATCTGTATCAGGACCAGTTATTCTAACTTCATCTGTTTTTTCCATAAGATCTTTTAAAGGTTTTATATCATCATTCATTTTTTGATAATCATAACACATTGCATCAAAACAATAATCATAAAACTCATTATAATTCATCTTTGCTTTATAACTATCAACATTTGTAGGATAATTTAATAAAACCCATTTTCTTTCATTAATTCTTATATCATTTACATCTTGAAGTTTAATTCCTATTTTTTTCGTAACTTCACTTGGAATGTTTTTAATATCATAATCATTATTGTTACATCTAATTTTTATAAAACAATCAAAGTGTTCAACATCAAATACCCTTAAATCATATAAAAAGTTTATTTTTTCATCTTTAGTATTTTCTTCGATTAAAGAAGATGTTTCACTATCATTATACCTTACATAAACATTTGCTTTTTTATTTACTATTTCTTTTACAAGTTCTTTTACTAAATTTTTAGCTATAATCCCAGCTTCAATTAATACAAATTCATTTTCTTTTACATTAAGTGAATAATTAATAATTGTACTTGCTAACTTTTTTTCTTTCATAAATACCTTCCTTTCTTTAACATTTAATAAATATTTACATAAAATACTCTTAGAAAGGAGTACTTTTTATGTATTATAACTATAGTATACCATATTATAACAATGTAATACCATATAGATCTAGACAATTTGGAAGTTTTCTTATTCCATTTGGTTTAGGTCTTGTAACTGGACCATTAGTATTTAATCCTAGACCTAGACCTAATTATTATTATCCTAGACCTAGACCAATATACTATCCAAATTATCCTTATTATTAAAAAAGAAGCTATCTCACTTCTTTTTTTATTAATTTAGCATGTAATACTACTCTTGTACCATTAGTATCAAAACAAGATGAGAGTGTTAAAACTTTATCACTTGTAGATACACTTATTCCATAATTAAATTGTGATCTTCTACGCATATCATTAAGCCATGTTTGATATTCACTGTCACTAGAAAACTTATTTTGTAAATAATAATCTTCTGCTTTAATTTTATATGTTGAGAAAACTTGCCACATTGTATTTTCTTTAGGAGTTGAAAGTTTTATTATATGATTATCTTTATTATTAAACCAACTTTGTTTAACAACATTCCTAAGTGTACCAAACATACTCTTATCTATTCTTGAATGGCCATAGATAACTGTGTTTTTATCAAAATTAACTGGATTATTTCGATAATCCATAAATATCCATCCTGCATCATTCCATTTTTCATCAAAACCATGATTTAAATAAAAATCATTATTTGAACATTTAACAACAGGATAATTAATATTTGTATTGTCTACTTTTATCCATCCTACTGTATCAGAATTTTTCTTTTTTAATTCATCAAAATTAACACTGATAAGTGGTATTTTTATAAAATCCCAATAGGGATTTTCTTTTGCTATTTCTTCTTTTTGTTCAATTACTTCAATATTTTTATTATCTTTTTCATCTACTTCCACAATATCAGTTATCTTTTTTATTTCTTCTTCTTGCTCTTTTACCCTTTTATTATCTTTATCCCAATTAATAATTTTATAAATTGAAAAACCTAATGCCAAAACTAAAACTATTATAATTATTGTATAGATAATATTAACTATTCTTTTTTTTAGCTTTTTATTTTTTTTATCTTTCATCTTTAATCTCCTTTAAATACTTTTTTAAATTCTTTGCTATTTCTTCAGGAATAATACTTTTAAGTTCATCAATACTTGCTTCTTCTATTTTCTTTAATGAACCATATTTCTTAAGTAAAGCAGTCCTTCTTTTATCTCCTAAACCACTTACATTTGATAAAACACTTTCTAAGCTCCCTTTACTTTTTAAATCCCGATGAAAACTAATTGCAAAACGATGTACTTCATCTTGCATCTTTGTTAAATATAAAAATAAATGATTATCTTGTTTTATACTTATTTCATTTAAATTATCATCTACGATGATATTAGTTTTATGTTTATCATCTTTTTTTAATCCTATTACTTTGATTGAAAGACCTAAACTATTTAAAACCTCTACAACTACTTTAATTTGTAAACTTCCCCCATCAATTATTATAAGATCTGGATAAACTTCTTTATCAAGTAACATGCGATAATACCTTCTGTAAATTACTTCTTTCATTGCACTTAAATCATCTTTTACATCTAAACTTATTTTATATTTTCTATATAAATTTTTATTAGGTTCTAAATCTTCATAAACAACCATACATCCAACATAATATGTTCCAAATAAATGTGAATTATCAAATAAATCAATTCTTTTTAATGAAGTTAAATTAAGTAAAGATTTTAATTTATCTTCAACTTCTTTTTTTATCTTTAAATCTTTTTTTACGATTTCTAACTTTTCATTTAAATATATTTCAGCATTATTTATTGCCATATCTAAAATATGTTTAATATCCCCTTTTTTAGGACAATTTACTTTTGTATTTAAGTATGTACTTAATAAAGAAACCTCATTCTCATCTTGAATTATTATCTCTTTGGGAAGTTCGTATTTTTCATAAAAATTAGTTATATATCTTAAGTAAACATCATTAATTTCATCTGTTATATCAAATATTTTATGAACTCTTCCTATTATTATTCCTTCCCTTATAAATAAAGTTTCAATTGATAAATAATTATCTTTAACATAATAACCAAATACATCAAAATTATATTTTACATTAGATACCACTATTTGTTTACTAATTGTAGTTTTAACATCTTCAATCATTTTTTTTAATTCAAGAGCCTTTTCATAATTTAAGTTTTCACTTTCTTTAAACATTTCTTCTTCAAGTTTTTTAGTTATTTCTTTATAATTTCCATTTAATACTTCTGTTATTTCTTTAATCATTAAATCTATTTGTTCTTTAGAAATATTATATTTACAATATCCAAGACATTCATTTATATGATAATATAAACATAAATCTTTTTTTAAAGTATTACATTTTCTAAGAGGATAAATTCGATTAATTAAATCCACTGTTTTTCTTGCACTTACTACATTGGGAAAAGGACCAAATAACTTAGATTTCGTTTTTTTTCTTGTTTTTGTTCTTATTATTTTAACTCTTGGATATTTTTCATTTGTAAGTTCAATATAAGGATAAGTTTTATCATCTTTAAGTAAAATATTATATTTGGGAGAATACTTTTTTATTAAATTAATTTCTAAAATAAATGATTCTATTTCACTATTTGTAACAATATATTCAAAATCATTAATATTATCCACTAAAGCTTTAGTTTTACCCGTATGAATTTTATTAAAATAAGAACTAACTCTTTTTTTTAAATTTTTAGCTTTACCTACATATATAACATTACCATTTTTATCTTTATGAATATAACACCCTGGTTTAGAAGGTAGTAAAGCTAACTTTTCTTTAAACATAAAGTTCTCCTTTCTTTTTATCTTACATATTTTAAACTATCTATATAATATATTTTTTTATTATATTTTTCTGCAATAAAAGTAGTCATTTCTTCAAGAGTTGTAAAATTTTTATTAAACATTTTATCAAAAGCATTTTGAACTTCACTAGCAATAAACTCATTTAATGCTATTTTACATTCCATAAATTCTTCAAGTAACATAGAATTATTTTCATCTTTTTGAAGCTTTAAAACAACTTGATATACATCATTTAAATAAATATTATATAAAGATATATTAACATCATAATTTAATGTTTTTAAATATTTAATTAAATCATCACAAGTATGTTTTATATTAATATAACTTGTAGATTTTAAATTAAACATAGGAAGTTCTTCGATTAAATAATCTAAATATTTTGAAGGAAGTAAAATTCCTTTTATATTTTCTTTAACTACTTTATCTTTAACAAATACTTCATCAGGATAATTAAAATACATCTCATTTTGATTATAAATAAAATCTTGATTCTCAACAATTAAAGAAATACCTTTTAAACTATAATTATAAAATGATGTTGTTGTATCTTTAAAAGAAACATACATATATCTTGTCATTGAAATATAATCATCAAAATTATAACCAAATGTATTTCTTGTAAAAGGAAGCTTAGAATTACTTGCTTCGTTAAAAGATATTATACCATTTTGTAATATACTTTCTAATTTAAAAGGATTAAATGCCACGGCATGAAGAAGTGTATTATCATTAAATTTGTAATTCATAAAATACCTCCGTTTATTAAATTATATCATATTTTTATATTATTTTTTATTGTTTTTTGATAAAATATTATTATAAAGAAAAAGGTGACAAATATGAATGTTATAAAAAAAACAAGTGAATATGAATTAATAATTAAAAAATCAAGATTTATTTCTTATTTATACTTTGTAAAAAGTGTTGATGAAGTTAATAATTATTTAAATGATTTAAAAATAAAATACAAAGATGCAAGTCATATATGTTATGCCTATATAATTAATAATGATGAAAAATATAACGATGATAAAGAGCCTTCTAAAACTGCAGGATATCCTATGTTAAACTTATTAAAAAAGAATGATATAAATTATGTTCTTGCAGTTGTTATTAGGTATTTTGGAGGAATAAAACTTGGAAGTGGTAATTTACTTAGAACATATTTAAATGTTACAAACAAAAATCTTAAAAAAACAGGAATAAAAGAATATAAACTTAAAAAAGAATATATTATCACTTGTAATTATGACAATGTAAATTATGTAAACAATATTTTAAAAGATGAAGATATTATTAATAAAACTTTTAATAATCTTATTACTTACGAAGTCTTAATTGACAATGAAAAAGCAATTAAAATAAAAGATTTACTTAATAATAAAAATATTGAAATAAAAGAAAAGAAGAACTAAATTTGTTCTTCTTCAATTGTTTTTTCTAATCTTTCTACAAACATTGGAAATACATCTTTTAATATTTCAGCATTACTTACTTTTTGTAAAGAACTATTATTAACAAGCATCACTTTATAAGTATCTGTAGGTTCAGAATCTTTATCTAATTCATTAACAAATGCTAACGTAACACCATTATATTCCATTGTATCAAGAATGTATACTTTACTTCCATCTTCAAATGTAACTATTACATCTTTTTTTATATTCATAAATAATCATCCCTTCTTATTCAAATAAATTATTTTATAAGTCCACTTTTTTTAGCAACATAACCACCAGCGAATGCTGCAAGTGTTGCAGGTGCTGTTGCTGCAATTGCAGTCCAACCAATTCCACCAAGAAGTAATCCTGCAATAGCGGCAAGTGGTAATGCTATAGCGCCAACTTTTCCTAAATTACCTTTTAATTTATTCCAAATTTTTGATTTAAGGCTTGGAGAAGCTTCTTCAACATTTGCTATATTTTTTTCACCTTCTGGTTTAACTAGTTCTTTAGCTTGTTCAGCTGCTTTTTCCTCATCTTTACTTTTTTCTTTTTCTGATGTTTCTATCAAATTATCACTTAATTCTTTTTCATCATTTTTTTCTTCTTCTAAATTATTTAATGGATCTGTTTCATTAATATTTTTATCAAAACCCTCAGCAATTTTTGTTTTTTCATCTGTTTCAACTTCTTTTATTTTAAAGTTTCCTTCATCTTCATTTTTCTTTTCTTCTTTTACTTCTTCTTTTGGTTTTTTACCTTCAAATAAAATTTCATATTTTTCAAGTTCTTCATCACTTAATTTTTTAGTACCAACTTTACAATTACCATCTTGAAAATAATTATCATAAGCTTCATCGATTGCAAAACCACTTAATGTATTAAGATAATCCATTGTAAATACTCTTTCACCAAAATTATTTACAACTTCTCCTAATTTTTTTGCTTTGTATGCTATATTATGATTTCTTTCTCTTTGTTCTAATTTTTTATTAAGTTCTTCAGTATGACTTCTAGTTTCTTCAATAAGTTTATTTCGTCTATCTTCTTCTGTTTCTACCTTAGGATTATCTTTTTCTAACATTTTTACCATAACCTCATTCATAGACTTTATTTGTTCTTGTAATAATTCTATTTGTTTTGTTAATCCAGAAATTACTTCTCTATCATTTGCGTTCATAAAATCACTCCTTCAATATAGGTAAATTATAGCATATTTATTAATTTTAGTAAATATATTTTTAAAAATTTAAAAATATGTTAAAATGATTTTAGAAAGGAATTTATTATGTTAAAAGAATTTAAAAAATTTATTTCTCGTGGTAACGTTATTGATTTAGCAGTTGGTGTTATTATAGGTAAAGCTTTTGGCGATATTGTAACTTCACTTGTAAATGATGTTATTATGCCAGTTATTGGTCTTTTACTTGGAGGAATTAACTTTGAAGAAGCTAAAATTATATTAAATAAAACAACTGGTGCTAGTCTTAACTATGGATTATTTGTTCAAAATATTGTTAACTTTTTAATTATATCTTTCTGTATATTTATTATGGTTAAATGTATAAATAAAATAACTCATAAAGAACCACCAAAAAAAGAAACTCCTAAAAAGAGTGATGATGTAATATTACTAGAAGAAATAAGAGATTTATTAAAAGAAAAAAATAAAAAGACTAAATAATCTTTTTATTTTATTTTGTAGTATTATTATAATAATTAAACTCTGCTAAAGATAATAAAACCTGTTCTAAATCATCTTGCATTTCATCGTTTAAATATTCTTCTAAATCAAACATTAACTCTTTTATATCACTATATTTATTAATATCAAAACCATATAATTTTAATACACTAACTTCTTCATCAGTTAAGAATATTCCATTATACGACTTATGTAAATTAGGCTTTATATTTTTTAAAAGTTCATCAATATTATAATCTTCCATACTCACTCCTTAATTTTAGATCAAAAATTAGATCAAAAAATAATAAAACCCTTATAAAATAAGGGTAAAATACAATAATGGTCGGGAAAACAGGATTTGAACCTGCAACCCCTTGGTCCCAAACCAAGTGCTCTACCAAGTTGAGCCATTTCCCGATTTATAAGTGGTGTCCTGGAGGAGATTCGAACTCTTGACCGACGGCTTAGAAGGCCGTTGCTCTATCCAGCTGAGCTACCAGGACAAATAAACATTTAACTTCAATGCTTATTCATTATATAACATTTTTTTATAAACTTCAAGTGTCTTTTCTAAATTTTTCAATAAAATTTTCATTATTTTCTAAAAACACCACAGAATTAACATCATAATTATCAAACACTGAATAAGTTATTAAATCTAAATAATCACTAAAAGATGTTATATTATTAAAGTTAAGTATTATTTTCTCATCACTTATTTCATAATCGATTAATTTTAAAGAAGATGAAAATGGTGTAATTAAAGGAGAATTATATGAATAAGATGTTAAATTATCAATAATAATTTCTATTTGTTCCTTATCTGAATTTAAATATTTTGTAACAGGAACATAATTTTTACTATTACCTCCTAAAAAATATATTATTGTTTTTTTAATATTAGTAGGATCATTTATTTCATATACTTTATTTATACCTATATCTTTAGTAAGAATAGTAGGTAAAATAGTAGTGGTATTTGGTATATACTTAACTATTTTATTATCTACATATAATTCAACTCCATTAATACCTTTTATATCAGTTAAAGTATATGTAATCGCTTCAACCATCTTTTTATATTGACTTTCAGTTACATCATTAAACTCTTTAGAAAAGTTTATTTTTATTAAATCATTATCTAAAACAACCTCAAGTATTTTGGTGTTTCTTGGTAAAATAGGATTAAAATAAGTCGGAAGTAAACTATTATTATTATTTTCTTTTATCATTGTTTCAATTAATACTTTAACTTTTTCTAAAGTATTTAATTCTTTATTTACATATATACTAGTTTTACTAACTAAATTATCATCGTTAAGGGTATATATATTTTCTAAAAAATCTGTTTTGTAATTATTACTTTCATATATATTAGTAGGACCTTCCAATTTTTTTATACTTAAAACTACAAAAACAATAAAAAAGATAATTGTTGTAATAAATATTCTTCTAAAAGCCTTTTTCTTTAACATAAAATCTTCCTTTCATATCTATCTAATAATATGAAAAGACATGTGAATTTATACTTCTTCACATGTCTAATTTTATTTCTTTTAATTTTAAAAGTTCTACGACTGCCCCTGCTCTTCCTTTCACTCCAAGTTTTTGCATAGCATTTGAAATATGATTTCTAACTGTTTTTTCACTAATACCAAGTTTTGTTGCTATTTCTTTTGTTGTAAAATTATTTACTAGTAATTCAAACACTTCTTTTTCCCTTTTTGTAAGTATTTTTTTATTCAAAATTTTTCCCTCACTTTCAAGTTGGGTGGCTTTTATACTATTCATATTATTTTATGAAGTAAAAGCTTTATTTGTGAGAGAAAAAGCCTACTATTTTAAGCAAATTTAATAGACACACTTACTTTATCTTCAAATTCACCACTAATAGTTTTCATTATTTTATTAGCTAAAGATATATCATGTTCTTTTTTTATAATAACAATATCTACATCATTATTATCTATTTTTACAAAAGAATCTAATTTATATGTTTCCTTTATCTTATTTTTTAACTCATCTTCTTTCTGCTCAACTTCACTAATTTTTCTAAGACTTAAATAAGCATCATTTTTTTCTTTTGTTGTTGTTTTATCACTACTTAACTTATCTTGTAACTCTTTTTTCATAATCGTTCTTTCCTCTTCAAGACTAACTTCAAGAGCAGTTAAATATGTATTATTATTAGAAAGTTCTAAATTAACTTCAGTTGTTTTATCTTTATCATTATCTTTATTATTTTCAAGTATTTGTGTTGGCATAGTTATATAATATACTCCAAGTACTAAAACTAAACTAAAAAGTGTTAAAAACCATAAACTTTGCTTTTTTATCATAAATATCCTTACCTTTCTAGTAAAGTATATGATTATCTTCTTTAAATATGAAAAAACTTTTGTAAACTATAATTCACAAAAGAATAATTCCATACCAAGTTTAGGATTAATAACACCTAATTTTATTTTTATATCAAGTTCCCCAAGTTCTTTTATTTTAGTAAGTAAATACTTTTTATCTAAGCTTAATGCTTGTTCTTTAAGTAATTTAAACCTATAAGGATGCATCTTATTTAATTTTATCATACATTCTTCATCACTATATTCTTTTATTAATTCTTGTATTTTATATATTAATGTATAATTATTGCTTAAAAACCCAATTATTTTAAGTTCATCTTCATTATTTTCTATTAATTCATAATAAACTTCAAATACTTTTTGTTTATTTTTTTTATAAATATAATTAACTAAATCAAAAATATTTTTATCTAAATTTTTAGTAACTAATTTTTTTATATCATCTTCATTTATTTCTTTAGTATCTAATTTATACATCTTTAATTTTATTATTTCTTCTTTTATTCTATTATAATCATTTGAAGTATAATCTTTTAACATATTTATTTCTTTAAATGATATTTTATAATCTTTAAATTCTTCCTTTATAAAAGATGTTAAATCAATATTAGATAAATCTATTTTTTCAATATTTTTATTTTTTATTTTATTTAATATTTTTAAATCTATTTTATCTTCATTTGTAAGAATTAAAATATTATCATTTTGATTATCTAAATATTTAACTAAAATATCAATATTATCTATATTATTAATTGAAGAACATATTATTACTTTTTTATCTGAAAATAAATTAACTGTATTTATATCATTAATAACATCACTTATTTTATTAAAAACTAAATCATACTTAACAATGGAAGTTGTATTATATTTTTTTATTAAATCATTAACTTCTTTATCAATTAAACTTTTTTCACCATTTATTAAGTAAACCATATAAATCATTCCTTTTTTGTAGTTATATAAATATTATACTAAATTTTTATAACATTTTTAAGTCTTTTTATAACTTTCTTTTCAATTCTTGAAATATAAGATTGACTTATTTTTAGTTTTTCTGCGACATCTTTTTGAGTTAATTCTTCTACGCCATTAAGTCCATATCTTAAAATCATTATTTCTCTATCTCTTTCATCAAGTTTTTCTAATTCTTCTTTTAATATTTTTTTATCTATTTCCATATCTAATGGTTTTGTTACAATATCAGGTTCTGTTCCTAAGATATCTTCTAAATGAAGTTCATTTCCATCAGCATCAAAGCTTAAGCTTTCTTCAAAAGAAACATCAGCTTTGGTTTTTTTATTTTTTCTTAAATGCATAAGTATTTCATTATCAATACATCTAGAACAATATGTTGCAAGTTTTATATTTTTATCTTTTGAAAAAGTATTTACTCCTTTAATTAAACCAATTGATCCAATACTTACTAAATCTTCTAAATCTACTTTTGTATTTTCATACTTTTTAGCTAAAAACACAACAAGTCTTAAATTATGCTCGATAAGTTTATTCCTTGCTTTTAAATCTCCTTTCTCACTTAATCCACATAAATGGTCTTCTTCTTCCTTACTTAAAGGAGGTGGTAAGACATCTGTTTTTCCTACATAATAAACACCACTTTTTTTAAATAAATTTCTAATAAATAAAAGTATTTTTTTCATAGTTCCTCCATAATTTTATTATTTAATATTATATCTACTCCTGATAAAGACAATTTATCATTAGACTTTGCTATTAATACATTTTTTAAATAACCAATATCTTCGATAAAAACTTTATCTATTATAAAACACTTTAATATTCCTTTATTATTTAATGAATTATATGGTACAAATATGAATCTTTTAGAAAATATATCTATATTTTTATTAATAATTAAAATTGGTTTATTAAAATAAGGATCAACTAGATTATTACCTGTATCAATATAGCCATTTAATAAATAAGTTTTATTATTAAGAAATATTTTAACTGTTTTATAACAAGATATTTTATTTTTATATTTTTTAATTTTTTTAGTAAAAATAATAAAAAATAAAATAGAAAGTAAAAGAAGAATAAATATATCTAAAGTTTTTCCTGTTTTATAAAATATTAATCCTACATGTTCATAACCTGCTTCAATATTTAGAAAATATAAAAAACCTCCGAGGATTATACTTAAAATCATAAGATAAAAAAAGTTATTTAAAGTATATTTTATATCTTTAAATTTAAATGTTATTATAACCATTATTAAACCAAAGAACATTTTTGATAAAAAAAAGATAAAAGAAGGCATACTTATAAAAAGAATAAATATACTAAAAGTCCCTATAAAACTTCCAAGTATTATTCTTTTTATTTTTACATTTCTTTTTAAAAGGATTTTAGTTGTAAATAAAAGAATAAAATCAAATATAAAATTAATAAAAAAAACATAATCTAAATATATTTTCATAATACTTTTCCTTTCTTTTATAAAGTATCATAAATATATTTAAAATTATGTCATATTATAGAGTATTTACATATTTTTTAAATTCATCGCCACGTTCTTCACATCTATTATATTGATCCCAACTTGCACTGGCAGGACTAAGAAGAACAACATCTCCTGGTTTTATTATTTCTTTTATTTTAGTAAAACTTTCTTTTAAAGTTTCAAACTTGTAACAAGTTATATTATTTTTTATAGCAAAATCTTCTACTCTATCTTTTGTTTGACCTATAGCTATTATTGTTTTAACATTATTTGTAAATGGTAATAAAAGATTAAAATCTTGACCTCTTTCATACCCTCCAAGGATAAGAATTGTAGGTTCATTAAAAGAAGATAATGCTATTTGAGTACATTTTATATTGGTAGCTTCAGTATCATTATAATATTTAACATTATTTACTTCTTTTACAAATTCTAATCTATGTTCAACTCCATAAAAGTTTTCTAGTACTTCTTTTATTGAATTATTACTACAATTAAATTCTTTAACTGCCATAATTGAAGCCATAATATTTTCATAATTATGTATTCCTCTTAATTTTATATCTTTTAAAGAAATAATTAATTCATCATAATAATAAATATTGTTATTTAAAATATAACTACCATTTAATTTTTCTTTACTTGAATACCATTTAACCTTAGATTTAACATTTTTACTAAATTCTTTTAATATTTTATCACTATAATTTAAAATAGCTACATCTTTATTTGTTTGATTTTTTAAAAGCTTACTTTTAACATATTTATAATGTTCGAATGTCTTCATAAATTCAAGATGAGCCTCACTTATATTAGTCATAACAGCAACATTAGGATTAAATTCATGCATATTTTCTAATTGTTGACAAGAGATTTCTGTTACAATTATATCATTTTCTTTTACTTTATCTAAAATACTACATAAAGGAAAACCTATATTACCTGCTAGATGAACTAAAAACTTATCTTTTTTTAACATTTCATAAATAAGTGTTGTTGTTGTTGTTTTTCCATTTGTCCCTGTTATAGCAATAATTTTTACATTTTTATCTTTTAAAAGATTATAAGCAACCTCTACTTCATTAACTACAGGTATATTAAGTTTATTTGCTTTTAATACATATTTATGATCTATAGAAATACCAGGATTTTTTATTAATAAATCATAACTTTCATCAAATAAATCATCAGGATGACTATTAAATACAAAATTAACACCAAGATTTTTTAACTCTTCATACTTTTCTTTATCAGTTTCTTTTAAACTTCCTCCATCATTTATTAATATATAATTATTTTTATTTGCTAATACCTTAGCTACTTCATAACCACTTTTAGCAAATCCTAAGATAAATATTTTTTTATTTTCATACATAAAATCATCTCCATATATTTATATTTTAACATAAATTAAATATGCATACAACAAAAGAAAAAAGATAAATAATTATCTTTTCCTTTGAATATTGGTTTTAGATTCAATACCTAATTCAATTTTTTTAAGTTCATTTTGTTCTTCAAGTGCCTCTGCTATTCTTTCAAAAACACTAATGTTTTCATTTAGTGTTTCAAGATTAACTTCTAAAGGTTCTAAACTTCTTATAGCATTTACTAAACACATCATAACATCATTATTATAACTCATATATTCCCCCTAAGTACCATGTATTATAATTAAAAGTTATTGGTTTGTCAAATAAATTTAACATTTATTAAAATTATTATTTAATTTAAGTAATAAAAACTGTTTCTATATGTTTTGTTTTTGGAAACATATTAAGTGGTGTTAAAAAAATCTCTTTATAACTTTCTTCTGTTTTATCTATATGAATTATAATACTTATAAAATACAATTATTTTATTATTCCGCTTCAATCACTTTTTCAAGAAAAATTTTTGTTTCAAAAGCACCACGCTTTTCATTTTTTATTAAAGCAATTTCTATAATATCATTCAAATCTTTATTTTCTAATTTAGCTAATGCTCTAATTACTTCTAACATATCAGCTAATTCTTCTACTCTATCATCGCCTGTTGCTTCGATTACCTCTTTATATTCTTCATATAATTTTTTTTCCAATTCATTTTTATATTCAACTTCATCTAATACTCTTACAACTGGTGTTTCTCCTTTTTCTTTTATTATGTTTGGTATTTTATCCCTTACTAATTTATTATATATTCTTTCCATATTCAATTCTCCTTAATTTTTTTAAATACATTATAAAAATAATCTTATTATTCTTTTTCTAATAAACAAACCGTTTCTATATGTTTAGTTTTTGGAAACATATTAAATGGTGTTAATGATATAACTTTATAACTTTCTTCAAGAAGTTTTATATCTTTATAAAGTGTTTTTGGATTACATGATACATAAACAATTCTTTTACATTTTTTATTAAGCAAGTTATTTATCACTTTTTTAGAAAGTCCACTTCTTGGAGGATCCAAAACTACTGTATCAAAATTTCCTATTTTAATATTTGAAGCATCCATACATTTAAAATCAATATTTTTTATATTATTTATTTTCTTATTTATATTAAAAGAATTAATTGCAAAACTATTTTCTTCTACTCCTAAAATATATTTATAACTATCTTTTAAATACATTCCTATTGTTCCTGTACCACAATATAAATCAAGTAAATTATTACCATTTTTGGCATATTCTTTTACTTTATCATAAAGCTTAATCATACAAGTTGTATTAACTTGAAAAAAAGAATCTTTATTAATTGTATATTTTAAATCATTAATTATTTCCGTAATATAACTTTTTCCATATATAACATCATCATTTAAAGATAAAGAAGTTATATTATTTTCTTTTCCAAATTCTTTTAGTTTTTCTTCATTTGTACTACCTTTAAAAGACATAAGTATTTCATTATTAAAAACAGCTTTTCTTATCATTATTTCTTTTATATTTGTTAAATCAAGTGTTTTTATTTTAGGTATTAAATTATTTATATCTTTATCTAATAATAAACAATTATCAATTTCTACTAAATCATTACTATTAGAATTATAAAATCCTAACTTAGAATTAAATATATGAAAAGTAACTTTATTACGATAATTATTAAACAAAGAAGCTTCTATTTCATTTACTTTATAAGAATTAAATAAATTTTTTATATAATTTTCTTTTAATAAGTTTTCTTCTTTTTCATCTATATGAAGTAAATTACACCCTCCACATTTTAAATAATAAGGACAATTAGTCTCTTTTCTTAAAGGACTTTTCTTTATTATTTCAATAATTTTAGCTTCAGCATATCTTTTATTTACTTTTATTATTTTTATTTTTATAAGTTCATCTTTTAAACCATTTTTTACAAATACAACAAAATTATTAATTCTAGTAATTCCATTTCCATTTATATCATGTTCATTTATTAAAACTTCATAAATATCATCTATTTTCATATATACCTCTATTTAAAAAATCAAGCCATTAGGTTTGATTAATTAATTCTTTCTACAAATTTTGGTAAAAGTATACTTAATGCTTCAGCATTTGTTACTTTCTTTAAAACTTTATTTTTATAATCTACAAGTAATATTTTATATTTATTTGTAGCCATTGTTTCATCATATAAAACTTCATTAGCAAACAAAAAATCATTATCCATAAAATTTATTTTATCTAATACTACAATTTTCTTATTATTAGAAAGAGCAAGTACATCAAATTTATTTATATTCATTATTTACCCCTTCCATCAAGCTTTTCTTTTGCTCCTTCCAAAGCAGAAGATATTTCTTTAAAACTTTCTTTATTCTTTTTTAACCTAATTTCACTCGCTAAAGCAAGCAGTTTATTTTCTATTAAATAATTAATTTCTAATGCTTCTTCTTCACTTGTTAAACTAGATAAAACTTTAATTGGTGTTACTTCTCCTGATTTACAATGATTACTAAATCTTTTTGTTAAATCTTCTTTTCTTTTAATAAGTTCTTCTTTTTCTAAAGCACTGATGTTAGGATCTTTAAGTTTTTCAATTATTGTATTTAACTCATTAAATATTTGTTCACTAATATTCATATATAAGTCCTCCCTTATATTATCTAAGATAATTATATAATTTTTTTATTATGTAGTCAATTAATTTATTAAATTATATGTTTTGAAAATTAAATATTTGTATAATTTAAAAGATTATGTTGTAATGTATTTATCAAGGAAATTATTGATAACAAAATAATAGAAAGAATATTTAGACCAAATATTCTTTTATTCATTTTAAAAAAAAATAAAACTACATAAATGTAGTTATTTTTATCATTTTATCTGTCAAAATCATCTAATATTTTAGGCATATTAGCATTAAACCTAACAACATTAGATATAGGAATATTTTGTAACTTACATAATTCATTATATTTATCGTCCCATGATAATCTATATGCTTTATTTAAATCAAAATTTAATTTTGAAACCCAATCTTTTATAACTTCCTCAGCATTTTTTATTTTACTTTTATTTTCAATTTCAACCGCAATACCAAATGGATACTCATCGACAACTATTTCTATATCTTCATTTGTAAAAACATTTCTATATCTTTCATAACTTTCAACAATATTTAAATGAAGTACATTTTCTACAAGAAATATTAAATTATCATACTCTTCATTCTTAATAGTAATTTCTACTTCCTCCTCTTTATGAATTAAAGAATCTTTATTATCTTTTAATCTTCTTTTCCAAGTAATCATACATTTGGCATAATTACCTTTAACTGTCCTTCTTATTCTAAATCTTCCATCGATATCTAAACTATAATAATCATATTTTTTCATGGGATGATTATATTGATCCGTTTTTTCATAAAATCTCCCTTTGTAATGTAGTTCTTTATATTTTTTTAAATATTTAATAATTTTATCTTTACTATCACTTGAATAATAAAATCTTATTTCTGTTTCCATATACTTACCCTTTCAACTTCTTAAAATTATCTAACTCTTCTTGAATTGCTAAATTTAAATCACAAAATCTAAGATTATAATTAGAATAATTATCATCTTCTAAATCAATATTATTCATACAATACCCCAGTTAAAATCAGATATAATAAAACTTCAATTTATATCTATTATAACAAAATAGTTAACTTTTGTGTATATAATAAATTTTTATTATAATATTTGTATAATTTAAAAGATTATGTTATAATGTATCTATCAAGGAAATCTTGAATATAATAAAAAAGGAAACATTCAAGTTTGCAAGTTTGAATGTTTACCGTTCAGGTGGAGACATTTAGTCTTTTAAATTAAGACTAAGTGTCATTTTTTTATTACTACTATCAAAATAATAAGAAGGAATAAAATGATAGCAATGAACCTTAAAACAGTTATTATAAATATTTAATTTTATTAAAAAATAAAACTACATAAATGTAGTTATTTTTATTTGGTACCTGTGGTGGGACTCGAACCCACATGGTTTCCCATTAGATTTTGAGTCTAACATGTCTACCGATTTCATCACACAGGCATTTACATGATTAATTATAACATACAACAAGACAAAAGAAAAGAACTTTTATAGTTCTTCAACTTCAACTTCTTTATATCTTGATTCGTATAAATCAACATCATCTTCATTTGTTGTTATATCTTCCAATTTAGGTAAATCTTCTTTAGAAGAAAGACCAAAGTAATCTAAAAACTGATTAGTTATACCATATAAATTAGGTCTACCTGGTAAAGTACTTTTACCTAATTCTTTAACAAAATCTTTAGCTATTAAATTCCTTATCATTTGACTTGAATTAATACCTCTAAGTTCATCAACTTGTGCTCTTGTTATTGGTTCATTATAAGCTATTATAGCAAGAGTTTCCAAAGCACTTTGAGAAAGTGTTTTTACACTATCTTTTTCTACATATTTTTCATAAAAATATTTATGTTCTTTTTTAGTTGTTAATTTATAATTATCCCCAAATTTTTTTATAATAATTCCTTTATCAGGACTCGTATATTCTTTTTGAAGTTCATTAATTAAACATTTAACATTTTCTTCATCTGTTTCTAAAATATCACAAATATCTTTCATATCTATTCCTTCATCCCCCACAAGGAATAAAAGACCTTCAAGTACTGCTTTTAAATTCATAAGTTAACACCTGCTTCACAATATATTTTATCAAAATTATTTTCTTGAATAATTTTTAATTCATTATTTTTTGCCATCTCAAGTATAGATAAAAAAGTAACTACAACATAAGGTTTGCTATAATTTTCAAAAAGATCAAAAAACTCTACTTTTTTTCTTAATTTTAATATATTTCTAACTTGATATGTTCTTTCTTCAACACTTATTTCTTTGGTTGTTACTTTAGTAGAAATTGGTTTTTCATAATTTTTTCTTTCTAAAAATCTACTAAAAGCTTTAAGTAAATCATCTAAAGTAACATCTTCTCCTAATTTAATTTCATCACTTTTAAATTCTTTTAAAGAAGAAGTTGATTTAGTAAATAAATCTTTTCTTTCTTCTTCAAGTTGTTTTAAAATTGGGGTTGTTTCTTTATATTTTTTATATTCAATTAATCTATTTATTAATTCTTCTTTAGCATCAATTTCATCTTCATCTTCTTTTTCTGGTCTTGGAAGAAGATAATTAGATTTCATATACATAAGTTCACTTGCCATAACTAAATAGCTTGATGCGATACTTAAGTTTAATTCTTCCATATGAGAAATAAAATCTAAATATTGATTAGTAAGACTAACTATTTCAATATTAAAAATATCCATTTTTGATTCTTTTATTAAATGTAATAATAAATCAAGTGGTCCTTCAAAGTCATTTATTTTAAATTTATAATCCATATTACAACATCCTTTTATATAACAAATAAATTATAGCATACTTTGAAAGAATTTGCATTATTTTTTGTTTTATGATATAATATAAACACTTTTTAAGGAGGCATATATGGCAAATAGATGTGGAGATTGTGACTTTTTAAATTATAAAGATACTAAATGGGGTGGAGATAAAGTTTGGTGTAATTACAAAGGATATTATGTAAAACCAGGGGAAGTTGCTTGTGATAATTATACATATAAAGGACATAGATATGGTAGATATTTAATAACAGCAACTTGTAAAATATTAAATATTGATAATGAAAAATGTAAAAAACTTTATGATGCTTTTGATATTGTAAGAGATGAAAAAACACCAGAAACAGAAAATATGTATGACATGATAAAAGGTTATGATATTGTTGGACCTCAAATAGCAACAAAACTATTTAATGATAGTTTTAAAGAAGAAATTGCTTATTCAATGTTAAATGATTATATTTTACCATGTTTAACTTTAGTCCAAAACGGATCATATCTTGAAGCAGTTAATTTATATGATAATATGACTATGACTTTATATAACTTCTATTTTAAAAAAGAAGATAATTTACCATTAACAAGAAAAAAGGACTAATAAGTCCTTAATTTTTTGGCTTAAAAATAAGAGCAAAGATAAAACTATATATAATAGCACTTGTTATACCTGCAGCAGTTAAACTTAAAAGTCCCATTTTAAGTCCCATAAAACCATTAATTGTAGATTCATGCATAGCACCATGAATAAGTAAATGTCCAAAACTTGTAATAGGAACTAAACTGCCTCCCCCTACTTTTAATATTATTTTATCATAAATATTAAATACATCTAGAAAAGCCCCTACTACAACAAAAATACTTGTTATATGTCCTGCAGTTAATTTTGTATTATCTAAAATAATTTGAGCAACAGCACAAACAAAACCACAAAATAAAAATGAATATAAATATGTCATAACGCCTCCAAACATACTGCATTAGCTATAGCTACAATAGGATTTTTTTGATAAACAAAAGTTGGTGAAAAAAGTTCTCCTGTTGCTACAAGTAATACTTTTTTAAATTCTTTTTTCTTTAATTTATCAAATACATAAGAATAGTTTACTAAACAACTACAAACTGGTCCTGATCCTCCAGCTGTTATTTCTTTTTGTTTAGTAAAATCATATAACATACTACCACAGTCATTATAATTACTTCCAAGAATAATATTATATTCTTTTTTTATGTAATCTTTTAATATTTTCTTACCAAATACCCCTAAATCTCCAGTTAAAACAAGGTCATAATCATCTATTTTAGTATTTGTATTTTTTAAATGATTATAAATTGTATCAGCAGCAGCGGGTGCCATAATACTTCCTTGATTATTTACATCAGTTTGATTTAAATTAATTATTTTTCCAATTGTAGAACTACTAATTCTCACGCCTGTTTTAACATTTGATAAATAACAACTAGCTCCCCCAGTTGATGTAAATGTAGATGTTTTTGGTTTAGGTGCCCCATACTCAACAGGATTTCTAAATTGTTTTTCACTAACTAAATTATGAGATGATGTTGTGCATATACAATTATTTATTTTTTTACTGTCTATAAAAGTAGATGCTATTATTATTTGTTCTACACTAGTAGCACATGCTGTATAAACTCCTAAAAAAGGAATATTATATTTTAAACTTCCATAAGAAGATACAGATATTTGATTTGATAAATCTCCTCCAATTAAAAGATTAATATCTTTACTTTCTTTATTTAACTTTTTTAAAAGTATTTCTATACTTTCACTAAAAAGCTTTACTTCTGCTTTTTCAAAAGACTTTTCATTCATATAATAATCTTTATAACTTTTATCAAAATAATTACCATAATTACCTTCTTTTTCTAAATGCCCTGAAATAGTAGAAGTTTCATTTAAATATACATTACTATAATTAAAAGTCATATTATTCCTCCTAGTAAATACCTAATTAAACCAAATAAATAAGCACTAACTACACCATATAAAATAACACTTCCTGCAAGCTTAAACATATTACTACCAAAACCATATATTAAACCTTCATTTTTATAATCAAGAGTAGCACTTTGCATTGAATGAGCAAAGCCTGTTATAGGAATAATTGCACCCATTTTAGCAAAATTAACAAACTTATCAAAAAAACCAAGCGCCGTAAATAAACATGCAAAAAATATTAAAGTAGATATCATATAAACACCAGATTCACTCTTAGTTATGTTTAAAACACTAGAATAAAATTCAATTAATAAATTACCTAAAGCCCCGATTAAACCACCAAAAACAAATGCTTTTATAACATTAAGTAACTTATTTTCTTTAGGAAGATACTTTTTTACTATTTCATTATACATTTTTTCTTTCATAAACTTTTCCTTTCAAATTTATTGTACCTATTTTAACTATTTTTATACAAAAATAAAAAAACTTATGATTTATAAGCCATAAATTTTTTTATAATCCAAATGTATATGGATCAGTACTTGTTCCTGACCCTCCTGTTATCAAAACATTTGATTTTAAATATAATACAGGTCTTACTGCTTGTGAATTATAATATGAACTATTATATTTTGTATAATATTCTTGAATATACCCTTCTTCAAATAATTTATACACCTTTGCATTGCTTTTTGAATAAGGCGTTAGCAACCATTCTCCTGTTTTTAAATTATATAACCAATTTGTATCATTACATTTTTGTAATGTTGTATCAGAATAGCTAACCCCTGAAGCCAATGCTTTTGATTCACAATTTCCACTTGCATACCCATAATCACTTACATACATAAGTCCTATTTTACCTATCCAATTTGCTGGATTAACATATGTACCATAAGTATAATAATACTCACTGCCTCCAACTTTTCTTTCATAATTATACATTTGTATAGAACTTATATGATAATCATTATATCCTCCTAAATAATACTTGGTATTATCTATCATAAGTTTTGCTTCTCCTGATAATCCTGTTAAATACGTACTATTTAATTTTTTTTGTAAAGCTGATTCAGCCCAGTTATTTACATCTGAACCACTATTCCAAAAATCTTTTTCTATACTTTCATTTCTTATTAATTTTATTCTATTTTCTATTTTACCTGTTCCATCATCTGTTGGAAATATTCCTATTATTCTCCACGTTTCATTATTAAATTTTACATAGTTTTTTGGACTTGCTCCCCTATATCTATATTCTACTGTATTTTCATTTGTGCCTATTTGAAGTGTTGTATCTTTTGCATTAAGTATTTTATATAATCCGCTGTTATCTTTATTATCCTCCAATTTGCTTAGTGTTAACGCTCCATCTGTAAGAGGGTAATTTTTTATTTCCATATCAATAGAAAGTTGATACATATCATCACTTGTTCCTGTTCCTCCAGTTATTTTAACGTTTGATTTTAAATATAATACAGGTCTTACTGCTTGTGAATTATAATATGAACTATTATATTTTGTATAATATTCTTGAATATACCCTTCTTCAAATAATTTATACACCTTTGCATTGCTTTTTGAATAAGGCGTTAGCAACCATTCTCCTGTTTTTAAATTATATAACCAATTTGTATCATTACATTTTTGTAATGTTGTATCAGAATAGCTAACCCCTGAAGCCAATGCTTTTGATTCACAATTTCCACTTGCATACCCATAATCACTTACATACATAAGTCCTATTTTACCTATCCAATTTGCTGGATTAACATATGTACCATAAGTATAATAATACTCACTGCCTCCAACTTTTCTTTCATAATTATACATTTGTATAGAACTTATATGATAATCATTATATCCTCCTAAATAATACTTGGTATTATCTATCATAAGTTTTGCTTCTCCTGATAATCCTGTTAAATACGTACTATTTAATTTTTTTTGTAAAGCTGATTCAGCCCAGTTATTTACATCTGAACCACTATTCCAAAAATCTTTTTCTATACTTTCATTTCTTATTAATTTTATTCTATTTTCTATTTTACCTGTTCCATCATCTGTTGGGAATACTCCTATTATTCTCCATACTTCATTATTAAATGTTACATAGTTTTTGGGACTTGCTCCTCTGTATCTATATTCTGTTACACTTTCATTCGCTCCTATTTGAAGTGTTGTATCAGCTTCATGTGTTATGGTATAAAGTCCACTGTTATCTTTATTATCTGTTAATTTTATAAGGGTATCTGTACCACTTTTACTTAAATCTCCTACTGTTCCTTCAATTACATTAGTACTTGTTTTTGTAAAACTAAATAATGCATAACTTGAGTATCCTACACATACTAATATAATTAAAACTATTGTAAATAAAAAATAACTATTTATTATTTTAATATCTGTTTTTAAAAAACTTATTATTTTTTTCACTATATCACAACCTTATTTTATTAACTATTAACTTTATAAATTAATTATATAAAGTACCCCCCCCAGGTTGTCAATATTTTTTATACATTTTAACAAACTTTTTAAAGGTATTTTATTATAATTTTATTTTATCATAATAATATGAAAATTATTGTTGGTAATTTTTGCCAGTTTAAAAGAAGATACTTTTTATATCTTCTTATATTTTATTAAAATAAACTTAATTGGCTTGATTCTGGTAGATTTTTTAATACTCCCATTACACGCATTTTTTCAATTACTGTAGTTGAAAGCTTAGCTCTTTTTTGTAAGTCTTCAATACTAATAAATGGTTTTTTTTGTCTTTCTTCGATTATTTTTGTTGCAACAGTATCTCCAAGACCATCTATTGCTCTAAATGGTGGAATAAGTGTTTTATTATCTTCTCCTATTATGAAATATTTTGCATCTGATTTATTTAAATCTATTCCTGAAAACTTAAATTTTCTTGCAGTCATTTCAAGGGCAACTTCTAAAGTTGCAATAGTATCGCTTTCTTTTGGAGATAAACCAAATTTTTTAAGTTGCATTTCTTCAAGTCTTTGTTTTATTTTATTATATCCTGCTTCCATACTTTCAAGGTCAAATGATAATCCTTTTATACTAAACCATGCTGCGTAATAATAAATTGGTTTATAAACTTTAAACCATGCTATTTTCCAAGCTGCTGAAATATATGCTGTTGCATGTGCTTTAGGGAACATGTATTTTATTTTTCCACAGCTTTCAATAAACCAATCTGGAATTTTAGCATCTTTTAAATCTTTTACAAATTCTTGCCATTTAGCAGGATCTTTACTAGCTTTGCCCTTACGAACAAATTCCATTATTTTAAATGATTTTAATGGTTCAACACCATGATTCATAAGATATACCATAATATCATCACGACATCCAATTACTTCTTTAAAAGGAACAATTCCTTCTTTAACAATGTCTTGTGCATTACCATTCCATACATCTGTACCATGTGATAAACCACTTATTTTAACAAGTTCTGCAAAAGTAGTTGGTTTCGTTTCATTTACAATACCTATTACAAATTTTGTAAATTCAGGTAAAGCAAGTGCTCCTGTTTCACAATTAATTTGTTCTGGAGTTACTCCTAGAGCAGTTGTTGAAGTAAACAAACTCATAACTTTTTTATCATCCATAGGAATATCTTTCATAAGTATTCCTGTATTATCTTCAAGATATTTAAATATTGTAGGATTATCGTGTCCTAGTATATCTAATTTTAATAAGCATGACTCTATATCATGATAATTAAAATGTGTTGTAGCCCAAGCACTTGTTGGATCATCTGCAGGATATTGATATGGTGTAAAGTCAAAAATATCTTTATAATCAGGAACAACTACTATTCCTCCAGGATGTTGTCCTGTTGTTCTTTTAACTCCAGTTACGCCAATTGCAAGACGTTCAACTTCAAGATTTTTTACATCTGGTATTCCTTTATCTTCATAATATCCTTTTACATAACCAAAGGCTGTTTTATCTGCTACTGTACCTATTGTTCCTGCACGATAAACATAATCTTCTCCAAATAATACTTTTGTATATTCATGAGCTTTAGCTTGATAATCTCCTGAAAAATTAAGGTCAATATCAGGAACTTTATCAGCATTAAATCCTAAGAATGTGGCAAAAGGCATATCTTGCCCATCTTTATTCATCATTGCTCCACACTCACATTTTCTATCAGGCAAATCATATCCTGAAGCATAGTCAAGATTATACATACGATTATTTTCATCAGTAAAGATTGTTTTTTTACAATTAGGACAAACATAATGCGCAGGAAGTGGATTAACTTCAGTTATTCCAAGCATTGTAGCAGCAAAAGAAGAACCAACACTACCTCTACTTCCAACATAATAACCATCATCATTACTATGTTTAACAAGTTTTTGAGCGATTAAATATATCGCATCGAATCCTCCATTTATAATACCATTAAGTTCAGTATCTAATCTTTCTTTAACGATATCAGGTAAGTCTTCTCCATATATTTCATGTGCTTTTTTATAACTTATATCTTTAATAATTTCTTTACTATTTTCAAATATAGGTGAAAATGGTATTCCTTTAGTATCAGGTATTATTTCAAACTCTTCAACCATATCAGCAATTTTATTTGTATTTTCAACAACTATTTTTTTAGCCTCATCTTCATTTAAAAAACTAAAATCATCAAGCATTTCTCTTGTAGTTCTAAAATGTTGTGATGGAATATCTTTAATTGAAGATTTATTAAGTGGATGAAATCCTCCCCCTGGTACTTTTTGATTAATAATAATTTGTCTATATAATTTATCTTTTTTAGTTAAGTGATGAACATCTCCAGTTGCTACGACTATTTTATCTTTATTATTAGCTACTCTTATTATTTTATTAACATTTTCTTTTATTTCATCATAATCTTTAAAATCTTCAGTATCAATTAAATAACTATAAACATCAAGTGGTTGTATCTCAATATAATCATAAAAATCCATAAGATTAGCAAGTTCATCATCACTTTTACTTCTTGCTAAACTAAATATTTCTCCATTAGAGCATGAAGATCCTACTAAAATACCTTCCCTTAATTCATTAATTACACTTCTAAGTATTCTTGGTGTTTTATATAAATATTTAGTATTCGCATAACTTACTATTTTAAATAAATTTTTTAAACCCTTTTTATTTTTTACAAGTAAATTTACATGATATAAATTACCAAATTTATGAATATCATCTTTTGCTACTAAATCATTTATTTGATTCATTTTTTCTATTTTTCTTGTTGATAAATATTCAAGCATTTTATAAAAAATTAAAGCCGTTGCTTCTGCATCGTAATCTCCACGATGATGACTTTCTTCATCCCATGGTATATCATATCTTTTAACTAAAGCACTCAAACTATGTCTTGCGGCAGTTGGTTCAATTGCTCTTGATAATTCTAAAGTATCTAAAAGAGGATTAGTATATTCTCCTAGATTATATTTTTTATAAGCCATAGCTAAAAATGAAGCATCAAATTTAGCATTATGAGCAACCATTGGAAGATTTCCAGTCCACTTTATAAACTCTTTAACAGCTTCTTCTTCCGTTGGAGCATCTTTTAACATAAAATCTGTTATTCCCGTAAGTTCTGAAATATGTGGACTTAAAGGTTTTCCTGGATTAATAAGCATATCAAATTTATCAATTATTTCACCATTTTTTAATTTTACTGCCCCAATTTCAATAATTGAATCTTTACCACCTGCATTAAATCCTGTTGTTTCAAAGTCAAATACTACATAAGTATTATCAAGTAAAATGCTATCATCACTTCTAAAAACTAAATCTAAATCATCATCAATCATTGAAAGTTCTACCCCATAAAGTATTTTTATTTCATCTTTATGATGGTAACACTCTGGAAATGTTTGAATAGAATTATGATCTGTTATAGCAATAGCTTTATGTCCCCATTTACAAGCTTGTTTAATTAAATCTTTAACTTCTACTACTCCATCCATTTGACTCATTTTAGTATGTGCATGAAGTTCTACTCTTTTTTCTTCTTCTAAATCTTTTATTTCTTCTAATTTACTATCTATTTTTTCTATATTTCTAGCATTTAATACAAAATCATTATAAAAAGGATTATTCTTAACATAACCATTTACTCTAATCCACATATTTTCTTTAAACTTAGCAATTAATTCATTATACTCTTCTTCTGTTTTTGCATATATTCTTACATACATACTTGTTGTTAAATCAGAAAATTTTAAAGTAAAACTATTAAACCCTTTTTTAGTCGAAGGCATAATTCCAAATACATAACCCTCAACAGTAACATTATCCATTTCATAAGATATATCACTTAATTTAGTTACTTCATCTTTAACACTATAACCTAAAATACAATTTTCATTAACTTCTTTTTTTACATTATTTCTATATGTTTTTTCTTTATTAAATGATTTTTGTTCTTCAATCTTTTTATTATAATCTTTTTTATTTTCAAATATATTATTATTAAACTTATTAGATTCTTCTATTTCTTTTTGTATTTCATCTCTTTTATTTTCATTAAGTTTAATATCTAAACTTGTCTTAAAACCAAACTTTTTAAAATAAGAATTTATTTCTTCTAATTTACTTTTAATTGTTTCATGTTCTACTTTATTATAAACTTCAATAAAATAATTACTATCTTCTTTTATTAATCTATCTCCAAACATATTAAAATATAAATTATGATTATTTATAAGTATTAATATATTTTTATAATAATCATCAAAAAGACTTAAATCTTCATCATTACTTTCAATAGTTAATTCATATTTATACTTTTTATTTACATAATTACTTAATTTATCTATAAACTCTTTTAAAATATCAAATCTAATTGTATTTAAACAATTTAAATGTATATTCCAAATATTTTTATCTTCACTTACTACTATTTTATTTATTTTAACATCATTAAAATATTTATAATTATCACTATTATAATTAATTTTATCTAATAAATCTTTTATTTTTTTGTCCATAACTTACTCCCCTTAAAAAAGATATATTATAATGTTTCTACATAATTATCAAATACACCTTCATTTGTTTTATTTAATATTTCTTTTTTATTTTTATTTAAATATGTCATAAAACTAAATATATCATAGTTTTTTAATTTTTTATTATAAGGATAATCTTTTATATTAAAGAAAATATTATCCCTAACCATATATTTTTCAAAGTCTTTTTCTTCTACACCTAAATACATTAAAAAATATGGATAAATTTGTTGTTTTAATTTTTTTAGTTCACTTTTTCCAATATTATATTTAGATTCTTTTGATACTCTTGTAAAAAGTTCATTAACACAAATAAGTTCTAACATTGTTGTTAAAATATTATCATCTATTTTTACATCTTTAAATTCATTTTTTAATATTTTATAAAATAAATATGTTAAAAAACTATCTTTATCTTTATTATCTATTTTTTTACCGATACTTATTATATTTAAGTTAAAATCTGTTTCTACAACACCTAAATTAGGATGTAACACAAGTACTTTATAATTCTCTTCTAAATCATATTTTAAAATATTAGCTAATTCTTTTTTATAAAGTTTACTATTTAAATCCCATAGTTGTAATAAAGACATACGATATTTATTTGTTTCTTTTATTACTTTTTTATAAGATGGTGATGTTTCAAATATATTAAAAATAAAATCATCATCTGGTATATAATTATCTAGATCATTTAATATTTTATCTTTTTCTTTATATAGAGCGCTATACTCTTTTTTATAATCTTTCCATAACACTTGTTTAATATTATGTATTTCTTCACTAACACTTGATTCATATAGTAAGTGCCACATAAGTAAATAATCATTTAAAATAAAGTCTAATTTCATAACATCACATCCTTGTTATAATTGTATCATTTTTAATGATGAAAAAAAAGAATAATTATTAAATTTATGGTTTTTACTAATTTTAAAATCATAAAAAAAGAATAACTTTAAATTATTCTTCCATATTATGGTATACATCTTGAACGTCATCTAAATCTTCAAGTGTTTCTATTAAATTATATATTTTTTCTTTATCTTCATCATTTAATGAAATATAATTTTGTGGTATATATCTTGTTTCATTCATAATAAATTCTGTTATATTATTTTCATTTAAAACATTATTCATTTTAATAAAATCTTCATAACTTGTATATATTTCATAAGAATCATCATTTACAACAAAGTCTAAACAATCATTATCTAATGCTAAAGTCATAAGCATATCTTCATCATATGTTTTAGGTAAAACAATTATACCCTTTCTATCAAACATATAACTTACACTTCCATCAGTACCTAAGTTTCCTCCTCTTTTAGTAAACGTACTTCTTACATCTCCTGCTGTTCTATTTTTATTATCTGTTAAACAATCAACCATAACAGCAACACCATGAGGAGCATAACCTTCATATCTTACAAATTCATAATTCTCACTATTTCCTGAAGAATGTGCTTTATCAATTGCTGCTTGAATTCTATCTTTTGGCATATTTTCTGCTTTTGCTTTATCAACAACCATTCTTAAAGCAGGATTATTTAATGGGTCTTTATCTCCCCCTTTAGCAGCAACATAAAGTTCTTTAGCAAGTTTTTGAAAAACTTTACTTCTTGCAGCATCTATTTCCCCTTTTTTTCTTTTAATTGTTGACCATTTTGAATGTCCACTCATAAATATCCTCCTAACTTAATAACTTAATAACTTAATAATTAATGGTGAAAGTAAAATTAGAAATAAAAGTGGTATAAAAAATATAACGGATACAACACTTATTTTTATAGGCATTTTATTTATTTTTGCTTTTGCTTCCAACACTCTTTTTTGTCTTATGTAATCTACCTGTTCGAAAACAGTATTAACAATATCATTACCAAATATATTAGCTTCTTTAATATTTAATATTATATTGTTAACTGTATCACTAGGTATACGATATTTTAAATCTTCTAACGCATCGTTTAAGTCTTTTCCAAAAGAAATATCACTAAGTAATTTTTTAAATTCTTTACTAAGACTTGAATCTACACTACTACAAGTAACTTCAATTGAAGTTTTAATATTTCTTCCAGCATCAAGTGATAATGCTAATATTTCAAAAAAGTATAAAGCATCTTTTTCTAACTCTTTTCTTCTTTTTTCTATTTTAGGATTAAAATAAAAGTTAAAAAATAATGTGTAATAAATAATTATTACTACTGGTGCGATAAAATATCCAAAATCTAAAAAATATAATAACACAAAAAATATTATTATGGAAGAAAATAATCTAAAATTAAGTAAATTTATTTCATCTAACTTACAATCTACTCCTAGTAACATTATTTTAGATTTTACACTTTCTATTTGATTTTTACTATAAATCTTACTTGTTAATCTTTTCATAAACCCACCTAATCCTTTAATTTAGTTATCTTTTTAACCACAATAATATAAGATATATATATAATTATACATAAAACTAAAATTATTTTTCCAATTAATGTTGTAAACAATGGTACAAAATAAGTTCTATCAAGAATAAAAATAACTAAAAAGATAAATATAGGAATAAATACTAATATTTTAAATACTAATTCACTTACTGCAATAGCACTTGAAAGTTCATCTTTAAGTTTTTTTCTATCAAAGAAACTCTTTTCAATAGTAGTAAATATTTTTGAAATATTACCACCTGTTTTATTTAAAATAATTAAAGATGTAGACATGTAATAAGCTTCTTCAATATTTAATCTTTTAGCGAATCTATTAAAAACAACATCATAATCAAGACCATAATTTAAATCTACTTTAATCTTTTTAAATTCTTCTTTTATTCTTCCATCTGACTCTAGAATAACAAGTTCAATTGCTTGAACTATACTTCTTCCTGACTTAAAAGCATTACTCATAATAATAACAGCTTTTAATAAATCATTTTCTAATTTACGATATTTATTTTTCTTTTCAAAAATTAAAAATACATCATAGATAAAAAATCCTAAAACAAATGCCAAAGAAAGTTGTGGTAAATAAATATATTGCACTCTTATTACATCACTTATTATTGTTATAAAAACACATAAAAAACTTACGAAAAACTTTATTGATATAAAATTTATTGCTTCACTTTTAACAAAAGATGTCTTATCAACATATATTTCATATTTTTTACTATAATTAGTAAGTATTTTACTCTTTTTAAATATTTTTGATAAATAATTAATGATTTTATAATAAAAATTTAATAATTTATCAGTAAAAGAAGGTTGTTTAGTATTAATACCATTAATAGAAAATCTAGTTAATCTTTGTTCTTTTTCATATGCAATACTAACAGTTATAATATAAAAGAATAAACATATTCCAATTATTATTAGAATAACTTCAATTATTAAATTAACATATAATGGCATAATAACACCTCCTTTTTTATTTGTTTTCTATTTCATTAAAAATATCATCTACAAGATTTATTCCTTTACTTTTAATTATTTCATATACTTTTGGTATATATTTATAAAGGATAAAAGCCCCATTTACTTCTTTATTAGCTGTTAAACCTTTTTGTTTAAAAGCAAATATTTCTTTTAATTTTATTTCATTATCTTTAAATCCTGTTACTTCACATATGCTAGTTATTTTTCTTTTACCATCAGATAATCTTTCAACATTAACAACTATATTAATGGCATTTAAAATATATTCACGAACTGCTAAAACAGGTATTTCTATTCCTCCCATTAAAACCATTGTTTCAAGCCTATTTAAAGCATCTCTTGGTCCATTAGCATGTAATGTTGACATACTACCATCATGTCCTGTATTCATTGCTTGTAACATATCAAATGCTTCTTTTCCACGAACTTCTCCGACAATTATACGATCTGGTCTCATACGAAGAGCATTAATAACTAAATCTCTTATTGTAATTTCTTTTTCTTGTTCGTAATTTGTATTTCTTGTTTCAAGAGTAATAACATGTTCTTGTTTCAATTTAAGTTCAGCTGCATCTTCAATTGTAATAATTCTTTCATCATCATTAATAAATGAAGATAATACATTTAAAATAGTTGTTTTACCACTACCTGTACCACCACATACTAAAATATTTAATTTAGCTTTAACACAAGCATCTAAAAATCTAGCCATATAAGGAGTAAGTGTTCCATTTCTAATTAAATCTTCAATATTATTTAAATTTCTTTTAAATTTTCTTATTGTAATAATTGGTCCATTTAAACTAAGTGGTGGAATAACAGCATTAATTCTTGAGCCATCTTTAAGCCTAGAATCCACCATTGGTGTAGATAAATCTATTGTTCTTCCTAAAGGTTGAATCATCCTTTGAATTGTTCTTAAAATATGTTCTTCATTAATAAATGATACAGTATCATCCTTTATTATTTTACCATCAAGCTCAATATATATTTCACTTGGACCATTAACCATAATTTCTGTTATATTAGGATCATCTAAAAGTTCTGTTAAAGGTCCATATCCATTTATTTCATTTTCAATTAAATTAAATATATGATTTCTTTCTAAAGAAGATAAATCATAACCTTCAAGCGTTTTATCTATTTCTTCATTTATATATGTATTTAAATTCTTATTATTAGGTATATTATTATCAATTGCACTTTGTACTATTTTATTTCTTAAAGTATCAAGAAGTGCTTTATCACTAAATACTTCATAATCTGGAATATCTATTAAATTATTATTTTCTTCTTTTAAATCAAATACTTCTTTTAGTGTCTTTTTCATTATTTCTTCTCCTTATCTTTAATTAAGGTTAAGGCAAGTTCAAGATACTTTTTATAATCTTTTTTATCTTTAAAAGAAAGATTAGGATTAAGTAAAAGTATTTCCCCTTCCATAATATATTTATCTATATTTTTTATATACATATTTTTAGAAATAGTAAAATCAATATTATTTTTAATAATAGTTCTAATATCATACTTAGAAAAATATGTTTTATCTTTAAAAATAGATTCATTTAAAACAGTATAAAAATTATTAAATCCAGCATCTTTTAAAATTGTTAAAAAACTCTTAGTATTTTTAAGATCAAAACTATCATTAGTAAATAAATATAAAATAATATCACTCATATCAAGAGTATAAATATTTATTTCATTTAAAATATGTGTTGTATCAATTAAAATAACATCATATTTATAAACAACATTATTTAAAATAATAGGAATATATTTACTATCCATTTTATTAGCAAATCTAGGGTCTTTAGGGGCACTTAAAATAGATATATATTCATTATGGTTATATATATAGTCATCAATATTTTTATATTTATTATTTGATAAATCTGTTATTAAATTAAATATAGTTTTATCATTTTTAGAGTTAAGATATGTTGCTACTGCTCCCCCATAAAGGTCAAAATCAATTACTAAAACTTTCTTTTTAAGGTTACTAAAAACACCTGCTAAATTTAATGTTGTAATAGTTTTCCCAACACCACCTTTAGTAGAAGTAACTGTTATTATTTTCCCCTTATTCCTTTCCATAAATTGTCCCCTCTTCTTTACTTTTTATTTGTGCATACTTTTATTTGATAAGTATTTTTATTTATTATTTTACCAAAATTACTTGGTACCTTTTTTGTTATACATATTTCATTAGAATTAATTACAACTTCATTAGAAGATATATCATTTTTATTAAGGAAAGAATCTAACTCTTCTTCTTTATAAGTGTTTTCTTTTAAATAATATATATAATCTTCTTCAATATGTTTAATCTTTAATTTTTCATTTAATACTTTTGATAAATCAAAAAGCATCCCTATTATTAAAAAGATAATAGGCAAAAGTAATATGAAAAACACAAGTGATTGTCCCTTATTATTCATATAGTATTACCCTTTTTGTTGATATATTATAATCATTTTTAAAAAATATATTAGAAAAAGGTGTGATAAATTTGACTTTAGAGGTTAACTCTACCGTAGCATAAGAGCCTGATTTTGATATAGAATATTTCGTATTATTATCTAAAATATTATTTATATCATTTTCTTTATTATTTCTAATTAAATAAATTACATCATCTAATTTATTTTCAAGTTTATTTTCACTTACAAAAACATTTGAAAAATCAATTATAATACAAAGTATTAAAACTATAATTGGAAATATAAGAATAAACTCTACAAGAGCTTGACCTTTATTATTTGTCAACACAAACCCCTTCACCTGGTTTTTCTCCTTTTTTATATGTTTGCCCCACTATTTCACACGATGACTTTGTCATTGAATCTTTTAAATAGCCTCCAAGTAAACTAACTAAAGATATAGCAAGTACACTTATAAGTGCTATTATAAGAACATATTCAACTAGTGCTTGACCTTTGTTATTAATTTTCATGACAATCAACCTCATTTCTCAACCCTATTTTCTATATTAATTTTATTATTTTTTTAATACATTGTCAAGCAATCAAACATAATAAAAAGGATAATTTACTATTTTTAATTATCCTTTTATTAACTATTTTTCTTTTTCTGTATTATATTCTTCTTTTGTTATGCCATATAATACTAAATCTTGTATACCACCATAATAATAAAAGATTCCATCTTTTCTTACTCCTTCATATTTAAGACCTATATGTTCCATTACTTTTAATGTTGCAGGATTAGATTTAGCACCACTTGATTCTATTCTATTAATATTTAATTTATTAAAAGCAAATTCTAAAACGCATTTAGAAGCCTCAGTAACATATCCTTTGTTCCAAGAATCTTCTCTTATAAAATAATCTATACCATAACTTCTTGCTTTTTCATCATGAACGTTTAAATAAATACATCCGAGAAGTTTATTTGTATCTTTTTCTACAATACTCCATCTGTAAAAATCTAAATTATCATACTTACTAAAATCAAAATAATTTCTATTATCATTCAAAGAAGTTCCAACCTTATGAATACCTAAATACCTTCTTAAATTAGGGTTAAGTTCAATATAAAATAGTTCATCTATATCCTCTTTTATTGTTTTTCGAAGTATTAATCTTTCTGTTTCTAAAGTTACACTTCCTAAATGATTTATTTTTTCATAATCCTTTTTTACAAGATTAATCTTTTCATTTTCTATCTCATAATAATCTCCGATAAACATTTCTTTATTATTTTCAATTCTTATAAATGAAGAATTTGGTAATGCTACTAATTTTGTTATTTTACTTATTTTAAATATTTCTTTTAAATAATCAATATTTAAAAAATCTAAATGTGGATAAATACTTATATTAGTAAATCCTAATCCTTCATAGTCTTTAATATCATCATAATCTTGATAAATTACTCTTTTGGTTTGATTAAGACTACCTGCAGATACTCCAATAATAAAGGATTTTTCTTTTATTAAAGGTTTTAACTCATATTCATCTAAACTATTATTTTGTAAATATGTATCTCCTCCCATAAGATAAATAATATTTGCTTTTTTTATAAAATCTTTTGCTTCTTCTTTAGTTACATTATTATCTATTAAATAATTTTCTTTAAAAGTTATATTTATCTTAGAAAAAAACTCTAATGTTTTATTTTTATACATTATATTTTGTTCGTGATTATCAAATGTTGATGCAATAAATGTTATTATTTGATTTTCTTTTATATCTTGTTTTAAATACTTACTTTGTACATCATAAAAACCTTTTTCTTTATCTATCCCACTAAATAAATAATTAATTTTCATAATATTCCTCCAACAACAAATTAGTTATTTCTTTTACAGTTAAATTACTTGTATCAATTATGTCTTTTTTATCAAAATTATAATTTTTAAATTGATTCAATAAAACAAGACATCTTTCTTTCATTTGACAATCTTCTTCTCTTTCTTTATCTCTTTCTAACAAAGTATTTTCATCAGTCAATAATACTTTAAATACTATTTTATAATTTTTAAATTTTTCTTTTAAGAGTTTTAAGTCTTCATCACTTATAATATAATTAAAAACTACATCATAGCCTTTTTCTAAATATGAATTTATCAAATAAATACAATTTTCCCAAAAAAGTTCAATCGGAGCATTTTCTTTCCATGGACTTATTCTTCCTCCGACAAAAAAATTATATACAGTATCTCCTTCGATTAAAACTGATTTTGAAAGTGATGATGCAAGTTTATTACTAATAGTTGTTTTCCCTACTCCAGCAGGTCCTGTTATTATAAATAATTTATTCATAATACGCCTCCTTATTTATGAGTTTTTTTATTTATTTTTTTAATCCTATTTAAAAAGTAGCATATTATTATATATCTGTCAACCATTTTTGTTGACATTTATTAGCTATTTTTCTTTTCTTAATATTTCCATAAAATATTCATCATACCATTTACCATTTAAATAATAATCTTCTGTTCTTTTTCCAAAGACTTTGAATCCTATTTTTTCATATGATTTTATAGCTCTTTTATTAAAAGAGAATACCTTTAACATAATATTTTTTAAATTTAAATAATTAAATCCATACTCAACAAGTAAACTTAATGCTTCAGTACCATAACCTTTTGATCTATTCTCTTCTTCTCCGATAAATAATCCTACTTCTCCTTTTTGATGTAAATGATTAATATCAACAAAACCACAATTACCAATAAGTTTATCTGTTTCTTTTAATACAATAGCAAATTGTTGTTCTTTTTTATCCATATTATTAATAAGCCAAGCTCTTTCACTTTCAAAAGTAGTTACTTTTGAAGAACTTCCAAGTCCATCAGTTGTACTAAAATCATTCATCCATTTAACATATTTTTCAATATCTTCTAAATTCATTGGTGATAAATAAACTTTTTCTCCTTCGATTTTTTTAAAATATTTCATAATCTTTCCTCCTTATTTTTATATAATAAAAGCACGAAGTTACCCTTATTATATAGGTGACTCCGTGCATAAAGCTCGTGTAGGTTTTACCCCGAGATAGCTAACTATTAGTTTATATCTCCTCACTTGTTTTTAATTATACTATTAAAATTTATTTTGTCAAATATTCAGCCATTTTATTATATATAATTAAAGTTTTTTCAAAATGTTTATAATTTTTTTCATCTTTATTCATTGATTTTGGTAAAGTGTTTTCTTTTAATATAACTATTTTATCAAATGTTGTTCCACTTCCATATGGTTTATCACTTAAAGTGGCTTCCTCTTCATTTACAAATTGCTTTATTTTACCATCTTTTGAAGCATAAGTTAAACATTCTTTTAATATAATTTTTCTATTTGTTTTACCTTTCATCATCTTTATTATATCAATTGAAGTAAGAGTTTCATTAATATATCTTAAAAATGGACCTGGAAAACCATTTAATTCTTCAATATAATAACCAACATCTGATTTTATTACATCTTTATTAAGTTTTTTAGAAGCATATAAAGCTGAATATTTAGATACTTCACATACATCCATACTTTGTATTTCAAATGTATCCATCTTTTCATGCAGTAATTCTATATTATAAGCTTTAAATATTTCTTTTGCTATTCTTAATTTTCCAAGATTTCCCGTTACCATTGTTATTTGTTTCATAAAAAGTTCCTTTCTAATTATATATTATAAGTTCATGTTGTGCTCTTGTGCATGCCACATAATATAAATATTTTTCATTTTCTTTATAAATATTATTAATTTTATTATAAACAATAACACTGTCAAATTCTAGACCCTTAGCCATATATGAAGGTACTACAATTAAGTCTTTTCTAAATATTTCTTCATTTATTGTTATTTTTCCTATATTAATATTATCTTTTAATAAATTATAAATTTCATTTGCCTCTTCATCATCTTTTGTGATGATAGCTACACTTTTATATTCATTTTTTAAATAATTAATATCATTTAATAACTGTTTTTTTAAGTTAGTTTCTTTTCTAAATAAAACAGGTTTATTATTATCTTTTCTAATAGCACTTACAAACTTTAAATTAAGAATTTTATTTGTATATTTAATTATTTCTTTACTAGAACGATATGTTTTTGTTAATTCTAAGTATTTTGAAGAATTAATTATATTTTTTATTTTATCTAAGCTTTCGTATTTATAATAAGGGTTTATTGTTTGATTAACATCTCCCAGTATTGAAAAGTTACTTTTTTTAAATATTTTAGTAAGTATTTTGTATTGTAAAAGTGTATAATCTTGTGCTTCATCTACAACAATTTCTTTTATCATATTATTATAATTAAAGCCTTCAAGAAGTCCTTTTATATAAGAAAAAATAATTGCATCTTCATAATTTATTTTATTTTTATTAACAAATTTTCTTATTTCATTATCACTTAATTTAATTTTACAAAATTTACTTTTATAAAAATTATAATATATTTTTTTATAATTTTTTTCTATATTCATCGATTCAAGTATCTTTTTATTTATACTTCTTGCTAAGGTAAGTTTCCCTCTTGCATAGTTTTCACTTAATTTTTTACTTATTTCTGTTATTCTTGTAAATAAAGGAAATCTATCATATCTTTCAAATAATTTTTTTAATTGTTCTTTTGTTACTTCATTAAATATATCTATTTCAATATTCTTAGTAAACTTAATATTTTTTATTAAATATAAAACATAATTTTCAATATCTTTTATTATTTCGTCACTTTGTTTATATTTAACTAAATCATAATTGTTTTCTTGATATTTGTAATATCTTGCTATAAATTCTGTAAATGTTTCAATTGTTTTATATTCTTTTATACATGATTCTAAAAAATTAGCATAGGTTGTTTCACTAGGATTATCCTCCCCAAGTTCAGGTAATACGTTTGATATATACTCACTAAAAATATTATTTGGAGAAAATATAAGAACATTTTTAGATGATAGATTTTCTATTTTATATAAAAGAAAAGCAATTCTATGAAGAGCAACACTTGTTTTACCACTTCCCGCGATACCTTGAACGATTAAACTTTTATCTTCAACGTTTCTTATTATTTTATTTTGTTCCTGTTGAATTGTGTTAACAATATTTTTCATCTTTTCACTACCATCATTAGATAAAACTTCTTGTAATAATGAATCATCTATATTAATATTATTATCAAAAATATGTTTTATTTTAGCATTTTCTATTTTGTATTGTCTTTTTCTTTTTAAATTTCCTTTTATTACTTTTTCAGGTGCTTTATAAGAACATTCACCTACTTCATAATCATAAAATAAACTTGATATTGGAGCACGCCAATCATATATAAGATAATTTTTATTTTTATCTTCAAGATGAGTTATTCCTAAATAAATTATTTTTGGTAGTTCATTTTCTTCTTCAAATATTATTGAACCAAAGTAAGGACTATTTTGAATCTTAAATAATTTTTGAAAATATTTTCCTTTTTCTAAAGCTAAATATACTTCTAAATCATTATCACTCATTAAATTTTTTAATTCTTCGGGATCTAAACTTGCTTTATTATCCCAAATATATTTTTTAAATTCTTGGATTTTTTCTTCTTTTTCATATAATTCTTGACCTAATTCTGATAAATAATCTTTTATAATATTAATACAATTTTCTAAATATTTCTCTTCTTTTTTTATTTCTTCTTTACTAATATTCATAATCTTACCTCCTTAACTACCTACCCCAGAATATTTTTTTACTCCTTTATAAAAAATCATGATACATGGTATTAAATATATAATTGTAATAAGGGGTGAAATCACATACAAATTAGATGTTTTCTTTCCTAAAATATATAAAAGTGGATAATAATTAACAAAACCATATGGAATTATAAAAGTAAAGATAATAACAATTCCTTTTCTAAAAATACCAATTGGATATTGAGCCATATGTTTACCACCATCTGTAAATACATTTCTTACTTCAAGTCCTTTTATTGTAACAAAGCAATATGCTGCCATTAGAATAAATAATCCTAAAAATATTAATATGGAACTTAATATCATAAATATTAAAGTTATTATTTTATATATATTCCAATTAACATCAATGTTAGAAATAGCAATTATTAAAATAATAATTGACTGGAGAAATCTTGACAATTTAGTTAAACTTATTTCTTCTTCTAAAACTTGAATTAATATATTTCTTGGTCTTAATAAGATTTTATCAAATGTTCCATCTATTATTAAATTATCAAAGTGATCGATTCCTTTAAAAAATGATTCACAAAAAGAAAATCCTAATTGAATAATAGCAAATGTTAAAAGTACTTCATATAAAGTAAATCCTTTTATATTTGAAAATTTATCAAATAAGCAAAGAATCGTAAAATAATATCCAAAAAAGACAAAGAATTGTGATATAAAAGACATTATAAAAGACATTTTATATTGGAGTTCTCCTTTAACATGCATTTTAAAATATTTAAAATATAATTTCATGATTAACCTCCTTGGATAACAACTTTCTTTAAAGCTTTCTTTGTAATTAATTTTCCTATTAATATAAGAATAATTATCCATATTATTTGGATTATTATTCCTTTAATTCCCTCTTGTAAACTAATATTTCCTACATATAATCTAAAAGGAAAATCACTTACATATCTATAAGGTAAAAAATTACTTATTTTCTGTAAAACATTGGGAAAAAATGGTATAGGTAAAACTAATCCTGATAGTATATCTGATAAAACCATAAATATATTAACTATTCCTTTTTCATCTAATGTTATTAAACAAATAACATGATATAAAAGAATTATACTAACAGTTAAAATACTTGATAAGGAAAACGCAATAATAAATATTAATAATCTTGGTAAAGTAATAGATAAATCTAAATTAAAAGGTGATGGTAATAAAACTGCGATTAAAATTACTGGAAGAAATCTAAGTAATGCTCCTGATAATTTTTCACCAAATATTTTACTAAACCACATAAAATATAAATCTTGTGGTCTACAAAGTTCATAAGATAAATTCCCTGTTTTAATTAATTTAATTATGTCATTATCTTTATACCACAAGTATATTAAGGAAAAGAAAGCTTGATTAAGCCATAAAAAACTTACAAGTTCATTAAGAGGCATAGGAAGATTAGTACTACTAGATTCATAACACGCTATATAAACAGAAACATAAATAAACCCAAAAAATAATTGAGTAAATATTCCTGCTAAAGCAGCACTTCGATACTGCAGACCTGTTATAAATTTTAATTTAAAGTACGAAAGATATGATTTCATATTTTAAATTCCTCATATAGTTTTATAATAACATTATCAATATTACCGCTATCAATATCAATATCTATTATTGATATTTTTTTTGTTAAATAATTAATAAACTTACTTATTTCTATTTTTCTTATATCAATTGTAAATTCTATTTTCCCATCTTTTATTTTTTCTTCAATAATATAATCTTCATTTAATAAGATTTTATCATTTGTTGTAACTGTTATTTTTCTTAAATAATCATAATTCTTTTTTAGTTTAGAAAGAGTTCCATCATACAATTTTTTACCTTTACCAATTAAAATTATTCTTTTAGCAAGAGAGGTTATATCACTCATATCATGTGTTGTTAAAATTACAGTTACTTTTTGCTCTTTGTTTATTTTTTTTATAAAATCTCTTACAATTTTTTTAGAAACAGCATCAAGACCAATTGTTGGCTCATCTAAAAAAAGGATTTTAGGTCTATGTAAAAGTGCTGCTGCTATTTCAAGTCGCATTCTTGAACCTAAACTAAGTTGTCTTACAGGAATATTAATGATATCTTTTAAATTTAATGTTTTTATCAATTCATTTAATGTTTCATTAAAACTTTGATCATCAATTTTATAAATATCTTTTAAAAGTTTAAATGAATCAATCGCAGGAACATCCCACCATAATTGACTTCTTTGTCCAAAGACAACTCCAATTTGGGAAACATATTTTTTTCTATCCAAATAAGGAACCATATTATCAATAACAACTGTACCACTATCAGGATAAAGAATACCTGAAAGAATTTTTATTGTTGTTGATTTACCAGCACCATTTGGACCAATATATCCCACTATTTCACCCTTCTTAATAGAAAAAGAAATATCATCAATTGCTTTTATATATTTGTATTTCCGATTAAAAAAGTTCTTTAAAGTAGCGAACTTTGTATTTCTTTTTTCACTAACTTTAAAGGTTTTAGTTATGTGTTTTACCATGATGAATGACATTTTATCAACTCCTTTCATTACAAAGAATCAACAAAAAGTATTCTAAAGTAAATTATATAACGCAAAAAACCACATATTTAATATGTAGTACCTATGTTGTAATAATACTAAATTGTAGATTCTTTGCAAAACATCCATTTAAAGATACAACAAAAATATTAATATGTCAATATAAACTTTTAAAATTATTAAAAAAGATAAAGTTTCCTTTATCCTTTTAAATATTTATCTAATTTTTTTATTTCTTCATTTATATTACTTAATAATAAATAATCAGTAAATCCATCTTCTATATAATGTTCTTTTATACTTATTTTATTGTCTTCTAAAAGTACTACTGTTGGTGTCTTATACCCCTTTATTTCTTTTAACTCTTTAAAAACATCTATTCCACTTGGTTTCATATCATCAAATAATATTATTAAATCATATTTTTCTTTTTTCTTTATTTGTTCTATTAATTCATCTTTTTCTAAATATGTTTTTACTTCATAATCTTTTAATATATCTCTTATTTTATTTATCTTTCTTGTCTTATATCCTAAAATTGCTATTTTAATATTTTTTAAATAATTATCTTCCTCAAGCATTTTATTATAATTATCTTCTTTTATTCTTTCATCTATTATTATTGTTACTTTTGTTCCTTTATTTTCTTCACTTTTTATTACTAATATACCACCCATTTCTATTACTAGTTTATTAGCTAATTTTATTCCTATATTTATTTTTTCTAAATTATCTAACTCTTCTTTAGTAAATTCTTTATTATTATTTAATATATCATTTACTTTATCAATACTCATTCCACATCCTGTATCTTCTACTGTTATAATTAACCTTGCAATATCATATTTATTTATATTTGTTACTTTTAAGTCGACATAACCTTCTTTTGTATATTTAAAAGCATTTGTTAATACTGTATTTACTATTTGTTTTATTTTTACTGAATCACCATATAATTCTTTTGGCATACTTTCAGGAATTGAATAACTAAATGTTATTCTGTTATTATTCTCTTCTTTAAATTTCATTACTAGTTTTTTAAATAATGCTTCAGGATTATATGTTTCTTCATATATTTGCATGTTTTTTCTACTTGTTATTGATATATCTAAAATATCGTTTACTAATAAAGACATATCATTTGCTTTTTCATTTATTTCTTTTAAACTTTCTTGTAACTCTTCTACACTATTTGTATTTTTATAATTATAACTTATTTCATTAATCTTTTTTAATGGTTCTCTTACTTCGTGTGATAATTCAAATAAAAGATTTGATTTTTCTTCGATATTTCTATCAATTAATTTTCTATTTTTTTCTAATTCTTCAACCATTTTCATATCAGGATTTTCTATTGTAAAATACATAATGAAAGTTATATAAGCATGAACTGGTACAGCAAGTAAAAGTCCTGGTTCTTTGAATTGTATAAACGAACAAAAACCACCAAGAACTAAAAAGATTAACATCGGTAAAAACTTTTTATTTCTTATATTTTTCCTATTCAATATTAAACATGCTAATCCTACAAAGGAAAAGACAAAGGAAAATATATAAACTAGATTAACTCCTGGACCTGTTGTAAAACCAGCTTGCTTTACATAAACAAAGTCAATTGGTAAGATAAATATTGCTATCATATTTACAAAAAACACTATATAAAATATTCTTTTTATTTTTTTAAATTTATCTTGTTTTCCTTTCATATCTAAAGATATCATAACTATATATGAGCAAAGTGTTGTAATCCACATAAGAAGTAAAACACAAAATAACTTTGCAACAAAAACACTTAAAAATCCAAGTGTTTGATATCTTGGCCCGACAATATCAAGAAAAAGTTCTGTAAAAAGTTCCAAAATTGCAACGATTATTAAAAATGAATAAACTTTATTGTCTTTCGTTTTTAATCTAGGTTTATTAAAATAAATAATCATTAATAAAACCATATAAAATATTGCTTCAAGTAGAAAAAATAATCCTGTTCCAACACCTTTTTCCATATGTAACACCAACCTTTATTTTATTACAATTAGATTATATCATAAAAAAATAAGATTTTAAATAAAAAAATTAGAAATTACTTTCTAGTTCTTTCTAATTTTTCAAATTCATATTCTTTTTCTGCTAAAGCATTAAGTATTTGATAATCTATTTTATCAGATGATTCTTTTCTTGGTAATTCATCTAAGAATGTAATACTTGTTGGTATTTCATAAGGTTCAAGTTGAACTGTTTCACCTTTTTGATTAATAAATTGTTTTTCACATTCACTCATAATATAATTTTTTGTTTCTTCTGTTTTAGGAACATTTGGTTTTAAAACAATAAACGCTTTACCCGTAAACAACATATCATCATCCGTTTTTCCTACAAAACATGCATTTTCTACAACATCTATTAAAGATATAATACTTTGAACTTTATCACAATATACTTTATTTAATGTTGAAATTATATAATATCTTGATGCCCTACCTGTTAAAGTAAAGAATCCATCTTCATCTAATGTACCAAGAGTTCCTGTTTTAAAGTATTCTTTACCTTTATACATAAATTTAACTGCTTTTGTTTGTTCTTCATTTTTATAATATTCTTTAAAAATATGTTTTCCAGTTACACAAAGTTCTCCTTCTTCATTATATTTAAGTTCTTTACCATTTTCATCAATAATAATAGCATCACTACCTACAAGAAGTTTACCTACTGTTCCTGGTTTTGGATTTTTTACATAAGAACTTGTAAGGGTTCCAAGGCCTTCAGCATTACCACTACCTTCATAAATTCCTATATTTGAATTATGGTTTTTAAAAAATTCGATACCCTCTTTTCTATTTTTAGGAAATAAGAAATCCCCTCCAGTAATAAAATCTTTACATGATGATAAATCAACACCATCACTAACATTTCTTTTTATAAGTTCAAGAAGTGCAGGACTACCAAAAATAATATTAGGATTTTTCTTCATAAAATATTCAATATTATCTTTTGATAAATCCGGTGCTAAAATAGCTGTTCTTCCACATAATAAACTCATTAATACAGATGTTGCAAAACCATATGGATAACAAAATGGCACACAAACTAAACAACTTTCATCTGCAGTTGGTTTTATTTCACATGTGTTTTTAGTATAAATACCTGATGCTAAAATATTTTTATTAGTTATTAAAACAGATTTTGGTTCTCCTGTTGTTCCACTTGTAAATAAAATTAAAGCATCTTGATTTCCATTAAAATTAGTTTTAAAATAACCTTTTTGAAAATCACTAACTAAACCTAAATCACTAAATGTAACAAGATCATCATAACCAATTAATTTACCATTTATTCTATTAAAATCTTTTCTATTTAAATCATCTTTACCTAAAGTAATTATATTTCTAACTTTTGTTTTTTCCTTTATTTCTTTATTATGTTCTTTATCTTTATTATAATTAATAAAGATTGGAGATTCAAAATAATTTAAATATTTAATTGTTTCTTCTTTTTTAGCAAAAGAATTAATAAATGACACCGTAACTCCTATTTTATTAGCAGCTAAAAAGATTTCTACTGCTTGAGCATAATTTGGCATACATATTGTTATTATTTCTCCTGGTTTTACTCCAAGTTCAATAAGTGATTTAGCTATTACATTAGAATTTTTAATCATTTCTTTATAGTTTAATTTTAAATCTAAACAGTCAATAGCAATATTATTCATATAAGGTATATTCATTAATTTAATACTATTATATACACTCATATTAGGTATAAAAGGATGTAATTTAAAATTACTTATTCCTTGTAAATGTGTTTTATCAATTGATGGATAATTTGTTTTTTCTTTCATAAAAATTCCCCCCCATAAATTACTACGAAAGTAGTATAACATATTTTATAACTTTTTGCAAATAAAAAGCAAAGTTATTTTTGCTCAGATAGTTTTAATATATTATATAAAACATTATGTTTATAATTAAAATTATTAATACTTTTTATTAAATTATTATAGATTTCTTCTTTATTATTTTCTATTTTATTAAAATATTCATAATACAAATAACTTAATTTTTCATAATCATTATTTTTATATAAATCATTTATTTTATTTAATATATTATTTTTAATATTCTCTTCACTATGTATACCATAATAATCAGATAAACTTTCTCTACCAGGGTTGTAGATATCTTTTACAATTTCTCTTATTTCTACTGACATTTTATACTTATTTTCCAAATATGATCTTATATATATAGGATCATATCCTTTTTTCCCGGATAATCTCAAATATCTTGCATAAGCATTTTTAATTTTCAACTTAAGTTCTTTATTATTTGTATATGTCGTATCTGTATTTCCATACAAGACCAAAAAACCATCTTTTTTTAAGACACGGACCATTTCATCTAAAATCCTATCACATTTGTTGCAAATATCTAATAACATCCTTGCCATACAACAATGAAACTGTTCCGAATCAAACGGTAACTGTTCTGCGTTCGCACAAACAAAGTTAATATTTGAGTTTCTAGAAATTGCTTTATTGATAATATTCTTATCAATATCAACGCCTACTACTTTTACATTTGAATAATGATTTTTTATTATTTCTGCAGAGCCACCAATTCCACAACCAACATCTAATATATACTTTTCAGGATCATTTTCAAGGATTCCTTGAAGTGCTTCTACAATATACTTTTCATCCAATTTAGCTCTCAAGTAAACTAACTCTTCTTCTCTCAACGTGCTTTTCATTTGTTATATTCCTTCAATTTATATTCAAAAGATAAAATTTAATCAAATCTCTATTTTACATTATTCGGTTTCCAATCTTTTTTGCACAGCCAAACCAATAGAAATAATTATTACATCATATGTAATTGCTTTTAAAAATTCTTCATTATGCATAAGATTTACTATTACAGCTACTATCACCACACCTATCACAATGATTCTAATTTTTTTTTGAAATTCTCGTTTTTCTTTTTTCCCTAATATCCTCTTATTATTTTCAACTGGAGCAAATATATATATCACTAAGCAGCCTAATCCTGTAAGAACATTCAGCCAAATTAACGGAACATGCAAAAAAGACACAAAAAATATACCTCCAACAATACTTCCATAAGTCAATATTTTACAATTCACCTCATCCTTTGCATGATATCCTCCTGCATATATTCTTAAGAGAAAGAATAAAAACTCCATTAATATACCAGCC
>ERZ824480.196-NODE-196-length-95671-cov-7.142727_pt1 | contig 95671 bp, 74 predicted proteins | sample MGYA00519861_ERZ824480 | MGnify/ENA primary metagenome ERZ824480 (study PRJEB31778, sample SAMEA3449152) | human gut metagenome | biome: human gut; feature: human-associated habitat; material: faeces | place: United Kingdom | collected 2010/2012 ... | reverse complement strand
TATCGGCAAGAGCGCCGTTTTGCGAAAGCATATTGAGCACCTGGCGCGAACCCGGTGAGATTACAAGGCTCACGTCCTCGGCGACGGTTTTGCCTTTGAGGATTTTCGCAACTTTCATCATATCCATATACGACGAGTTTGTACAGCTTCCGATTGCAACCTGGTCAACCTTGATTTTGCCGATATTTTTAACGGTGTCAACGTTGTCGGGCATATGCGGTTTTGCCGCAAGCGGTACAAGCTTTGACAAATCTATGGTTATTTCTTCGTCATATGTTGCGTCGTCGTCGGGGAGAATGTACGAAAAGTCGCTTTCTCTGCCCTGTGCTTTCAAAAATTCTTTTGTGATGTCGTCGCTGGGGAAAACCGACGTTGTCGCGCCCAGCTCCGCGCCCATATTCGTGATGGTCGCTCTTTCGGGAACGGATAAGGTTTTAACGCCTTCGCCTGAATATTCAATAACCTTGCCCACACCGCCTTTTACGGTTAAAAGGCGCAGAACTTCAAGAATGATGTCCTTTGCCGCAACCCACGGTTTGAGTTTGCCGACAAGGTTAACTTTTACAACTTTCGGCATTGTTATGTAGTACGCACCGCCGCCCATAGCAACCGCAACGTCAAGACCGCCCGCGCCGATTGCGAGCATACCGAGTCCGCCGCCTGTGGGAGTGTGGCTGTCCGAGCCGAGAAGCGTCTGACCGGGAATACCGAATCTTTCAAGGTGAACCTGGTGGCAGATGCCGTTGCCGGGACGCGAGAAATATATGCCGTGTTTTTTTGTAACCGTCTGAATGTATTTGTGGTCGTCGGCATTTTCAAATCCCGACTGGAGCGTGTTGTGGTCGATATACGCAACCGAACGTTTTGTTTTAACGCGCGGAATACCGATTGCCTCAAATTCAAGATACGCCATTGTTCCCGTGGAATCCTGTGTGAGCGTCTGATCGATTTTGATTGAAATTTCTTCGCCTGCTGTCATATTTCCCGAAACAAGGTGGCTTTTTATAATTTTTTGTGTGATGTTCAAAAAAATCATTCCTTTCTGTGAATTTTTAAAACCGTAATGTGAATTTTTATACAATATATATTATATTTTATACGTTTTGACAAAATACGTCAATACGCATATTATACAGAAGTTTGCATAGTTTTGATTTGCTTTTTATACACGTTCATATACATAAATATACAGAATATCAGCGAGAACGACTCTGCTATCGGGAAAGCAAACCAAACGTTTATAACGCCGAACTGCGACAAAAACTTTGCGACCGGCAGAATGAGTACAATCTGACGCAGAAACGACACCGTGAGCGAATAAACGCCCTTGCCGATTGCCTGAAAAAACGTGCCGAACATTATGCCGATTGCCGCCGGAATAAAGTTGAGCGAGATTATGCGCAGTGCCGGCATACCGATTTCAAGCATATCGGGTTTCGCGTTGAAAATCATAAGGAGCTGTCTGGGGAAAAGCGAGAAAATTGCCGTTCCGACAGCCATAATAACCGCCGCGATAATTGTACCTTTTTTAACCGCATCAACAAGACGTTTGCGGTTGCGAGCACCGTAGTTGTAACCCATAATCGGCATAACGCCCTGCGTAAGACCGAAAACGGGCATAAACACAAACGACTGAAGTTTGTAGTAAACGCCGAGAACCGTCACCGCCGTGGGTGTGAGCACGATAAGGATTTTGTTTAAGAAAGTTATCAGCACCGACGCTATGCTCTGCATAACGATAGACGGTATGCCGACAACGTAGATGTCTTTGATCGTTTTTAAGCGGAATTTGAAGTTTTTAAGCGTAAATTTAACGTGGAAATCTTTTTTCAGCGCGATATAGAGCGCATAGAACATTGCGATAATTTGTCCCATAACCGTCGCGATTGCCGCGCCTTTTACGCCCATTGCAGGGATAAAGCCGAAACCGAAAATGAAAATCGGGTCGAAAATAAGGTTTATCACCGCGCCGATAAGCTGGAAAATCATAGGATAGAGCATATTTCCCGTCGCCTGGATTGACTTTTCGATGCTGACTTCGATGAATACACCGAACGAGAACACCATTACAACCCACATATAGTCAACGCCCCAGTTGATAATATCGGCAGATACGTCCGACGCGCCTTTTGCCATAGACGATATGAACGGTTTTGTGAAGAAAATGCCGATAAGCGCGAAAATTATCCACGTGATAAAGCCGAGGACAAGCCCGTGATTTGCCGCGTGCGACGCCTCGTCATATTCTTTTTCGCCGAGTCTGCGCGAGATGAGCGAGTTTACGCCGACGCCGGTGCCGACCGCGAACGAGATTATAAGCATTTGCATCGGATATACGAGCGATACCGCGGTGAGCGCGTTTTCGCCGAGGAACGATACGAAGATACTGTCGACAATGTTGTATAACGCCTGTATGAGCATTGAAAACATTGCGGGCAGTGACATCGAAAAAATTAGTTTTGTCATAGGCATTGTGCCCATTTTGTTTTCTTTCATCAGTTTTTTCCTTTCGTAAGATTTATCATTACATTATAGCATATTTTTGATATTTTGTAAATATTAAATTTGATAAAATTTGCAAAGCGGAGGAGATTTTTGTGTTGCATGGGGACGACGTTCGCATCACCCTGTCCTGACAATCGAAAAACAAACGGGACGATGTGGGTATCGTCCCCTACAATAAATATTCCCGTCAAAATTGTAGGGGGTGATGCCCACATCGCCCCGTTGGGTTTAAAAATCCCCCGATTTAGAAACAACAAAAAAAGACGGGATCAGCCGTCTTTTTTTAACTATTTTATTTTTTCTTTCATAACCTCCACGGCGGTGATGAGCTGTGCATCTTCGCCGTCGGGGATATATTTTACCGACATTTTTTTATATTTCTCGTCAAGCTCAACTTTCTTGTCAGGCTCAAGACCGATTTTATCAATACAAACATTTTTTGGCGTGAAATATTTCGCCGTGGTAATCTTTGCAATCGACTTGTCGCCGAGGTCAAAAATCGTTTGAACAACGCCTTTTCCGTAGGTTTTTGTGCCGACGGTGTACGCTTTGCCGTTGTCGTGCAGAGAGCTTGTGAAAACCTCCGCCGCGCTTGCGGTCTGCGCGTTTGTGAGAATTACAATCGGCAAATCAATTTTTTCTTTGTCTTTCGCTTTATAGACGTTCTCCTTGCCGTTTTTGTCGCGGACAGTGAGAATTATTCCCTCGTCGAGAATTTGGTCGACGCAGTTTGTGATAATATCGAGTGCACCGCCGGGGTTGTTTCTGACATCGAAAATAATTCCCTTTGCGCCCGAATTTTTTGCGTTGTCAAGCACGGTTTTAAGCTGTTCCGCACAGTGTCCTTCAAACATAGAAATTCTGATGTACGAAATACCGCCGTCCAGCATTTTGCCCGAAACCTGAACCGTTTCAATTTCGCCCGGCTCAACGTTTATGTCAATCATTTTGCCGCCGCGTTCAACGGTAACGGCAAAAGTTTTACCTGCGTATTCTTTAATTGCCGACGAAACCTCCGAAAGAGCTTTGCCGGCCATATCCTTGCCGTCGATTTTTTTGATTATGTCATTCGGCAAAAATCCTGCTTTTTCGGCAGGAGTGCCGTCGAAAATGTCCGAAATCACCGTTTCTTCGCCGTTTTTCGTCACCTCAACACCGATGCCTGTGTAATTTCCTGTGCTGGTTTCGGTAAACGAATCGTATTCGCCGGACGAAATATATTCGGTATACGGGTCGTCAAGACCTGCAAGATAGCCGGCATATGCCCAGTCCTGCATTTCTTTTTTATCGATGTCGCCGTAAAAATACTTATCCACAAGCTTGTCGATACGGTTCAGCTTTGCAATTCCGTCGGCGGTTTGGTTATTTGAGAGAAAATAAACAATATTACTGCCGAGCGCAAAGTACAAAACAGTTGACGAGATAAACGTCAAAACTGCAGTTATCAGCACCGTATAGACTGTTTTTTGTTTGTTAGTCATTAAAAATAAAATCTCCCGAAATTATATTTGCATTGCATTTGCAATGCGTTTGCGTTAATTTTGTGTTACTTCTGAACGTACGGAAGCGGATTTACGGGCGAACCGTTTACGCGCACCTCGAAGTGAATGTGCGGACCGCTTGAAAGTCCCGTAGAACCGCATTTTGCAATGACTGTTCCGCGCGTAACTTTCTGTCCTGCCGACACGCAAAGCGAGCTGTTGTGACCGTAAAGCGTGGTATATCCGCCGCCGTGGTCGATGATTACGTAGTTGCCGTAACCGCCCGAATTGTAGCCGGCAACGATAACCGTTCCGTCGTTTGCGGCGAGAACGTTTGTGCCGTAGCCTGCGCCGATGTCAATGCCGGCGTGTCCGCGGTATGTACCGAGAACAGGGTGCAGACGTCTGCCGTACTGCGACGTGATAATCGTTGACGACGCTGACGGCCAGCCGAACCGTCCGCCGACGAATTTTGTGTTTGTTGAAACTTTTGCCTGTGCGCTCGCCCAAGCCGCCGCCTCTTGTTTCTGCGCCGCCTCGTAGGCTTTCTGATATGCCGCGATGTCCGATTCAAGCTTTTTCTGACGCTCCTCGTTCTGCGCTATTTTCGCGTTGAGCGTTGCTTTGTTGGACTCAAGATTTGACTTGTTCGCGTTGAGCGTTGCCTGTGTTTTGTCCAAATCGTCTTTGAGCGTGCGGATTTTTTCCTCCGTCGCTTTTAATGTGTCCAAAAGGTTTTTATCGTATTCCGACACCATTTTGACGATTTCCATTCTGTTCAAAAAATCGGTGAGCGAGTTTGACGTCGAAAGCATTTCGAGATACGTCTGGTCGCCGTTTTCAATCATATATTTGACGCGCGTTATGTACGACTCGTTCTGCTCGGCGCTTTTCGCCTCTGCTTCTTCGAGCTCTTTCGCAGTTTGGTCGATTTTCACCTGGTTTGCGTCAATATCCACTTCAAGCGAGTGAATTTTTTCGGAAACTTTTGTGATTTCCGCGTCCAGCGCCTCGTGCTGTGACGCCGCCGCGCTTTTTTCTTTTTTCGCCGCGTCCATTTCTTTTTTAATCTGCGACGACGATTTTGCCGCGTAAACCGACGACATTGCCGCGCTTAAAATGGTAAGCCCCACAAACGCGACAAGCGCAACCCACGCGCAAACTTTTATTAAAATTTTTCTTGTCTGCATTTTTTTCATCATTACACCTTCAAATATTTTCTCATAGACACCGCACTGCCGACCGCGCCCAGTCCTATGCCGATTGCGAGGTATCCGCCGGCAATAATGAGAGCCATATCGGAGAACGTTTTAAACGCGATAATTGTCGTTCCCGAAACCGCTGAACCGCCGATAAATTTAAGGAGCGAATTGTAGCAGTATTCGGTGAGGAAAAACGCGATAACCGCCGCGATAAAGCCGACCAGCATACCCTCGGTCACGAAAGGCCCGCGTATGAACGAATCGGTCGCGCCGACGTATTTCATAATGTTGATTTCTTTTCGTCGGTTGTGAACGGTGAGTTTAATTGTGTTCGATATAATAAATATGCTTATAAATGCGAAAATTATTACAACCCAGATTGAAATGTTGCGCACGGTTTTGGTTATGCGCTGAACGTTTGTCGTGAGTTTGTCGAAGCTTTTAACCGATTTTACGCCGTCGATTTTTGCAATGTAGTCCGCAACCGATTTTGTCTGCGAAATATCGGTGAGCGTAACCTTAAAAATATCGCTTATAATGCTGGACGGAACGCCCGAAAAATATGCCTGCTGGTCTTTTGGAATACTTGCGACATATTCGTTGAAAAGGTCGTCGCCCGACTGATAGGTTAAGTCTTTTACATATTGATTTTTCTTTATTTGGTCGCGTATGCTGTTTATAACAGCCTCATCGGTGATTGACTCGTCCACAAAAACCTGAATTTGGCACTGGTTTGCTGCCTGCTCGCCCATATAGTTGATGTTTATGGTGAGCATTGTGAACACGCCGAACACAAAAAGACACGCAACCGAAACGAGAATTGACGCAATGGACATAAAACCGTTGCGCACAACCGAGCGCACCGCGTCGGTAAACATTCTCTTTAAATTTCTAATTAACATAATTGTAGCCACCCTTTTTCTCGTCACGGGAAATTGCGCCGTGGTCAACCTCTATAACGCGCTTTTGCATCATATTAACGATTTTTTCCGCGTGTGTTGCCATAACGACCGTCGTTCCCCGTTTGTTGATGTCGTCTAAAATCTGCATAATTTCCATTGTGGTTTCGGGGTCAAGGTTGCCGGTAGGCTCGTCCGCGATAAGCACCGCCGGACTGTTTACAATCGCCCTTGCAAGCGCAACCCTCTGCTGTTCGCCGCCCGAAAGCTGTGACGGGAACATTTTTGCTTTTGCCGTAAGTCCTACCTGCGATAAGACGTTCGGCACGTTTTTGCGTATTTCACGGCGCGACGCACCCACTATTTCCATTGCATACGCAACGTTGTCATACGCATTTTTGTTCTGCAAAAGGCGGAAATCCTGGAAAACCACGCCGATTTTGCGTCTGAAATACGGAATTTGCTTGTGCGTGAGAAACGACGTGTTTGTTTCGTTTATGATAATTGTGCCCTCAGACGGCACAAGCTCACGCATAATAAGCTTTATAATGGTTGATTTTCCCGCGGCGGACGAGCCTACGAGAAAAACAAATTCTCCCTTGTCGATGTAGAAGTTTATGTTTTCCAGCGCTTTTGTGCCGTTTTCATAAACCATAGACACATTGTTGAATAAAATCAATTTTTACACCTCAAATTCTGATGGCATTCGACTGCAAATACTTGTTAACCATCATCGCAACTTTAAATATAATAGCCTCGTCGAAAATACGCAGGTCAAGACCCGTGATTTTCTGGATTTTGTCAAGACGGTAAACAAGCGTGTTTCTGTGCACGTAAAGCTGTCTTGACGTTTCGGAAACGTTAAGATTGTTTTCAAAGAATTTCTGAATTGTAAACACAATTTCCTGGTCCAAATCGTCGATTGAACCGCGCTTGAACACCTCGCTTAAGAAAAGCTCGCAGAGCGTTGTGGGAAGCTGATAAATAAGACGGCCTATGCCGAGATTGTCGTAGCTGATGATAGATTTTTCGTTGTCGAAAACCTTGCCGACTTCAAGCGCAACGCGTGCCTCTTTGAACGAACGCGCAATTTCTCTTACGTTGTTTATAAGCGTGCCTATGCCGATTGTCACCTTCATAAGATTTTCGCTCATAAGATTGTTGTGAATTTCGTGCGCAATGTCCTCAAGCACAATGTTTTCCGCGTCGTCGGGGAAGCTTTTTACAAGCACGATTGACGACTGGTCTATGCTGACGATAAAATCGTTCTGCTTGTCGGGAAACATATTTTCGATAATTTCAAACGACGAAAAATCGGTATCTTTGTCCGAACGGATAAGATAAACCGCCCTTTTGCCCTCAATGGGGAAGTGAAGTTCGGCGGCTTTTGCCAAAACATCGCCCGATAAAATGTTGTCGAGAATGATGTTTTTGATGAAGTTAACCCTGTCGTGCTTGTCGTCGTAAAGCGATTTTACGCCCGAAAAGCTGACCTGAAGAATGTTTATATAATTTTTTGCAAGCGTGTCGTCGCCCTGAATGAAAATTATATAGTCAACCTTGTTCATATTGAGCACGGGCTTGTATGTAAAGCCGTTGTAAGTGAATGTGTCCGTGTTTTCCTCGGTGAAGCTCAAAACGCAGTTGAGGTCGTTGGGCGAAATGCAGCCCTCTTTGCTGGAAATAACAAATCCGCCGTCGGTAATCATTCCGAGATGCCTGTTCATTACGTCCTTCATCTGGAGAATAAGCTGCTGGAAAAATCTTGCGTTCACTTTGTACCACCTCTAAAATCAAAATATATAGCAATACTATTTTTACGCTTTTTTAAAGCAATTTTGACAAAAAACGTGAAAATATACTATTTCATTATGTCTATTATATAATACAACTTCCGATATGTCAATGTATTAACAAACTGTAAATTTTTCAAAAGGCGAAATTTTTGGTAAAATTGCACAAAAGGCAAAAATTTACAGGGTGTGCAAATGCGCCGTGCGATTGACTTTTTCGGGTGTTGGTGGTATAATGGGCGAAAATAAGGCGGTGATGATTTTGGAAGAAAAAAACGAAAAAATTGTGTTTCCGAGGTGGGCGGAATTGCCCGAAATCGACCTTTATATGGACCAGCTTATAAGTTTTTTTGAAAAAAAGCTCGCGTTTTTGTTTGATAAGGACGAAAAGGGCGTCACGTCCACAATGATTAACAATTACGTCAAGCACAAGCTGATTATGCCGCCCGTCAAAAAGAAATATTCGCGCGAGCATCTCGCGTATCTGTTTGTGATAATCACGCTCAAAAAAGTGTTTACGATGTCCGAAATAAAAATGATTATCGAAAAAATGACGGAAAACGGCATAGCGAGCACGGTTTACGACGATTTCTGCGACTCGGCGGAGTGTGCGTGCGCGTCGGTTTTCGGGGATAAAAAAATTCCCCGTCTTGACGAATTTGACCCGTTGTTAAAATCGGTATCCCTCGCCGCGGCATATAAATTGTATTCGCAGAAATTGATTGAAGAATGAAGATAAAATAAAATATCAACATACATTATAAGGAAGTGTTTTTATGCTTGAAACAATAAAAGAACAGGTAAAATCGGCGGTGCGCGAGGTATGCGAGGCGTCGAAAATACAAAAAGGCGAAATTTTTGTAATCGGCTGTTCGTCCAGCGAAATCACGGGCGGAACAATCGGCAAAAATTCCAGCGAAGAAGTGGGAAAAGCGGTGTTCGACTCGGCATACGAGGTGCTGAAAGAAAAGGGAATTTATCTTGCGGCGCAGTGCTGTGAGCATTTAAACCGCGCGCTTGTAGTTGAGAAAGAAACCGCGGAAAAATATTTCTATCCGTGCGTTAACGCGGTACCGTTCGTAAAGGCGGGCGGTTCGTTTGCAACCGCGGCATACGGCGGATTTGAAAATCCGTGCGTTGTGGAAAAAATAAGCGCAAAAGCAGGAATTGACATCGGCGAAACTCTCATCGGTATGCACATTGCGCCCGTTTGCGTTCCGCTCCGCATTTCGGTTAAAAAAATCGGCGAGGCAAACGTTATCTGCGCACGTTCGCGCCTTAAATTCATCGGCGGTGTGCGCGCTCATTACGACGAAAGCTTAATGTAGCGGAGGAAATTATGACTGAAATAACGGAAAAAATGCTTGAAAATCCTCCGAAAAAATACCGTCCCGTGCCGTTTTGGTCGTGGAACGAAAAACTTGACAAAACCGAAACCGCGCGTCAGATTGACCTTATGGACAAGGCGGGCCTCGGCGGATATTTTATGCACGCACGGGGCGGACTTTTGACCGAGTATATGGGCGACGAATGGTTTGAAAACGTAGAAATCGGCGTGTCGGAGGCGCAAAAGCGCGGAATGTATGCGTGGGCATACGACGAAAACGGCTGGCCGAGCGGATTCGGCGGAGGAATTGTAAACGGACTGGGTATAAAATATCAGCAGAAATACCTCCGAATGGAGGAGGGCGAAAAACAGACCGAGCACACAATCTGCAACAGGGATGGCTATCATTTTTATTATGAAATAAACCCGTTTTACGTTGACACGCTGGACAAAAACGTAGTTGCCGAGTTTATAAAAAGAATTTATCAGCCGTATTACGACAAGTTCGGCGGTCGTTTGGAGGGAATTTTCACCGACGAACCGCAGGTGTCGCGAAACGGTATTCCGTGGAGTTTTGTGCTTGAGGACGCGTATTATAAGGAATACGGCGAAAATTTGTGCGACAGGCTTGTTCATCTTTTTAAAAAGGCGGACGGATACGAGGACACGCGCAAAAAGTTTTGGCGTCTTATTGCAAAGCTTTTCAGCGAGAGCTATTCAAAGCAGATTTTTGAGTGGTGCGATAAGCACGGCTTGAAATTTACGGGGCATTTGGTGCTTGAGGACAATATGCGTATTCAGATTAACGCAAACGGCGCGGTTATGCCGAGTTACGAGTATTATCACATTCCTGCAATGGATTGGCTGGGCAGACGCATTTCGTCGCCTCTTCCTCAAATTCAGGTTGCGTCGGCTGCGCGCCAGACGGGCAAAAAGCAGGTGCTGACTGAGGTTTTCGGGCTGTGCGGTCACAGCGTAAGTTTTGCGGAGTTAAGATGGATTGCCGAGTGGCAGACGGTGCGCGGTGTAAATCTTTTGTGTCCGCATCTTGAAGGATATTCTCTGCGCGGAATACGCAAGCGCGACTATCCGCCGGCTATGTATTATCAACAGCCGTGGTGGGGCGATTACGAAATGTTCACCTCGGCAATGAGCAGAATAGGTATGCTTTTGGCGGAGGGCGGTGCGGAATTTGACACGCTTTTAATCCACCCCCAGACGAGCGCGTGGATTACGTTTGACAACGGTGAAAATGAGGGTTTGGAATATTATCAGGACGCACTGGATAAGGCAATTTCGGTGCTTGAACAAAAGCACATTTTGTTTGATTTGGGCGACGAAATTATGATGGAGCGTCACGCGCGCGTTGACGGAAATACCTTTATTATCGGCAATCAGCGCTACAAAACGGTGGTTTTGCCGGCGCACAAAGACTTTTTTGAAAATACGAAAAATCTTCTTGCGCAGTTTGAGAAAAACGGCGGTAAAATTGTGCGTTTTGAGGACATTGAAAATTTAACCGAAAACAAGGTGTGCGACAACGCGGAAATCACCTATACAAAGCGCGAATTTGACGGTTTTACAATGCACTATTTTGTGAACAGCACGGGCAAAGAGCAAAAGTGCAAATTCCTTGCAGGAAACAAAAAATTTGACATTATGACGGGCAAAACCGAGGATTTTTGCGGTGAATACACCTTTGCGCCGACCGACAGCATTGTGCTTTTCGATACGGGCGAAAAAACAGAAAAAACCGAGGAAAAACCTCTTGAAAACCTTGTTTTAAACGGCGAATGGGAGATAAAAAAGGCGGACGAAAACGCGTTTGTGCTCGATTTCTGCGACCTTTATATAGACGGAAAATCCTACGGAAGAGTGCATATAAATTCGGTTCAGCAAATCGCGTGCGGATTTAAAAAACACGTAAACGTTAAGTGCGTTTTCGATTTTGTGTGCGACGCTGTTCCCGACGAAATTTTTCTTGTGTGCGAAACTCCCGAAAAGTTTAAATTTACCGTCAACGGCGCGGAATACAAGTTTTGCGATGTTGGAAATTACATTGACATTTCCTTTAGAAAATCGGACATTTCAAAGCATCTTAAAACGGGCGGAAACGTTATCGAAACCGAGTGCGATTTTGTTCAGCGCGATGAAATTTACGAAAATCTTGAAAAATCGCGTATTTTTGAAAGCGAGAAAAACAAGCTTACATATGACAACGAAATCGAGGCGATGTATCTTGTCGGAAACTTTTCGGCAAAGGCGCGCGGAGGGTTTGAAAAGCTTGACAAAAACGCAGTGAGAACGAAAGGCGAAATTTACATTGACGCACCGCAAAAATGCGTGAATTTGCAGAATATCGAACAGCAGGGATTTTTGTTCTTTGCCGGAAAAATCACGCTTGCGAAAAAGTTTGACGCGAAAAATACAAATCTCAAACTTAAATACACTGCGCACGGCATAAACGTCTGCGAGGTCGGCGTTAACGGCAAAAGTGCGTCAAAAATAATCTGGCACCCGTACGAGGCGGATATTTCGCCGTATGTGAAAGAGGGTGCAAACGAGCTTGAAATAACGATTACAAACAACTTGAGAAATCTTCTCGGACCGCACCATTTAAAGGCAGGCGAGAGCTACAGCGTAGGTCCTGCGTCGTTCTTTAAAACCGCCGATTTGTGGAACCATTTCAGGGCACCCGAATGGGACGATAATTACTGCATAACCGAAACGTCGGTTGAATTTAAAAAATAAATTTTGCAAGGGGTGACAAAAAATCACCCTTTGTTAATTATGTACAAATATTGTATAATAAAGACGGCGGAAAACATCATATCAAAAGGAGGAAAGACGCGTGCTTATCGGCATAATTATTGCGGTTTTGCTTATTCTTCTTGTGGGCATAACGAAAATAAAAGGCAGATATACGCTCGGATTTGTCACGGCGTTTTTCTCCATTGTTCTCTTGCTTTTGTCGCTTATGCTCTACATAACGAAAATGACGGTTTACCGCTATTTTTTTCAGATTGAGTTTATAATTTACCGTTTTATCAGCAATATAAAAATAAGTTTTTACGATATAAAATGGATTTTAATTATCGCGGTGGTGATTTTTCAGCTTGCAATGGTGCTTGTCACGGTGCGCGACGTTTACACCGCGCGCCAAGGGTTTACACGGCGGTATTTTGTGCTTTATGCGGTGATGAGCCTTGTGTATATTTTCATAAATTCCACTGTCGTTTCGGAGTATATTTACATAGGCGTGAGCAAAAATCTTGCGTATGCAAACATTTTGAGGCGGTTTATTCCGCTTTACGGAACGGTGTATATGCTCATTTTTTCGCTTTGTCCCTACATTTCGATTATGCAGAATTATTTTTCGACGGTGCTTCTTTTCAAAAAGCGTCACCTGAAAGCGATTTTCGCGGCGATACTGCTTTTGCAGATTTTATATGTTTTTCTCATTCGCTTTACACCGCTTAAATTTTTTATGGACAACACCGATATTTACGATTATACAAGCATAAATTTGATATATGACGAAACGTTATACATATACGTGCCGGTAATTATCATTGCGTCGCTGATTGTTGCGTCGTATGTGATACTTCGGTTCAATCTGCCCGAGGAATATCTGTTTTTACGGCGCAGAAAGGCAAATCAGAAGTTCAAAATTCTGTTCGGCGATATGCGCCATTTGTTCCACAGCTACAAAAACGTTATGCTTTCGATAGACTTTTTGCAGGACAAGGCAATGAAAAATTTCGGCACCGAAAAATGCAGAAAGGCGCTCTGCGACATCAAGAGCAATATAGACGCTTTTTCGGCACAGGCAAGCAAGTTTTTTGAAATTTACAACAATAATTTAGAGCTTAATCTAACGTCGGTCTGCCTTGACGAATGTATGGACTTTGCGGTGGGAAGAATAGATTTTTCAAATATTAAAGTTATAAAATCGTATTATGACGATATGGCGGCGGTGTACGGCGATTTTGACTATCTTCAGGAGATGTTTTACAATCTTTTGGCAAACGCGAAAGAGGTTTTGGAAACAGTGCCGAAAAATGAAAAGAAAATCGAAATTAAAATCTGGTTTGAAAAGCCGTGGCTTTGCGTGAGTGTGAGGGACAACGGCACGGGCATTGCGAAAAAGGATATAGACGGTATTTTCAAGCCGTTTAATTCTACCAAAAAGTCGTTCAAAAACTGGGGGTTGGGGCTTGCTTACGTCAAAAACGTTGCCGAGGCTCATTTGGGATATATCGACGTTGACAGCAAGCTTTCGGAATACACCGAATTTCAGATAATTCTGCCGGCGGATTAGAAAAATCCTCTGCAATTTCGCACAAAAGGAGATTGAAATGGAAAAAATAAAATGTATGGTGGTTGACGACCTTGAAAGCATAAGAGAGCATTTCTGCACACTTGTGTCGGAGTGCGCCGATATGACGCTTGTGTGCGAGGCGGAAAGCGGAAGAGAGGCAATAGAGCGTGCAAAATCGGCAAAACCCGACATCATCTTAATGGATATTCAGCTTGAGGACGAAAGCGCCGGAATACGCGCAACGGAGCGGATTAAAGAGATTATGCCCGACGCTAAAGTGATTATTCTGACGGTGCACAACAACGACAAATTTATGATGGACGCATACCTTGCCGGTGCGTCGGACTACATTTTGAAATATGACGACGGCGCGAATATTTTGAGCACCATAAGAATGGTTTACAAAAATGATTTTTTTCTCGGCCCTCTGCTTGCGAAAAAGTTAAAAGAAAGTCTTACCCTTGCGCGTAACCGCGAGGAGAGTCTTCTGTTTTTTATAAACAACTATTCGCGTCTTACCGACGCGGAAAAGCGCATTACAAAACATCTTTACGCAGGCAAGAAACGGCGCGAAATCGCAGAGGCGGAGTTTGTGTCGATGGAAACGGTGAAAACGCATATCAGCCATATTCTTAAAAAGTTAGGTTTTCATTCCGCCGCCGAACTTACGGCGTTTTTGAAGAAAATCAAAATTTTCGACGAATTTGATGTGTGAGGAGTTTGAATTGAATATTTAACGGGACGATGCCCGCATCGCCCCGTTTTTTTATCAAAATTCGTGTGTCGTATCGTCAGAATTTTGCACAATGTTTTGTTCGGCAGGGTGAGATAATATCACCCTTTGCAAAAAATGCGCGAAATGCTATCATTATTATATAAAACAGGCTGAAGGAGGATTTTATGAAAAAAATTTGTTTGCTTTTGACATTCATATTACTGATAAATACATTCCCGTGCGTGTTTGCGTCGGATATTTCTTACAAAGACACCGACAGGACGGTTGTTTTGTCGGGCACGGCGGATAACTGCACCGACGGTGATTTTGTCACCGCGATGCTTATAAAATCCGGCGCCGAACGCGAAAATCTAAAACCGTCCGACCTTGCGTACATAGGGCAGACAACCGCAAATTCAAACGGCGAATACAGTTTTAATTTTTCGGCAGGGAAAAATCTCGATTTCGACAATCTGGAGGTTTTCGTAAACTGCAACGGGCGCGACGTTACGGGACTTTTGCAAAAATCGTACGTCACTGAAAAATACGGCAGTGTAACGGCATATTCCGACGGTGCAAACGTCGTTTACAAAACAGACGGCACGAACGGCAAACAGGCATACATTGCGTTTTTCGGCGACGACGGACTTCTTTTGTCGGCAAATATTTTTGACGGTGACGGAAGCGTTGCTTTTCCCAAAAATACCGATACTGCAAAAATTTTCGTCTGGCAAAACGGCACGCTTGTTCCGTATATGAAAATGCACAGAATAAGAAAGGGAATTGTCCGAAACGTAAAGGTTCAGTTCCCCGGATTTACAAACAAGGCGCTTACATTCAGCTACGATGACGGCCCGTCGTCCGACGCGGGAATTATCAGCCTTTTCGACCGATACGGCATAAAATCGACGTTCAATCTTATTGACGAAAAAGACGAATACAAGGAAATTTACAAAAACCACGAAACGGCGAGTCATTCGTTCGGGCACATTGATATGCGCGACGAAAAGTATTCAACCGACGACTGCATTTCGGCTATAACCGACGGCAAAAAATCGGTTGCAAAAATGTTCGGCAAGTGTCAGGGATTTGTCTGGCCCTACACCGCGCCCGTTGACCGCACCGACTACAGCACGCTTTTAAACACCGTCAAGCAAAACTACGACTGGGCGCGCACGGTGAAATCGACGGGAAGTTTTGACCTCCCAGGCGACTGGTATGAGTGGAACCCGACGTGCCATCACGACGATATGTTTAAATATGCGAACGATTTTGTTAACGGCGATAGCGAAGAGCTGAAACTTTTCTACATTTGGGGACACACCTTTGAATTTAACGAAAATTACAACAACAACCGTTATTTAATAGAAGATTTTGCAGAGTTTATTTCAAATTACAACGTTTGGAAAGCGACAAATTCCGAGATTTACAACTACGTTAAGGCGAGCGAAAAGCTTATTGTTGACGGCGGTGCGGTGTATAATCCGTCGAACGTTGATTTGTATATCAATGCGGACGGAGTTGAAACGGTTGTCGGCGCAGGAAAAACATACTACGGCGGAACAGGCAAAACCGAATACACCGCAGTTTTCCCGAATTTCTGCAAAAAGGCGCTTGTTTTGAGCATTGACGACGGCAAGCCTCAAGACGAAAAGCTTGCGGGAATTTTTAATGAAAACGGCATAAAGGCGACGTTTAACGTCTACTACAAAAACGGAAATTATGCAAAAAGATATGCCGGCCACGAGGTTGCAAGCCATTCGGACGGTCATATAAATATGAGCGCGAACGCGTCGGAGGTTAAGACGACGGCAGAGTGCATTTCCGCGATAGAAAACGGCAAAACGCTGGTTGAGAGTATGTTCGGAACGGGTTCGTGCACGGGCTTTGCGTGGCCGTACGGCGTGCCGATTACGCGCAGTGACTACAGCGAGCTTTTGTCGGCGGTGAAGAAAAATTATTCGTACGCACGCGCAGTTTTGACAAGCAAGAATTTTGACATTCCGACCGACTGGTACGATTTCAGGACAACGTGCCTTATTACCGAGCTTAACGGCTATCTTGGCGATTTTTTGAAAGACAGTGAAGATTTAAAACTTTTGTCGGCTTGGGGACATTCGAGCGACCTTGACACAAGCGAAACGTTCGGCTGGGACGAAATGGAAACGTTCTGCAAAACCATAGGCGCGAGAAACGACGTTTGGAACGCGACAACCGCCGAGGTATGCGAATACACAACGGCAATGAAAAAGCTTAATATGAAAAACAATATTTTATACAATCCGTCGGATACCGACGTTTATGTAATTGCAAACGGTGAAAACATCAAAATTGAGGCAGGCAGTTTTGCCGATTTTAATTAAAAGGGGGATTTTAAAATGAAAAAAAGAATTTTGGCGGTTATACTTGCAGGATTTACCGCGGTTTCGTGTATGAGCGGCTGCAAAAGCAAGGAAGCATCAAAAACGGACGTAACAAAAATCACAATGTGGACGGCAAATTCGCACTCAAAGCTTGAAATGGAAAATTTGGTGAACGAATTTAACCGCACAATCGGCAAGGAAAAAGGCATTGAATTTGAGTATATCATAAAGGAAAACGACCTTGCAAAACAAGTTGAAATCGCGCTTTCCACAAATCAGGCGCCCGACTTTTTCGGCGGTGTCGACCTTGAAAAGGGTGTGCAGAACGACTACATTGCGCCCATCGAGGATTTGCCCGGCGGTGACGAGCTTATTAAAAAATATGACGGCAGACTTACCGAGGGCTGGCATACATACAACGGCAAAACCTACAGACTTCCCGTATCGGTTACAACTATGGGACTTATTTACAACAAAGATATGTTTAAATCGGCAGGCATTGTAGACGAAAAGGGCGAGGCGAAAGCTCCCGAAACCATTGCGGAAATGGTTGAGGACGCAAAAAAACTCACCGACGCGAAAAAGAGAGAATACGGAATTATTCTTCCGCTCAAATGGTCGGCTTGGTTCGGCTACGACGTTGACAGAGTTGTTATGCCGTCGGTCGGTTTTTCGGGCTACAATCCCAAAGACGGCACGTTTGACTATTCGGGCTACAAACCGCTTTTGGAGGCAATTATGCAGATTAAGAGCGACGAAAGCTACTATCCCGGTGCGGAGGGCATTGACAACGACCCTGCACGTGCGCGTTTCGCAGAGGGCAATATCGGTATGAAAATCGGCTATTCTTGGGACGTCGGCGTTTTGAACGACCAGTTCCCGGCAAAATGTGACTGGGGTGTTGCGCCCATTCCCACATACACCGCGGACGAAAAATATCTTCAGCCGACACAGCCGAGCTGGTCGCCGAGCATAAACAAAAAATCGCTCGAAACAAAGGACAAAGAAAAGATTATGACGGTGTTTGAATGGTTTGTCGGTGACGATTTGGCGCGCGAGCTTTATAAGCGCGGCGTGCAGATTCCGTTTGATTATTCGGTTATAGACGGTATTGAGCTTGGTTCGGACGTTAAAAAAGGCTGGAAGGAATTCGGTGAGCTTTTAAAAATTTCCACCGACCTTTCGCCCACGATAAAGACCGACACGGACGGCAAAACAACCATTGCGAAAAACTTTGTAAACAGCGTTTGGACGGGCAAAATGAGCATTGATGAACTTATTGCCGACGCAAACAAGGTTTACAACGACGGTGCGAAAAAATATAAAGATTTGCACCCCGACTACGACACAAGCACGGTGATAAATCCCGATTACAACGTTAAAAGACAGGAAGGTTGATGGATTTTGAAGGTTAAAAATGCAAATCCTGCCGTACATAACGGCGGTTTCGCGTCGAGAAAAAAAGCGAAAGGGAGAATGGCGTATCTTATGCTTTCGCCCCAGATTATCGGATTTTTCGTGTTTTCGCTTTATCCCATTTTGTGGGCGGCGCAAAAAGCGTTTTATTATTACAACACAATTCCGAACGACACCCGTTTTGTGGGACTTGAAAATTTTAAAAGGGTAATCACTTCCGACCCGACATATTGGAACACTTGGCTCACAACGCTTAAATTTGCGCTTTACAAAATGCCGGTTGAAATTATTCTTGCGCTGGTTCTTGCGATATTTTTAAGCCGAAACATCAAATTCAAAGGCTTTTACCGCGCGGTTTACTTTTTGCCGCACATTGTCAGCGTTGCCATTGTGGGACTTATTTTTTCAAATTTGTTCGACTATTTCGGCTTTGTGAATGCGATTTTGTTAAAATTCGGAATTATTAAACAAGAGATTTCGTGGTTTTCCGAAACGTTCACCTCGCTTTCGGTGCTGGTGACGGCAGGAATTTGGTCTACCTTCGGAATAAATGTTTTGTATTTTATCGCGGCGCTTTCAAACGTTCCCGAGGAGCTGTATGAGGCGGCGGAACTTGACGGCGCGGGCGCGATGCGCAAATTCACAAGCGTGACGCTCCCTATGATTGCGCCGGTTTTTCAGACGATACTTCTTTTGTCGCTCAACGGAACGCTCCAGACAAATGAAATTGTGCTTGCGCTTTCAAACGGCGCGCCGGCAGGCTCGACCTACACGGTGATGTCGTATCAGGTAAGCCAGTTTGTGCCCGGATTTTCCACCGGTATTGTAAACATCGGCTACGGCTGTGCAATGTCGCTTGTCACCTCGGTGATTATGACTGCGGCGGCGGTTGTTTATTCAAAATTGAGCAACAAAATGCAGAATATGTATTAAGGAGGGGAATGACGTGAGTTTAAAATTAAAAAAGGCGATGCCGAATTTTTTCATACATATTTTTCTTCTTATTGTCGCGCTTATTGCGTTGTTTCCCGTTGTATACGTTATAAGCTCGTCGTTTAAGAGCAATTCGGAAATTATGGTTCACCCGGAATATATTTTCCCCGCCGAGCCGACGTTTGACAACTACAAAACCGCGTTTTCGTCAAAAGATTTCAACATCGGCAGAATGTTTTTAAATTCGACTTATTACACGGTAATATGCGTTGCGGTGGTTATATTTTTGGCGTCGATGGGCGGATACGTTTTCGCGCGCGGTGAATTTAAGGGAAAAAAGGTTTTGTTCACGCTTTTTTCGGCGCTGATGTTTGTAAATATCGGCACAATCACGATTTATCCGCTGTTTGACGTACTTAACCTTATAAATCTTTCGTCGTCGCTGTGGGGACTTATCGTGATGAAATTTTTCGGTATAAACATTGTGCAGATTTATCTTGTGCGCGGATTTGTAAATTCGCTTCCGACCGCGCTCGACGAGTCTGCCGAGATAGACGGGTGCGGATTTTTCAGAACGTTTGTGTATATAATTTTTCCGCTTTTAAAGCCGATAATCGCAACAATCGGCATACTTGCCTTTCAGGGTTCGTGGAACGAATACCTTATGCCGACGCTGTTTACCCTGACGCGCCCCGAGCAGAGGACGCTTATTGTCGGAGTTATGGCGCTCAAAACGTCGGGCGAGGCGGCGTCGTCCTGGAACCTTATGCTTGCAGGCACCACGGTTGCGCTCATACCCGTGCTTTTTGCATATGCGGTGGGCAACAAATATTTTGTCAAGGGCATTGCAAGCGGTGCGGTAAAAGGATAAGTTTTTAAAATAAAAAGGCAATCCGAAAGCTGAAAGAGGGAGAATATGAAAAAAAGAATTTTTACGTTTATTATACTGACGGTTTTGGTTTTTGCACTGTCCGCGCCCGTTTTTGCCGACGCGGATTTAAGTGTAAACGAGAGGGGAAACGTTTCGCTTACATTTGATTTTGACCTGTCAAATCTCGGATACACAATGGTTAAAGACGGCAGCGAAAATTTTGTGCCGTACGAGGGTGCGGACGCGAAGAAATTTGCCGTTCTGTGCCTTTTGTCCGACGCGGAAATAAGCGATATTTCAGCGTTAACGCAGGACGAAATAAAAAATATGACGGTGTTTGTAACGGGCGGTGATTTGGACGATTCGGGTTACGGCAGTGCGTCGTTTCGTATTCCGTCCAAAAGCGGAGTTTACACCGTTGTGATAACAAATCCGTATTTTGACAAGATTTACAAAAGCTTTAATTTTGAATCCAAGCTTTATTTCGACTACAACGACGCGCTCACAGACGGTGAAAAGGGCGTGATTTCGTTTATCGAGGAAAACGCGCCGTATATTCCGATAAATTACGACGCTTTTTCACTTATAAGCGAGGACGAAAAGCTGAAATTTGCAAAAATCCTCACCGAAAAAGGCGAGGTAAACAACGCGGAGGATTTTAACGCGCTTTTTGAAAATCTTGCGCTTGAGGACGCGGTTTTTGAAACGTGCGCGGACAGTGACGTTTTAAAATACATTAAAGCGGTTAACGCAAAGGAAAATTCGTCGTTTTCGGATGGAATTTCAAGCGTGTTTGTTAAAAAACTTAAAGAAGAAAAACAGCTTGAAATTATAAATCCGCTCATTCCGTCAAAGGCGGACAGTGCGTTCAGGACAAAATTCGATTTTGCGGTTTTTAAGGCATACACCGAAAATTTTGAATATTTTGCAAGTCTTTCCGAAATTGTTGAGGACAAAAACAACATTTGGGGATTTTCGGAGGAAAGTCTTGAAACCTATAACGGTTTGGACAACAAAAATGCGGTGTTGTCAAAGCTTTTTGACTATGTTCAAACGGCGGAGGATATGGACAAATTCCGTGAAAAATTTGCAAGTCTTGCATCGGAGCAGAAAGAAAGCGAGGACGAAAAGAAAAACGAAAATAACAACGGCAACAGTTCGCCGTCGAAAGGTTCGTCAAAAGGCTCGTCGTCAAAGGGAAGCTCAATCAGCGCGACGCTCCCTCCCGTTCCGAGTGACAACGTGCCCGAAACGGTTGTTCCCGACACGGAAAAAAAGGCTGATTTTGCCGATTTGACGGGATTTGAATGGGCAAAAGACGCGGTTGATTATCTCTATCAAAAAGGCATTGTGTCGGGCAGAAACGAAAAGGAATTTGCGCCGTCCGACTATGTTACGCGTGAGGAATTTGTGAAAATGGTAACTTACGCAATCGGTCTTAAGGGCGCGGACGCGGAGTGCAGTTTTACCGACGTTTCGGCGGACGACTGGTTTTATGCGCCTGTTGCCGCGGCGGTGAGAGCGTCTGTTATAAGCGGAATTTCAAAGGATAAATTCGGCACGGGGCAAAACATCACGCGCGAGGATTCGGCGGTTATCATCTGCCGTGCGCTGGACTGTCAAAACGTTAAAGCGGACATCAAAAACACCGCTGAAATAACCGATGCACAGGACATTTCGCCGTATGCGTTAAAGAGTGTTGAGCGCCTTTTGAAAATCGGTCTTCTTTCGGGATACGAAGATAAAACTTTTAAACCGAAAAACAGTCTTACAAGAGCGGAATGTGCGGTTGTAATCCGCAAATTGCTTTCGGTTTCGGAGGTGGAAAGATGAAAATTTTTAATAAATTAACGTCGGTTTTGCTTGCGGTTATGCTCGTTTTAACCGCAGTTCCGTCTTTTGCGTTTGCCGAGGGCGAGGCGTATCAAAACGACGCGCGCCTGCTTGCGGCAATGGGAATTATTGATGAAAATTTTAGCGAAAACGAAAACGTAAATCAGATTGACGTGATATATGCCGCGGCGCGCCTTACGGGCTACAATGCGGAATTTACATACAGTGCAAATCTTCCGTACGGCGGTATTGTGCCGGGCTACGAGCATTTGAACGTTATAAATTTTGCATACATCACAAAGCTTATTGACGAGAGCGACGCGCTTTCGCCCGACATCGTTTCAACCGTTGCGTTTGCGGCAAAGGTGTTTGTCAACGCGGCAGGTTACGGCGACAAGGCGAGGGCGGTTAAAAACTACGTTTCGCTTTCGCAGTACAGAGAAATCACAAAGGGCGTAAGCGGAAAAAACCTTAATTTTGGCGCGTTTGTGACTATGCTTGCAAATCTTCTTGACGTGGACTATTATTCCGCGGACGGCACCGACGGCGGATATATCGACTACCGCACCGAGAAGGGAAAATCGGTTGCCGCGCATTATCTTGACATTTACACCGTTGACGGCGTTATGGAAAAAACGCATTATGCGTCGCTTACGGGTTCATACTGCGAGGACGGTTTTGTCGTTATAGACGGCACGAAATACAAAATTGACGATATTTCGCTTGTTAACCTTGCGTGCAGAAGAATTAAGGGCGCGTACAAGGACGAAAACGGCACAAAAAAGCTTATTTACGCTTATGCCGACGACGAAAAAATTATAGAAGCTGACGCGTGTGACGTCGGCGGTTACAAAAACAGCGTTTTTAACTACACCGACAAAAACGGCAAAGAGAAAAACATCAGAACCAAAACGGGAACGGTGATAATTTACAACGGCGAAAACGTGACAGGCAGTGCGTATTCGTCAAATCTTTTCAGCTTTAACGAGGGAAAAGTCAGCCTTATAGATTACGGCGAGGGTTACTCGGTTATAAAAATCGAGGCATACAAAAACATTGCGGTCGGCGCGGTGAATGTCAGCGGCGACATTGTGACGGTCGCCGATAAATACGACGCGGACAAAAAGGTGCGCCTCGATACGTCGGGATATTTGTGCATTGAAAACGCGGACGGTAAGTGCGGTGTTTCGGACATAAAGACGGGGTGCGTTTTGACGTATGCGCAGAGCGCAAACGGCAAATTTGCAAAGGCATATGTTTCGGACAGAAAAATTGTCGGAACGGTTACCGAAAAAGAAACTGCAAACGGCAGAACTTTTGTCACCGTTGACGGCGAAAGATATGAGGTTACACAGGTTTTTGACGACGATAACAAGCTTAATCTCAACGGATTATACATTTGCTATATAAACGCGTTCGGAAAAATCGGCGTTATGCGCACGACCAAAAATTCGGGCGGACTTTTGGGTTATCTTACCGAAAAATTTACGGGCGAAAGCCTTAAGGACCGGGATATTTTGACCCTTAAAATTCTCACGGACGATTCCGAGCTGGACGATACCGTTTCGTTTAAAACGGCGAAAAAAGTGACGGTAGACGGCGAGAGCGGATTAAAAGGCGAAAAAGCGGAGGAGGCGCTGGAGAAATGGAGCGTTTCACAGGGCAAAAACGAGTTTGCGCCCACCGCAATTTGCTACACGTTAAACGAAATCGGCGAGGTTGTGACAATCGACACGCCCTACCGCGGTGCGAAAGAAAGCAGTGAAACTCTCACAAGACGCCGTTCGTCAGCGGACGGAACTATGCTTGTTAAAAATATGAGCACGTTTAACGCAGGCTACACCTTTGACCTTAAATATTACACCGCGAAAGACGCTATGCATATAGGCTACGAAAAGGCGAGCCCCGACGAGTTTTACCACACGTCGTATCCCAACGAAAAGGCGCTTGCGCTGGATTTGTATTCGCTTGGAACAGACACGCTCCAGTGCGTTATCGCGGTTGCGGAAAGCAGTGCGAGCGAGGATGAATATGAGGATAATTTTGCGCTGATTACAAAGGTTAGGCGCACGCTCAACAGCGACGAGGACGAAATTTACAAGGTGAGCGCGGTGTACGGCGGAAAAGAGGTTACCTTTAACACGCGCGACCTCGCGGCTCACCCGATAAGCGGAATTAAAGAGGGAAATATTGTGCCGATAAGCCTTGACTCCAAAAACAGACTTCTTTCGGCAGGTGAGGCGGTTTTCAGCTATGATAATTTCAAAAAGGGCGTTCCGTTTATCGGAAGTCAGAATTACAGCGTAAACCGAATTGAAACCGCGCGCTATGTTACGGGAACGGTTTATTCGGTGGAAACCGACGAAAACAGCGGAATTTCGTATGTTTACTACTACATTGACAATCCCGATAATTTGAGCGTGCTTATGCTCCGAAGCAACATAAATTACACCGTTGAAAAATTAAATGACGGCACGGTAAAATACGGTGTTTTGGACGTTAACACGGCACAGGACACGGTTAAAGGATATAAAAATTTCGGACACGACGCGGACGCGGTGGTTATCCGCTATTCTTACTGGGTTCCGTCCTATTCGTTTATTGTTAAAAGATAAATCGGAGGTGGTTTTTTGAAGTACGCAAAACGTTTTACCGCATTTGCACTGCTTTTGCTTATGCTTTTTTCGCAGTGCGTTTTTGCTGGCTCTTTAGATTATGACACCGCGGACGGATTTTTGAAAAATTCGGTTATTCTGTGTGCAAAAAAGCCGTATTATTATGCGAACGGCATAAAAAATTACTTCGATTTGTCAAACAAAAACTATGCACCGCAGTATGATGACGGCGAAATTTATGTGTCGGTAACGCAGTTTAAAAAGCTTTTGGATATAGGCTACACCTACGGCAAAGCGGACAATTCGCTCACGCTCAAAAACGGCGGAAACACGGTTATTGTAAAAATCGGCGAGGACTTGGCAAATGTGAACGGAAAAAATGTACGCTATACTCACCCTGCCGTTTTCAACGGTGTGAGAACCCTTTTGCCGATAGGCGAAACGGCGCGTCTTTTGGGGTTTTACGTTTACGGTTTTGAGAAAGTAACGGTAATTTCAAAATACGATATTGAAAATGCGGATTACAAAAACACCGCACTGCAAAAAGCGTCGGCAATGTTTTTTGACGGGTTTTACAAAAACGGCTTTGAGGACGGCTCGGCAAAATTTCAAACGTGGTCGGACAGCGTTTCAAACGGCACTGACGGCAAGATATTTTTCGAGGGCGAAAAAAGCGGATATATAGACGCGGTGCAAAAAAGTATGGCGGCATTTATGTTTCCGCACGTTCAGCCCGACCCGTATGAGGAGAGAACGCACCTTGAATACGACGTCACGGCGAATGTGTACGTCACCGAGGACTACAAAAACAACGAGCCGTTTGCGCTGTTTTCTATGAAAAAAGACGGCGCATACAAACGTCTTGCATACGCGTCGGCGGACAGAGAACCTATCCCCGGCGAGTGGTGCGAGATTACGTTTAAATTTATATACCGCAATGTTTACCGAAACGACATTGTGCGCGCAAATCCCACCGATTCGTTTTCGTTCGGCATAGGCACGCGCGCGAAAAACGTCACCGAAACAAGCAAAGCGTCGGGCAGAATTTATTTTGACAACGTACGTCTTTCGCTTGCAGAGCCTGCAACGTCAAATACTGCGCTCCAGCTTATTCCGAACAACGATTTGTCGTGGTATGTGACGGGCGACACGGTAAACTATCGCGCGGCCGGCGCGGACAAAGATGTTTTGGACGGATTTGAAAAGGTTGAGGGGCTTATATACAACCTTGATGACGAAATTGTTTACAAAAACACAATCTCGGCGAAAAAGTTTAAAAAAGACGGTTTTGACTTTGACACAAGCGGATTTTCGGGAAGTTTTGCCGCGGAAATTTACGGTGTGCGCGCCGACGGCACAAAATCGGCATTTGAATATTTTCAGCGCGCGCCGGTCGGAGATAAAGTGTACGAGGCAGGCATTACAAAACACCGTTTTGTCGCTGCGCCAAAGGAAACAAAACCGCAAAGCGAGCGAAACGGTTTTCCCGGCATTAACGCGACAACCGACATAGGTATGCGCCTTGCCGACAAAATCGGCTACAGTGCGGTCCGCTATCACTATATCCGCTGGGGCGACTCCCAGCTTGAAAAGGGCACGCACACAGCAAAAGGGCAGTTTGACTGGACGCAGACAGACAAAATGGCGGAGTCGATGAGCAAAAACGATATGAAGCTTATGGTCAACATTTTCGGTTCGCCCAAATGGGCGCTCCCTGCACAGTTTCAGGGCATTACGGGCGGTATGGTTGCCGGCGGTATGAAATACAACGGCTACGGTATTCAAAATCAGGAATACGTCGCGGAATACATCAACGCGTATCTTGAGCGTTACGGCAAAATCACCGACGTTATAGAATTCTGGAACGAGCCCGGCTCGGCGTCCGCGTTCTGGTATGACCACGATAACGACGCGGTGCTGATACAAATGCTCAAAACAACGCACGATTGTGTTGAAAAATACAACAAAGAAAACGGCACCGATATAAAAATTGCGTTTGCCGGATTTATGACAACACAGGAAACCTGGCTTACAAAGTTTATGTCGATTGACCTAAGCAGCGAAAGCTATTACGATATTTTTTCAATCCACGGAAGTTACAGTCCGCCTCACAAGGTTTACAGCTACGCGTATGAAACGCTGGGACTGGACAAAAAAGAATGGATAAATTCCGAAACGTATTCTGCGCAGATGAACGACGGCAGAAGCAAGGAAACGGGCGGATATACAAACTACAGGCTCAACGCTCTTTCGGCGCTGATGAACTATTTTTATCATATGAAAGCCGGCGCAAAGGAAATTTACGAATTCCGCGCAACGTCGGACGTGTCGGACGAATATGCTGCGGCGATATTAAACAACGGCGGAAGTATCAACTTCTGGGGACTTTCAAACGATTGCGGAACGCACACAGAACCGCTTCCGCTTGCAGGCATTTTAAACGTTTTCTTTGACATTATGGGAAAAGATTTCACCGTTGACAAGGAATATCGGTTAGACAATTCATTTGCTGCATTAAGCTTTAAAAACGACGGCAAAACCACGGTTGCACTGTGGAACGCCGATACAAGATCGGCATATATGGACGAAAAAATAAAATCCGTGATAACCGAAAACACGAAAATTATGGATTTTGAGGGTCACACGGTGAGCGCCGACGCGTTTTTGAACGGCGAAAAGCTTTACTGGCTTGTGGATGTTGACGCGGATAAGCTTGCAAAAATAGAGAGCAAAGAAAACAGCGTGCTTAATCCGGACAATGTTAAGCCTTACTACACGGCGGCGACATCGGCAGAGGCAAAGCGCACGCCGTTTGGCGAACTTGAAGTTGCAAAAGGCACGTTCACAAAAGGAAAACTGTTTGACGAAAACACGTTTGAAGTTGTAAACAGTAATATAAACTGGATTGAGGACGGATTTAACTATATCGGCACGGGAGCGTTTAAAAACGACGCAAAAGCGGACGGATTTAACGCAAAATTTGCCGTGTCGTACACCGAAAAGGGATTTTATCTTATGGTTGACGTTGCGGATAAGGCATTTTGCGGAAACGACCTCGACGGCATAATGCAGTCGTATTGGAATTACGACGGAATACAGTTTGCGTTCGACACGGTCGGTATCGGCAGTGCGGACGACAGAATGGAATGTGCCGCCGCAGAAACCGCGGGCGGAACGTATTTTATAAAATCGACAACTCCCGATTTCGGACCGGAGCTTATCACCGATTACACCAAAAAAGGCATACCGATTGAGGGGTGCGCAAACATTTCAGACACCGAAAACGGCAAGCTTTATAAAGTTTTTGTGCCGATAAGCGAGATGTATCCGATGAGTTATCCCAATCCGTACGACTGCATACGTTTCTCACTGCTTGTAAACAACAACGACGGCGAGGGCAGACTGGGTTATCTTGAATGGTCGAGCGGTATCGGAAACAAAAAAGACCCGACGCTTTACGGCGCGCTTGCCGATTAGATTTTATGCGCAAAGGGTGACAAAAGTTCACCCTTTGCAAAACCTGCGCTTAATGTTATTCTTAATTTATAAAGCATAATGAAATAAGCATAAATTATTTGAGGAGGAAAAATAATGAAAAAAGAAATGTTTAAAAAACTTACCGCACTCGCAGTTTGCGGTATAGTGCTCGTTTTGCCGGTTGTTTCTTTCGCGGCAAACGGTTTTATTACTCCTTGGAACAGTACATTTAATTTTGACACAGCAACACTTGATTATACCAATAATACCTCGAAAACCGACGTTTATCCCAAAGATAGCAGTTTGACAGCCGATGAACAATATGATTATATGTCGGAGTATTCTACCGTTTACGGCATAGTTAAAGATTGCAGAGCGGTGGTTCAGGACCATTCGTCTGCAGATGCTGACGGCGAACCTGTTTATGACAATGTTACAAAAACCGAAGGAAACAAGTATTTGTATTTTGATAACAACAGAAGTGTTGCCGGCAGACCCGGATATTTCTTCCACAATATTGCAGAAAGCCCGAGCAAATTTACAGGAATTAACGGCGGTATTTGTCACGGAAAGGTTACATATGAACTTGACTTAAGACTGAACAATATTACAAAATCAGATTACAGCGGAGTTGGGGTTGTAGATATTTTTGCTTTGTCAAACAACGCGCGTACCGAATTTATTAAGGTAAAAATGCAGCACGGCGATACGGGGTCTTATTATTTTCAGGCATACAACCCGAACAGAGTAAATTCAAAAACGGGCAATGCTGAACCGGGTTATGAGTCTTTGGGGGCAACTATAGTTAAGGATAAATGGTGCCATTTGAAGGTAACTTATGAAGTCGGCAAAAATAATGTAAGATATGAATTGTATCAGTACAATGACGACGGAACGCTGAAACTTAACGGAAGCAAAGACTGGGGACTTGAAAAAGCAGATTTGGCGGACGCTCCTGTCTTAACGACAATGAGAGTTACAGGCTCGGCTTGGTGTGACACATCTATCGATAACGTATCTGTTACAAAAGAAACATTTGCAATCGGCGAGAAGAAAATAACCGCAGATGACACCAATATTACCGCAACGGTTAAAATCGCAAATGACGTTTATGCAAATGCAAATGTCGGTACGGCTATTGCGGCAAAATCACCTAAAGTTATACTTGCAGCATACGGCGAAAACAATGCGCTTATAAACGCCGGCTTTGCGGACGTTGAATTTACGGGTCACGAACTTGCATCAGGTTTGACCGATACGGAAAGACAGGCATTTTTCACAAAAGATTTAGACTACAAAGACGTTACCGTGACATTACCCAAGACAGCTGATGTGATAAACGCAAAAGTTTTTGTCTGGAACAATATGACGGATATGTTCCCGTATACCGTCGGCGATGATTTAAACGGTTCATCGAACTAATATCTTCGGAGGAATAAAGTGAAAAACATCAAGAAAATTGTTTTATCATTATTTATCATAATTTCGGTTTTGACGGCAAACGCTTACGCAAAAGACTTTTTGCCCGTAAGCATAATGTCGCCTTGGTCGACGTCGCTTGAATTTGCGCCGTCAAGCCTGCTTACAGACGAGGCTTGCACCGTAAACTACAAAAGCGCGTGGATTTCCACATACTGCAACGTTATGCGAATGAGCGGTACGACTGCGTACATAAAAAATTCAGGCACCGACCCCGAAACGGGCGGGGTTATCTATGACAGCGTTTCGGGCGCGGAGAACGATTACTACCTTTATTTTCACCAGAGCGCAAACACCGCGACTCGTCAGGGGACGGTTTATTTTAACTCGAACAACATAAGCTCAAACAAAACTGCGTCGCACTCAAACGGCGGTGCGATTTTCAAAACCGCGGTGTATGAGCTTGACATCAAGCTTCAGCCGGGCGAATGGAGCGACTCTTTTGCAAATTCAAACAACAAAAACGGTCTTTTGAGCGTTTGGGGCTGGGACACCGAGAATAACAAAATGGTTGACATTGCAAAAATGTCGGTAGATTCGTGGGACAAAACCGCTATGTCGTGGTATCCGTCGTATTGCTTTAAGAACGGCGGAAAAGACACGTTTAAGGGTTTTCCGAAACTTGAAGATACAAATAAATGGTATAAACTGCGCATTTCAATAGACGTTGAAAAGCAGACGGCGGTTTATCAGTGCTTTGACACTGACGGTACCGAATACGGCAACAGCGGTGAAATTCCGTTTTTGAACAAATGCGGTTACGCGCTTACGAATTTTGATATTTCCATAGGCTGGTGCCGTGATTATTACATCGACAACGTTAAGGTTACAAAAGAGGCTTTCTCGGTTTCCGAGCCTGTTATTGACGACTCGGGCGACGAAATAACCGCAAGCGTTGACGTTAAAAACTACATTTACAACGACTTAGGTCACGGTGACAATGCGCCCGAGGTATCGCCGACGGCGGTGCTCGCGGTGTATGATAACGAAACAAACCGTCTTGTCGGTTTTGACGTTAAAACCGCGGGATTTGAAAACCATACGCGCACATTGTCCTCAACGCCTGCGGACAGGGTGCCGGTTTTCTCACAGGACGGCGAGAAAAAGACCATAAATCTCTCGGCTGCAAAATACAAAAAACCGTACACGGCAAAGGTTTTTGTATGGAATAATTTGTTTGACTTTTTGCCGTATTAAGAGGTGAAAAAGTGAAAAAAACGTTAATTTTTCTTTTGATGTTTATCGTTATTCTGTCGGTTTCGGCGCTTGCCGGGGACGGCGGATTTGACAAGATTTTTTCACTGTCCGACGTTTACAAAAGCATAAATTTTGACGAAATTTCAGAGCTTTCCGATTTTACGGGAAGCTTTGAATTTAAGAACGGAATTTTCGGCGCGGACGGCAGAGTTTTAAAAGTTTCCGACACAGTATTTGATTTTCCGTCTGATATTTCGCACGCGAAATCGTCCGCGGTGTTTGATATTTTTATCCCCGGCACGGCGGTCGGAACGAATATAACCGTAAATCTTGAAAACGGCGCAAAAGTTTTTGATTTTTATGAGAATAACGGCGAAATTTCGGTTAAATGCGGTGATGACGAGGTTTTCAAAATCCTTTCGGGCAAGCATTACAAATTCGGAATTTCAGCTGATTTGGACGCAAAAAAGTTTTACATCGGCATTGAAAAATTCGGCGTGAAAAGCTTTAACATTGCGGATAATGACGTTATAAAATCGGTAAGATTTGTGTCGGAAAGCGATTTTTACATTGGTGATTTTACGGTTTTGCACAATGTTTTTGCCGTAGGTTCAAACCCCGTTTTATACAGAAACGGCGCGTTTGCTGCAGCAGAGTGTGTTACGGAAAATGACGGCGAAAAGTCGCTTGTGCTTGCAAAATATTCAAGTGACGGCAGTGTTTCGGACGTTTCGGTGAAAAATTTTGACAAAGCGTCGCTTCAGCGAGTGTATCTTGACTATAGCAAAGACTGCGAATACCGCGCGTTTTTGTGGTCGGGGCATCTTACGCCCGAGGCGGTGAAAGATATAAAAACCGCAGAGGGAATATTTTTGTCGGACATTGTATTTTTGAAAAATTACACGGTTTCGCAAAGCGGAAACGGGTATGTTTTCACCGCCGGAAAACCGCTTCAGAGCAAGGTGAGCGGATATTTTTACACGGTGAAAAAAGACGGAGTGGAAATTATAAATAAAAAAGTATCGCGAAGCAGTGCAGAGGGCGAGGGCATAAAGCTTGATTTGACCTCGTTTTCGCAGGGTGCATACGAATTAAACGTTTTTATCGAATATGACGGAAAATACCGCGCGCCGTTTGCCGACGAGAGTTTTTGCGTTTTCAAAAACGACGGATTTTACGCGTTTTCGGTGGGGAGCGAAAAGTATTTCTGCGGTGAGAATGAGAAAAATTTCGAGGACGGATTTGTGCCGTTTTATGCAAATTCAAAAATTTATCTTGCGGATTTTGTGCTTCGGAAAAACTTCGGAATTGACGTTAAAGACGGCAGATTTTTAAGCATAAACGGTGAAAAATTCGAGTTGTCCGACGGCGATTTTGTTTCCGCGGACGGCGCGTTGCTTGTATCGCTCGAAAAATTGGCGGACGCGCTCGGACTTGCGCATTATTTTGACAAAAACGGCGTTTTTGTTATGTCGGCAAACGACAGAACAAACGAGGAAACGGCGGAGGAATACAAAGAATATTTTGAAAAATACATCATTTCGGACGATTTTTCGGGCAAACTCACCTGGCAGAAAATCCCCGAGGGCTGGAGCTTTTTCGACTGGGGAACAAGCTCGAACAAGGGAAATTTCGCGTTCTCGGAATTCGGAAACACCGAAAAAAGCGTGTATCTCGGCGCGGTTGAAAAATCGTATGCAGGGGTGCAGAGCGACGTTATAAACATTGACAAAAACAGCACGGGCTACACCGTGAGCGCTGATGTTTACGGCGAAAATTACGTAGGCAACAATGTTGGAATTGCCATGATGATGCGAAAAGGAAGCACTTTTGCGAAGATGATTTCGGGCACGGTTGACACAATGGCGCAAAACGGAAAATGGGTGCGCGTCACGGCGAATTTTGCAAAAGACGCTGTTGAGGAAAACGGAAACACCTCTTTCCGCGTACTGATTTACACGCGCAAGGACGCGTCGGCGGAGAGCGTGTCGGGCGGAATTTACGTTGACAACGCAAGGCTGAAATTTACCGATTACATATCCGACGCGTACAAGATAAATGTCACCGCGAACGACAAATTTTCGTGGTACACGCTCGGCGAAAACGTTATTTATACGACCGACGCCGGCCTTTCGGGAACGGACAAAATCGAGGGAGTTATTTATTCCGACGGCGCGGAAATTTTCAGAAAAACCGTGTCGGCATACACGTTTTCAAACGGCGGATTTGTTTATACGCCCGACAAACCGGGATATTACGAGGCGCAGTTTTTTGCCGTGCGCGGTGACGGGGCGAAAGTCCCGATTGTGAGCTATTACAACAAGGTTTACGACGGTATTTCGGGAGATTTTGAACTTTCGCGTCACAGCTTTGCGGTGACCGACGGTACGGCAAAGGATTTTGACGAGCGCAATCAAAAACTTTTTGTGTCGTCACATTCGACCGACAGCGGCGACTTGGAGGCAGGCGCGCTTTTGGGGTTTTACGGCGCGCGCATACACTGGATAAGGTGGGGCGACAGCGCGACGGTTAAAGGCGCGCACACCGCACCGGGTACGTTTGACTGGACGAACATCGACAGGCAGTATCAAAACGTGAAAAACAGCGGATACCGCAAAATTGCGGCGAATATTTACGGCACACCGCGCTGGGCGGTTAAGGAGGAAAACCGAAACAAGACCGATTACACCATTGCAGGGAGCATACGATACAACAATTTTGCGCCCGAAAAACAGGAGTATCTTGACGAATTTCTCACCGCTTTTGTTGAGCGTTACGGAAAGGATACCGACATTATTGAATTTTGGAACGAACCGCAGTCGGGCAATACGGCGTTCTGGGCGGACGGCACGGAGAATTTTGCAAAGATGCTGAAAACCGCGTACACAAGCGTAAAATCTGCGGACAAAAATATTGTCTTTTCGCTTGGAGGAATGGCAAACCACAGTTTGTATTATTCTTTTTATGACGAGCTTTTGGACGACGCGGATATTTACAATTATTACGACGTAACGGCATATCACGGAACGTATAACGTAAACACCAAGCTGAACAACGAGATTGCCGGCGCGCACGGACTTGCGCCGAAAAAGTGGTGGAACAGCGAGGGATATTTTGCAAATTACTATAAAAGCGGAGTTTTGACCGACAAATACGACGGCGCGAGGGCGTTTGCGGTGTCGTATCTTCAGAATTTCAAGGCAGGTGCGGACATTATCACCGCGTTTTCACTGCTTGATATTGTTGGCGACGAGTACCGCGTTTTTGTAAATCAAAACGGCGGAAAAACCGCACCGTACGGGCTTTTCAGAAGTTATCCGAATATTGAACCCAAGCTTTCGGCGCTGACCGCGTTTAATATGTTCAGGCTGATTGACAAGGATTTTGAGTATATCGGCGAGGACAGATTTGATAACGTCCGCGCGGTGAGCTTTAAAAACGGTGACAGCGCGATGGTTGCGTTCTGGAGCGAAAATTCAAAGGGATTTAACATTCCCGAAAATCTTTCGTTTGTGAAAAACGGCAAGATTTACGATTTTGAGGGAAGAATTTTAAACGGCAATTATTGCGCCGGAAATAAGATTTATTTTGCGGTGAATGTTCCGATTGCAAGCCTTTCGGGCGTGCTCGACACCGACAAAAACAATGTTTTGAACGAAAATATGCAGCCGCCGTATTTTAATGCGGAGTGACAGGCATTGCAGAATTGATGAGAATTTGATTTTTAAATCACACCCCCGAGCCTTGCTTATAGGTTCGGGGGTGTTGCGTTTGTTGGGGCGGGACTTTTGTAGGCATCGTCCCCTACAATTTTGATGTAAATGTCGGTTGTAGGGGGCGATGCCCGCATCGCCCCGTTGGGTTTATTTGTCAAATGTGCTTGAAAAATAAAAAATTATATGATAAAATAAAAAATGTCGGATTTTCCCGACGTTAAAGGCAAGACCAAAAACAGTGAAAAGCTGGGCGGTTATGCCGTCATCTCCGATGAAAGGGGGTGATAGCTATGGAATATGAATACATAATTTCTTTTATGATTATTCTTTTACTTTTAGTAATTTCCATAAAAAAATAACGCCCACCGCCAAGTAGTGCGTTATTTTAAAAAAACAAACCATTTGGCATAACCGTTTGAGGTCTTGCCTTTTCCTATAATTATTATAGCGCGCAAAATTAAATTTGTCAATAGCCTGCCGTGCAAACCGCATAAAAATTTACGGTTTGTGCGGTTTTTGTGTTTGTTGATATAATGAAAAACACACCTTTGCGTTAATGATGTCTGTTTTGTATCTGATTTAGTCTTAAATGTCACCTTGAAAATAAAAAATTACATTATATAATGAAATTACGATGAAAGAAAAATGAAAATTCACAAAAAAGGAAGGGAAACGAAATGAAAAAGATATTCAGAATAACCTGCTTAGCTCTCGGCGCGGTGATTATGCTTTCGGGCTGCGGAATCAAGACGAACGACAAAACTGCGGACGGCAAGGTTAAACTTTCTGTCGGCGGCTGGCCCACAAAAGAGGGTCCGGCTCTCGATTCTATGAACAACGCTTTAAAACGCTTTAACGAAAAATACGGAAACGAAATTGAAATCACTCCCGACAACTGGACGTTTACTGTGGAAACTTTTCTCCCCAAGGCGGCGTCGGGTCAGCTCCCCAACGTTTACGGCATATATTTCACCGAGCTTAACAGAATTGTTGACGCAGGCTATGCGGCGGACGTTACAAAACAGATGAAAGAATACGGCTATGCCGACAAGGTTAATCCGCTTATTGAAGATATGGTTAAGCGCGACGGCAAGTTTTACGTTATCCCTGCCGAAACCTACGCTATGGGTCTTTTAGCGAATATGAACCTTCTTCGTCAGGCGGGATACGTTGACGGCGACGACAACCCGATTTTCCCCAAAACGTACGACGAACTCACCGAATTTGCGAAAACAATCGCACAGAAAACCGGCAAGGCAGGCTTTATTATGCCGACAACGGGCAACAACGGCGGATGGCATTTCACCATCATTGCGTGGGCGAACGGCGTAAACTTCATGGAAAAGAAAGACGGCAAATGGACTGCAACATTTAACACTCCCGAATGTGTTGAAGTTTTGCAGTGGATTAAAGATATGAAATGGAAATACAACGCGTTAAGCTCAAACGCACTTGTTGATATGGCAGAGGCGCAGAAACTTTACGCAACCGACCAGGGCGCGTTTTATCTTGCAAGCAAGCCGTCCGACACGCTTATTTCCAACTACGGTATGAACAAAGACGACATTGCAATCGGTGCAATTCCTGCCGGCAAGAAGGCGCACGTTACGCTTATGGGCGGTTCGGCAAAGGCGCTTTCGGCAAACTCCACCGAGGCACAGAAAGACGCGGCATTCAAATGGTTTGAATATGTAAGCACCACGCCGTTCCTTACCGACGCGGCGAAAAAGTCGATGGAGGAGAGCATACAGTCCAAGCTTAAAGAAAACTACATAGTAGGTCAGAAACTTTTCTCCCCGTGGTCGGACGACGCGGAAATCAACGTTTTCGGACGCCAGCTCCGCAAAGAAAATATGAACGTTAAAGAAGGACATCTTTCGCAGTACGAAAACTTTGACGGAATTACCGTTAAACCCGAAGAGCCTGTTTGCTGTCAGGACCTTTACGGCGTGCTTGACTCTTGTATTCAGGCGGTGCTTACCGACCAGAACGCAGACTGTGCGGCACTTATTGCAAACGCGGCGAAAGACTTCCAGACCAACTTTCTTGACAGTGCAGAATGATATTTAAGGAATGAGAAAATCAAACCGCAAAAGGGTTTGGCTGACATTCTTATTCCCAACAACGAAAGGTTGATATAATGTGAAAATCGGCAAAAAAGAAAAAACGGGTGCAATAAAGAAAAACAGACTTTTTGCAGGAAAAGAGGCGGAGGCGTGGCTCCTTATAGCGCCTCTCCTTTTCCTTGTGGTACTTCTTGTATGGTATCCGCAGATTATGAGTTTTTTCTGGTCAATGTGCGATATGCAGGGCTACACCCCGACTGCATTCGTCGGACTTAAAAACTACAAAAACGTGCTTACGAACACGATGTTTGTAAAAATTCTTATAAACACTTTAAAATACGTTTTTTGGTCGCTTGTAATCGGCTACATATCACCGCTTGTTGTGGCGCTTATGCTCAACGAAACGGTGCATTTTAAATCGGGATTTAAAACGCTTATTTATTTTCCGCACGTTCTTCCCGGCGTTGCAGTATCCCTTATGTGGTATCTTATGTACTTCCCCGACGAGGGCGGTATGCTCAATATGATTTTGTCGTTCTTCGGTATGGGACCGCTTGAATGGCTCCAGAACGAGGCGCTCACCATTCCGCTTATCATCATTGCGATAACCTGGAAGGGTATGCCCGGAAGTATGCTTATGTATTACGCAACTTTGCAGGGCGTAAACCGCGACCTTTACGAGGCGGCAACCATTGACGGCGCAGGTATTTTCAGACGTTTGTGGTCGATAACAATTCCGCAGATTTCGGGAACTATGCTTCTTATGCTGATAAACCAGATTATAAGCATATTCCAGATAATGGAACAGCCTATGGCTATGACGGGCGGAGGACCGAACAATGCGTCCATTTCGCTGGTTTACTGGTCGTACAAACAGGGTTTTGAAAACTTCAGAGTCGGCCCTGCTATGGCAATCGGAAACATTGTTTTTGTTATACTTATTATTATGACGATTTTCTATTTCAAGCTTAACAGGAAAATCGAAGCCAACAATTAAGGAGGTCGGTAATATAATGAAAGCATTTGACAACAAAACAACAGGAATTATCGGCGCTCTTGAAATTAAGAAAACGCGCTACAAGGTGCTTTACTGGTGCATTGTGGCAACGCTTATATTTATTTCGCTCATAAGCATTGTTCCGTCGGTATGGGTGCTTTTGTCGGGTTTTAAGTCGGTAAAGGAAATTTACCAAATCCCGCCCGATATTTTCCCCAAAGAAATACGTCTTTCAAAACTTGTTGAAGTGTGGAAACTGTTAAAACTCGGCAACAGCTACATCGTGTCGACGGTTATTTGCATAGGCGAGGTGATATTCGGCGTAATCTTCCCGGCGCTCGGCGGATATGTTATATCGCGTCTGCGTCCGAGAGGTTCAAAACTTGTTATGAGCCTGCTTTTGTGGACTATGATGATGCCGGCTTCAATAAGAACTGTTCCGCTTTTTATGGTTTTCAACGATTTGCCCATTATTCACGTCAGCCTTATAGGAACATATTTCCCGTTCTGGCTTGCGGCAGGCGCAAACATTTTTACAACACTTCTTTTTAAAAACAATTTTGACGCGATTTCAATTTCGCTTATCGAGGCGGCGCGAATTGACGGGTGCAGTGACTTTAAAACGTTTAAAGACATTCTTCTTCCGCTTTCCACGCCTATCATAATGGTAACGGTGATAAGAATTGTAGTTGCGTCGTGGAGTAACTTTTTATGGCCGATGCTGGTTATAAAGGACGAAAACTATATGCCCGTGACGGTTAAATTATACAGAATGAAAACGCAGTATCAGCTTGACCAGTATATGCTTGCGCTTATCTTCGGTATGCTTCCGCCCGTGGTGATGTATATTATCTTCCAGAAATACATTCTCGGCGGACAGAACGTCGGCGGTGTTAAAGAATGATGAAACGGAGGGCAAAAATGCTTATAAAAAGAATTATTTCGATAACTTCGGCGTTGTGCCTTTTGCTTTCGTGCCCGGTTTTTGCCGAAAATAAAATATCGTCCGACGTTGCCGAGGCGACTTTCACCGACGGTCTTGCCAAAAGCGGAGGTATTGCCGAGGCGGTGATGGGTTCGTCAGCCAATATAACGGTCAACGACCGCGGAGGACGGAAAGGCTGGCTTTTGCAGTCGGCGTCCACAACGGGTTCGGACATAAACATAAATTTGAGCGACAGCTTTGCATACGGCAACACCGACGGCACAAGCTACACCATTGAGGTTGATTATCTCGACGCGGATAAGTCGGTTTTCAACATTATATACGATTCGCTTGAAAGCACAGCCAAAGAAACAAAATGTGTGTATCTTTCCACGAGCCAGAAATGGACGACGGCATCGTTTGTCATAGACGACGCGGCGTTTACAAACCGCATAAAGGGCGGATACGATTTTACCGTTTCGGTGCGCTCCAAAAGCATCAGATTTTCGTCGGGCAACGTTATAATCGGCGGTGTGAGAGTGTATAAGCACAAGGCGAAAAATCCCGTGCGCGTGACAAAGGTTGAAACAAGCGAACTCGGAAACATTTTCGGCAATGGTCAGGAGAAAAAGTTTGACGTTACGTTTGAAAACTTTTCCGAGGTGCAGAGAGATTTTGACGTAACGTACAAAGCTTACGACGCGTCAAGGGCGGTTATTTGGCAGAGCGATGACAAAGTGACGCTCGGCGCAAAGGAGCAAAAAACTCTTTCGGTTACAGTTGATGCGGAAAAGTACGGCATTTACGACTTTGAGGTGAGCCTTTCGGGCGGCGGATTTTCGTACAGCGACAGTTACCCGTTTTCGTACATAAACAACACTCTCGACGGCTCGAAAAACGATTTGTTCGGTTACAACGTGCATTTTACCTGGGACGGGTATGACCCGAAGGAGGGTATTGACGTTATTCAGAAATCCAACGCGGGATTTGTGCGAAACTCGCTCCAGTGGCACGAAATTGACGCTGCAAGCGCACCGAAATTCACATATATTTTTCCGAAAAAATATCAGAACATTGTGGACGCACTGAACGGTTCGGGCATTGGTCTTGAGCTTCTTCTGACATACGGAAACACAAAATACGAGGGCACGCACACACAGACAATCCCCACAAAGGACGAGGCGATTAAAGGCTTTGTCGGCTACACCGAATTTCTAATTCAGGAGCTTTTAAAACAGAATGTGTATATCCATTCTTACGAAATATGGAACGAGCCGAACATAGCTCCGTTTAACAAAGGCAACGCAACCGCCGAGCAATACGGAAAATTTGCGCTGGAGGTTGCAAAGGCGATAAGAAAGTACGACCAAAAGGGCAGTGTCGGCATTATGAGTATCACCGATATGAAGTCGTCGGCAACGTTTGACTACTTTGAAACGGTTATGAAAACTCCGGGCATTGCGGACTATGCCGACGCGATAACGGTTCACCCGTATTCGCACGAAGCGCTCCCCGAGGTGAGCAGGCTCGAAGAAACGCAGAAATATAAGGATATTTACACAAAATATGCCGGCGGCAGAGAGCCGGCGGTAAACTATTCTGAGCTTGGTTATTATTCGTTCAGCTCCAAGGCGCCGACAACGCTTATGCAGGCAACTGTCAACGTTAGAGAATACATTGCGTACAACGCGAAAGGTCTTACCGGCGCGTTTGCGTTTTACGATTTCGCGCGCGACGGCTCAAACGACGCTCACGCGGAGTCGAATTTCGGTCACGTGGAAACGTCAATCCCCGGCATTGCAAAGGTGAACTATGCGGCAAGAGAGGGATTTATTGCGGACGCAAATATGAACAAAGTTTTGATGAACGCGAAAATTCACAAGATAATCAGCGAGGACAACGGCACATTTGCCTACATCTTCAAACGTCCGGCGGACAACGGTCTGGCAATGCCCGTTTGGACTAACAACGGCGAAACAAAGGTATTTTCGTTTAAATCAAGCGCGCCGTCGCTTAAACTCATTGACATTTTCGGAAACGAAGAAACAATTTACGGCAAAGACGGCGTTTATTCGCTGATGATAAGCGATTTGGTTCAGTATATCGAGGGCGACATTGCGGACGCAGAGATTTGCGAAAATCCTGCTGAGTTTGCGGAAAACGATTTCTCGGTGTCGGAGGGAAGCTTGCTTTCGGTTGTTCCGAAAAACGTAAAAATAAGCGGACTTACCTGTGAAATTGAAACACCGAACAATTTTGAAGTTATAAACAAAACGGGCGGTTTGGCTGAAAATGAAAAATTCAAATTCAGACTCCCGAGCGAAAAAGGCATTGTCACAAGCGCAAAACTTCACGTTTACGACGGCGAAAAACAAGCGTTTGTATATGAATTTCCCATTGAAATGAAAGAGGCAATCGAGGCAAGCGTTACCGCGTCGCCGTCGGCAGGAAGCGTTACGCGGTGGGATTTGAGCATCAATATCAAAAATAACTCGATAGGCTCGCCGATAAGCGGAAAAATTAAGGTCACCGAGCCGAAAGAAATTGCCGGCAGTGTGGGAGAAGTGAAGTTTGACACAATCCCCGAAAACAGCCTCGGCAGTGTGAGATTTACAACGGGACGCATTCCGCGTCTTGCGGTTTATCCCATAAAATATACGGTTTATCTCGACTCTGGCGCGCGGTACGATTTTTCGCAGAAGGTGGATTTCACCGCCGCAAGATTTGCAAAAACAAAACCGAAAATAGACGCGGTTTTGGAAAACGGTGAGTGGGACACTGCGACATATCTTTATTCCGATTCGCTTGAACAGGTTTATCTTTCGGCGGGATATGTGTGGAACGGCGTAAACGATTTGAGCGCAAAAACAATTATTTCGTATGACGAAGATAATTTGTATTTGTATCTTGACGTTACCGACGACATACACTCGGCAAGCGACAAAGACTCAACGATTTGGAAAAACGACTCGGTGCAGTTCGGCATAACGTTTGCACAAAGAGAGCACGACGTGTTTGTGGGCGGAACGTTTACCGAAATTTCATTTTCAGACACTCCCGACGGTGCGATAGTTTGGCGTCACGCGTCGGAGGGCAACGCTTTCCCGACGGGAAAAGTTGAGAGCGCCGAGGTTGCGTTCAGGCGCGAGGGCACGCACTCATATTATGAGGTGAGTGTGCCGTGGAAAGAAATTACCGCAAACAGCATAGATTTTGACACCCTTTCAAAAATCGGCTTTTCAATGCTCGTTAACGACAACGACGGTCAGGGCAGAAAAGGCTGGATTGAGTACGGCAGCGGTATCGGAAAATCTAAAGACACATCTTTGTTTACATTCCTTAATGTATTAAAATAAATAATTTTTGGAGGTAAAAAATGAAGAAATTATTAACGGCGGTATTGGTACTATCTATGGTTCTCGGTTTGTGCTTTGTTCCGAGTGTTTCGGCGGCATCAACCGTAAAGGAAATTACACTCTTTGAAACCGATTTTGAAAATGATACGGTTGGAAGTGCACCTAAAGCGCTTTCGCCGTACGGCGATAAAATCGCAGACAATGCGACTGTTTATGAGAAAGCTGACGGCAACAAATATGCCGATACACTCGGAAAGGGCACTAAAAAGAGATTTAGAATGTTGTTTAATGAGGCTGTATCGAGCGGTACTGTTGTCGCAGAATTTGACCTTAATACAATCAGCGGTGCGGTTGCTCTCGGTATGGTTTATAAGAATAGCAACACTACCTACCAAAAATGGCCTTTTTATGTGACCGGTGAACCCAAAGACTATGCGGTAAAAGGCTTTACGGCAACCGGCGGTAACCCTCCGTCGAGTGAGGTGGCAAACAAAACCGTTACATTTACCAAAGACGGAAGCGGTGATAATTTAACATTTAAAGTAAATCAATGGCAGCATTATAAGGTAATATTTGACTTTGACAATCAAACTGTTACGGCGTATATTGATAATGAAAAATCAAGTACAATAGGCGGTTATGAATATTTCGGAAAAAACAATGACGCAATAGCAGGCTTGGCTTTCTATTGTTCAGAGCCGGACACCGAAACCTATAAACCGTCGAATAAGTTCGACAATATTAAGGTTTATAAAGAATACGGAAATTATTTGATAGATAAAGATTATGAGGACGGCGAAGTCGGAACAAGTGCGATTAACCCCGCAGGAAGTGTGACTGTTACAGATAGCCCCGAGGCTTTAAATATAAATTCGAAGATTTTACGCTTTGAACAAAGCGGAGCAAAAGTAAGATATCCGTTGAGCAGGACTTTAAAGAATGAAACGTTTTACATTGAATTTGACGTAAGGGCAGGTCATGGCGGACTCGGAGTTGCGCTTTTGAGCAGCACGGATCCCAGAACTTCCTACTCAAAGTATATATTTAGTTCGGGTACGTTAGCTTCAGATCCAAAACTCGGACTTAAAGCATACACGGAATATGGCAGCGGTAAAAATACACACCCGCGCGGAAATGCGGGCAGTCAGACTTACATAAAAGGTTACCGTGCAAGCGGTGCGACAACGGATATGAAACTTACGGCAGGCGAAACCGCTTGGAATCACGTTAAAATTGAAGTTGACCTTGCAAATGCACGAACAAGAGTAACACTTGACGGCGTAGTGTCGGATTATATTGAGGGATTTACGTATTTAAAGGACGTGGACGTAGCGCACATTTGTTTCCATTGCAGTAATAATCTGTCATCTACCGAAGAAGCACAAAAGAACTATATCGACAACTTAAAAGTTTACACGATAGCCGACAAGGTGTATAATGTAGGTATTGAAGATTTCACACCGGCATACACGGCAGGCACAAAGATTGATGTAAACTACGACTTCACTGTTACCGATTTTTCATCCAAAGACGTTGAGCTTATCGTTGCGTCGTACAACGGCGGTGAACTTTGCGAAGTTAACATTGAAAAAATCGAAAACGTAAACGCGAGCGGTACGAAAAAAGCGTCGCTTACACTTACAAAAGACTGCGACGAAATAAGGGCATTCGCTTGGGAAAACGGAACTCTTGTTCCGCTTGCACAACACGTTACAAAGAACAAATAAGAGGTGAGGCATTTGAAAAAGATACTCTGCACATTACTTTTAATTACGCTTTTATCAAGCCTTTTTCCTGCCGTCGGTTTCGCGGCGGACGGCGACATTTTAAACAGGGATTTTGAGGACGGAAGCGTTTCGGGAATTAACAAATCCGCAACCGTTTCCATTGCTGACGGCAAAGCCGAGGACGGGGGAAAGTGCCTGTCCTTCGGCACTGTCAACGACGTTGCAAGATTTATGTTTTCCGCCGACAAATCGGTTGTTGTTTCAAGCGGTACGCTTTGCGTTGAGTTTGACGTAAAAGAGGGTTTCGGCGGTATCGGTATGGGCGTTTTTACGTCCTCCGACACAAACTACGGCAACTACAGCAAGGCGCCGTTCAGCTCGGGTACGAGAAATTCAACTCCGGCGCGCGGACTTAAGGCATACACCACAACAGAGGGTCAGCACCCTGCCGGAAACGCAGGCAGTAAGACGTACATAAAAGGTTACCGCGCAAGCGGTGCATCGTCGGATATGGCTATAACCGCGAACAAGTGGCAGCACGTTTTGCTTGAGATTGATTTTGACAACGCGTGCACATATCTTACTCTTGATGATGTGAAATCCGAGGCAGTGACGGGATTTACATATTTATCCGATATTGTCGGAATTGGCTTTAAATGGGCGCCGTCGGGCATTTCTGCCGACGCGCCGGACGATTTGAAAGAGGCGCTTATTGACAATCTCCGCGTTTATATGGCTCCCCCGAAGGTTTCAAAAGTGGGAATTATCAAAACAAATGGCAAGGAAAATGCCGATTTAACCAAGGTTTCGCCCAAGACGAACACAATAAGGGTTGCGTTTTCGGAGGCGATGAACGCGGACAGCGTGTCGGACGCGGTGTCACTTTACGACGTTACAAACGCACAGAATGTTGATTTAAGCTTATCCGATACGTCGGAGGACGGCAAGATTTTTAACTTTGCCGTAGACGGACTTGCAGAAAACACCGACTACAAAGTTATGGTCGGCGCGTGCGAGTCGGAGAGCGGACTGTTTACCGAGGAATACGAAGTGCAGTTTTCCACTACCGATTTAATAAGCGCGGAAAGAATTTCGTATTACAGCAACGATTTTGAGGACAGCGAAGTTGGAGGCAAACCGAAAAACGTTTTCGGACAAGCGGACACTACACAGAATTTTGCCGTTGTGAAAGAGGAAAACGGCAACAAATATATGGTTACTGCGACAAGGTCGCGTTTTCTGTTTAACGAAAGCGTGACAAGCGGTGTGATTGTGGTTGACGCCGATATAAGCACTATAAAATCGGGCACGGTCGGCTTCGGTATTGTTTACACCGCGTCGCCTGCGTCATATTCAAAATGGCCCATCGGTTTTAACGCGTCGGGCAAGGCAATGTATTACGACGCGACAGGTTCAAATCCTCCGAGCATTTTGCAGGGTCACACGTTTGACCTTATGAAAGAAAATTCAACCGAACAGATGACGCTTGCACAGGAAAAATGGCAGAATTTGAAAATTTATCTTGACACCGACTACAACAAAATTACGGTTGAAATTGACGGCGTAAAATCGGCTGAAACAAAGGAAATTCCGTTTATTTCGGGCAAAAACGGCATTGGCGGTATTGTGTTTTACACCTCGAATTTGGCGGACACATCGCTTGACAATGTTAACGTTTACCGCGCGGAAAACGGCGTTTACAAAACCGAGATTTTAGATTCGGACGGAAATATTCTGACTGGTGAAAAAATTTCGCCGAGCGCGCAGAGCATTAAAGTTACGTTCTCGGAAAAAATCACGTCCGAGCCTGAGATTTTGCTTGAATGCAACGGCGCAGACGAGAATTTCACAAAAACGTGGGACGCTTTGGGAAGATGTGTGACGCTCACTCCCGAAAAAGGATATTTTGAGAGCGCGTCGAGCTATGCGGTTAAGGTTAACGCGGGATATTCCGACAGCTTTGACAGAATTTGCGAAACAGACTATGAATATTTGTTTGAAACCGACGAGGGCGGTATGAATATTTTGGGGATTTTCCTCAAAAAAGACGGCAAAAAAATTGAGAGCGCAAGCGAAATTTCATCGGGCAGTGCGGTGACCGTTTCGGCGGACTACGTGCTTACCCGTCCCGAAAAGAAAATTGAAAACGCGGTGCTTGCGGTTGTTTTTGAAAAGGACGGAAAGCTTACGCACATTGCGAAAAAGACGGTTAATCTTGACAAAACGGGCGGAAACAGCGCACAGTTTGACGCTGCAATTCCCGACGGGTGCGAGTTTGACACGGCGAACGTTTATCTTTGGGATTTGGCGCCGCGCACGGTTATAAGTCCGTTTGCAAGCTACACAAAATAGGGTACGAAAGGTAAAAAATATGCGTTTTAAATTAAGAACGGTTTTAATATGTTTTGCACTTTTGTGCATATCGTTTTCGGTGTCCGCACAGGGCGCGGAATATCTTCCGTCGGGCGGAGGCACGCTTTCGCTTATTGGAGAGGACGGATTTGAAAAAACGTCCGTTTCGGGCAAAAGCGCCGTAATTGTCGGCGACAGCGCGGCGGCGGTGTTTAACGTTGACGACAGTGTGATTTTCGGCAATGCGGAGCGGAAAAAAGTTACCGTGAGCGTTACTTATCTTGACGAGGGCGGAGGATTTTTTTATCTTACATATGACAGCTTTTCGGGCGCAAAGGAATACTCGGACTTTGAAGAAATAATCGGCACGCAGACGGTGAAAACGCGTTCGTTTACGCTTTACGACGCGAAATTTGCAAATTCCGTTTCGGGCGGTGATTTTTCCGTCACTATGCCGAAAAGAAAGTACACAACTGTTGCGGACGTTTACTATAAGCCTTTAAAGGTTTTAAACGTTTCGGTTGAAATTTCGGACGAAAGCTGTCCCGTTACGGTGTCGGCAACAACAAAAAGCCCCGGAAATATATTTTTCGACGGTGACGGGAGGGAATTTGACGTATCGTTTGAAAACAAATTTTCGGTTGATGCGGACGTTAATGTGAAATACGAAGCAACGGGCATTGACGGGAGCGTTGTTTTTGCGAAAACCGATGTTCTGAGCCTTTCGGCAAACGGAAAAAAGGACGTTAACATTTCCGTCGGCGTGAAAAATTACGGCGTTTACACGTTTAACGTTTATCTTATCGACAACGGCGGAAACGATATAGGAAGTTATTCTTACAAATTTTCTGTTTGCCCCGCTGCGAATTATGAAGGTTACGATTCGCAAATCGGCATTTGTCCGCATTTTAACTGGGGCAGAGAGTGTGACAACGGAACGTATATCATCAAAAATGCAGGAATTGACCATATCCGCGAGGGATACAACTGGGCAACTTTCGAGTGGAAAAAGGGTTATTACGACGAAAAGCCGGCTATGAAAAACTATCTTGACGCGGCGGAAAAATACGGCATTGACGTTCTTGCACTGGCGGCATACGGAAATGCGCTTTATTCCGCGACCGCTTACGATATTCCGAACACAAATGATTACCGTACGGCATATGCAAACTACGTTTACAATATGCTGGACAAAAACCGCGGAAGAATTAAAGTCGTTGAAATCTGGAACGAGCCTGACATTCCCGGATTTAACAAGAACAACGCAACCCCCGAGGACTGCGCGCGTCTTGTTAAGGCGGTGTACGACAGAATTCACACCGATTTCCCCGACGTTGAAATTTGTGCGTTCGCGCTTGCAAACGCGTATAACAGCACAGGTCTTGAATGGCTTGAAAGGGCGGTTAAAACCGACACTGACGGTGACGGGGAATATGATTTATACAAATACTGCGACGGAATTTCGGTGCATCACTACATTGGCGATTTGAAAAGAATTTCCACCGACGGCGAAAAGCTTAAAACGCTCCTTGCAAACTACGGTTTTGCGGACAAAAAGCTTTATCACACCGAATTCGGCTACACCGAAACCATCAGAAGCAACGGAAAATGGATATACAGAGGCGAGGAAAAACAGGCGTCGTTTCTTGCAAAATATGCGTCGTCGCTCCGTGCGAAAAAATCCGGTGACCGTTTCTATATTTACGATTTTTCAAACGACGGCTTGGCGGAGAATCAGCCCGAGCAGAATTTCGGCTTGGTTGAGGGTGCTATGGCAGATGTGCCGTATGCGGCAAAGCCTGCGCTTATTGCGATTGCGAATATGAACCGCGTTATCGGCGACTGCGAAACAGGCGAGGTTGTCCGTGACGGAAACGACCTTACCGTTTACAAATTTACAAAGGACACGGGCGAAAAGACGGGTTATGTGATGTTTTCGGAAAACGGTTCGGGGGTATATGATTTATACGTGACGGACGAAAAGGTTTACTTTTACGATATGTACGGAAACGAAATTTTGTTTGGTTTTGACGGCGAAAAATACACCGCCGAGGTCGGCACAAATCCTGTTTATGCGGTTGTTTACACGCCTCACAACGAGTGCGAAACCTATCTTGAAAACGGCAGAATTGTTGTAAACGGAATGTTTAGCTTTGGAGATGCCGGCGAAAAAATCGGCGCAAAGGTGTTTGACAAAAACGGACAGCTTGTGTATCTGAATCAGCTTGAATTATCGGACGAAAACACGGTAAACTTTTCGTTTTCCGCAAAAGATGGCGAGGAATACACGGTTATGCTCGGTATGAAGAGCAGAACGTCGGTGTATGTGACGAGCGCCGAGGGAACGGGTAAAGCGAAAATTTCGATAGAAAAAAACGACGGTGAAATCGGCGATTTATTCTCGCTTGCGAGTGCGGAGAGAATAAGCATATGCGCCGAGATTTTCGACCGCGCGGTTGATAATTTCACCGTTGCCGCCGCGGCATACAAAAACGGCGCACTCTGCGAAGCACGTCTTATAAACAAAAACGATATGGCGTTTGACGGCAGACGGTACACGCTTGAAATTGCGTCCGACACGTTTAAAGACGCGGACACGGCAGGTTTTTACATTTTCAACTCGGCAGACAACATTATGCCGATTGACAAGGGCATAAAACTGGTTAAAACAAAGCATGGCGGATTTTCGGCTTACTAAGACGGATTATAAGTAACAAGTGAAAGGATAACGGATATGAAAAAGACAGTTTTTAATTTTGCGCTTGCGCTTGCACTTGCGGTAAATACCGCCGTTTTTGCGTCGGGCGATACCGAAATTTTCAGCGGCGGTAAAATTACACTTTCGGGAAAGGCTGAGAAAAACGCGTCTGTGACGGTGACGGTTTTAAAAGAGGGTATTACCGCGGACGAGTTTAACGCATCAAGCGCGCCCGAAACGCTTTGCCTTTGCTACCGCGAGGTTAAGGCGGACGAAAACGGAGATTACACGCTTACCTTTGACATCGGCACAAAAAGTGCGGTTTACGAGGTTTATACGGGCGAAACTGGCAAAAGCGAGCCTGAACATTCGGTGTTAAAATATGTGAACGAAACCGAAAATGCGTCGGCGCTGGCGCTCCTTTCGGCGGTGTTTGACATTACAGACGCGGACGAAAAATATGCGGAATTTGAAAACGTTATAAAAAACAACACCGCACCGCTCGGCATAAACAAAAAACTTGCCGAAAAGGCGGACATTAAAAAGAGCGCGGAAATATTTTTCGCGGGCGTTTCAAAAGATGGAGTAAATTTATATGAAAGCGCGAAAGGCGCGGTTGACAAAGCTATGGCGGTAAGCCTTTTCAACGAGGGAAAAATAAGCCTTACGGGCGAATTTGAGGAAAGTTTCAATTTGCCCGAGAGCGCGGAAAAATATCTTAAAAAAGACTTTATAACCGACGAAACACGCGCGCTGATTGACGAAAAAACCAAAAAGACAAGCGCGGATTTTGCGTCGTTTGACAAAGCCGCGGCGGAGGGCATTGCGCTGGGCGTGATTTATTCGGCGGACGGCGCGGGCAACGTGAAAAACTGTCTTACCGACAATGCGGAGCTTTTGGGAATTGACAAAACCAAGGTTACCGACGAATTTGCCGAGAGCATTATAGGAAAGAAATTCGACGCGATTTCAAAAATCGGCATTGACTCGTTTGTTCCCGACGAAAAGCCGATTCAGGGCGGAGGTTCAAAGGGTTCTCCGTCAAAAGGCGGAATATCAAATTCGGGAATAAGCGGTGTGACGGTTCCGACTGCCGAGCCGATTGACAAATCCACAAAGGAATTTGCCGATTTGGACGGTTTTGAATGGGCGCAGAACGCGATAAACACCCTTCGCACCGAGGGAATTTTAAACGGCAGGTCGGAGGGAATTTTTGCTCCGTCCGAGCTTGTTTTGAGAGAGGAATTTTTGAAAATGCTCCTTTCGGCGGTTACGTTCGAGGAGCTTGACGGCGCGTTCGATTTTGACGACGTAAAATCGGGCGACTGGTATTACGGCACCGTTAAAAAGGCTTATCTTTGCAAAATTGTAAACGGTATGTCGGAAAGAATGTTCGGAAGCGGAAACGCGGTATCGCGCCAGGATATGGCTGTGATGTGCTATAACGCGCTCATCAAAAAGGGCGTTATCACTGGCGGTGACGCGGAAAACGCGTTTGCCGACGCAGATGATATTGCGCCGTATGCAAAAGAGGCGGTGTCGTATTTAAACAGCATTAAAATCGTTAACGGCGACGAAAACGGAAGATTTAATCCGAACGGCACGGCAACGCGCGCGGAGTCGGCACAGATGATTTACAACATTATTGAATTTATGAAAAATAAGTAGTGCAGGGGGGATTTGAACAATGAAAAAATTTATTTCGGCGAAAAGATTTATTTCGGCACTGCTTTGCACCGTTTTGATTTTCGCATTTCTGCCGTCATTCGGCTTTGCGGAGAACGGCGAAAGCTTGGAATTTGAGAAAAACGTCAGCCTGTTAAACCTTGCCGGCGTTGTTTCGCAAACTTCGTTCAGCGACGCGGAGCTTCTTGCAAACGTCAGCCGTGCGGATTTTCTCTATTATGTTTCAAAGCTTTTAAAAATTGAGGAACAGCCGAATGTTGATGAGGAATATTTCACCGACCTTGAAGGTCACTGGGCAGGAAAGCTTGTTTCGCGGTTTGTGCAAATGGGCGTTATTTCGCCGGGAGATGACAGAATTTTCCGTCCTGAGGACGCTGTAACGCGCGACGAGGCGGCAAAAATTATCACGTCTGTTTTGGGCTATGACGCGCTTGCAAGGGTGAACGGCGGTTATCCGTCGGGATATTTGCTCATAATGTCAAGGCTCGGAATTTTCCCGAACGGCGTTGGCGAAAACATCACCTTTGCAGAGGTTATCTATGCGCTTGCAAACGCGCTTGAGGCACCGTGCTACGAGATAAAGAGCCTTGAGGGCGGTACGGTTTATTACGAGCAGGACGGCGAAAACACACTTTTGAAAGTTTATCACGGCATAAAATCCGACGAGGGATATGTTACAAGTTTCGGAAATATGTCGCTTGACGGAATCAGCGCCGACGGCGATATTATGTATATCGGCGGTGAAAAATACAACGCGGAAAGCATATCGGGCGCGGACGGATTTTTGGGAAAATACGTTGACGTTTACTATTCCGAAAGCGGAAAACAGCGCACCGCGCGCCTTTTGTGCGTATCGGAAAGCGATTCGTCGTTTGAAACAGACGCAGCGGATATTGACACTCTTGACGCGGACTACAGGCTTAATTATTACAAGGACGGCGCGGACAAGACCTCTTCAAAAAAACTTGCACGCTCAATCCGCGTTTTGTATAACGGTGCGTTAAAGCAGGACGGCATACGCGATATGTTTGCAAACCTCAAAAACGGTACTGTAAGACTTGTTGACGCGGACGAAAACGGAACTTACGAATATGCAGTTGTAAACGATTATTCCGATTTTGTAGCAGGATATGCCGACGCGGAAAAGAGCATTATTTACGATAAAGCCGGCAAGACAGAATATGAGCTTGAAAAGTTTGACAGATACGCGGTTTTGGACGTATCCGGTGCAAAAACAAGCATTTCGGGCATAAAGGAAAACACGGTTTTGTCGGTTGCGGTGAGCGAGGACAAAACGTCATATATTGAAATTATCGTTTCAAATGCAATCGTTTCGGGCAGTGCGGACGAAATATTAACAAGCGGAAACGATACGTTTATTACGGTTGACGGAAACGAATACAAAATCAGCGCGGAATGTGCCGAAAAAGACGCGGTTTATGCAGGTTACAAGGGCACGTTTTATTTGAACGCGTTCGGCGAAATTGCCTATATTAAGGCAGATATGTCGTCCGATTTCCGCTACGGATACATCACTCACGGAGAGATTGCCGAGGACACTCACCCCAAGGCGGTGCAGATTGAGCTGTTCGACGACACGGGCGCGCTTAAAATGCGCAAAATCGAGGACAACATTGTGATGGACGGCGAGAAAATAAAAAAGGCAGAAGATGCGCTTACGCTTGAATGGGCGAAAAACAAGGTTATTCAACCGCAGATGATAAGATACAAAACCGACGCGGACGGAAAAATTACACACATTGACACCGTTTACAAAAACGGTGAATACGAAAACGGAAAAGATGCGCTTTTGGAAACAATTCCCGTTGACGACAGCCTTGCAAGCTCGGACGTACAGAGAATTTTCTCGTGTACGGCAAGCTCGCGCAGAATAGGCACAAACGTTGTTTTCACCAACAGTACAAAGCTGTTTTTCGTGCCGAAATACGACGATATTAAAAACGAAAACTACGAAAGCAGTGACTTTTCAATCGGCGCGTTTGCCGATATGGTGATAGATTCGGGCGTTAACGCGGCCGGATACCGTGCCGACGAAACCGCGGTTTACGAGGACGCGGTGGTATGCTACGGCAAGGGCACGGGCGAGGCACACGACGACAATACGAATGTTTTTGTGTTAAAGAACATCAAAAAGGCGAGCGACGCTGAAGGATTTATCGGCACAAAGATTTACGGCTTGAGAGGCGGAAGCGAGGTATCGCTGTTTATTGCGGATTCGTATGTTTCGCAGTTTGAGGCATTGGGTCTTGCAGAGGGCGATTTGCTGTCGCTCAGGACCGACAATCAGGGAAAAGTAAGCGATATTATCGTTTTATACGATTTCAGCCAGGGCGGTGAGCCGTTTGCGCAGACGGGCAGCAAGTGGTACGACAAAAACAGATTTAACAACAATTACACCACGTTTTCGCAGAAATTCGCGATGTCGTTTATGTATGCCGGATACAAGTCGGGCAACCTGATAAAGGGAATTTACGACATTTCGCAGGACGCATACAACAGCAGTGAGGCGTTTGACGTATCGGCGGTTAAGATTATTGTGGTGGACAGCGGACGCACCAAAGGCAACAAAGTTTATGCCGGCAGTGCGGCGGATATTAAGTGCGCCGCGGCGGTCGGAAATGAAAACAGTTCCAAGCTGTTTGTGCATTACAGATATTTAAACGTCAAGGACGTTGTGGTTTATAAGTAGGAGATGGGGCACGGAGAGATTTCTCCGTGCCTCTTTTTATCGGAAAAGCGGGACGATGTAGGCATCGTCCCCTACGGGGAATTGTGTGTAGGGGTCGATGCCTACATCGACCCGGCAGAAAATAAATTTCAAACATATCAACCCGTCGGGTTATATAACCGTTGCCTGCGTTAACCGCAAAAAAATTTAACATCAATCACGGATATATTATTGAAATTTAAAAAATTATATGCTAAAATTATGGCGAGGTGAAATATTATGACAGCAAAATCAAATGAAATTTACAATTTTACCGTGTCACCGTCGGTTATAAAGGCAGACACGGACAGTACGGTTATTATAGAGAGCCAAAGCGGAATGTTCAGGTTTTTTGACGGTATGGAATACGACGTTATTTTTATTCCGACCGAAAAGAGCGATGTGCCGTCGGATGAGGAAATGTCGCTTTCCGGCTGGGACAAAAATAGGGTTGTTCACACTTTTAAGGCAAAAGACGGAAAACTTACATTAACACATAAATTTTTGGGCGAACAGGAATGGCGGATTAAAATTTCGTCCACCGAGGAGAGATATGATCAATACGAAAATGACAACAACATTGCTTTTTCGCGCGGACGCTGGAAATACATTGCCGCGGTTAAGAAAGGCATAACACTTTCGGTTTACTCGCTTTATCCCGACTTATACGAAAGAAACGTTAAAAAGTGCGATTTTCACATACATACCAATTTTTCAGACGGCACAGAAACGCCCGAGCGCACGGCGGCAAACTACCGCAAAAGGGGTTTTGACATCATTTCGATAACCGACCACAACATTTACAATGCGTCGGCGGAGGTTGCAAAAAAGCTTGATTTTATGCACAATTTCAAGCTTATCCCCGGTGAGGAGGTTCATAACGGCTACGCACGTCAGCTCCACATTGTAAATGTCGGCAGTAAATACAGCGTGAACGACATATTTTTGGACGAGCCGGAACGCGTAAAGGCTGAGGTTGAGGCGCTCAAAGGCGAGGTTGAGGTCCCCGAGGGCGTGGACGAGAGAGAATATCTCTATAGAGTCTGGACGTACAGAGAGATTAAAAAAAGCGGAGGTTATGCGATATATCCGCACCCGTTCTGGACGTGGAAAGGGCATTATCACGTTGAAACCGATATGAGCGAGGCTGTGATGAAAAACGGTCTTTGCGACGCGTTTGAGCTTTTGGGCGGATGTTCGGTGAAGGAGAACAATTTGCAGGTTGCGCTTTATTACAGTTTGCAGAAAGACGGTCTTAAAATGCCGATTGTCGGTTCGAGCGACAGTCACACCACAATGCCCGGCGCGCAGTGGTTTGACGAGGATTCCACCGTTTTATTTGAAAAGGACGGCGACACAATCGGCGCGATTGACGGCGGTTACAGTGTTGCGGTTGAGTCGGTTCAGGGCGAGGAGATACGCGTTTTCGGCGATTTCAGAATGATGAAATACACGCATTTTCTCATTGAGAATTATTTTGCAAGGCGCGCCGAGATTTGCAATGCGTCGGGAATTTTTGTTGAGAGGTATTTATTGGGCGATACAGGTTGCAAGGATATTATTTGCGCGTGCGAGGACAGAATTAAGAAATTTGAAAATGAATTTTTTGGGAGATAGAGAATACAGGGGCGGAGAAATTTCTCCGTTCCTCTTTTTTTATTCTCTATGTTTTAAAATGTATTGTGTCATATCAAAAACATAAAATATGTTATTATACTGTTTTGCTCCGCAGGGGCACTTTTAGAGTAAAAGTGCCGCAAAAGCGCGGGGGTTCCGATTCCCCCGCACCCCTAAACGGCTTGGGGTTTCACCCCAAGACCCCTTTTAACGGCAGAATCATTTTAACAATATGTGTTTGTGACTGTTTTGTTCTGCAGATGAGAAAAAATACAATTCATAATTACATTTCATTTTGCTTGACTAACCTGCACGGGATATGTTAAAATTAAGACAGGAAATATACATTTAAGGATATTTACCGCGGTGAAACATAGAAAAATGCTTTACCGCGGTTTTTTATCGCATATAATGTTGAAAAATCAACAAAATTTCATAAAATTTAAAAAATTTTTTTGCCCGAAAAGCTATATTTTTACGGGGTTTTGCAAAAACTTTCCCTAATGTGGCAAAAAAACAAAAATACATTTTTGCACTTTGCTTGTATAATAAACTCGTACAAAGGAAGTGCGGACAAAAGGAGCCGCGGTTGAAATGAACAAACGACAGATTGAAATTTTGAAAAATCTTCATTCAAAAAAAGAATTTACCACCTTTGCGCATCTTGCGGAGAAATTTAACGTATCGGTTAAAACGGTGAGAAACGACATCGGCGCGATTAGGGATTTCCTTGACGGTGAAAGCTTAAACACAGCCGGGGCGGATTTCGGTTCGGGCTTAATCGAAACAAAAACGCATCTCGGTGTCAGGCTCAACATATCCGAGGAAGAATGGCAGAAAATTTCTTTGCAGAATGACGGAAACGACGAAAAAGACGCTGTTTTTTTTATCATTCGCCATTTGATGAAAAATAAAAGCCTCACCGCTCAAAGATTGGCGGAGCAATACTATTTGAGCCGTACACAGCTTGAAAAGGTGATTTCTAAAGTTTCCAAATGGTTTTTTGAAAAGCACATTCCGTTTGAAAGGCGCAGAGGAAAGGGAATTTCAATCCGATGCAGTGAATTTAACTACCGTATGGCGCTTTTGGCGCATTGTCGTGAGAACACCGCGTTTTACTCAGAGCTTGCAAATGTCGGAGGCAGTGAGGTATTTGTTGTAGGATATGAAGATTATCGGGCAATATGCGGTGCGCTTGACGGCTTTGAACCGAAAAAAGCATCGGAGGCGCTCAAAAAGACCGAAGAACAATTCGGGCTTACTTTAAACTACGCGTCGGGCTTCGACCTTTTGTTCCTCATTTCGCTTTGCATTATGCGAACCGGCGAAAACATCGAGGTGCCGCCGAGCGAAAAACGCATCACCGACGGAGGATCGGACGCGCTTTTTGCGGACGAGCTTATAAAAAGGCTTGAGAGTGCATACAATATTATTTTACCGCAAAATGAGAAAAAATTCATTGAATTTGCGGCGGAAATTTCGGAAATCCGCGAGTTTGACGACGTTTCGGCACGAAGAAATTTTGAGGCTATGAACATTGAGCTTTGCCGTTTCACAATGAGGGCGGTTACGCTTATCGGCGAGGTTACGGGAGCTGCACTCCGCGACGACAAGTTTTTTGTAAAACAGATGTTTTTACAGCTTAAAGTTACAATCGCACGGCTTAAATACGGAATTGTTTTTAAAAACGGACTTCTTTCGCAGATTAAGCTAAATTATCCGAATATGATGGCGATTGCGTGGTTTTTGGGAAACATTTTTGAAAAAGAACTTGAACTCGAACTCAACGAAAACGAGGCGGGATTTTTGGCACTGCACATCGGCGGTGCGATTGAAAGACAGCTTTCCTCGGTCACCGCGTGCATTGTGTGCGACTACGGCGTGGGAATTTCACAGGTTTTGAAAGAAAAAATTATGCGCCGTATTCCCGAAATTAAAATTACGTCGGTATTTTCGGGCCGCGACATACACAAAATAAAGAGTGAGATGTGCGATTTCATCATTTCGGCGACGTCGCTCGACGGGTACAGACTTAACCGCGACATTATAAATGTAGGAAATCTTTTAAGCGCGTCCGACATTGAACGGCTTGAAGAACAGGTCAAAACGGTGAGAACGAAAAGACGCGGAGGAATTAAACAGCTTAAGCCGAAAACGTCGCTTTTCAACACCGAACTGATTTTTCCGAAATGCGATTTTTCAAAAAAAGAAGAACTTTTGCATATGATGTGCGCAAGGCTTGAAAACCTCGGTTATGTGACACAGGGGTTTGAAAAAACGGTTCTCGAGCGCGAAAAGAGCACACCCACCGATATAGGAAACGGATTTGCGCTTCCTCACGGACTCGGAAATTTTGTAAACCATTCGGCGGCGGCTTTTGCAACTCTCAAAGAGCCGATTGAGTGGACAAAAAACGGCGACACGGCGGACATTGTTTTTCTTGCCGCGTTCGATATGGACGAGAGCGGAGAGATAAAAGAAGAAATTGTGAGATTTTACAAATCGCTTGTTTCATTTATGGAACAGGACGGTAATTGCGATAAATTGAGAAACACCACCGACACAAACGAGATTATCAAAATTTTTGACCAATGGTAGCTTTAAAGGTGTTTAACCTACGGAAAGGGGCTGACTTTTATGGTAAAGACGGAATACGAAATCAGGCATGAGGAGGGTTTGCACGCACGTCCGGCATCGGATTTGTGCAAAGAGGCAAACAGGTTTAAAAGCAGTGTGACCATATCAAAGGACGGCGAGGATTACGACGCTAAAAGCGTTTTGATGGTGCTTTGTATGGGAGCGGTGAAAGGTGATGTAATTGAGATACGCGCGGAGGGCGACGACGAAAAAGAGGCGCTTGAGGCGGTTATTAAATCGTTGGATACGGAGTGATTTAAGATGAAAATTTTAAAAGGCATTGCGGCGGCACATGGACTTGTTTTCGGCAAGATGATATATTTTGAAAAAAACTTTGACAACGGTGCAAACGAAATAGGCATTGACGAGGCGGCGGAAAAGGCGCTTGAAAAGGTGAGGTATCTGCACAAAAAGACGCTGGACACGCTGGGTGCGGAAAAGGCGAAAATTTTCTCGGCATACGAAATGCTTTTATCGGACAAAATGCTGATAACTCCAATCAAGACGGCAACAGAAAACGGCGAGGACGCAAAAAGCGCGGTTGAAAGCGTTACGAAAACTATGTCGGACAGGCTTTCGTCAAGCAAAAACGAATATATGCGTCAGCGCGCAGAGGATATAAGATACATCGGTTCACTTTTGTGCGATGTTATTTCGGGCGCGGAGGACGGCTTCAATTTTCCCGACGACGGCGAAAAATACATTGTGGCGGCAAAGGAGCTTACCCCCGTTGACACTATGATGTTCGACAAAGACAGAATTGCGGGATTTATCACTGAAAAGGGCGGCGCAACGTCGCACGTTGTGATTTTGGCAAAGTCGCTCGGTATCCCGGCGGTTGTCGGTGCGGAAGGCATTGCGGAAGTTAAGGAATTTAACGGCGAGGACGCTTATCTTGACGGATACGGCGGACGGCTTATTATAACTCCCGACGAGGGCGCGAGCGCGGAATATGCGCGCAAGCTTGACGACGAGAGAAAATTTGCGCAGGAGCTTGAAAAAATCAAGAAAAACGGCGCGCAGACAGAGGACGGCGAGAGAATTTCGGTTTGCGTAAACATCGGAAAACCGTCCGACTTAAAAGGTTATGAGGAAGAAAAGCTTGACGGCGTGGGGCTGTTCCGTTCGGAATTTTTATATTCGTCGAAAAGCGTTAAACCAAGCTTTGACGAACAGGTTAAGGCATACCGTGAGGCGATTGAAAAGGCAAGTCCCGACGCGGTGACGATAAGGACACTGGACATCGGCGGTGACAAAAGACTTGATTATCTCGATATGAAAGATGAGGAAAATCCGTTCCTCGGCAACCGCGGTATCAGGCTTTGTCTTAAAAACGAGGAAATTTTTGCCGAGCAGTTAAAGGCAATACTCGTTGCGGCGAGGGGATACACGGCAAAAATTATGCTTCCTATGATTACAAGCATTTCGGAGATAAAGAAGGCGCGCGCGGTGCTTGACAAGGTTAAAAAAGAACTTGATGCGCAAGATACGGAGTATGCGGACAAAATTTTGGTCGGCATTATGATTGAAACACCGGCGAGCGCGATTATGGCGGACAGTTTTGCGAAACACAGCGACTTTTTCAGCGTGGGAACAAACGATTTGGTACAGTACATCACTGCGTCGGACAGAGGAAATGCCGACGTTGAGGAGTTATACAACCCGTATCACCCGGCGGTGATAAATATGCTTTCAAACGTCATTAAGGCAGGCGAAAAACACGGCATTGAGGTGAGCGTGTGCGGTGATTTGGCGTCAAACACCGAATTTACCAAGCTTTTGCTGGGGTTGGGACTCAAAAAATTCAGCGTTCCGCTCCCCGTTGCAGGCAGAATTAAGCACAAAATTTCACACACGGACGGCACAAGTGCAAGGGCGCTCGCGAAAAGAGTTTTGGGCGCGGAGGACGAAAACGAAATTAAAAATATTATTTTGAGAGGATGAGCGATGATGGACATTGCAAGCGTATTGAAAAAAGACAGAATTATACTTGATTTGGACGCAAAAGACAAAAACGAGGCACTTGCAAAACTTACCGATTTGCTTTTTGAGAGCGGTGCGTTAAACGATAAAGACGCGTTTTTGGGCGACGTTTTATCGCGCGAGGAAATCTCGACAACGGGAATAGGCAACGGAATTGCAATTCCGCACGGAAAGTCATTAAGCGTTAAGGAAACGACCGTTGCAATCGGCAGACTCAAAAACGAAACCGAATGGGAAAGCGTTGACGGCAAGCCGGTTAAACTGGTGGTGCTTTTGGCGGTCAACGAGGCGGACAAGACGGGTGTTCACGTAAAACTTTTATCAAATATGGCGCGAAAGCTTGCGTCGGAGGAAAACTGCAAAAGACTTCTTGACGCAAAGGACGCGGACGAAATTATCAAAATTTTCGGTGAATAAAAAAATTAAAATGTATAATTTTAAAATAAGAGAGGAGTATTCATTATGAAAATCGTAGGAATTGCGGCTTGCACATCTGGTATTGCGCACACTTACATTGCAAAAGAAAAGCTTATGTCGGCGGCGAAAGAGCTTGGTCACGAGGCACACATTGAAACGCAGGGTACAATCGGCACCGAAGACGAACTTACTGCAAAGGACATTGAAAACGCGGACGTTGTTATCATTGCGGCGGACATCAAGGTCGGCGGAAAGGAACGCTTCAAGGGCAAAAGGGTGGTTGAAGTTCCCACTCACATTGCAATTAAATCCCCCAAGGCATTGTTAAACAAAATCGAGACAGAATTAAAATAAGCTTAAGCCGAAAGCGGCATAAGATAAAACGTAAAGTGTAAATTAAAGGAGGAAGAAAAAAGATGTTTAAAAAGTTACAGCTTAAAAAGCACGCTTTGACGGGTATTTCGTTTATGCTTCCGCTGGTTGTTGCGTCCGGTCTTTTAATTGCGATCGGCAATATTTTCGGCGGCAACCCGTCGGTGATTTCCGACTACAAGGCAGGCTACAACATTTGGCAGGCGGCAGTTACGTTAGGTGTTTACGGTATGGGACTTTTGCCCGGTGTTATGGGTGCGGCGATTGCTTACTCCATTGCCGACCGTCCCGGTATTGCTCCCGGTCTTTTGATGGGTATGATTGCCCAGAATATGGGCGCAGGTTTCCTCGGCGGTATGCTCGGCGGTTATCTTGCAGGTTATTTTGTTGAATTTTTGAAAACGCATCTTAAAGTTCCCAAATGGGCGCAGGGACTTATGCCGATGATGATTATTCCGCTTTTGGCATCGGTTGTTATCGGTCTTATTATGTTCTTTGTTATCGGCGGGCCGATTGCACTTCTTTCGGAATCGCTTGAAAACTTCCTTGTTAATATGCAGACAGGTTCAAAAGGCGTATTCGGCGCGATTATGGGCGCTATGGCGGCATTCGACTTCGGCGGACCCGTCAACAAGGTTGCATCGCTCTTTGCAGACGGTCTTTTGATGGACGGCGTTTACGGCCCCGAGGCTGTTAAGATTTGCGCGTCGATGATACCCCCCTTCGGCGTTGCGCTTTCGTGGCTCATCAAAAGGTCGCGCTACACAAGAAGCGAAACCGACAACATCAAAATTGCGTTCCCGATGGGAATTTGTATGATTACCGAAGGTGTTATCCCCATTGCGGCGGTTGACCCGATTAGAGTTATCGCGTCGTGCTCGATAGGCGCGGCTGTGGGCGGTGCGCTCATTATGATACTCAACGTAGGTTCTATGGTTCCGTCGGGCGGTATGTTTATCGTTCCCGCTATGATTAATCCCTGGGGATTTATGGCGGCTCTCACCGCAGGCACGGTTGTAACGGCGCTTTTGTTGGTTGTTCTTAAAAAAGACGCTAAAAAAGAGGACGACGTTGTGCTTGACGAGGAAGAGGAAGAAGTTGACCTTTCGGACGTTAAATTTAACTAATCAAATTTTAAAAAACGGGTATAATATATACGACAAAAGTGTGAAAGGAAGCAGGTTATGTATGTTTCAATGAAGAATATGCTTTGCGATGCAAACGCAAACAACTATGCAATAATGGCGATTAACTGCTTTAATCTTGAAACGGCGCGCACGGTTATCCGTGCCGCCGAGGCATCGAACGCGCCGATTATTGTAAACATTTTCAAAGACCACCTTCTTACGCATTGCGACAGCGAGCTGATTGTGCCTATCGTTAAAAAGCTTGCGGAACGCTCAAGCGTGAGCGTTGCCTTAAACCTTGACCACGGTCAGGAGAAAGACTACATCATAAAGGCGATTGACGACGGTTTTTCGTCGGTTATGGTGGACGCGTCGCGCTTCGGCTTGGAGGAAAACATTAAGATGACGGCTGAAATTGCAGAATATGCTCACGCAAGAGGCGTCAGCGTTGAGGGCGAGATAGGCTGTCTGGGCGCGGTGGACGGCGGTGAATTTACTCAAAATGAGATGTATACCGACCCGAAACAGGCGAAAGAGTTTTTTGAAAAGACCGGCATTGACGCGCTGGCAATTTCAATCGGTACGTCGCACGGCAATTATCCCGAAGGTATGGTGCCGAAATTTGACATCGAACGTTTAAAAGAGATAAAACGTTTAACAAACGCTCCGCTCGTACTTCACGGCGGTTCCGGCTCGGGACGCGAAAACATTTTAAACTCGGTGAAATTCGGTATTAACAAAATTAACGTCGGTTGTGATTTTATGAACGCAAACAGAAATGCGGCGGCGGAAATTTTGAAAGAAAACCCCGATATTAACTATTTTGACCTTATTGAGGGCACTGAAAGAGAGAGCGCGGAACTGGTGAGATATTACATCGGTTTATCCGGCTCGGAAGGCAAAAATAAAAATTTTAAATAGACTGGGAGATGTGTTGTTATGTTAATCAATATGAAAGAAATGCTTGCGGTTGCAGACAAAAACGAATTTGCGGTTCCTGCTTTTAACATTGGCAGCGGCGCGATTTTGCGCGGTGTTGTTGAATGTGCCGAGGAGAATAACGCACCCGTTATTTTGGCAATTCACCCCACCGAACTTGAATTTTTGGGCGACAGTTTCATCAAAACCTGCATTGACGAGGCGCACAAGGCAAGGGTTCCGATGGTTATTCACCTTGACCACGGCGGAAAATTTGAGGAAATCCTCCGCGCGATAAGATGCGGTTTCACATCGGTTATGATTGACGCGTCGCATATGTCTTATGAGGACAACATTGCAATCACCAAAAAGGTGGTTGAGGTTGCAAAGGTTTCGGACGTTTCGGTTGAGGCAGAGCTCGGCACAATCGGCACGACGGGCGATTCGTACGAGGGCGGTTCGGATATTATTTACACCGACCCGAAACAGGCGAAAGATTTTATCGACAAGACGGGAATTGACTCGCTTGCGGTTGCTATCGGCACGGCGCACGGAATTTATCCCAAGGATATGAAGCCTGAGCTTAAGCTCGATTTACTCAAAGAAATCCGCGATACCGTTGACGTTCCGCTTGTTCTTCACGGCGGTTCGAGCAATCCCGACAAGGAGATTGCGGAGTCGGTTAAGATTGGTATTTCCAAAATTAACATTTCGAGCGATATTAAATTTGCGTTCTACAAAAAATACCGCGAAGTATTGGCGGAAAATCCGAAATGGATTGAGCCGAACGCGATTGAGCCTCCTTGCATAGACGCTCTCAAAGAAGTTGCGAAATTTAAAATGTCGTTGTTTAACGATATAGGCAAGGCAGATTTATACAGATAGCTTTTTCACAATACCCTTTTATATCGGCGGACTGCAGAGATTTTCTTTGCGGTCCGTCTTTTTATACGGGTATTTTATATTCTTTATATGTTTCTCCGTCGAGGGTTTTCCACAAAAATGTTTTATTTTCGTAGGTCATATAACTGTTTTTAGAGCAGGCTTTCGGGATTGACACCGAGCCGGGGTTTAGATATATATGCTTGCCGTCGTTTTCGCACGCCGGGATATGTGTATGTCCGCACAGGAGAATGTCATTATCGTTTAAGCGCGACAAAAACTGCTCGTCGACAAGATGTCCGTGCGTTGCAAAGATTGTGACATCATCTATACTTATCAGCGCGTAATCGGACAAAATCGAAAAGTCAAGCACCATTTGGTCTACCTCTGTGTCGCAGTTTCCGCGCACGCAGAGGATATTTTTTTTCAGCGGATTAAGAAGTTCAATCACGTTTTTCGGGTTATACTCGCCGGGGAGATTATTTCTCGGCCCGTGGTAGAGTATATCGCCCAAAAGCACCAGTCTGTCGGGTTTTTCCGCCTCATAACGTTTCATAAGCTCGCCGCAGTAGAGGTACGAGCCGTGTATGTCGGACGCTATCATAAGTTTCATTTTTTATCATTCCTTTATTTAAAAATATTGTAATATGCACTGTAAACCTGACGTGCCGCCGATGAGGCGAGCGACGACGAACCGCTGTATGCAAGCAGAACGGTGACGCACACTTCGGGGTTTTCGTACGGCGCGAAAGACGTGAACCACGAATGGGTGAGGTTTTCGTTTTCGGCGGTTTTTTCGTTTTCGGCGGTGCCCGTTTTTCCGCAGATGTTTTTGCCTGCGATTGCCGCTCCTCCGCCCGTTCCGCGCTCGACTGCGGATTTCATATTGTCTTTTATAATCTGCGCGGTTTGCGCGTCGGTGACTTGTTTCATCATTTTCGGCGCGGTGGTTTTTTCGGTGCCGTCGAGGTTCGATTTCACCTTTTGCACAAGGTAGGGTTCGGGCATTTTGCCGTCATTTGCGATTGCACAGGTTATAAGATTTAGGTGCATCGGCGAGATGAGCACTTTATCCTGCCCGATTGACGCAAGCGCAAGTGAGTCGTCATACTCGATTTTGTCGGGGAAAACCGACCGCGCAAGGTAGAAATCTTTGATACTGAAATCTTTGTTCATCATATAGCTTTCGGACGTTTGGCGCAGTGCGCTTTCGCCCGTTTCTATGCCTGCAAGCGCGAAATAGACGTTTGACGAATGAAGAAACGCGCTCTCAAGGTCGAGGTTTCCGTAAGCTTTGGATTTTGCGTTTTTGATTGTTGTGCCGTTTATCTCGATTTTGCCTTTATCTTCGGCGGTGAACGACGATTTTCCGTTTTTCAGCATTGCCGTGCTTGTGACGATTTTATATGTAGAACCGGGTGCGTAAAGTCCTTGCGTTGCGCGCGTGAGGAACGGGAAAAGCGTGTCGTCGGTTGAGAGTTTTTCCCAGTTTTTATACAAATTTGCCTCGCTCGGGTCGAAATCGGGCTTGGACACCATTGCGTAAATTTCGCCCGTTTTCGGGTTTGACACCACGATTGCGCCCTCTTTATACGGCGAGATAATTTCACTGCATCGCTTTTGCAGACGGTGGTCAACGCTGATATAGAGGTCACTGCCTTTGGGTTTTTTATTGTTCAGAAACGACGCGATTTTTACCACGTCGTCCGACACCGCGACGCTGTTTAATGTGTTGGAATATCGGTTTTCCAGCAGTGACGAACCGCGCTTTTCGGTATAGTAGCCGATAAGGTGGCTGTATAAATTTTTATAGGGATAAACGCGCGTGGCTTTATCGTTTTTTATGTCGGTATATGCCAGTTTTTCGCCGTTTCGGTCGTATATATCACCGCGCTGAACGGTGGTTTCGCGCTTTAAGCTTCTGCCGAGGTCTTTTTTTGCGTATTCGTTTCGCTTATACACGCCGACGGTGGTGAGATATGCCGCGAGCGACAGAAAAAGCGCGCTGAAAAATACCAGCACATAGATTATTTTTTTATTATTCATAAAATTCTCCGATTGTCAGGTAAATTTCAAAAATGCAAAGCACAAAATTATGCTCTGCATTTTGAAAAAATTATTTTAAAAGCGCAATTATTTCATCTTTCGGGCGCGTGCCGATTACGGTTTCGGTGTTTTCGCCGTTTTTGAACACCATAAGCGTCGGGATTGTGGCAACGCGGAATTCAACCGCGATGTCGCGTGCCTCGTCAACGTTCAGTTTGCATACAATCGCCTCGTCTTTTAATTCCTCCGCGATTTCGTCGATTATCGGCGCGAGCATTTGGCACGGTCCGCACCAATCCGCGTAGAAGTCGACAAGCACCGGTTTATCGGCGTTTGATATGATTTCTTCAAAATTATCGTTAGTTAACAATGTTACGTATTTTCCTGCCATTTTTTGTGCACTCCTTTGTGATTTTATATATTACGGGACTTTTGCCGGTATCGTCCCATACAAGGTAATTTTAATTATAAATTTCGCCCGTTACTGCGAAATTTACCGCGCCGGCAAACTCATTCAGTATATTTTCCCTAAGCGCGCCGGTCTTATCTTTCGGCGAAATTACCGTGAGCGTGACGTTTTCGAGAAAGGTTTTGTCCTTTGTAACGAGGTTTTCGGTTTTTAACATATGCTCGATTTTACTAAGATAAGCATAGTCAAACGTTAAGCTTAACACGTCGCACAGTATCATTTTTTTGACGCCGGCTTTTTCAAGGCAGTCTTTTGCTGATTTTGTATACGCGCGGATAAGTCCGCCCGTGCCGAGGAGCGTTCCACCGAAATAGCGCGTTACCACGCACACAACGTCGGTCACGCCTTCGTTTTCGAGCGTTTCGAGTATCGGATAGCCTGCCGTTTTGGACGGTTCGCCGTCGTCACTGTATTTTTTCCCGCCCGAATTTAAAATATACGCATACACATTGTGGCGCGCGTCATAGTGCTTTTTTTTGATTTGCGAAACGAAATTCTGCGCGTCTTCTTCGGTTGTGACATACGCAAGGTATGCGATAAAACGCGATTTTTTTTCGGTTATTTCGCACGTTTCGTTTTTTTCGATACGTATATAGCTCATTTTTTATCCTTTATATAAATCTCGGTTTAATATTCGACAAAGTCAACGACAAGTCCTTCAAATTTTTCGTAATCGTCCAGCAAAAAGGGCGGATAATTTTTATTAAGCGCCGAAATGCGTTCTTTTTCCACTTTGCGGACGTACAGTTTTCCGCCGATTTTGAACACGCCGATGTTGCCGACGATTATATTTTTTGTTCTTTTCACATAGCATATACTGCCGTTTCGGATAAGCGGTTCCATACTGTCGTCGCACACCTGAACGGCAAAATCGCAGTTTGTCGGCGCGTTGTGCGCGAGCATATCGCTTTTTTGCACCGCGTCGGAATACGAATCGGCGTAGAAAAGCGTAAGCATACGGCGCGAAGTTTTGGAACCGTTTTTTTTCGGCGCGGAATATCCGCCGGGCAGACTGTCGCGCAGCATTTCGATGTTTTCGGTTACGTCCGCAGGCTCGGTATTGTCGGTCAGAACTTCGTTGACACTGCACCCGAGAACTTTGCAAATCTTGGAAAGAGTGCTTATTTGAGGACTTTTCGTTTCGCCGCGGAGTATTTTGTTTATCGTACCGAGCGGTACGTTCGACAGCTCGGAAAGCTGTTTCGACGTCATTTTGCGTGCCTTTTTCTTTATAATTATAACATCTGTGTTTATATCGTTTTTCATATCATTCTCTGCTTTCCGTTTTATTTTGCGTTAAACAGCGCTTTCCGATGCGGAAAACCGCTTTTATGTACCGGCATTATGATGATAATTTATGCGTGATTTTTCTTCTGTTTTTCTTGTTAATTTCTACTGAAATTATATCATTATAAGGTTAAAATGTCAATCAAACCGCTGTAAATTTATATTTTTCTACAAAATTTTACAAAATTCGACAAAAAATATTGACAAATTACTAAAATAAGAATAGTATATTTGTGTAATAACCGTTAACGGTTAATTTCGGACGGATTAGGAGGGTAAGCTGTATGTAGAAATTTTTTGAAAAATTTGCGGATTTATTGTTTTTTTCCGAATTTTCCGATTTCGGCGAGGTATATTGTAAATATAAGGCGAATGTTGTGTTATCCTTTTACGGGTAAATTTCGTCTTTGCGGTTTGTTTTGCAGGCTTTGTTCCGCTCGTGCAGTAAAAAAAGCAAAAGCCTTGCTTTAGGCTTTCGGGCAGGCATACAATTTTACCTTCTGTTTTCAAGTTTTGTCTTTTAAAATTTCAGAATTTTTTGTTTTTTAAAATCAAGGACGATAAAAAACGGGTAATTCTATGTCTTTTCGTTGGTAAATATTTGATTTTTTGTAAATTATTGTTTTAATATTTTGGGACGGGGGAGAATTATGACAAAAAATGAATTATCTCAACTTTACTACCTCAACAGGGAGGTTGAAGAAATTTCAAAGCGTATGGCAACGCTGCGTTACCGTGCTAAATTCATTAAGATGCACACCGACGGCAAGGCGTCGGGCGCGCTGGAAAAGGAGGCGGAAAAGCTTGCCGAGGTTTTGGCGGAGCAACAGAAAAAATGCTTTTGCGAGCAGAGGCGGTTGGAAAAATTTATAAGTGAGGTTAAGTCAAGCGAGATGCGCATTATTTTGGCTTACCGCTACATAAACGGGCTGTCGTGGCAACAGGTTGCGTTCAGTGTGGGCGAGCACGACGAAAGCTATGTCCGCAAAAAACACGACGCGTATCTTAAAAAAATGCGCGAGGATTCGGGCGGAAAAATTGCGATTTGATAAATATACACAATGCATTTTAGGGCAATAGGATTTGTTTGAAAAGTACAATTATAAGCACGGTGCGAATTCTTAAAATATCGAATTTGAAAATTTTTTAAAACTTTCCGATTTTTCCGTTTTCGGCAGTGTATTATAGAGGCAAGGGGGGATTTGGAAAATGTTTTCCGATGAGGAAATTAAAAAAATAAAAAGCGATTACAAACGGCTCAAATCGTACAAAAAATGTGCCGAGGAAAACAGCATTTCGGTTTATATGGCGAAAAAGCTGATAAACGGGAAAAAGAAACCGAAAAAAAGAGTTAAAATGAAAAGTGTTTGTGAAGATGCAGGTTTGCAGGATAGCGCCGGCGACTATATGGAGAAAAAACGGCGCGACGCTTTGCAGTTTATCGGCAAGTGCCTTGACACGATGTCCAGCGAGGACAAGCTTGCGAACGCGCCGATAAATCAGATTGCGTCGGCTATGGGCGTTGTGATGGACAAGTTTGCAAAAAAGGACGATGACGACGGGAAGCTCGGCGAAATTTTGAGGGCGGTGAACAGGCTTGAGTGAGATTTTTACACCGCCTCAAAAAAAGATTTTATCCGATTTTAAAAACGGCAGACTCAAAAGAATAAATCTTCTGGACGGCTCGGTGCGAAGCGGAAAAACCTGGATAAGCCTGGTTTTATGGGCGCTTTGGACGGCGTCGATGCCGAAAAACGGCGGTTATCTGATGGTAGGCAAGACGCTCGGAACGCTCAAACGGAACTGTCTTGACACGCTTGCCGTTTTGGTGGGGAGCAAAAATTTTACATATTCGCTTTCCAAAAAAGAGGGAATTTTGTGCGGACGGCGCGTTTATTTGGAGGGTGCGAGCGACGCGCGGAGCGAATCGAAAATCCGCGGTATGACGCTTTGCGGTGCGTACTGCGACGAGCTTACGCTGTTTAACGAAGAATTTTTCGCTATGCTTTTATCGCGTTTGTCCGAACCCGGCGCAAAGCTTTTTGCAACGACAAATCCCGACAATCCGAACCACTGGCTTTATAAAAAATACATTTTGCGTAAGGGCGATTTGGATTTTAACCTTTACAAATTTTTAATCGGTGAGAATTTATTTTTATCGCGCGATTACATTGAAAATTTGAAAAAGGAATACACGGGCGTTTTTTACGAGAGATTCATTCTTGGCAACTGGGTTGCCGCGGAGGGCGTTATTTACAGGGAATTTGCCGACGCGAGCGAGGAGTTTATCATTGACGGCATTGACGAAAAGGATATTATGTTTGCAAGCGTCGGGGTGGATTTCGGCGGTAACAAGTCGGCGCACGCGTTTGTTTGCAACGGGTACACGCGCGGATTTGAAAAGGTTGTCACGCTGGATGAGTTTTATCTTAAAGAGAGGATTTCACCGCGCGAATTGGAGGAGCGGTTTATTGAATTTATTTTAAAGCAACAAAGAAAATACAGGGTTTACGAGGCATACTGCGACAGCGCGGAAACGACGCTGATTGAGGGGCTACGCCTTGCGGCGGCAAGGAGGGGTGTGCAGATTGACATCAGGCTTGCGAAGAAGGGCAGGATTACCGAGAGAATACGGTTTTTCAACAGGCTTATGTCTATGAGGCGGTATTTGATTCTGCGCGGGTGCAAAAACACCATTGACGCACTTTGTTCGGCGGTTTGGGACGACCGAGCCGTCGGGGATATGAGGCTGGACAACGGAATTTTGAACGTGGACAGTCTGGACGCACTCGAATATGCGACCGAGCCGTATTTTGGAGATTTGGGTTAGACGGGGATTTCCCCGTTGTTCCCTACAACGAAATACGGCTGATGAACGAAAAACAACAGATAAAAAATAACATAAAAAAGAAAGGCGGAAGGAAAATGAGAAATTATTTAAAGAGCCAGGGTTACAGCGTTTTATCCGAAAATTTCTACTCGGACATTGCGTTATGGGAGGACTGGTACAAGGGAAAGGTTAAGTCGTTTCACAGGTACAACCAATACAACGGTAAAAAGCTGATTTCGAGGGAGAGGGCGACGCTTTCTATGGCAAAGCGCGTTTGCGAGGACTGGGCTAATCTTTTGCTCAACGAAAAGTTCTCAATCACGGCGAGCGACGCGAAAGCGGACAAATTTCTTAAAAAAGTTTTGAAAGACAACAACTTTTACGCGTCGGCGAACCGTCTTGTTGAGCTTGCGTTTGCACTCGGCACGGGCGCGTTTGTGGAATATTTATCGGGCGGTGAAGTGAAGATTGACTTTATCCGCGCGGATATGATTTATCCGTTATCGTGGGACAACGGAAAGATTTGCGAATGTGCGTTTGCAAGCGAAAAGATGATTGACGGAAAACCGCACGTTTATCTTAATATGCACGTTTTGCGGAACGGAAAATACGTTATTTTAAACAAGTTATTTTTGCGAAACGGTGCGCGTCTTAAAGAGGTTGAGCTTCCATCGGGCGTTGAGGATGTTGTTTTATGCGGTTACACAAAGCCGTTTTTCCAGATTGTTACACCGAACATTGTGAACAACACCGATTTTGACAATCCTATGGGAATTTCGGTTTTTGCCAACTCCATTGACATTTTAAAGGGCATTGACCTTATTTACGACAGTTATCAGAATGAGTTCAGGCTGGGCAAAAAGAGGATTATCGTGCCTTTGGGAATTGCGCAGATGATGAATACAAACAGCGGTGTTATGCCTGTTTTTGACGACAACGACACTGAATTTTACGCGATTAAGGAAAGCGACAAGCTTACCGACATACGCGAAATCAATATGGAAATCAGGGCAAGCGAGCACGAGGCGGCGTTAAAGAGGAGCATAAACCTTTTGACGGCAGGGTGCGGACTCGGCGCGGACAGATATGAACAGACGAAATACGGCATCAAGACGGCGACCGAGGTTATAAGCGAGAAAAGCGTGCTTTATCAGAATGTCAAAAAGAATGAGCTTGTTATTGAAAAGGCGGTCGGCGACCTTGCAGAGGTTATTTTGTATCTCGGCGGATTTAAAAACCGCGAAGTTACAATTTGTTTCGGCGACGGCATTATCGAGGACACTCAATCGGTATTCAACCGCGCTATGGAGGAATACAAAAACGGCATTATTGACAAATGCGAATATTTTATGCGCGTTTACAATCTGCCCGAGGGTGCGGCGAAAAAGAAAGCGCACGACATTGAAAAAAGACTGAAAAACGGCGCAGATGAGGACAATGCCTTGGAAAAATAGGTGTTTGACCGATGTGAAAACACGGTTTTACATATAAAAAAGTTTTCCCTGCCGATACGTACAAACGGACAAAATTAAGAAAACGCGTTGAAAGGCTGCGGTTGGGGGATTTTTGAAAAACAAAAAGTCGACGGACGTTAAGCGGAGGAGTAAACATATGTTTGATGAAAATGAAAAGGGTTTGGAAAACGGCAAAGATACGGCGGATTTTAAGCCCGAACAGAAAACTGACGCGCAGGGCAACGCGGAAAAGAAACTCTTTACTCAAGAGGAGGTTGACGCTCTTATCAAGGTGCGCCTTGCAAGGGCGGCGAAGTCGGCGAAAGAGGCAAGCGACGCCGATGGTTTGGAAATTAAAACTTTGAAAGAGGAGGCAGAGAAAAATCTCGGTATTATTTCATCACTGCGCGCAGAGGCGGACAGCGCCGCACAAAGGCTGCTCGCTTACGAGCTTAAAGACAAAATTATCAAAAAAGGTGTTGAGCCGAAGTTTGCCGATTTTGCGCTGTATGAAATTAAAAAAGACATTGACGCCGGGGCTGACTTTGACGACGCTTTTGAAAAGTTTTACGCCGACAACGATTTTTCGGTGAAAGAAAGGCTTGCCACGGGATTGAAACAGGGCGGTGCAATCAGCTCGGTGAGCGCGGTTGAGGACAGCTTTTACAAAATCAATCCTATGCTTGCCGAGAGGAGATAATCCGCTTATTTTCAGCGGATTTCCCGTATCGGCAAAACAACAAAAATTTAAAATTCGGAGGTAAAAATTATGGCACACACATTGCAGGACAGATATTCTGACTTAATTGACAAAAAACTTCAGGCTACTTTGGTTACAAAGGACAACTACATTTTTAACAATCACTACGAGGGAAACGCGGTCGGCGGAAAGGTTAAAATTCCCGTACGCTCTACCGAGGTTGTTGTGGGCGACTACGACAAAACTTCGGGTATGAGCCTTCAGACCGGCACAACCACATACATTGACTTAAACCTTACTTACGACAAGGCGGTTAACGAGATTATTGACGGTTACGACGCGGCGGCAGTGCCCGACGACATTGTTGCGGAACGTCTTGACAGCGCAGGCTACGCGCTCGGCGTTGTTGAGGACACCGTTTCCATAAACGCGCTTGAGGCAGACGGCACAATCGACTCGGACAAAACGGCGCTTACGTCGTCCACCGTTTACAAAAAAATCGTTGATTTGAGAACAAAGCTTTCGGAGAAAAACGTTCCGGCACAGGGAAGATGGCTTATCGTTTCGCCCGAGGTTTACGGATTTTTGCTTCAGGATACAACAAACTTTATAAGACAGGGCGATTTGTCGCAGGCGCTTATCGAGAGCGGTGCTATCGGTCAGATTGCCGGATTTACCGTTTACGAAAGCTCGCGTCTTATGAAAAACAACACTGCGCTTGTTTCAAACAAAAAAACTACCACGGAAATGATTGCCGGTCATCCCAACTGGTGCCACAGGGTTGAGGAATGGAGCGTTCCCGTTGCGGTTAACTCGCTTACAAATACATTTATCGGTGCTTCGGCGGTTCAGGGAAGAAAAATTTTCGGCGTCAAGATTTCCAAAGCTGACGCGGTTATCGTAAAACGCAAGGAAGTTTAATATGGTTGACTTTGCTTTTTACACCGAAAAATTTTCGGGCACTTTACTGTCGGAGGACGATTTTAAAAGTTTGGAGCCGAGGGCGTCGGACTATGTGAAATTTTATCTCGGTCACAAATTTAATGAATGTGACGCGGTTAAAAAGGCAATCTGCGCGGTATGCGAGGTTTACTTTAAGCTGGACGGGCGCGACGGGATAAAATCCGAAACGAACGACGGAATTTCACGCACGTTTGAAACGGGCGCGCTTTCAAGGTGCGCCGACGGCGCCATCGCCGTTTATCTTGCGGACACGGGACTTTTATACAGGGGGATATAGGTTATGTATATCACGGTTTTTCACAAGGTTTCGAGCGGATATTCGGCAAAGGTTTACCCTGCGGCGGTGCGCAGAAAAGACGGAATAAGCTTTGTCGGGGGCGGAATTGAGAGCGAAAACGAGGCGGTTGTGAGAATTTACACCAAAAAAGAGCTTGGCATTTCGCCGTACGACAAGGTTGTTTTTGAGAAAAGCACGGCAAAAAATCCGCCCGATACGGCATTTATCATAAAGCGCGTATCCGACAACAGGCGCGGTATTCTTTCGCACATAAGGCTGGACTGCGTATGCTGACGGTTAAAGTTAGCTTTGATATGACCGACGCGATTGTAAAGCGCAGGGGCATTGAAAATTTCGGTCCCGTGCACAACCGCATTAACAACATTATTTTAAGCTATTGCGAGCCGTACATTCCGAAAAGGAGCGGTGCGCTTATCGCAAGCGGAAAAAGCGGTGTCGGGAGCGTTTCGTGGAGCGTGCCTTATGCGAAAAAGCAATATTACGAAAACAAGGGGCGCGGACTTCGCGGACGGCTTTGGTTCGACAGAATGTGGGCATCGCGAAAGGGCGAAATTATGGCGGAGGTAAACCGAAGCGAGGGAATATACAGCAAAAATCAGGCATATGCGAATATGACAAACGGCCCGAGACGGCTTGATAATTTTGGAGGCAGAAGATGGTTATAGACGGCATTAAAACTTTTTTGGAAACGTGTCCTTATCTTAACGGCGCGGAGGTGGGAATTGATTTTCTCGGCTCGGACGCATACGAATACACCGTTGAGATTATGCCCGAGGGCGGAACAATAAGAAAATACACCGACGGAGAGTGCATTAAACAGGTTGGCTTTGTGTTTGCGTCGCGCAATTTTTACGGCGCGGACAACTGCAAAAATATTGAGTTTTACGAGAACTTTTCTTTATGGCTGGACGAATGTACCGAAAACGGCACCCTGCCGACGCTCGGCGACGGGCTGGAGGCTATAGGCATTGAGGCGGAAAGCTCGGGGTATTTATACGACAGCGCGAAAAATACCGCGAGATACCAAATTCAGTGCAGACTTATTTATCACAAGAGCGGAAAATGATTTTTTTCCGCCCGAATATACAAAAATTTAAGGAGAGAGGAAAATGGCTAATAAAATTAAAAAAAGAAGCGACAAAATTGCTTTTTACGGCATTACCGAGAATAATGCCACCACGTATTACCGTATGAAGGGTTTTACCGATTTCACGGTGAGCAAAAACCCGACGGAATATTCCAGAAAATACGTTGACGAAAGCTTTGAACAGTCGGACGTTGTGGGATATTCTCCGTCCGTTTCATTTGCGCTTGACGTTATCGGCGGAAACAAGGTTGCGGAGGATATTGAAAAAATTTCGGTTAACGAATCGCTCGGTGCGGACGTTGTGAGAAGTATTGTTATTGTTGATTTATCCAAGAGCGACAACGGCAAGTTTGACGCGGTAAAACGCGATTTTGCCGTTATTATCGACACAGAGGGAAGCGGTACCGACGCTTATCAGATAAGCGGTACACTTAAGGCAAAAAGCAACGTTGTTATCGGCAGCGCAACCACGAGTGACAGTTTTGAAACCGTTACTTTTACAAGCACTATGTCAAGCTCGGACAGCACCGTGGTGAAAGCTTCCGATGACGAACTGTAATGAGTATTTTAACTTCTAAAGCGCCTTCGTTTGTATGCATTGACGGCGAAAAATTTGAGATTAACACCGATTTTAAGGTTTATCTTTCGCTGGAGAGCATTATTTTCGACAATTCAATTTCGGTTTACAGACGTACGGCGAAAATTCTTGCGCTTTGCTACAAAAAGCTCCCGTCCTCTTTGGACGGGGCGCTTGAGGCGCTTATGGAATTTTACGCCGGCGGAGCAGATATGCAAAAAGATGCCGGCAACGGCAAAAAGGACAACGGGCGCGTTTTGAGCTTTGAAGAGGATGCGCCGTATATTTTAAGCTCGTTTCTTTCCGAATACGGAATAAATCTTTTGACCGCGCATCTGCACTGGTGGGAATTTTTGGCTTTGCTTAAAGGTTTGCGCCCGTCGTGCAGGCTGTGCGAGGTTATAAAGTACAGGACGGTTGATTTGTCGAAAATAAAAAACAAGGAGCAAAGGAAATTTTACGCTCGGCAAAAGCGTCTTTACGCGCTCAAACGATTTGAGGGCGATGATGAAATTGCCGAAAATCTTTTGAAGATTTTTTAAAATTATCGGAGGGAAGTGAAAAATATGAATTACGACGGCGAGGTTATTATCGGCACCAAGCTTGACACCGACGGCATTGAAAACGACATTGACAAGCTTAAAAAAGACTTGGCGGACGGGAAATCGTCAAAGCGCATAGGCGAAAACGACATAGGCGAAAAGCTTGTTGAGGGCATTGCGTTCGGCATTAAGAAGAATGCTTATCAGGCGACCGAGGCAATGGACGCGGCGATGAAGGAGCTGAAACTTAAACGAAGTGTCGGGCTTGTTGACGAAGAGGAATATTACGCCGAGATGGAAAGACTGCGCGACAAATATTTTGAAAAAGGCTCGCTCGGCTGGTGGAATTACACGGCGGAAATTATCGGCTACGAAACGAAAGTTTACAACGAACAGCAAAAGAACCTTGAAAAAACGTTTGACGAAATAGAAAAACGCGTTGCGGAATTTGACAAAACCGTGGACAAGAGCATTGCAAGCTACGAGCGCAAGATGGAGAGCCTTGCGGGCAAAGAGGAGAAATTCGCAAAAAAGCTCACCGGCAGTGAATTTGTGCAAAAGCTTACGTTTAACACCGGTGATGATGCAAAGTCGGTTTTTGAGGACGGCGTTTGGAAACGCAAAAGCGCGGACGAGGTTTCGTACAGTTTAAACGATTTTAAGGGAGAAATTGCACTTCTTTCAACCTACAACAGCCTTTTGGACAAGCTTACACAAAAGGAAAATCTGCCCGACGATATTTTGGAGTCGCTCAAAGGCAAGGACGCGGAAAGCGGTATCGGCTTTATGAATGCGCTTTTAAATTTGAGCGACGAAGATTATGAAAAATATCTCGGCGGTTTATCCGCGCGGAGCGAAATATCGGACAAAATTGCAAAAACGCTTTACAACCGTGAGGCACAGCAGATTAAAGAGGAATTTTTGGGCGAGCTTAAAGAGGCGTTCGGCAACGTCAACGAAAACTTCCTTGAGTGCGGAAAGACGGCGGCGACAGCGTTCGGCAGCAGTTTCGGCGCGAAAATAGAGGAGATTTTAAACAGCATAAAAGCCACCATAGAAAGCGAGCTTGAAAGCATTGAATGTTCGTTCTCGGTGGATGTTTCAAGCGCGGACAAGGGAAATACGCGCATATACAATCTTTACGGCAGCGGAGAAACAACCGCGCAGAAACTTCAGGCGGCGCGCGCGGATGCGGAGCTTGAACATTTGAGAGGGGGATACTGATGAGGCTTACATTTAAAAACAGCGTCGGAACGCTTTATTTCGGCGACGGTGCGGAGTTTAAAATTACGGCAGTTTCGGGGCTTTACGTTCCGTCCAAAACCTACGGCACGGTGCGTTATGCGGAATACGACGGTCAGTTTACTTATCAGAGCAACGCAAATGCGAGGGTTATAACGCTCGGGTGCGACATTGTGTCGAAAAATCTGCGCCCTGCATTGGAGCGCGCTATGCGTGTGCTCAACCGCGCCGGAACGCTCACTTTGGACTACGGCGACAAGGTGAGAAAAATCGAGTGCAGTCAGGTTACCGTTTCTGTGTCGGATAGAAGCACAACCCACGCGGTGTTCGGCGTGCAGTTTGTGTGCGACGACCCGTATTTTACCGACGAACAGCCCGTGAAAGCAGGTATTCACGGCTCGGTTAATCTTATCACCAATCCTATTACACTGCCGTGTATGCTGTCAAGCCGTGACACAAAGAGAATTATCGAAAACGCCGGCGACAAAGACGTTTATCCCATTGTTACAATCCGTGTTGTGAAAAAAGGCACAACCGCGTCGGCAACGGAATACGGATACAAGCTTTTGAACAATACCACGGGCAAGAGCGTGCATTTACAGTATACGTCAAAGGCCGGGGAAAGAATTGTTATTGATTTCGGCAAGAGAACGGTTACAAGCATAAAGGGCGGTACTATTATCACAAATATAATAGGAAATATTGCACAAGGCTCGGAGCTTGCCGATTTTTATTTAATTCCCGGCGGAAACGAAATTGAAGCGGTTGACCTCGGCACCGATGACGAGTCGCTTATATCGCTGGAATACGAAAACAAATATGTTGAGGCGGTGTATTAAATGGCGGATATAAAGTTTTACGATTTTGAGCTTAATCTTCTGCACATAGACAACGCGTATTCGTCGGTGGACTGGCTGTTAAAATTCAACGACATAGGCACGTTTGAGGCGCATTTTCCCATAAATTCCCCCGTTACGAAGCTTTGTATGGAAAACGAATATATCATAGCCGTGCAGGGTGACAATCAGGCGGTTATAACGGGCAAAAAGGTGTCGTCCGACTTGACGCTTTACGGCAGAACGCCAAACTGGTTTTTGTCAAAACGCGTCACGCCTGATTTTACGCTGATGTATTATTCGCCCGAATTTATCGCAAAACAGCACGTTGCCGCGGCAATGGCGGATGTCAGCAATTTTAAAATTGTGCGTACGTCGGGGTTTACCACAAAAATAAGGTTCTGGCGCAATGTTTACAATCCCACGATAAAGGTTGTTTCGGAGTGTTTGGCGCGTGTGAGCGCAGGGCACAAAATGTGGTTTGACATCGGCGAAAAAAAGCTGAAATACTGCGCGGTAAAGCCTTCCGACACGGGACTTATCATTTCGCGCACAAACTTAAACGCACAGAATTTATCGTATACCGACGATTTTCAGGACAGTGCAAACGGCGGATACTACGAGGTTACCGACGAAAGCACCGGCGAAACCTCGTGGACGGAAATTGCGTCGGATAAAACGGGGCTTTACCGCTGGGTACAGGTTCTCGGGGGCGACAACGAATACGACGCAAAGGCGAGCCTTAAGTCGAAAAGCAGAAAGAAAGACGTGAAATTTGACGTGCGCGATTTAACCTACGGCAAAGATTACTCGCTCGGCGACATTGTGACGGTAAATTCGGAATTCGGCGGCTGCATAAGGAGCGACAGAAAACAGATTACCGAGGTTAACATTTGGTATGAAAACGGAAACTCGGGCGAAAAACCCGTATTTTCGGACACAGATTTATAAGGAGGAAGTTTATGGGCTACAAATTCAGTTTTACAGACAACGCCACGTATTCGGCGGCGGATATTAACGAAATTACAAAAAGGCTTGTGACGAGCGGTGTTGAGGACCCGTTCACCGACGGCACACCGCATAATCTTAAAACGTTTAACCTTTTGAACAGCAATATGATGACGAGCGGAACGGTGCCCGAAACAGACACAAGCTTAAAGGTTGTGCGAAATTCGTCAAACACGGTTACGATAAACCCCGGGACTGCGTTTTTCAGCAACGGTATGACGCTTACGGTTGACGTTAACAAATACACAATTCTTTATTCGGCAGGAACATACACTTATGTTTATCTTTACTACGACGAGGAAACGGGCACGGCTATGCCGAAAACGTCAGCAACTGCGCCGACGGGCGATTATGTTATGCTCGCGCACGTTGAGGAGGACGGCACAATCGTTGACGAAAGGCAATATGCGGTGGGAAAAATTCCCAAATACATAAGCGGATACAATCTGCCGACAAAGATTAAGTACCGCTACAACGGCCCCGGCACGTATGAGATAGATGTTCAGGGCAACAAGTACAATTTCTTTATCGTCCGCGGAGTGTCGCGCGAATACACCGACACCAACTACGAAACCTACGGCACGTGGGAGGTTTGCGACAACAGATATATTTTCGCAACGACCGGCGTTAAAAAGATTTACAAAAGCTATGATTATATGCCGATAAAGGTTATAAACTCAAACGGCGGCTGCGGAGGTATGCTGAGGCTTTCGTATTCGGGGAATATTTTAACGCTCAACATAAGCCAGGTAGGTACTTACGACTGTGAGGGACTTTTGGAAATTACGGCTCTATAAAAGCAAAATCAGCAGAAATTTTTAAAAAATTCTGCTGATTTTTTTATGTTTTGAACCATACTTTTAGGAGAGATGCCGATTTTAAGACTCTCAACGCAGAATATTAAAATCGGCGGCAGCCATACGGCATTGAGTATTCAAAGCCGCACAGCAAGTGAAAAAAGTATAGAAGCAAGCTAAATATTCATTTTTATTATTTTATCACAAATTTTTAATTCTGTCAACACAAAACATTCAAAATTTCTTCGGCGGTGCATACAATGCCGTAATCGCAGTACGAAAAAATGCGCGCGTTTTTGTCGGGATTTATGCCGATTACCACACCGGCTTTTTCTATTGCACAGGTGTGCTGAACCGCGCCCGATATGCCCGCGGCAACGTAAATTTTTGGATTTACGTTTTTGCCCGTAAGACCGACTTGGCAGTCGTACGGCGCTTTGCCCGTATCCACCACGGGACGCGAAACACCGAAACCGAAACCGTTTTTGTCGGCATACGATTTGAAATCGTCGATATAATCGACCGCGCCTTTTCCCACCGAAATGATGACGTCGTTTTCGGTTTTTGCCTCAACGCGCACCGTTGCGAGCGCAGGTTTTTTGGTGCATTTTATCTTTGCGGTGACGTCGCCTCCGAGCGCCGGACGGTACATAAAAAGCTCGTTTCCGTCGGTTTCAAGATAAGTGCAGTCGGCGCAGAGGCCCGTCTTTAAGCGAACCTGCAAAATGGGCGCATATTTTCTGCCCCAAAAGCTTGCCGGGAACAAAACCGCGTCGCAGACATCGGTTTTTAACTTATCTTCAAGCTCGGATATGAATTTTTCGCTTTGGTTTATGTTTTTCTCGTCGGGAATGTCAAAAAGCGTCACGTTTTCGCCGATTGAATTTGCCTGTGCAAGAACGTCTTTTCCCACCGCCCAGACGTTTTTAAGCTTTTTGTCAAAATCTTTTATCTCTATTTGTTTGCTTTCTCTTTTACGTTCTTCGGCGATTATTCCGGCAAGTTTATCAGGTGTGACAAACTTGCATTTTCGCGTGCCGATTTCGTTTTGAAAGCTTTTCACAACCTGTGTGGGCGAGCCTTTGAGTCCGCATTTTTTAACGTCAACACCAAGGTCGGACGCGGACAAAATTTCAACGTCCTTCGGTTTTTGCCCGATACGCGGAAAACGCAGTGTGTTAATTCTGTCAACGCAGATTACCGCGGGAAAGTCGGCAGTTTCGTCGCACACACGAGTGCGCGTGAAAATTTTGCCGTTTTCCGTTTTGTAAATTTCAAGCACGTTTGTGATGAGCGAATAGTTAAGATATTCCGAAACCGCAGGTCCGACCTGCCCCGTGTCGCCGTCAATGCTCTGACGTCCGCAGATTACGAGGTCGGGCGCGATTTTTTTAATCATTTCGGACAAAACATAGCCCGTTGCAAGGGTGTCCGAGCCGGCAAATGCGGTGTCGCAGAGAAGATGCGATTTTATGTTACCGAGGCGCGAAAGGCGCTTGATCGGGTCAACGGCGCGTTCTCTGCCCATACTTACAATGTGGATTTCGGCTCCGTCAAACGAAAGCGCGCACTCAAGCGCACATTCGTCAAACGGGTTTATTTCGCAGTTTATTTCTTTAACGCAAACAACAATTTTCAAAATAAAACACCCTTTCGGCTAATTATCCGCGGTTTTGATATATCGGCGCAAGCGCGTCGTGAATTTTTTTGTAATCTTTGTAAAGTTCAAGATATTTTTTGTGATTTTCTTCGTTCGGAAGCGTTTCCGACACTTTTTCGGAGCATTTTTCCACTGCCTCCTCAAACGACGGGAAAACGCCCGTTGCAACGCCTGCCGTCATAGCACTGCCGAACGACGAGTCGCTGTTGTTTGTGGTGACAAGCTTGATGTTAAGCATATCCGCAACAATCTGACGCCAAATCGGAGACGCCGCGCCGCCGCCTATGATGGTTGCGCAGTCGCCCATTTTTATGCCGATTTCGTGAATGGCATTTTTGCAGTCGATAAGCGAAAATCCAACGCCCTCCATAACCGCACGGCTGAAATGTCCTTTTGTGTGCGACGCGCGCACTCCTGTAAAGCTTGCGCAAAGCTTGGGGTCGTTATACGGCGTAAGCTCGCCGTTAAGATACGGATGATACATAAGTCCGTCCGCGCCGATGGGCGTTTCTTTCGCGCCGGTGTCGAGGTCTTTATACGAACCGCCGAACGTGTCGCGGTACCAGCGGTAGGACGACGCGCACGCTTTTGTCGCGGTGCCGGGATACCACAAGCCTTTTACAAGGTGCGAATAGTTAACAAGGTTTTTGTCGGGATATGCCTTGTCGGTGACAATGCAAATTCTGCCTGCTGTTGCAAGTTTTAATGTCATCTGACCTTCTTTAACCGCGCCCGACGCGAAAACCTCCATAACAGTGTCAGTCGAACCGGTAACGACGGTTGTGCCCTCCAAAAGTCCCGTGTCCTCGCTTGCCTTTTTGGTGATTTTTCCTGCAATGTCTGTAGGCGCTTTAACTTCGGGCATATTTTTAACGTCGAAACCTAAAATTCCGCACAGCTCCTCCGACCACGAAAGCGTATTTACGTCAAAGAGCATACTGCCCTCCGCCTCGATAAAGTCGGTCGCATAGTCGCCGCACAGCATATGGCGCACATAGTCTTTTGCAAAAAATATTTTTTTGATTTTTGCAAAAGTTTCGGGCATATTGTTTTTCACCCACAAAAGCTGGGGGAGAGTCCATATTGTGCTCGGCTGATGAAGGCATTTTTCGTTTATCATTTCGCCGTAATTTTCTTTTAAATATTCCGCCTCTTTAATGCTTCGCGTGTCCGTCCAGTAGATTGACGGCATAACAACGTTAAAATCGTCATCGGTGACAACGGCGGTGTGAGTTGCCGCGTCAAGGCATACCGCGGTGATGTCGCAGGGGCTGACACCGCTTTCTTTGATAAGCTTTGCAATGCCGACCTTTACCGCGTCATACCAGTCGCCGGGGTTTTGCTCGGCATAGCCTGTTTTGGGGTAAAGAGTGGGATATTCCGTAACTGCGGTTGCGGCAACCTTTCCCTCGTGGGACAAAAGAGTTGCCTTTGACGAACCGCCGCCAAAGTCGATACCAAGTAAATATTTCATAGCAATTTTCCTTTTTATATAAATTTAAAAATACCTGCGCCCTGCAAATAGTTTGCAAAGCGCAGGTTTTGATATAAACTTAATTATTTGTTGAGCCAAGCGTGGTCTTCATCGGTTGTCATAAAGAAACCTCTGTTTTTGCCTGCCATAATCCACAAATAGTAGTTTTTGTAGCCCGGTGCACAGTGTTCGGGGTGGTAACCTCTGGGCATTTCAACCATATCACCGCTCTTTACGGTGTATGTTTCGTCAATGTCGCCCTCTTTGGTATAAACTTTCTGAATACCAAAGCCCTGAGGTTTGTCAAATTCGTAGTAGTAAAGCTCCTCTGTTGCCGCTTCGACGGGCATATTGTCGTCGTCGTGCTTGTGAGGGGGATAGCTTGACCACTGACCGCCTTCAACCCAAGCTTCGCCTATGTAGAGAATGTCGGCGTCAACTCTTTCGTCGAGAATGAAGTGAGCCTCTCTCTGCCAGCCGGGTTTGCCGAGGTTTTTGATGATAACATCTTCAGGTTTGATAAGCGCAGGCTTGTGGTCGTTCTCCGAGGGAGATTTCGATACGCACATAGAAACTTCGCCTATGCCTGTGATTGTAAATTTGGTGTTTCTCGGAACATATACGCAAGCGCAGGGACCGTCAAAAACGTCTTTTCTTTTGCCGACTTCGTTATATTCAAAGCCTTCGCCAGCAACTTTGCATTTTCCGCCGAAAATAACGATACCGAATTCGGTGTCTTTTTCGTCGTAAGTTTTTGTTTCGCCGTCGTGAAGTCTTACCATATCAATGGCAACAAGCTTGAGCGAACTGTTTTCTTTTGTTACGATTTCACATTTTCCGTATTTCTTATTCCAGGTTTTCTTTAAATTCATCTGCTCCACGCTCCTTTAAAAATTCAACCGTTTCGTCAAATGACGGCACTGCCGCTCTCGAGCCCATTTTGGTGCACTTTAAAGCGGACACCGCACTTGAGAATATTGCGGCTTTATGATAATTATAACCCTTTTGAACGGCAAATGCAAATGCTCCGTGAAAAACATCGCCCGCGCCGTTTGAATCCACTGCCTCAACCTTAAAGGCAGGGTAGGAAATAATTTCTTTTCCGTCGTAGATGATACCGCCCTCTTTGCCCTTTGTGATGACAACCACTTCGGGTTTATATGTGTCAAAAAGGATTTTTGCGGCGTCCTCGGCGTTTTTTGCGCCCGTAATGCCAAGCGAAAATTCGTAGGACGGAATTAAAATATCGGTAAGAGCAAGAAGCTCCTTTATGCCGTCGTAAAGTCCGCCTGCGTCCAAAAGCACCTTTGTTCCGTTTTCTTTTGCAATGCGTGCGGCATCAACCGCCGCCGACATTTCGTTTCCGTCGACCAAAAGAAGTTCGGCGTTTTTAACCGCTTCTTTCTGTTTGTCATTAAGCGAAAGCGCGGGAGTATTGCCTTTGTCGAAAACTATTGTTCTCGACGCGGTGTCCTCCGAAAGCATTACGATTGAGAAAAACGTGTCATAGCCCTTATGAATTGTGATAAGGTCGGTGCCGATGCCGTATTTTTCAAAATCTCTTATAAGAAAATTAGCCTTGTCGTCGTCGGTCATAGAACCGATAAACGACACCTCGCCGCCAAGCTTTGCGGCGGCGACAAGACCCGTTGCGCACGGACCGCCGCCTGCTGCTTTCGAGCCTTTGGCGCGAAGCTTTGTATCTTCGTTTGGATAATTGGGCAAAACCATCAGGGTATCATAAACATTTGCGCCTATTCCGACAATTTTACTCATGCTTTATTTTCAGCTCCCAAAAGTTTAATTTTTTCCGTTGCGAAAGCGGATACAGCTTTGATTGCGTCTTTCATAAAGAGGTCAATCGCGATTAAATCTCTTGAAGTATCGAATACTGTGTTGAGGAACGAGCAGCAAACGTCGGTGCCGAAGTTGATTTTTGTGATACCTGCTTTGATAGCCTCTTTAATCTGGTCGTCGCCTACGCCCGAACCGCCGTGAAGAACGAGAGCAACGTCTGTTGCGTCTGCGATTTCTTTAATTCTGTCGATAGCAAGCTTCGGAGCCTGTTTGTAGTGACCGTGAGCTGTGCCGACCATAATTGCAAGCGCGCAAACGCCTGTTTCGTTAACGTATTTAACAGCCTCGTCAACTTTTGTATATTCGGTTGTGATGCCGTCTTTTGTAGAACCGATGTGACCAAGTTCGCCCTCGATGGGAACGTTAACCGCCGCACACATTTCTTTGATTTTCTTGGTTGTTGCAATGTTTTCTTCAAAGCTCTGCATAGACGCGTCAATCATAACGCCTGTGCAGCCGTAGCGGAGCGCTCTGGTAACTTCTTTTTCGCCTGCGCCGTGGTCTAAGTGGAAGCAAACGGGAACGTCAGCCTCCTGCGCCGCTTTCAAAACGATAGGAGCAAGGTAGAAAGCTTCTTCGTTTGAGAAAAGACGCGAATAGGACTGAATGATAACCGGTGCTTTCGCTTTTTTAGCCGCGTCGATAACGCCCATAACGGTTTCCATATTGTAAACGTTAAATGCAGGAATGGCAAAGCCTTTTCCTTTTGCAATGTCGAGTATTTCTTTTAAATTAACAAGCATTTTTAACCCTCCGAACTTAAATTATTTCAAGTTATCCGCGATAAGCTCGTGAATACTGATGATGTCAATACCGCCGTCGATTTTCTTTGCCGCCTCGTATTCGCCTACACACTCGAATACAACGCACTCACCGCCGACACGTTTAGCGTCGTCAAGACGTCTTGACGCAACTTTGTCGATAACGTTGGGAATGTATTCTCTCAAAAGGATACTGCCTGCCCAAACCGTTTCTTTCTTAACGAGGAGCATATCGCAGATGTCGCCGATTTTTTCAACAATGCCTCTTGTGTTGTCCTCTTCGAGGTCGCGCGCGAGGAAGAAAGAATCCTGAACGCTGTATTTTTTCGGAGCGGATTTAAGAGCGATTTTGCCGTCTGCAAGAAGTTTTGCACAAAGCGCTGTGAATGTGATAACTTCCGCTTTAAGGTCAATGTTCCACTCTTTGTATTCGCGGAGAAGTGTTTTAGCGTCAGCAGGGTCAACCGTGATGATTGTCTTAAATCCGCTTACTTCTTTTGCAAATTTCTCCATAACTTCTTTTGTTTCGCTTGCCGCGCCGAGAAGTGTGTCGAGAACGTATCCTGTGTCGGGCTCGTCTGCCAAAACGGTGTATTCAACGCCTGCTTTGTCAAGAACTTTCATAGCCGCGATTGCGCTGTCTTTTCCTACATATCTTGCGTCTGCGCCGAGAATAAGAACAGTGTCTTTTTTGTCAGCGTGCTTTTTGATTTCAGCAGCAAGGTCGGACGCGATTTCTTTTACGCCGTAGGGGTTTTTGTTTGCCGCAACGCTCTCGAGCATTTTTGTTATGTAAGCAGGAGTCTGGTCGTTAAGCGCCGCCTCAAGTCTTACTTCTTTTGTAAATTTAACGGGATCCCAGCCTGTTGCACAGTCTTTTGTGCAGGCACCGCAGAGTGCGCACTCGTAAACGTTGTCTACAATACTGCCTTCAAGCTTAGCCGCACCGCGCTCAACGAGCGAAAGCGAAAGCGCTCTTGCTCTTGCAGTGTTTCTTTCCTGACCTGTCGCATTGCCGATAGGGCAGATGTGACGGCACATCCAGCAAAATCTGCAGCTGTCTATAATTTCTTTGCTTTTATTTGAAATTAACATAATTAAAAATCCTCCCTTTTATTATAATCCGAGTTTGTACGGATTTAAAATTCCGTTCGGGTCGAGCTGTTTCTTAAGACCTTCAAATACCTGCATAGCAGGGCCGTACTGTTCTTTCATAAGTCTGCCGAGCTTGATGCCGACGCCGTGGTGGTCGTTAACAACACCGCCGTTAGCAAGCGCTGTTCTTACACCGCAAGTCCAGATTTCGTTGTGGAGTTTTAATGCCTCGTGCGGGTCTTTGGGAGGATTGTCAACGATAAATCTGTCGTATATCATACAACCCCACTCATACCAGTGCGAGAAGTGAGCGATAAATCTTGCCATCGGGAAGTTTGTTTCGATAGCTTTTTTCATCTCCCAGTAGATGTTTTCGATTTTGTCGTAAGGAGCGATTGTGTCCATTGTACCGAACATCTGCGGTAAATCCATCATATGACCGGGATAGAAGAATGTAATCTTTTCGTCCCACCATTTTTTACCGTATTCGCTGCCGAGATCCTCTGCGCCGTATTTTGCGAATGTCGAAAGAAGGATTTTTTCTTCAACTTCAACAAGCTCCGAAACACCTTCGATAGCAATGTTCATAAATGCGCCCGGTTTTTCTACGCCGACAATTTTTTTGATAAGCGTAGCTGTTTCAGCCTCGTTGTAAAGACGCATAACCGAGGGTTTGAATTTCTGCAAAAGTTCTCTTGATGCCGAGAACGCGTCTGTCATATTTTTGAAGAGGAAACCTCTGAAACGTCTTTCTTCCGGCTGGTCGTAAATTCTGATCTGTGCTTTTGTCATAATGCCGAGAGTACCCTCACTGCCTATGAACATCTGGTTGAGGTCGGGGCCTGCCGCGTGTTTCGGTGCGGGCGATGTTTCAATGATGTCGCCGTTGGGGAGAACAACCTCCATACCGAGAACCATATCGTCGATTTTGCCGTATTTTGTGGATACAACGCCGATACCTCTGTGAGCCAAAAATCCGCCGACAGTAGAGCAGGTGAGCGAAGAAGGATAGTGCATTGTAGCTTTGCCTCTTTCGTTAGCCATCCACTCAAGGTGTTTGTAGATTGTACCCGTACCGCACTCTATGTACATAGCTTTTTCGTTAACGTTGTAGATTTTGTCCATTCTCTTTGTGTCGAGAACGATACCGCCGCAAACCGGAATAGCGCCGCCCTGCGTACCGCCGCCGCCGCCCCAGGTTGTTACGGGAATTTTATAGTAATTTGCAATTTTCAAAACTTTGGAAACTTCTTTTGCGTCCTTGGGCGATACAACCATATCGGCCTCGGGCATTCTTAAGCCTCTGTCAGCCCACATTCTGGAAAGCCAGTAGTAGTCTACACTGTGAGTGATTTTGTCGATTTCTCTTGTAGAACAGTTTTCTTTTCCGACTGCATCCTCAAGCTCGGAGGCAATCATATCAAATAAAAATTCGTTCATTTTGTTTTCTCCTTTTTATTATAATTTTTAATGATTAGCTGTTTATATCGTCAAATTCGAGGTTGGGAATATATTTTGTGAATTCTTCCAAAACCTCGGCGTAATCGCCGTAAATCTCGCTCATATGGTGAATGTACGGACCGTTGATAAGCTTTTTCTCAAGCTTTGAAAGGTCGTTGAATTCAGCCCACATATAAGTACCGAACGTGTAAGGACCCTCGCAGGTGTTGAATTTTCCGCCGAGGAGTTTGTATGTTCCTCTTTCGCCCTGGAAACGTGTGATTGTGTATGTACCGTCTTTTGCGGGAAAGCTCGGTTTTGTGTTAAAGAGTTTAGCCGGTGCGCCCTCTTTTTTAGCCGAAAGCGGGAAAGGTCCGCAGTGCCACAAAAGTTCGGAGTTTTTGTTGATGGGGTTTCTTGCGGTAAATTCGCCGAAGAGCGGTTTTGCTCCGCCGCGCGATGCCGAAAGAAGTATTGCCTGCGAAATTGCACCGTGAAGGTCGGATTCACAGGTTACGATATAACCCATATCGTAGAGTATGCTCATTGCAAGACACGGGTTTGCGTTGAACGCCTGGGGCATTGATGTCCAGCATTCCGACAAAAGCACGTCTGCGTCGTTTTCTTCAAACACTTCAATATAAGCATAAACGAATGTGAGCATTCTTTTAAGTGTTTCGTCGTCGAGACCGCCGACGTCGTACTGTGTTTTGAGTCTTGCAAGGTCAACGTCGAGAACACCCTGTTTTTCTTTGTAGAGTCTTTCAAGCTTCTGTGTGAAGATTGTCATATTGACGGTTGAAATGTTTGTGCCGAATTTTTCGGTAATTTCAAGCTCGTTCGACATAACGCTCTTAAACGGGTTAAGACGTGTGCCGACCTGTGTAACTTTGAGGTTTTTGAAGTTTTTAACCATTGTTGCAACCGAGAAGAATTTCTTTAAGCCGTCAGCAAAAATTTCGTCCTCAATCTGACAGTTTTCAATGTAAGAAAACGGAACGTTGAGTCTTTTAAGCTGCTTGCTGATTGCGAAAAGTCCGCACTGCGCGTCGGTGAAACGTCCGCCGTCCTCGTCGAAACGCATATCCTGCGGTCCCCAAAGGAGCGTGGGAAGATTCATCATTTTTGCGATTGTGCCTGCCGCTTCTTCGTTTCCGAAGTTGCAGTTGATAATGAAAATCGCGTTAACTCCCTCTTTTACAAAGTAATCTCTTACCTTTGCACAGTCGGAAACCTCCGAGAGAAGTCCTTCCTCGTTAAGCCATTCCAAATCCACGAACGCAGTGTTTTCGTCGGTGAAATTGTCTTTTATGTACTTAACGATGTGGTTTTTGTTTTCCACAGCGTACTTCGGTGCGAAGATGCCTTTTCTGGTTTTCCAGTCAGCAAGGTATCTTCTTTCGGTCACAAGACCGATTTTGAGTTTGTAGTCCATCATTTTTAATCACCCTTTGTTTATGAAAATAATTTTTATTATTTTGCTTTTTAAACAAAAATATTTTAGCACAGAATGAAAAAAATTTCAATACCTTTTTCAAAAAAAACAACGATTTTACACTTTTTGTGTAAATATTACAAATATCTGTCTAAAAGATGTGCAATATAATGAATTTTTACTGTATAATGAGGGAAATTTTTTGTTTCGGTTGACTTTGCGGTTTATCTGTGATATTATGCAAATATGTAAAAATGTGATTTTTTAAGGAGGATACAAAATGCCTGTTTCATTTGACGAAAAAAACAAAATTTTTAACGTATATACCAAAAATTTCAGTCTTGTTTTCGGTATATTCAAAGAGAAAGTTCCCGTTTTGATTTATAGCGGAAAGAGAATAAAAAATACATATGATATGGATAAAATGCTGGATTTTCAGCTCAAAAGAATAGTGTCGTTTTCGGCGCGGAACAAAGACCTTGACGGAGAAATAACGCTTGAGGCTGCCTCAGCGCTTTATCCTACATACGGCAACCCCGATTTGAGAATTCCTGCGCTTTCAATCACGCACAAAGATGGCACAATGTGCTCAAATTTTTATTATAAAGAGCACAAAATAACAGATGATGTTGTAAAACCGGACGGACTTCCTTATGTTTACAGCGAGGCCGGCGACAACGTTCAGACGCTCGAATTAAAGCTTTACGACGAATTGAGCAAGCTCACTCTCACGCTTTCGTACACCGCTTTTTACGACTACGACGTTATCACGCAGAACGTCAAGCTTGAAAACGGCGGCGAAAAGGTGAAAATCGACAGAATTATGAGCGCCGCGCTCGATTTGCATGACAAGGATTTCGACTTTATTCACCTTTACGGTCACTGGGCGAGAGAACGTCAAATTCAGCGCGTACCGCTTATGAACGGCGGTATGACGGTTGACTCGAAACGCGGTTCGTCCAGCGCGCACCATAACCCGTTTTTTGCGCTCGCACGCAAAAACACCGACGAATTTTCGGGCGAGGTTTACGGTTTCACCCATCTTTACAGCGGTAACTTTGTTGCCGGCGTTGAGGTTGACACGCTCGACAACACGCGCGCATTTATCGGTTTAAATCCGTTTAACTTCGGCTGGACGCTCGAAAAAGGCGAAAGCTTCACCGCGCCCGAGGGTGTTATCACGTATTCGTGCGAGGGTATCGGCAAAATGTCCGACAACCTCCAAAAGCTTGCAAGAAGAAGAATTTGCCGCGGAAAATACCGCGACATTGAGCGCCCCGTTCTCCTCAACAACTGGGAGGCTACATATTTTGACTTTAATGAAGAAAAACTTGTAAGCATTGCCGAAAAAGCAAAAGAGGCAGGCGTTGAGCTTTTCGTTCTCGACGACGGCTGGTTCGGCAAGCGCGACGACGACCACACCTCGCTCGGCGACTGGTTTGTGGATAAGGCAAAACTTCCGAACGGCATTGAGGGACTTGTTAAAAAGGTTAACGATATGGGGCTTAAATTCGGTCTTTGGTTTGAGCCGGAGGCAATTTCGCCCGTCAGCGAGCTTTACACAAATCACCCCGACTGGTGCCTGCACATAAACGGCAGACCGCAGAACGAGGGCAGAAACGAGTATCTTCTCGATTTGTCGCGCAAAGAGGTTTGCGATTATGTTATAAAATTTATGTCCGATATTTTGGGCAGTGCAAACATTGAATACGTTAAATGGGATATGAACCGCAATATGACCGACGTCGGCAGTGCGGACATTGCCCCCGAAAGACAGTGCGAGGTTGCGCACCGATATATGCTCGGACTTTACAGAATTTTGGAAACGCTCAATCAAAGATTCCCCGATGTGCTTTTTGAAGGCTGTTCGGGCGGCGGCGGACGTTTCGACTACGGTATGCTCCATTACTTCCCCCAGATTTGGACGAGTGACGACAGCGACGCGGTGGAAAGACTTTATATCCAGCACGGTACAAGTATGCTCTATCCCACGTCTGCAATGGGCGCACACGTTTCTGCGGTTCCCAACCATCAGGTTTACCGCACCACGTCGATAGATATGCGCGGCCGCGTTGCAATGTGCGGTCAGTTCGGCTACGAGCTTGACTTAAACAAGCTTTCCGAGGAGGAGTTTGAGGCGGTAAAAGAGCAGATTAAGCTTTACAAGAAAATTTCGCATATCACACATCAAGGCACAATGTACAGACTTCTATCGCCGTTTGAGGGAAATTACACTGCCTGGGAGTTTGTGTCGGAGGACGAAAGCGAAATTGTGCTTATGATTGCAAGCATTATCCGCCGCGGCGGCTGGCTGCCGTTTACGCAAATCAAGCTTAAAGGACTTGACGAAAACGCATACTATAAGGTGGAAAACACCGGCGAAACCTACGGCGGCGATTTCCTTATGAATGTGGGATTTAAGCGTGCACCCGACAGTGACTTTGAAAGCGAGCTTCTTATTATCAAAAAAGTTAAATAAAACATTTCAAAATTACGGCGGAGATAAAAATCCGCCGTAATTTTATGCCAAATTGTGCTTTTTAGGTTGACTTTTCAGCATAAACGGAGTATGATATAATGTAGTAAATTTAATGAAAAATTTATGAAAAGGATATGTAAAAATGAGTGTGTTTAAAGGCAGAAACAGGCACAATACCGATATGCTTTCAGGTTCTTTGTGGGATAAAATTCTGATGTTTGCACTTCCGCTTGCGGCGAGCAGTATGCTCCAGCAGCTTTTCAACTCCGCCGACGTTGCAGTGGTGGGAAAGTTCACCGGAAAACAGGCGCTTGCGGCGGTCGGAAGCAACGGACCCGTAATCAACCTTTTGGTTAACTTTTTTGTGGGAATTTCGGTTGGCACAAACGTTGTTATTGCACGTTACATAGGAAGCGGAAACGAAAAAAGAGCGAACAGCGCGGCGCACACCGCGGTTTTGGTTTCGGTAATCTGCGGATTTGTGATAATGGCGCTCGGACTTTTGGTTTCGCCGCTGATACTTGAACTTATCGGCACGCCCGACGATTTTATCGACCTTGCGGTGCTTTATCTGCGCATATATTTCTGCGGTATGCCGTTTATGATGCTTTATAACTTCTGCTCGGCGATTTTCCGCAGTAAAGGCGACACCAAAAAACCGCTGATTTACCTTTTTGTGTCGGGAATTGTGAATGTAATTCTCAACCTTATTTTCGTAATCGTGTTTAAAATGGGCGTTGCCGGCGTTGCAATCGCGACGGTTATATCAAATATGATAAGCTCGGTTTTGATGCTCCGTTCGCTTACAAAAGAAGAGGGCGCGATTAAAATTACGCTTAAAAATCTTAAAATAGACAAACGAAATCTTTCCGAAATTGTACGCGTGGGTATGCCGGCAGGTATACAGGGAATGGTTTTCTCAATCTCAAATGTGTGCGTTCTGTCGGGTCTTAATTCGCTCGGAACGGACGTTGTTTCGGCGTCGAGCGCGGCACAGAACTACGAAAATCTCATTTATTTTATGTCAAACTCGTTCGCACAGGCGACGGTAACGTTTGTCAGCCAAAACTACGGCGCGGGAAATCTTAAAAGGTGCAAAAGGGCAGTGCTTATCGGAATGGGGCTGAGCGTGATTGCGTCGCTTACAATGTTTGCAGTGTTTATCCTGCTCCGCACACCGCTCCTCGGCATTTATACCGACGATAAGGAAATTATAAGAATTGCATCGCAAAGGCTCGCGGTGGTGGGCGGTACGCATTTTATGTGCGGTATTATGGATAATCTTTCGTGCTGTATGCGCGGACTCGGCTATTCGCTCGAACCGGCGCTTATATCTATGGCAGGCGCGTGCGGACTTCGCGTTTTGTGGATTTATACCGTGTTCAGAAAGGTGCAGACGTTCGGAATGCTGGTCGCGGTTTATCCCATAAGCTGGTTTGCAACGGCATTGGTTCTGGGAATTGTGTGCATTTGCAAGTTTAAAGTTGCCGAGAAAAAATCGGCACGGCTTGCTGATGCGGTTGAATAAATAAAATATGATGTAAATAAAAAAAACATCCGCCCGTGTTCGGGCGGATATTTTTTTGTTTGCGGTTCGTGCGTATTTTTATTCTTCGCTCATCTCGTCGAAAATACGGTCAAGCTCTGCCGACGCATTTTCAAATTCTTCGTCGTCGGTTATGTCGAGCAGGTCAAATTCGCCGTTTTTATGTTCACGGTAGCCGTAAACAAAAATTTCGCCCTCTCTCTTTTCTCCCTCGACCGGTGTAACCGCGATATACTCCTTGCTGTTTGCCTCAAACGTACCCAAAATTTCGCAATCAATTTTTTCGCCGTTATCGCCCGAAAGCGTCACAACGTTATTTTCGCCGTTCATTCGTTTTCTTCCTCCCAGTTGTGGTAGATGTCCTGAACGTCGTCGTTGTCCTCAAGATTTTCGATAAGTTTCTGCATCATCAAAATATCGTGGTCATCGGTAAGTTTTATATAATTCTGCGGAACCATTTCAACCTCCGCCGACGCATATGCGTAATTTTTATCTTCAAGCGCCGCCACGACGTCCGAAAAATCGTCGGGCGAGGTGGTGATTTCATAATACTCGTCGTTCGCCTCAAAATCCTCTGCACCTGCGTCAAGAGCGTCCATTGTAATTGTGTCCTCGTCGATGTCGTCTGCTTTTAAGATGATGATTTTGCCCTTTTTGTCAAACATCCAGCTAACCGAGCCGTTTGTGCCGAGATTTCCCCCGAATTTGTCGAAATAATGGCGCAAATCACCTGCTGTTCTGTTTCTGTTGTCGGTGAGCGTTTCAACGATAACCGCAACGCCCGACGGACCGTATCCTTCGTATGTGATGTTTTCATAGCTGTCCTCGTTGCCGTCGCCCAGCGCCTTTTTGATACATCTTGAAATATTGTCGTTGGGCATATTGTTTGAGCGCGCCTTTGCGATAATATCTTTAAGTTTTCTGTTAACCTCGGGGTCTGCGCCGCCGCTTTTAACCGCAACGGTTATTTCTCTGCCGAGTTTTGTGAAAATTTTGCCCTTTTGAGCGTCCGTTTTTTCCTTTTTATGCTTAATATTCGACCATTTAGAATGTCCTGACATAACTTAAATTCCTCCGTATATTTTTATTGCAATTTATTTTTTTCTATTTTTCGTTTACAAAAAACTTAATCGCGCGTTCTATGTATTTGTCCCAGAAATTCCACTCGTGCGCACCTTTGTCTTCTTCGTAAACGTGATCAAAACCTTTGTCCGCTATAACTTCGCGGAATTTTTTGTTGTCGTTATACAAAAAATCTTCCGTTCCGCAAGCCTGATAAAGACGGGGTTTGTGAGCACCGCTGAAATTTTTTACCAGCGTGATGACGCTTTCGTCTGTGCCCTCCAACGTGTCGCCCTCACCGAACGCAAGGTATGCGTCGTTTTTCCAGTCGCCCGTCGGTTTCGCGTGGGACGAAATATCGAGCACGCCCGAAAGAGATGCAGCCGCGGAAAACGTTTCGCTCTCGCGCAGTGCAATTTTAAACGCGCCGTAACCGCCCATAGAAAGCCCTGCAACAAATGTGTCATCGCGCCTTTTGCTCAGACGGAACACCTTTCTTGTGTAGTCAACAAGCTCCTGTGTGACAAAGGTGTAAAAATTTCTTCCGAATTTCATATCGGTGTAAAAACTGCGGTCGACGTTCGGCATAATAAGCGCAACGCCTGCGTTTTGCGCATAGCGCTCAACACTGCTCCGCCTTTCCCAGGCAGTGTGATTGTCCGAAAGTCCGTGCAGAAGATATACCGTTTTTATGTTGTCGGCGCAGTCTTCGGGAATAACCGCGTTAAAGCAGACGTCCTGTCCGAGCACCGCCGATTTGTAATAACAGTTAAAGAAAGCCATATATAAAAATCTCCATTCTGCCGCCCTGCGCCGAAAAACGGCAATAAAATTTCTCTTATCCGCAGAGCAAGGAATGATAAGAGATTTTTCGCCCATGTGCGTTTCTAAATGCTTTGCCTTTAGAAAATTTCGCACGGGCACAAATCCGTACAAGGTTAATGCGGAAGTTTCTTCAGCATTAACCTCCACTATTATATTTTATCGTAAATAGCCGAAAAGTCAAGTTTTTTTTGCACTTTTTGTGATAAACGGCGTAAAAACAGAATAGAAATATAACATAATACAAAAAATAAAGTTTGGGGAGTGTATAAATTTTGGATAATGTTAATGTAAATAACGAGGTGCATCTTGCCGGAACAATAGTAAGCGCTCTTTCTTTCAGTCACGAGGTGTACGGCGAGAGATTTTTAACGTTTTGTCTTAAAGTTCCGCGGTTGAGCGATATTTCCGATTACATAAACGTCACGGTTTCGGAGCGTCTTATAAAAACTATGGATTTGTCCGTCGGCGCGTCGGTCGAGGTTGACGGGCAGTTCCGTTCGTATAACAATTATTCGTCCACGGGCAACAGGCTTCTTTTGACGGTTTTTGCGCGCGATATTGCACCGTGTGACGGCGATGATTTTAAAAATCCGAATTATATTTATTTAAACGGGTTTATCTGCAAAGCGCCCGTTTACAGAATTACGCCGTTCGGACGCGAGATAACCGATATTTTGCTCGCCGTCAACCGCGCGTATAATAAGTCGGATTATATGCCGTGTATCGCGTGGGGCAGGAATGCGCGTTTTTCGGGAAATCTTGCGGTGGGCGACAATATAAAAATTTGGGGACGCATACAAAGCAGAGAATATCAGAAGAAAATTTCCGAGGAGGAAACAGTCACCAAAACCGCATTTGAAATTTCAATTTCAAAAATGGAGGTTATTCCGAAAGACGAAAAGAGTGACAGCGAGATAGTGTGAGGGGAGGGGGAGGAGCAAAGGAGCGCCTTTGCAATCCCGATTTTAGATTTTGATTTATTGTATCATATCAAAAACAGGTTATCGTAATTTTTCTTTTTGCTCCGCAGGCACCGCTTTTAGCGTAAAAGCGGTGGGAAAACGTGGGGGTTTCGATTCCCCCACACCCCTAAACGACAAGGGCTTTGCCCTTGACCCGTTCTGTAAACGTTAATTTTTCGGCGAACGGTTTGTTTTCGGGTTTTGTTTGAAAAATATTTCGGGAATCTGTTGTTTGAATGATTTGATTGTTACGAGGGGTCTTGGGGTGGAACCCCAAGCCGTTTAGGGGTGCGGGGGAATCGGAACCC